>VFSW01002596.1_pt1 | contig 27322 bp, 23 predicted proteins | sample 5358111 | NCBI WGS metagenome assembly VFSW01 (sample SAMN11554181, study PRJNA540505) | mine drainage metagenome | isolation source: sediment from site ElyBrook_90M | place: USA: Ely Copper Mine, Vershire, VT | collected 2017 | reverse complement strand
TCTGGTTGCCGTGGCAGATGTGGACGCGCTCGTTGAAAATGGATCAGCCATTGACAAACACGCGCGCCACAACACCACCTCGGTCTATACCGCCGCCAAGATATTAGACGTTATCCGAAATAAGGTTTGGGCTATCGCCGCAACGGTCGCGGGCGGTGTTTGACCCGCAAGTTTTGCAAACCGCAGGCGAGCACTATCGCGAGATCGGAAAACCCGTCTTTGGTATTGCGTAACACATCTTTGACCACACGCGCACGTTTAACACCCGCGATGGCATGTTCCACCCGCACGCGAATGTGCGAGATCCGCTGAGTGTTGTGTTTCTCGGCATCGGTTCGTTCAGCCTTCCGTGGCTTTTTTTCGGCTGGTACGTGTGACAGCCGCGCGGCTCATATCCTTGAAACGCGGTGTCCTTGTGCAATTTGCTCCCACGCGGATAGCGCACGGGTTCGGTGTCTGCAACTTTTTTATCGTGGGTCTTGCCAGGATACGTTTGGCTCAGATAACCGACGCGGTTCGTGCGGCGGTGAGTAATCATCACATTCTTGTCCGTGGGGGCTTTCTTTTTGCCACTGTAGTGCAATGCCTGTTTTTCAGGGTTTTTCGGGCGTTGGCGGCGACGTTCCGTACCGTCAATGATATACTCACGCGAGTCAGCTGGATATTTTTCGTGTTCGGCAAACTGGTCTGGGTCTCGTTCGGGCAAAACTCCCAGGTCGTCCAGTGCGTCCTTGAGAATGGGCAAGAGGCGATGAATCCAATCATTGGTACGCGATGGGCTCAGGCCGAACAGTTCGCCGAGTACGGTTTGCACGGGATACGTTTTCTGATACCCCAGTGCGAACAACAACTTTCGTTCCATGCGGTCGAGGGCACTTCGTCGTCCACCACCAACGTGGCGCTTGCGTTTCTTACCGGCTTGCGTTTGGTGCGCTGGATATTTTCTGGCATACGCCCGCTCAAAGGCAGGTAGCAACGCTTGGAATTCACGCACGGTTCGATGAGGGGAAGTAGGGGAACGGCTTTGGGCGAGATGGTGCGGCTGACTGAGGCACTCGACTCCGAAAGGGCGAGAAATGAGCTGGCTAATGCACCTTCCTGGCTGGGAGTGCAGCGATCCTGCTTTCTACTCTACATTCCGCCGCAAGGTGTCTTGCGAAATGCAAGTACGCTTGCCAGCGCAAACCACGATGCCCAAAATGCGCGACGGTGGCGGAATCGGCGGGCGGTAACGTTTGCAGACATTCCGCCGATCACCCATGGCGGCGACAAATCCAATTTGAAGAGGAAAAAGAAATGAACTCGAAGTTAGGAATCACCATCATTTACGTTCGGGACATCCAGAAGATGAGCAAGTTTTACACGGAGGTACTCGGACTATCTATAGTCAAAGAACAAACAGCAGAGACCTTTGTTACGCTCGCGGCGGGCGGAACATGGATTGCGCTCGCAGATGTCGCCGGTCCCTGGGCTTCAAGGAAATTAAATCTACTACCAGCGAAGCGTGAAACGACGATTGCGCCTGTCGGCATCGAACTCAGCCTTGAAGTGGAAGATGTGGATGCGACCTGGCGAGAGTGGCAAGTGAAAGGTGTACAGACACTCACCTCCCCGCAGGATTTCCCATTTGGCCGCGCGTTTGATGCCCAAGACCCCGAAGGACATTTGTTGAACATCTATAAATTGCGAACAGGCTGATATGAATGAACGAGAGCGCGACTCATAGCGGTTACTCAAAGCACTGAACGTCTGTAACACCTGCCTGCCGTCGCGCCCAGATAAACGTCAATCCGCTTGCTGGTGCAAGTCCAGCCGAGGTAACGACCGAGCGGCTTCATAGCCAGCTTGCGATCAGTCAGGTGGGGCTTGGATTTGCAGGGGCATTTTGTTGTTATGGGGTTTTCGCGGTATAATCTTCGCAGCCGAACAAAAAGCCCTGCTCGGTTTTCCAAGAACTAGATGTGAGTGTGGCGTTTGATCGGAATTGATACACCTTTACCAAGAGCGGATCACGATGTCAGCTTACGGTATTTGTTTCGGTCCAGAATAAACCCCGGCCAACAATTGATCGTATTCAACCACCCCACAAGGAGACAACTCCAATGAAACCGAAAATGCTCCAACTGCCATCTCAAAAGATTGCCTATTATGAAAGTCAAGGTACGGGTCCCGCCGTGATGCTGATCCACGGCAACTCCGCGTCCGGGTTGTCGTATCAGCATCAAATTGACAGTCCGCTAGGCGAAAAGTATCGCCTGGTTGCCCTTGACCTGCCAGGTCATGGCGACTCTGATCGGGCGAGTGACGTGTCGGCATACAGTTTGCCCGGGTACGCCGCCGTCGTCGCTAGCGCGGCAAACGCGCTGAACATGCCCGACGCGGTCTTGGTGGGCTGGAGTCTGGGCGGACATATCGTTTTGGAAGCGCACAACCGGTTGCCCCAGGCGAAAGGTTTTGTCATCTTTGGGACGCCGCCGCTCGCGTTTCCGCCCGACATGACAGCCGCGTTCTTGCCCAACCCCGCGGTGAATATCGGATTCAAGGTCGAGGTCACGAAAGAAGAAGCCGCGGCGTACGCCCAGTCTTTTTTCATTCCGAACGCCTCCGTGGACCTGCAACCCTTTATCGCCGATATTCTTCGCACGGATGGGAATGCCCGCGCCGGGTTAGCCGCCAGCATCAAACCGAATGGCTACCAGGATGAAGTTCAAATTGTGGCTCATCTCACGCGTCCCCTCGCCATTCTCCACGGCGAGAGCGACCAATTGGTGAGTGCGCCGTATATCCGTGGACTGACTATGCCCACGCTGTGGCGGAAACAAATCCAGGTCATCCCCGGCGCAGGTCATGCGCCTCACTGGGAACAGCCGGAGAAATTCAACGCGTTGCTCGAAGCTTTTATCGCGGGTCAGTAACCCCGAACCGATGGAAAGGAGCAGTCCCGTGGTCACATCCCCCCACATTCCTAATGGTACCCCCTCACCGGTGGAACTGCTTCAGCATTTGATCCGCTTTGATACCACCAATCCCCCTGGCAACGAGGCCGCGTGCATTCGCTACGTCGATGAAATGCTGACCCAAGCCGGATTGGAAACGACGGTTTTGGCAAAAGACGCCAACCGCCCCAATTTGATCGCGCATTTGAAGGGGCAAGGGGCTGCTCCCGCGCTCTTGCTGTATGGGCACGTGGATGTCGTGACCACAGCCGACCAGGTATGGACCCACCCCCCTTTTTCAGGCGAGGTAAGCGGAGGTTACGTGTGGGGACGCGGCGCATTAGATATGAAAGGCGGAGTGGTGATGATGCTGTCCGCCTTGTTACGTCTCAAAGCAGAGGGAATCCAACCAGCGGGCGACATCGTGTTCGTCTTGGTGAGTGACGAAGAAGTTGGTGGGGAGTACGGGGCACAATACCTGGTCGAAAACCATGCCGAACAATTCAAAGATGTTCGCTATGCCATTGGAGAATTTGGCGGCTTTCCGATGTATGTCGGGCAAAAGAAGTTTTACGCCATTCAAGTCGCCGAAAAACGAGTCTGTTGGCTCAAGGCAACGATTCGCGGGAGAGGTGGGCATGGCTCGATGCCGCTCCATGGCGGAGCGATGGCAAAATTGGGGCGTTTGCTAGAGACGCTGGACACATCTCGCCTGCCGGTACACCTTACGCCGATCGTGCGACAGATGTTAGAAGCGATGGCGGCGGCAACGGGTCTTCCCACCAGCATGGCGCTCACTCAATTGTTCGACCCACGTCAGACTGATCGTGTTCTGGATGGCATGGGTCCCCAGGGTCTCCTGTTTGATGCGATGCTGCATAACACCCTCAACGCGACCATGGTTACCTGTGGACACAAAGTCAACGTCATCCCCAGTGAAATCACGGTCAATTTCGATGGACGGCTTTTGCCAGGTTTCACGCCGACGGATTTGATTGCGGAACTCAAGGGACTGGTGGGCAATGAGGTAGAGCTTGAAGTGATTCAATCGGTTCCGGGTCCATCTGAACCAGATATGGGCATGTTCAAGTTCCTTGCAGATATTTTGCGCGAGGCGGATCCCGAAGGGACGCCGGTGCCGTTGCTCTTGACTGGGTCGACCGATGCGCGCCATTTTTCCCGGCTGAACATTCAAACGTATGGTTTTCTACCGATGAACTTGGACGAGCATTTCAATTTCGTTCAATCCATTCACGCCGCCGATGAACGGATTCCGGTTGAGGCGCTTGAGTTTGGGGCGCAAGCGATTCACCTTGCCCTGCGACGCTATGGAGTTGTAAAATAATATCTTCCGATTTTCCACGACCCCAACGCCCCCACTTGAAGCGTGGGGCGGATCGTATAGGTCCACTGAGAAAAGGTGTCCTGCTTCGTCAGATTGAGCGCGGCTATTTGCTCGTCGGCGACCTTAGTCCCAGATAACATGTACGTCATACCAGGTTGTATAATTTGGCAATGCATCCACCGGATTTCAAAGCAAAAGGGAAAATAGAAATGATCATCTGTCCCTGGTGTGGTACCAACTACCTTACTTTTCAAACCAACTGCGGGAATTGCGGAGGACCTTTACTGGCAATTGATGAGAAAATCCCTTCATCAAATGTCAGCCAAGATATTCCTACCCCACCCCTTGTTCCACGACCCATTTCCTCAAAATATGCCTGGCGGCTCTTATTTACCGATGGCTGGTCAATCGCGGCTCTTGTTTTTTGTTTACTGGGCGTTATTTTCAGTCTGGTAGGGGCAGTGCTCACCTTGGGCGGCGTCACAGCTTTTGTGGGCATACCTTTTCTATTGTTTGGGCTTGCATTTCTTGGAGTAGGAGGAGGGATGCTACTATGGCGATATCAAGAAGCGCAGAAAATCGTTAGTGTCCTTCGGGAGGGAGAGGCGACGCGAGGCAAAGTTGTCGAAGTGCAAGAAAACTATCATACGCGGGTCAATGGACGGTATCCCTGGGTCATTCGCTATCAATTTCAGGCGAATGGACAGAGCTATGAAGGGAAGGTAACCACATTGAATCAGCCGGGACAACAGTTGCAGTCTGGGAAAGCCGTATATGTATTGTATTTACCAACTGCTCCAAAATGGAGCTCCATTTATCCACACCCGTAGACACAAATGAGATGACGACTGACAGATGTCAGAGAACAAACGCACGTCGTCGCGCCCAGACAAACGTCAATCCACTTGCTGGTCGCGAAGCGCGTCCAGTCAAGGTAATGACCAAGCGGCTTCGTAGCCAGCTTGCGGTTAGGCGGGACTAGATTTGCAGGGGGCACTTTGTTGTTATGGAGTTTTCGCGGTATAATCCTCGTAGCCGAACAAAAAGCCCCGCTCGGTTTTCAGAGAACCAGCGAGGCGTGGCCCAAAGTGCGATGACCACCTCAGGCGAATGAGAGTGTAGCACGGTCGCCCGCTCTGGTCAAGTACCAGGGCGGGCGTTTGTTTTACATCTGAATGAGAGAACAGAGCATCGGCAACAAGTGACCTACAGCGAAATCAATCCATACTCGGGAACTGGCAGAGGAAAAGACAAGGGGCTGATTAGCAGTGGCGCTCAAGAAAAGTGAATTGTATAGCTCGCTGTGGGCGAGTTGTGATGAGTTGCGCGGCAGCATGGATGCCAGTCAATACAAAGACTACGTCCTCGTCTTGCTATTCGTCAAGTACGTCAGCGACAAGTACGCCGACCAGCCGTACGCGCCAATCACGATCCCCAAGGGTGCGACGTTCAACGATATGGTTGCGCTCAAGGGCAAGCCCGACATCGGCGACAAGATCAACAAGAAAATTCTGCAACCCCTGGCGAAAGAAGCCAAGCTCTCCGACATTCCCGATTTCAACGATCCGAACAAACTGGGCAGTGGCAAGGAGATGGTTGAGCGTCTCACCAATCTGATCGCCATCTTTGAAAATCCCGCGCTCGACTTTTCCAAGAATCGCGCCGAAGGCGACGATCTGCTCGGCGATGCGTACGAATACTTGATGCGGAATTTTGCGACCGAGAGCGGCAAGAGCAAGGGACAGTTTTATACGCCCGCCGAGGTCAGCCGCGTCATCGCACAAATCATCGGTATCCGTCACGCCAAGATCAGCAACAAGACAACGGTTTACGATCCCACTTGTGGGTCTGGCTCATTGCTGTTAAAAGTCGGCGACGAAGCCAGCCACGATAAACCGATCAAGGTCACGCTCTATGGGCAGGAGAAGGATTCGACCACTGCGGGGCTTGCTCGGATGAATGTGATCTTGCACGACCAAGCGGGCGCAGACATCGTGCAAGGCAATACGCTTTCCAGTCCGCGCTTTTTGGATGGTGATGAACTCAAAACCTTTGACTACGTGGTTGCAAATCCACCGTTCAGCGACAAGCGTTGGAGCACAGGTCTACATCCGAACGAAGGCGGCAAGAGCACGGAGAACAAAGCGGAACAAGCCGAAAAGGATTACGGTCGCTTTACAGGATTCGGAACTCCGCCCGCCAAGAATGGCGATTATGCGTACCTCTTGCATATCGTGCGCTCGCTCAAGCCGACGGGCAAGGGCGCGTGCATTCTGCCGCACGGCGTTTTGTTTCGCGGGAACGCCGAAGCCGCAATCCGCCAGAATCTCGTCAAGCGCGGATACATCAAAGGCATCATCGGTCTGCCGCCGAATCTGTTCTACGGTACGGGCATCCCTGCGTGCATCATCGTCATCGACAAGGAAGACGCGCAGGTTCGCAAGGGCATCTTTATGATCGACGCCTCCAAGGGCTATATCAAAGATGGCAACAAGAATCGCTTGCGCGCGCAGGACATTCACAAAATCGTCGATACGTTCACGCGCCAGGTCGAAATCGCTGGATATGCGCGCATGGTGTCGGTCGCGGAGATTAGCGATCCGAAGAACGATTATGACCTGAATCTGCCGCGTTACATCGACAGCACCGAACCAGAGGACTTGCAAGACATCGATGGGCATTTGCGCGGCGGCATTCCGTGTCGTGACATCGATGCGCTCGAACGATACTGGGATGTGATCCCCAGCGTGCGCGCCGCGTTGTTTCAGCCCGCCGACCGTCCGGGGTACGATCAACTCAAGGTCGCCGTCGCCGACATCAAGCCAACGATTTTCGATCATGCCGAGTTCGTCGCCTTCAGAGAATCGACGATCAAACGATTTGCGAAATGGGGGTCCGCGAATATTCCGCAACTGAAAGCGATTGCGAAAACGACCCGCCCCAAGGTGCTCATCGAAACCCTGTCCGAGGATTTGCTCGATACGTTTGCGCGCGCCCAACTGATCGATCCGTACGATGTGTATCAGCATTTGATGGACTATTGGGCGGAGACGATGCAAGACGATGTGTACTTGATCGTGAGCGATGGCTGGCGCGATGCGGCGCAACCGCATTTGATCGTCGAGGACAAGAACAAGAAAACGAAAGAGAAACCCGATTACGTCATCGGCAAATTGAAATACAAAACGGAATTGATTCCACCCGCGCTCATCATCGCGCGCTATTTCACGCAGTGGGCAGAGCAAATCGAAAAATTGCAAGCCGAGGTTGCGGCGATTCAGCAAGCGATGGAAGAAATGGCGGAGGAGCACAGCGGCGAGGAGGGTTTGCTGGAAGCCGCCAAGAATGACAAGGATAAACTTACCAAGCAATCCATCGTTGCGCGATTGAAAGATATTATGGGCGAGCAAGATGCCGACGACGAGCGCAAGGTGTTGAACGAATATCTTGCGCTGATTGAAAGCGAAGCGAATGCCAGCGCGCGAGTCAAAGCGGCGCAAGACGCATTGACCGCGCAGGTGGCGGCGAAATATCCGAAACTCACGGTGGACGAAATCAAGACGCTGGTGGTAGATGACAAATGGATGGCGACGCTGGATGCGGCGGTGCGTGGCGAACTTGACCGCACATCCCAGACGCTGACGGGACGCATCCGCCAATTGGCGGAACGCTATGCCGCGCCATTACCGCAGATTATAAACGATGTTGAAACGCTATCCGCCCACGTCGATGAGCATCTCAAAAAGATGGGTGCGGTATGGAAGTAACGCCAGGTTACAAGCTGACTGAAGCGGGAGTGATACCCGAAGATTGGGGTGTCTCGAAAGTTGGACGTGAGTTTGAAGTTAAACTCGGCAAAATGCTTGACGCTGAAAAAAATGTTGGAGTGCCCAAGCCGTACCTGGGAAACAAGTCAGTTCAGTGGAATCGAATCGACATCAGTGACCTTCCGACAGTTCGGATGTCACGCGCAGATATTGAGAAGTATCGTTTGCAAAAAGGCGATTTGCTTGTTTGTGAAGGCGGCGAAGTCGGACGTGCGGCAATTTGGGAAGCACCGATAGACGAATGCTATTACCAAAAGGCAATACATCGTTTGCGTCCTTTGCGTGGTTTCGATTCACGATTGATGGCTGCATTTCTACGTCTTTGGTCTGAAAGTGGGCTGTTTGCGAATTACGTGACGCAAACAAGCATCGCGCATCTTCCCCGCGAGAAATTGGTGGAAATTCCAATGCCCGTTCCCACGCCCACCGAACAACGCGCCATCGCCGCCGCATTGAGCGATGTGGATGCGCTAATTGATGCGCTGAATCAACTCATCGCCAAGAGGCGCGACCTCAAGCAAGCCGCGATGCAGGAATTGCTTACGGGTAAGAAGCGGCTTCCTGGATTTAGTGACGAGTGGGAAACGAAAAAACTGAGGGAAGTAATTGAATTGATTCCTGCTGGAATCTATGGAATGGAAAACCAAGTTGATAATACAATTCCATACCGCGTTGCAACAACTGCCCACATTGACGAAGACGATAGATGGAACGACAAAGAGATGAGTGTGCGTTATTTTTCGCAAAATCAAGTGCGGCAGTATTCTCCTCTTGAAGGCGACTTGATTGTTGTGAAATCCAGTGGATCGGCGGAAAAGATACAGTCAGGAAAAATTGGATACGTTGATGCGACAAGGGCAAGGACGTTTTTATTTAGCAATTTCCTTATGCTACTACGTCCGACATCCATCGTGCCCAGATTCCTCTACTTCTACCTTTGTTCTTACAATGTGAAGAAACTACTCCCGATGCTCGTTGAGGCATCAACTTATCCCAATATCCGCATTGATGAATACTTGAACCTTGAGATCCCTGTGTCAAAGTCGGCTGAACAAATCGCCATTGCCGACGTGCTGTCAGATATGGATGCAGAGATTGCGGCGTTGGAACAACGTCTTGAAAAAACACGCGCGCTCAAGCAAGGCATGATGCAAGAATTGCTGACGGGGAGAATTAGGTTGGTATGAACAACATCGGCACACCCGAACGCGCCACCCAGAATCGCATCATCGCGCTGTTCCGCGATGAACTCCATTACCAGTATCTTGGCGATTGGACAGACCGCGAGAACAACAGCAACGTCGAAGAGGAATTGCTCACCACGTACCTCGCTCGGCGCGGCTACGCCTCGGCACAGATTTCCCAAGCCATCTATCGACTGCGGACCGAAGCCGACAATCCCACTCGCAACCTCTACGAAAATAACAAAGCCGTCTACAGTCTGCTCCGCTATGGCGTGCCCGTCAAGATTGAGGCGGGTGAAAACACCGAGACCGTTCATATCGTCGATTGGAAACATCCAGAGAAAAACGATTTTGCAATCGCTGAAGAAGTAACTCTTCTCGGGAACCACGAACGCCGCCCCGACTTGGTGCTCTATGTCAACGGCATCGCTGTCGGCGTCATCGAATTAAAGAACAGCCGCGTCTCCATCGGCGATGGTATTCGCCAACTCATCTCCAATCAAAGCACTGAATTCAATGCGTCGTTTTTCAGCACGGTGCAATTTGTCTTTGCGGGCAATGATTCAGAAGGGATGCAATACGGTACGATCGGCACAGAAGAAAAATATTTTCTCAAATGGAAAGAGGACGAAGCCGACAACAGCCGTTTCAAACTGGACAAGTATCTGCTCAAGATGTGCAAACAGGATCGCTTGATCGAACTGATGCACGATTTCGTGCTGTTCGATGGCGGGATCAAAAAGGTTCCGCGCGTCCATCAATACTTTGGCATCAAGCTGGCACAAGAACAGGTCAGGCAATGCAGGGGCGGCATCATCTGGCATTCCCAGGGTAGCGGCAAAAGTATCGTGATGGTTCTGCTAGCAAAGTGGATACTGGAACACAATCACAAGGCACGCGTGGTCATCATCACCGACCGCGATGAACTCGATAAACAAATCGAGCGTGTCTTTAGCGACGCAGGCGAAACCATCCATCGCACTAGCAGTGGACACGATTTGATGGTGCAACTGGGTCAAGCCACGCCGCGCTTGTTCTGCTCGCTCGTCCACAAATTCGGCAGACACGGCGTCGATAATTTTGACAAGTTCATTCAGGAACTTGAAGCACAACCCAGCCCCGCCGTGGGCGAACTCTTTGTCTTTGTGGACGAATGCCACCGTACGCAGAGCGGCAAACTCCATCGGACGATGAAAACCCTCTTGCCGACTGCTGTCTTCATTGGCTTTACGGGCACGCCGCTTTTGAAAGCGGACAAGCAAACGACGCTCGAAGTTTTCGGCGAGTACATCCACACGTACAAATTCAGCGAAGCCGTCGCCGACGCGGTCGTGCTCGATCTCGTCTACGAAGCGCGCGACATCGATCAACGCCTGGGTTCCAAAGACAAGATCGATGCGTGGTTCGATGCCAAGACCAAGGGACTCAACGAATGGCAAAAAGCCGCCTTGCGCGAACAATGGGGCACGATGCAAAACGTCCTCAGTTCGCGCTCGCGCATGGAGCGTGTGGTCAGCGATATTGTTTTCGATTTTAGCGTCAAGCCACGTTTGAGCAGTGAGCGCGGTACGGCGATGCTCGTCGCTTCGAGCATCTACGAAGCGTGCAAATATTTCGAGCTATTCCAGAAAACCGTTTTCAAAGGCAAGTGTGCCGTCGTCACCTCGTACAACCCGCAAGCAGGCGACATTAGTTTGGAAGATACGGGAGCCAATGCCGAAACCGACAAAGAGTTCATCTACAACCTCTACACGGACTTGCTCAAAGATGTTGTCCCAAAACCTGGCAAGACTAAAACCGAGACGTACGAAGATAACGCAAAAGAACTCTTTATAAAACAGCCCGCCAACATGCGCCTGCTTGTCGTCGTGGACAAATTGCTCACTGGATTTGATGCGCCTAGTTGCACCTATATGTACATTGACAAGTCGATGCAAGATCACGGACTCTTTCAAGCGATTTGCCGCACCAATCGGCTGGATGGCGACGACAAAGACTATGGCTATGTCGTCGATTACAAAGACCTCTTCAAAAAGGTCGAGAACGCCATCGCCGTCTACAGTTCCGAACTCGATCACAGTGCGCCAGGTCCCGCTCCCGAAGTCCTCTTGCAGGATCGCTTGACCAAAGGACGCGAGCGATTAGACAATGCGCTGCAATCCATTGCCCTGCTCTGTGAGCCAGTCGAACCGCCCAAGGGCGAGTTGGAACACATCAAGTATTTTTGCGGGAATACAGAAATCGCTAGTGACCTGCAACTGCATGAGACACAGCGCGTGGCGCTTTACAAAGCCACCGTGTCACTCGTCCGAGCGTACGCGAACATCGCGGACGAACTCGACTTGGCAGGTTACAGTCCAAAGGACATTGAACGGATCAAGCGTGACCTTAATCGCTATCTCAACTTGCGCGAGATCATTCGCAAAGCCAGCGGTGAGACCATTGACCTCAAAGCGTACGAAGCCGATATGCGCCATCTCATCGACACCTACATCGAAGCCGACGAACCGAGGAAAATCTCGCCGTTCGATAATCTGTCGCTCTTGGAACTCATCGAGCAGACAGGTATCGCCAGCGCGATCAACAGTTTGCCCAGCGGAATCAGAAGCAGTCAGGGAGCGATTGCCGAGACGATTGCGAACAATGTCCGCAGTAAAATCATCAAGGAACATCTGAACGACCCCGCATTTTACGAAAAAATGTCGGCACTCCTCGCCGAGATTATCGCCGACTTGAAAGCCAAACGCATCGAGTACGCGGAATATTTGAAGAGGATGGGCGAAATAGCGAAGCAAGTGCAAGCGGGACGCGCCGACAATACACCAAAGCAGCTCGACACTCCTGGCAAAATCGCCCTCTATAATAACCTGGCGCAAAACGAAGCGCTTGCCATTGAGATTGATGAGACTGTCAAGCGCGTACGTCCTGATGATTGGCGTGGAAGCCAGCCGCGTGAGAATCAGATCAAGCGTGCGCTTTTCTCGCTACTCAACGGCGACAAAACCGAGGTCGAGCGAATCTTTCTCATTATCAGGCAGCAGAAGGAATATTGATGGTTACGAAGATCGACCTGGGTGGAATCACCATTGATGTTATTAGGAAAAACATCAAGAACGTCCACCTGAGCGTTTATCCACCCACAGGCAGAGTCCGCATTTCCGCCCCGTCGCGCATGAGTCTCGATACGCTCCGCGTCTTTGCGATTTCAAAGCTGGGGTGGATCAAAAAACATCAGCACAAACTGCGCGAGCAAGAACGCGAAACCCCGCGCGAGTACATCGACCGTGAGAGTCATTACTATTGGGGCAATCGTTATTTGCTTCAGGTGATTTACCAAACGGGTACGCCGCGCGTTGTCGTCCGCACCACAAAAAACATCGCCCTCTACGTTCGGGAAGGCAGTAACGTCGCAACCCGCAAGCGTGTGATGACCGAGTGGTATCGTCAACAACTCAAGGCAGAAATCCCAACGCTGATTGCCAAGTGGGAAAAGATCATCGGCGTCGAGGTTGCCGAGTGGGGCGTCAAGCAAATGAAGACGCGGTGGGGCACGTGCAACACGAGCGCGCGCCGTGTTTGGCTGAATCTCGAACTCGCCAAAAAGCCGCCGCAGTGCTTGGAGTACGTTGTCGTCCATGAACTAATTCACCTTTTGGAACGGCGACACAATAGTCGCTTTGTTTCTTTGATGGATCATTTTATGCCGCAGTGGCGAGCGTACCGCGATGAACTAAATCGTTTCCCCGCAAGCCACGAAGAGTGGATTTACTGACTCTCTTTTCGTGGAAAATTTGTTCGAGAAAATGGGATTCAGAGGACATCGGCAAAACAAGCATTTTCTCGTGGTCAAAGAACAAACCTTATGAATCTCGTGCAAAAATCCAATGGCTGGTTTTGCGCCTTTGATTCAGAATAGCCTTGTTTTACCGAGTGATTCTGGGCATAGAACAGATTTTTTACCGAACAGAGAGTTTTAAATTGACACTAACACAGCCCAGGGTGTGCCAAATGGGCCCAAGTCTGTTTGACTGAAAGGGATTGTGCGTCTTGAAAAAGGAACTCACCAAGAAGCAGGTCTACAATCGCCGTTACCAGCGAAAACACCACGACGAGTTATTGGAAAAGCGTCGTGCCTACTATGCTAAAAACCGCAGACAACAGCGTGCGTACTGGCAGCGTTGGAAAGAGAAAAACTACAAGCACTATCTAGAATGGCGGCAGGGCTGGAAAAAGAAAAACAGGGAAAAGGTGAGAGAAGCGAACCGCCGATGGTGGAACAATCTCAGCGCTGCCAAGAAAGCACGACTCCAGAGGAAGCACACGGCCCGTCGCCAATCGAAGTTGAATCAAAAGGAGGAGACCAGACGGTGGCGCTGACTCATTCAATCGTTCAAGTTAAGACTCAAGCGGGCAAGCCGATCCAGGTGGGCAACCAGACCATCACCGTCCGCTCCCGTGTCCTGCAAATCAAGTTACCCAGACTGCGCGGCGGCATCATCTGGAATCGCCCAACGTCCGTACTCGTGCAGACCACAGACGGACGGGCGCGGATCCTGCCGGTCCGTGATGTGACGCGCCGGGTACAATGGTTCTTGCTGGGGTTCGGGTGGCTTTCTCTGCTTGTGCTGGTGGGAACAAGCCGAAGCCAAGGACATCCTTCAAGCGAGGTGCAAGCATGACGGACGAACAAACCACGCAGAGCGACAAACGGTTTGACCCGACGGACTCGATGGTCACCGTGACGCGCACTCTGGACAAATTTCTGGATGCCGCCAAAGTCGAGGCGGTCTATGGACCGCCGGTTCAGAAGGGCGACACCCTCGTTATCCCAGCCGCCGAAGTGCTGAGTGTGGTGGCCTTTGGGGTAGGCATGGGGAGTGGGCGTGAGGAGAGTCACACGGTTGGCGAGGGCGGCGGCGGAGGAGGAGGGCAGATTCTGTCGCGTCCCGTTGCGGCGGTGATCATTTCCCCAAATGGCGTGCGGGTGGAGCCGATCATCGACATCACCAAAGTGTGGCTCGCTGGTCTCACCGCCGCGGGCTTCATGTTCGCGATGATGGCGCGCATGAGTAGCCAGCGCGCGCGGAGAGCCCTGTAGTTCCAAGTTCGGGAACCGCGTTTGTCCCGTGGACCAACACGCGCCATCCCGCCTTAGGGTCATGTGCTAGTTTCGCCGCGTTCACTTACAATCTGCCGCGACTATGAACTCCTCACGCGAGATTTCCGTGCCTGAACTAGCCAAGCGCTTAGGGTGTAATATCCCTCGCGCTCAGGCACTCGTTCGCACCGGACGCATCCCCGGCTGCAAGACGGCGCGCGGCTGGGTCACGACTGTGGCGGCCGTAGAGAAATACCTGAGAGAAGTTTCTGGAAAACGAACATAAGCGCGTCGGCGCAGCGAGGCTATGGGCGAAGGTGTCGGGGCGACTTCCTGCGACTTGCCGAGGGCAACAGGGCTGAGGTCGTCGCCTCACTGGATAGGTCATCCGATTAAGGAGGCGCAAGATGAAACTCAGTGCTCCCAAACCAGCCACCTTCTGGGCGGCAGTCGTCGTGGTTTTGATCGGTGTGCTCGCTCGGCTCGTCGCCATAATGAATTAGGCAAGGGGACTGTCGCCTTCTAGGCGACAGAGGAATTGCCCCTTCCCCCTCGCAATGTTAACATGCAATGTTAAACACTTGACATTTATATAGTTGCCTGTTATAATACGAACATGGTTACTCAACGATATAGAAAAACCGAAGGTAGCGTCTCCAACTTGCAGTATCATTTTGTGTTCTGTCCAAAGTACCGCAAGCCTGTGTTAGTGGGCAAAGTAGAATTCCGTCTAAAACAACTCTTGCGGGAAAAGGCAAACGAATTAGGCGTTGAAATAGAGTCGCTCGAAATAATGCCTGACCACGTTCACCTGTTGGCCGCTGCTCCACCCATCTATGCCCCCGCCCAAATTGCTTTCCAATTCAAGGGGTTCAGTTCTCGTTATTTGCGACATGAATTTGACCACCTTAGAACCAAGTTGCCTTCACTTTGGTCGCGTTCATACTACGTTGGGTCAGCGGGAGCGGTAACGGCTGAAACCATTCAACGGTATATTGCGGAACAAAAAACCAGGCAATGAACCTCACCTACCAATATCGGCTCTACCCCAACAAGCAACAAATCGAATCACTGAATCAAATCCTCGACCTTCACCGCGAGTTGTACAACGCCGCCCTCGAAGAACGCCGCACCGCTTGGAAGAAACGCCGCGTCTCAATCAACTACTACGACCAGGCCAATCAACTGAAAGAGATTCGCGCCATTCGTGAAGACTTGGCATTGCTCAATTTTTCGTCATGCCAGCAAACACTCCGCCAAGTCAACAAATCTTTCGATGGCTTCTTTCGCAGAATCAAATCGGGTCAAACACCTGGCTATCCCCGTTTCAAATCGCGCCAGCGATTTAATTCGATTGCGTTTGTTTTTGGCGACGGCGCAACTCTCTCAACGAATCGCTTACGACTGCAAGGCGTTGGCAAGGTCAAAGTGAAGTGGCATCGCGCGGTTCCCACTACTGCAACAATCAAACAGGTGGTCGTCACCCGCAAAGGTGACAAGTGGTATGTCTCTTTTCAACTCGAAATGCCCGAACCCACTCCCGTTGAACATCTGGGCGACCCTGTTGGGATTGACTTGGGCTTGAAAAATCTTGTCACGTTGTCAACGGGCGAAACCATCGAGCTACCCAAGTTCTTTCACAAGGCAGAAAAGAAACTCCGTGTTCAGCAACGCCAAGTCTCGCATCGTAAGAAGTTTTCACACGGCTGGCGCAAGGCGGTCAAACAAGTGGCTAAAACACACGCGCACATTGCCAACCAACGCAAGGACTTCAATCACAAACTTTCAACTTATCTGGCGCGAACCTACTCTTTTATTGCCGTAGAAGATTTATGTGTTAAAGGACTGGCGCGCACGAACTTATCAAAATCCGTGTATGATGCGGGATGGTCGCAACTGATTCAATTCACTTCGTACAAAGTTGTGAATACTGGTGCGGAGTTGGGTCAGGTGGATCGCTTCTTCCCGTCTAGCCGCTTGTGTCGCGTCTGTGGCTGCGTCAATGAATGGCTTACCCTGTCCGACCGTACCTGGGTCTGTGTCTGTGGTGCGGTTCACGACCGCGATCCTAATGCTGCTCGCAATATTCTTGCATCTGCTTTATCCGCACGGACGGTGCGGTTGGGCGATAACGTAGTGGCACTCAGCACATGCGTTGCCCAAGAAGCCGCCCCGCTTTAGCGGGCGGAGTCGTCACTGCAACTGTATCCGGCCATGTATCCTGGATCCTCGTGCTGCTGGGCTTTGTCATTCTCGCCACCGGGAACCTCGTTGAAACTTTGTAGCTCATGCTCGCGGAGGTGCGCGCTCACATCGTCTGGTCAGCCCTGCATACGGTGTGAGCCGCACCTTTAGTAGTACTCACTCCCGGGACTCATAAGCTCTGGGTCAGTGGTCCGACTCCATGCGTCGGCACAAGTCCTGGTCATACAACGGCTTTTTTGTTCCGATTCGCGAAGATCGCGACGGAAGCAACCGAAAGTGTGCAGAAGCATCCAGCGATTGCGCAACGCAGGTCACCCACCGACCGATGCGGAGATCGCGGCCGCCGCGCTGCAATTTGTGCGCGAAGTGAGCGGTTATCGCGCGCCGTCGCGTGCGAATCAAGCCGCGTTTGACCGTGCAGCCGTTGATATTGCCGCGTCAACGCGCGTGCTACTGAAGAAGCTGGAACTACCAAAGCGCCAAGACACAAGGTGAACAATCTTCATGTCTTCGTGCGTTTGGGGTGAGTTTTCAAAATGACGCTTTGGCAAACGGAATCTTGCGCTGATTGGCACGCGGCGTTGGAACGCTACGCCGATACCGTCCGCGCGCAGCAGGTGAACGGCTTGCCCGAAATCGACGCGTGGTACCGCGAGGAATTGCCCGCGCGGATCGCGGCGCGCCAACCACTGTCCGTCACGCGCGAGGAGTTGGAACGCGTGACGGTCTGGAAGATGAAGCGCGGCGTCTGGCGCGAGCGCAACCGGCTGCTCGTGATCGGAAACCCTCCAGCGCTCGTCGAGCAGACTTCGCAGCAAGCGTTTGCCGCGACGCCCGATCCGCGCAAGCCGGTCGATATTCTCAGCAATCTTGCCGGTGTGGGACCCGCGACGGCGTCCGCGGTATTGGCGTGTTACGCGCCGGCGATCTATCCGTTCTTCGACGAACTGGTGGCGAAGCAAATTCCGCCACTGGGCAAGGTGGCGTTTACGCCGGCGTACTACCAGCGCTATGCCGCCGTGTTGCGGGAGCGCGCGGCGCGGTTGAACGAACGATGCAACCATCGTGAGTGGACGGCGCACGATGTGAGCCAGGCGTTGTGGGCGGCGAGTGGCGGGAAGGTGGCGCAAGGGTAGCGCGCGGATGGACGCGGAGGGGCGCGAATAAATTTCGTTTACAAATGATTGACTTGCCCAGAATTGGCTCGCTTGAAATGCACCTGACGATGGGCGCGATTTCTTCGTGCCGTAGCAGGTATTTTGCTTTGCATGACGAGTGCGCGATCGCGCGACCTTAACGACCTGTCCTCACCCAAATCTGGGGGCGAAAGAAAAACGCTCAGGGGGAAGCCAAGACGCCTTGCCAGCCATGACGCCACGCGCCGCCTGGACTTTCGGCGAATGCGCTTTCCCGGTTGAACTGGGTGTTGATAGACTAGTTTTTCCTCATCCGTGGCTCCAAGAAAGGAAGAAGACGAGATGTTTGTATGTCCCTGGTGTGGTACCAACTACCTGACCTTTCAACCCAACTGCCAAAACTGTGGTGGGCTTTTACAAGCCGAAGAAACAACAGCATCTGTTTCAAGTGAAGAACTCCCCACACCACCGCCTGCTCCGCGACCGATTTCGACTACCTATGTGTGGCGGCTCTTATCGGCGGATGGCGGGGCGATTGCGGCTTTCGTCTTCGGACTCCTGGGGATTATTTTCAGCGCTGTCGGCGTTGGGCTTACGCTTGCTGTTATCACCGCCTTCATCGGGATGCCTTTTCTATTGCTTGGGGTTGCGTTCCTGGTAATCGGTGGAGGGGTGCTTGGGTGGCGGTATCAAAAAGCGCGTCAAGTGGTCCGGGTGCTTAGAGAGGGAGATTCGACCCTTGGGCAAATCAGCGAGGTGCGGGAGAATTATGCGGTACGGGTCAATGGACGGTATCCCTGGGTCATTGGTTATGGATTTCAAGTGAACGGACAGACTTATGCGGGGAAGGTCACTACGTTGAATCAACCGGGGCAACAGATGCAAGTGGGCAAGGCGGTCAGGATATTGTACCTGGCAACTCATCCGCAATCGAGTTCCATCTACCCGCACCCGTGAGAGAGCAGGCGACTTGAAAGCTACTTTGTGGTTTTGAATCGTTTGGGCTTGGTTCCCTTTTCAATAGATTGGCTCGCAAAATAGCTTCAGGCTAAGGAGTTGACTATGTCAATCAAACTAACACCCGCTGCGGCGAAAGCCCACCTACCCCAGTTGGTCCTGAGCGAACATGTCCAGAATAAAATCCATGGGGAGAGTGTGGTCGGTCGGATTAACACCCGCCTGGCCGTGGGCATTACCAAGTCAGTTGGCTCGATGTGGTGCGCGTATGTTTTCGCACTGATTGCCCTCATCTCGCTTCCAGCTGCTATCAGCTCACATGACCCCATTATCATTATTGGTTGGATCGCGCAAACTTTCTTGCAATTGGTGTTGCTCCCGATCATCATTGTTGGCCAAAATGTTCTAGCGGCGGCCAGTGATGCCCGTGCGGAAAGTGATCATAGGACGCTGCTGGCTATCCACACCTTGACAGCAGAAGTTCATGAAATCGCCGAGCAACAGACGAAGGCCCTGAAAATCCTTGAGGAAAGAAGCAAGAAGAGCGTTGCCAGCGTAGAATAGGCGTAGTGCTCATAATCCCTTGGTCACATTGGCTCGGACACGTTCTTTTCAGTGCCTGACTGTCCATTTTCCCGCGAAAACCACAAACACCCCTGAACGCGATCTTTTCAGGGGTGCCATGTCTTAAACGCGCAGCGACGTGAGGAATGCGCCGGGCTTCTCCGGCAGTTCTGCCGGCGTCGCGACGACGACGCGCGGAAAGAGCGCGCACATCGCCTGTGTCTCGCCTTCGGCTGGAGCGCCTACGAGATAGATGCCAACGACGAGAATCCATCCGTAATGTGGCAGGCGCGTTTTTGTGCTCATGGATTGATGTCGAGGTCAAGGAGTGCTATAATCTCGCCCAAGTCGAAAAACGAATGCCGAGTGCGCCGATTCAATCGGCACAGGAATAGCTGAAGCATCAGATGGAAGTGATTATCTTCATCGGCACGGTGGTCACCCTCTTGATCGTGATCCGTATGACTCGGGGTTGGGGGGAGTACGGATACGGTCACGGTTACTATGGTCGCGGCTTTCGGCATCGGGGAGAATATTATCGGTACTACTCGTATCACTACCACCGACGCCGTCAATCATGGCTGGAGTTTCTCATGGTGCTGGTCCTTTTGATGATTGTCGCCGGTTCGCTATACACGAGTTACGTGAGTGTTCTTAGATGAAGCAAACATGCAGTACAGACGAGCATGAGCTATCAATTGCCGCACGCCATAATAAGCCAAGCTAAAGTTGGTTTAGCTAGCTACTGGCAACAGTTGAAAAATAACGATAGAAAACAGTCGCAGGATTGGATAGATCATCTTGCGAAAGCCAAAATATATCCGTTACGCGTAAGGGGATCAGTTGTGTTTGATAATGGATTGATTGACCCTGACATCGTAATTTGGATTGAAAAACTGGCAGTCTCATAAGAATCCGTACCGCCGGGCGGTATGTTAGCCAACAGAAACTTGTTCGCGCGGTTGTGATATAATCTCCGTGCCAGGTCCGGACCGCTAAGACCGTGAGCGCAGTGGTGCGTGACAGCCCATTCATTAGATTGGTTCCGCTCAGGCGTGATGTGATGATTGGTGGCGACAAGGCTTGGACTGTGCCCCGACCCCGCTGGGTAGCTTATAGTTCGTTGACCTGAGTGGGTCTGGACCGCGCAAATCTCTTTCCCCCACGGAGGTGTCCCGATGAGCCGTGCGCGCAAGTCTTCCACCCCATCCACTCCGCCCGTCGCCGCGGTGGACGAACTAAGGCTACGAAGCGTACCAGATAAAGGTAAAGTACCGGCTGATTCCATTTGTTTGGTAATCTGCCAAACTTTATTCACGCCCGCCCCCGTCCGCCGCTAACGCAAGTCGTTGAACTGACCAAGAATCTCATAATCCCTTGGTTACTGGTCCAAATCCACTTGCCATTTCCGAAACCCAAATGGAGATCAGGAAATGAAAAAGAACTATCTGAAAACAAAGAAGGGAATTTGCAAAGTCATCTTCACGCTGCCGAAGGAAGCCGGCGCTCAGACTGCTTATCTCGTCGGTGAGTTCAACGACTGGGACAAACACGCAACACCGATGAAGCGAAAGAGGGATGGCGGTTTCTCGGTTACGCTGAACCTTGAGACAGGTAAAGAATATCGTTTCCGCTATTGGCTGGATGGGACACGTTGGGAAAATGATTGGGAGGCTGATAGCTATGTCCCCAACGGATTCGACAGCGAGGATTCTGTCGTCAGCACGTAGATCCGCTCGTGTGTCATCGGCGGCATTTCCTGCGCCGGGAAAATAAAAACGCCTCGATGAGAGGCGTTTTGCGACCTTTCGTTGCCAGTAAAGCAGCGGGGCGCTTGATCGAGCAGAACCACAGCGCGGCATTGCGGAGTTCGGTTGCTCAACTAAAGCATACGACATATTGGACACCCAGTCAATAGCACGTGCGTTCAGAAGAAAACCAGTCGGACATTGTTCATCGTAAAGCCGCGCACCATCCTGCCAACCCGTGCTAAAGCAGACTGGGGGGCAGAAAAATTGTGAGGAATAAAATGACTAAGGATTCGTCCAAAAATAACTTGAGCAGTTAGTGATATACTTGCCTTATCTTGTTCGATGTGAGGCAAGTTGAATGTCAAAACCCAGACGCCGTCCGGCGCATCAATGTCAATGCGAAATTTGTCAACGTCATCCGTCAAGCCAGGTTGCACGACAACATAAAGCACTCAACCGTGTTATCGCAGATTGCGATGAGAAGACTCGGCGACGTCTGATCGGTTTGTTAGCCCAGCAGTGGGGACCCGATTGCGTCTCCTTGTTACATCGCATCACCGGCATGAGTCGCAATACGATCCAGCGTGGCAGATATGAAATCACGCATCCAGTGCATGAGCCATCGCACCGTATTCGGCGTTCCGGCGCGGGTCGTCTCGCGGTTGAAAAAAACAACCCAGCATCTTCAAGGCATTGGACAAACTGCTCGAGGACACGACGGCGGGCGATCCCATTATCGGTTTGAAATGGACTCGCAAAACCCTCGCGGTGCTCACCGGGAAACTCCAACAGAAATACCTGGTCGGACACTCGACGGTTGCGCGACTACTAGCACTCAAAGGGTATGCGCTGCGCGGCAATCGCAAACGCTTGAGTCCGCGCCACGCTCCCCAACGCGACCGACAATTTCGCTACATTGCACGGTTACGCCGCCAATTCGCGAAGGCGCAGTTGCCTAGAATTAGCGTAGATACGAAGAAAAAAGAACTGATTGGCACGTTCAAAAACGCTGGGCGTACTTGGCGACGCGAACCGCTGGATGTGTTTGAGACCGATTTTCCGCAGGACGCGGCAGGCAAAGCGATCCCGTATGGCATTTATGACCTCGGACACAATGAGGGCTATGTGGTGGTCGGGATGGCCCATGAAACACCCGCGTTTGCGGTTGCGGCCATTCGTTCTTGGTGGTTGGAGGTTGGACGCCATCATTATCGAGGCAAGCACGAATTGTTGATTCAAGCCGATAGCGGTGGTGCGAATGGTAATCACTGCTGGCTATGGAAATGGGGCTTGCAGCAACTCGCCGACGAGTTCGATTTGACCATCACGGTGACGCATTATCCAACGGGCGCATCCAAATGGAATTTGATTGAGCACCGATTGTTCTGCCACCTCAGCAGCAATTGGGCTGGACAACCGCTCATCAGTTTTGAGACGGTGTTAAAGTTCATTCGTACGACGACAACTGAAACTGGATTACGTTGTCGAGCACGCTTAGATCGCATCAAGTACAAAACTGGCGTAAAGATCACGCGTGAACAGAAACAACAGATCAATTTGCAATGGCATCGCACCTTGCCGCAGTACAACTACACGATTCGACCGCACAAGGCAAAATGACCTGGCTGCTCAAATAATTGTTGGACGAATCCTTAAGAATGCTAAGGGAATTAGAAAACTTGAAAAGTCTCTCGATGCAATGTACGGAACTTGGAAAGCAGTTTGGGAAGAGACCCTAACTCGGACAAGCCGAAACCAAAAAGGGTTTCGCACATGGGCAAATTGAGTATACTTGACTCCAATCTAATTCTGGAGCCAAACCATGCCTACACAATCGTTGTCCGAAAAATATGCCGACCGTTTGTATGGCGTGCTCAGTTGCTATGATCGGATTGTTCTGACCGGTAGTTTGCAACCCTTCTGCTACGCCCACGGCATGACGAAATACTTGTATGCGCACAACATTCGCATTTTTGATTTCGCGCAGTTTGTGGAACCCTTGACGACCGCGATTCGGCAAAACGCCGAAGCCCTTGCCCAAGCCGCGGGGCTCACCATTGAGTTCATTCGTAAAAAGAATTTTCGCAAAGAAGATCGCATCCGCGCCCTGCTAAAAAAGCGCGGCGACCAACCTGGGTTGGTGCATATCTTCTCGGCGATGGAACCATGCACGATCTACAAACCCTGGCACGATAAGCCCACCGGCAAAACGTTTCTCAAACCGGCACCCGGCAAGTGCTTGCATTACTACTTTTACTTCATCGATGCCGAACTGGGACTGTGCTACATGCGCGTGCCCACCTGGTGCCCATTTCGATTACAGTTCTACTTTAACGGTCATGCCCGCCTGGCCGCGCAGTTAGGCGAGAAGCAAATTCCGTTCACCTTGCAAGACAACGCCTTTACCGCGATTGCAGATTTCACCCGTGCCAATCAACTGGCCGCCGCGTGGAACGTAGAGCAATTGCATGCCCGTTTAGATGGCTGGGCGCACACCTACTGCCCGGTGGTCAAGACGCTCAACCTGACGTATCACTGGAGCGTCTGGCAAATCGAGTATGCGACCGACCTGGTGTTCAAATGCCGCGAAGACTTGCAAGCGGTCTATCCCCATCTGGTGGAAACCTTGATTCAGGCGGTCAAACCCCAGGACATCGCGACCTTTCTCGGGCGCAAACTCCACGGCAATTACCAGGGCGAACTGGGCAGTCGGCTCAATCGCGTGCGCCAACTGGGGACGCGCATCAAATATCAGATGGGCCCGGTGTCCCTGAAAATGTATGACAAGCACGGCGTGATTTTACGGATCGAAGTGACCGCCAACGACGTTTCGTTCTTTGCGCAGTATCGCCAAGTCCAGCATCGCGATGGCACAACCGAGACCCAATGGACCAAGATGCGAAAAAGCATCTACAGTTTGCCTCCCTTGCGGGAAACCTTGCTCGCCGCCAATCAACGTTATCTGGACTTTCTCGCGATACTGGAGACCCCCGAAGTGGGTGTGCGCCAACTGAACCAGGTTACTCAACGCGTCACGGAAAAACAGCACCATTACAAAGGTTTCAATCTCCTCGCCGAGGAGGATGCTTCGGTGTTGCGTTTGCTGGTGCGTGGCGAGTTTGCAGTCAGCGGAATCACGAGTCGTCTCCTGCGCGCATTGTGTCCTGACAAAACGGCTGGACAAATCACTCGTTTGTTGAAACGGTTGCGTGTCCACGGCTTGATCAGAAAAGTCGGCAAGCACTACAAGTACTATCTCTCTGACCTGGGCCAGCAAATCACGACAATGGCGCTCAAGTTGCGCGAGATGTATGTCATTCCCACTCTCGCCCAACTGCCAGCGCACTAACCCAGAAATCTTTGCTTTTCCTACAACAATTCTACTGGTAAGGTACTAACGGGCTTGGGCAGAGGTCGCGCTTCATGTCATAGATTTTCACGGACAAAACTGGCTAGAAATAGGCGGGTGGGTTTCGCAGAAATACAACCGAGACGAACAGCGAAACATACTTTTTTTCGAGTTTCAGAGGATTTTCAAAGAACTGGTTTGGCTCCAATTTCTTTTCCTGTCTGGAAACTACCCAGTGATCTACCGGAATCTGCGCTATGTTTTGGAAATGATGGCCCAGGCATATGACATCGACAGCAAATATCCCAATGTCACCGTCGCTGAGCAGGGAAAGAAGGCGGAAGAGTTGGAAGAAAAGACTTTTGGCTGGGGGATTGTGAAGTCCGTACTGATGAAAGTGCTAGACTTGCCCGAAAAAGAGATCCAAGAAAGATTTCATTCTACATGGAGGCATCTCAACAAACACGCCCACGCCTCAGCAAAGCAAATGGCTATAATTCTTACTGTGGATCCCGCAAGCCTTGTGACCGATTCGTTCGACGAGGAACTTGCGAGGAAAGCCTTGGAAGTAATTGATGAAATATTCGACTTGGTCTATGTGATGATTTTTAGGAAGTTTCCAAAAATCAAAGAATTGGCTTTGGGATACAAATTCATCAAGGAGTGGGAACAGTACTTGCCCAATACAACGACCTTGGTAAAAACAATTTCATGACCCTGAGCGATGGTTGCTTGGTTCATGATTAACCAAGAGGAGGAGCAAGGATTCAAAATCCGCTGGTCAACTGCTGTGAATCAGCGAAGTTCCTTCAGGTCGGTGCGCTCCGACCATGCCTATTGGCTAACTCGTTTCGAATCAGTGCGAGGCGCGCGGTCTTGGGAATGCGCGGAGTGTGTTTGTGTGATATAATTGAGCCATCAGGACATTGCCACAATGCGCGTGATCGCTCGCAGAACATTGAGAGAATTTTGGGAACGCCATCCCGACGCCCAGCAGCCGCTCGCCGCGTGGTACCACGATGCCAAGCGCGCTCGGTGGACATCGCCCTCCGACATCAAGGCGGTTTATCGTAACGCCAGTTTTGTCGGGAGCCAGCGCGTCGTATTCAACATCAAGGGCAACAAGTACCGCGTCGTCGTGGCTGTGCAGTATCCGTTTGGACTTGTATATATTCGGTTCGTCGGCACGCACGCAGAGTACGATCGGATTGATGCCGCGACGATCTGAGAGGGAAAGCGCCATGGACATTCGACCCATCAAAGCCGAGGCGGACTATCAAGCCGCGCTAAAAGAAATAGAACGTTTGATGAACCGCGCCGCACCGAACACGCCGGAGGGCGATCGTTTGGAGGTGTTAGCCGCGCTCGTCGAGCACTATGAAGCAGAACACTTCCCGATCCCGACGCCCGATCCGGTCGAAGCGATCCGTTACTACATGGAAAGCCGCGGCTTGACGCGGAAAGACTTGGAGCCGTACATCGGCGACCGCGAGAAGGTGAACGCGGTGCTTCGGCGCAAGCGGCCGTTGTCGATCGCGATGATCCGCAAGCTCAATGCGGGGCTAGGGATTTCGGCGGATGTGCTGATCCAGCCGTATCATTCACGCGCCGCGTGAGTTCGAGCAAATCAAAAACACCCCTGAACAGATCACGTTCAGGGGTGTTTGTTTTTACCCCGCACGCTTCGCGCAGCGCGGGGTCTACGACGCGTGCAGCGCAGTGAGGAGCGCGCCGAGTCTCTCCGGCAGTTCCGGTGGCGTTGCGACGACGACGCGCTGGAACAACCCGCGCATCGCCTGCGCTTCGTCTTCGTCGGGCGCGTCCGCGAGATAGACGCCGACGACGAAGATGCGACCGTCGTACTGACGTTGGAACTGGACGACCACCTCCGCGTCTCCTGGCATCCCGTCGTGAATCACGAACATCGCCTTGACCTTTTCGGGACGCGCGAGGAGTTTCTGCGCTCGCTTTTCCAGGTGCTCGCCGAACCGCGTGCCGGTGTTCGCATCCCAGCCCGCGATGAGCGCCTTTGCCATCTCCGCGTCTCCGTTGTATTCGAGCAGGACTTGGTAGCCCTCGAAGAGCGAAATGGCGTGTGGAATCTCCGCTCTCACGCACGCGAGGTGCAGCGCCATCGCGCCGAGCCGTGCGGCTTGCACTTTGTCGCCATCCATCGAGCCGCTGCGGTCGCCGACGATCTCGACCGCGAGTCCGGCTTTGAGCGCCGGCAGCGTCTTCGCACGGAACGGCTTGTCGGGACTGCGCCACTCTTGTCTGAACGAATAGCGACCGCGTGTGGGATGCGCGGCGCGCTCGACTTCGGGTGTGGGCACGACCAGCACCGCCGCGAGACGATCCGCGATGGGCTGCGCCTGCGCGACCAGGTCCGCGTAGGGCTGCGGGACGACTTGCAGATTTCCACCGCCCATGCCCGCGCCCCGACTCGGCACATCCAGCGCATCGTCCGAGTCGTCGAGCGACGATTCGTCCGACTGGTCCGACGATGGATCGGTTTGGTCGGATGCGTCCTGCGAGGAGCCGTTGCCTTTTCGCTTGGCAAGTCGCGCGAGGTCGGGCGGGATCGGCTGTCCTGTTTCGGGATTGCCACTCCCTTCCGCCGCGCCAAAGCCGAACGCGGGCAGGTGGTTCGCGCTCACCTTTTCGTTCAAGCCGAGTCGTTGGAGGATCTGCCGCGCGATCTCGACGACGCGCGCGGTCGTCGTCGCGCGCCACGCTTCTTCGACGAGAGGACGTGTCTGGTCCCACAGGGCTTGGGTCGCGGCATTGAACGCGAGTTTCGTCTGCTTCGGATGGAGATACCATTCAAAGCGATAGAGCAAACACGCGGACAGGACTACATCGGGGTTGGCGGGTCCGTTGGGTATCGCGTGCGCTTGCAGCGACTTGTTCCCACGCCAAATGGCGCGATGGACGAACACCAGGTCGCGCAAGACCGCGGGGTCTTCCGCC
>VFSW01002595.1_pt1 | contig 27323 bp, 27 predicted proteins | sample 5358111 | NCBI WGS metagenome assembly VFSW01 (sample SAMN11554181, study PRJNA540505) | mine drainage metagenome | isolation source: sediment from site ElyBrook_90M | place: USA: Ely Copper Mine, Vershire, VT | collected 2017 | reverse complement strand
CCCCCGCACGCTCCACCGGCAGCGGCGTCTCTCGACGTGGTGTTGGAGTACTCATCTCGGACTCTCTTGATTTGGAATGGCAGCCGACCTGACGGGCGGGGCTGGCCCACCCAATCGCGCGGCATAGATATATCAAATATTATAGAGCAAAAATCGATCGCAAACCACCGTGGACCCGCGTCTCCCATGAGACTCGGCCTGTATCATTAAAGATCTATTAATAAGGCGGGTTTACCAAGGGGCGGGCCGGTGCCGGCGGCGTTGCCGGCCGCGGGCGCCACGCCGACGAAATCGATCATCCCAGAGATGACCTCGCGCCTTCGCGTCCGATGCGCGCGCCCATGCGACCGGCCCTTCGAGGGGGGGCGCTCTGCCGAAGCGCGCCGGCGACAGGTAGGCGGGCATCTGCCCCGGGTCGTTGAATTGGTGTACGGGAGTCGACTATCTTAAGTGCCGTTATGGAGCCGATGAGTCATCCAGAAGAACGCGTTCGATTGGACTGGCGGGGCGATATAGCCGCGCTTGCGAGGCGCCATCCGTTGTCGCAGCAGATCCTGCGCACCGACGTGTCCGGAATGCCGCTCGAGTGGATGGACTACAAGGAGGCCGCGCGTCTTTACCACACCGATCAGGTGGCCTACACCTGCGGAAGCCCTTTGTACCGGCTGTACGGCGGCACGAGCGCCCGCACCGGGCGGCGCACGGTGGTCGACGTCAACTCCATCATCGCCACCCTCGGCGTCACCGGAAATCCGGGCAACCAGCGCGGCGCCGCGTACACGCCGCCGCTCAACAATCAAACCCTGTTCCGCAGGGACGCCTACCTTTGCCTGTACTGCGGTGCGCGCTTTGCGCACTCGCTGCTGTCCCGGGATCACGTCACGCCCTTCAGCCGCGGCGGCCGCGACACCTGGAGCAACGTCGTGTCCGCCTGCCGCCGCTGCAACAACGCCAAGGCCTCGCGCACGCCCGAGCAGGCCGGCATGCAGCTGCTGGCCGTGCCGTTCACGCCGACCTACGCGGAGTACATCTTCCTGAAGGGGCGCCGGGTCCTGGCGGATCAGATGGAGTACCTGATCGCCCATTTCCCGCGCTCCAGCCCGCTGCACGAGCGGATGCTGCGCTTCCCCATGTGAACGGCCCGTCGCGGCAGGACCTCGTCTACCACGTCGACGCGAGCTATTTCGTCTTTCGGGCCTACTATTCCATGCCGCCCGACATGACGGATTCGCAGGGCAACGCCACGCACGCGCTGTACGGATTCGCCCGCTTCATTTCGGACCTGCTGGAGGCGGTGCGCCCGCACCGCATCGGCGTCGCCTTCGATTCGGCGCCGCGCGCGGAGTCCTCGTTCCGCAACGGCATCTACCCCGCCTACAAGGCCAATCGCGAGCCGCCGCCGGCCGACCTCGAGCGCCAGTTCGGCCTCTGCCGCGAATTCTGCCGGCATATCGGCTTGGCCGAATTCACCAGCCGGGGCTACGAAGCCGACGACGTCATCGGCACGCTGGCCGCGCGCGCACGCGCGGCCGGCCTGCGCAACGTGCTGGTGACCCGCGACAAGGATCTCTCGCAGCTGATCCGCGAAGGCGACGTCTTCTGGGACTACGTTTCGAACGCGCGCTACGCCTATCGGGACATCGGCCCGCGCTTCGGTGCGCGGCCCGAGAGAATCGCGGACTTTCTGGCGCTCACCGGCGACGTGGTCGACAACATCCCCGGGGTGCCGGGCATCGGCCGCAAGACCGCCGCGGAACTGTTCGAGGCGTTCAGTTCGCTGGATGACCTGTACGAGAATCTGGACCGCGTGCCGGCGCTGAAGCTGCGCGGCGCGGCTGCCGTCGCCGCGCGCCTTCGGCAGCACAAGGAGACCGCCTATTTGGCGCGGCGTCTCACGGAAATCGTCTGCGACCTGCCTCTTTCGGCGACCCCCGACGATCTGAGGCCGGCTCCGCCCGATCTCGGCCGACTGGAGGAGTTCTTCGATGCGCACGGATTCGGACCTGTGCTGCGCCGTCAGGCGGCGCGCATTGCCGACACCGTGCGGCGCACGTAGCCGTATACTTGCGAACCAGGCGCTTTCAAGAAAGCCGGGGAGTGCAAGGCTGTGGCAAAGAAAGACATCCAATCGGTATTGCAGGAGGACCGCGTATTCGTCCCGTCCGCCGAGTTCGCCGCCCACGCGGCGCTCAAGAAGGCGGAACTCGACGAGATGTACGCCAAGGCGGAGCGCGATTACGTGGGGTTCTGGGCGGACCTCGCGGCCGGCGAATTGGCGTGGCATCGCCCGTTCACGGTGCCGCTCGACGACTCTGATGCGCCGAACTACCGATGGTTCGTCGATGGCGAGCTCAACGTGTCGCACAATTGCCTGGACGCGAACATCGAGAGCCGCGGCGACAAGACCGCGATCATCTTCGAGGGCGAGCCGGGCGAGGTGCGCAGGCTCACCTACGCCGAACTGCACCGCGAGGTATGCCGCTTCGCGAATGCGCTCAAGGCCACCGGCATCCACAAGGGCGACCGCGTCGTCATCTACATGCCGCTCATTCCGGAGGCGGTGGTCGCCATGCACGCCTGCGCGCGCATCGGCGCCGTCCATTCGGTGGTCTTCGGCGGCTTTTCCGCGAACGCCGTCAGGGACCGCATCGAGGACGCCGGCGCCAGGCTGGTGATCACCGCCGACGGAGGCTGGCGCGGCGGCCACGTCATCGCGCTCAAGGAGGCGGTCGACAAGGCCATGGCCGAGGGCTGCGAGACCGTGAGCAACGTCATCGTCTTTGCCCGGATGGGAGGCACCTGCCACATGCGCGCGGGACGCGACCTGTGGTGGCACGAGGTCATAGCCGGGCGCAGCGAGCATTGCGAACCGGAGTGGGTGGATGCGGAGCATCCGCTGTTCCTGCTGTACACGTCGGGTTCGACCGGCAAGCCGAAGGGCATTCAGCATTCGAGCGCCGGCTATCTCCTCAATGCCAAGATGACCACCCGCTGGGTCTTCGATCTGAACGACCGCGACGTGTTCTGGTGCACCGCCGACATCGGCTGGGTCACCGGGCACACCTACGTCGCCTACGGTCCATTGGCGGCCGGGGCGACCATCATGATGTACGAGGGGTCGCCGACCTTTCCGGATGCCGGGCGATTCTGGCGCATCTGCGAGACGCACGGCGTCACCATCTTCTACACGGCGCCGACCGCGATTCGGGCGCTGATGAAACTCGGGGACGACGTCCCGGCGGCCTACGATCTCGGCAAGATCCGCCTGCTGGGCAGCGTCGGCGAGCCGATAAACCCCGAGGCGTGGATGTGGTACCACCGGGTGATCGGACGCGGCCGCTGTCCGATCGTCGATACCTGGTGGCAGACCGAAACCGGCGCCACGATGATGTCGCCGATCCCGGGCGTGACGCCCACCAAGCCGGGTTCCTGCGCGAAGCCGCTGCCGGGCATCTTCGCCGATATCGTCGACGACGAGGGCCGCTCCGTGAAGGGCGTGGATGCCGGCGGCTATCTCGTCATCAAGCGGCCGTGGCCCTCGATGCTGCGCACGATCTGGGGCGACAACGATCGGTACCTGCGCACCTACTTCGAGAAGTTCCAGAACCGGTACTACGTGGCCGGCGATTCCGCGCACCGCGATGCGGACGGGTATTACTGGATCATGGGCCGAATCGACGACGTGCTGAACGTGGCGGGGCACCGGCTCGGCACGATGGAGATCGAGTCGGCGCTGGTGGCCCATCCGCAGGTGGCCGAATCCGCCGTGGTCGGCAAGCCCCACGAGATCAAGGGCGAGGCGGTATTCGCCTATGTCGTCCTGAGCGGCGAACGTCCGCAGGGCGCCGACGTCGCGCTGTTGATCGACGAGCTGCGCTCCTGGGTGAGCGAGCAGCTGAGTCCGATTGCGAAGCCGGACGAGATCCGCTTCACGGACAACCTGCCGAAGACGCGCTCGGGCAAGATCATGCGCAGGCTCCTGCGCGCGCTCGCGCGCGGCGAGCAGATCACCCAGGACATTTCGACGCTCGAGAATCCGGCCATTCTCGAGCAGCTGCGCGGCGCGCCGGCCGACGCCTGGTACGCGGCGGCACCCGCATCGGCGCCCAAGAAATCGCGGCGGGCGCCGCGCAAGAAGCCGGCCGTGAAGGCCGTGAAAGCCGTGAAGGCTGCGAAGGCTGCGAAGGCTGCGAAGGCTGCGAAGGCTGCGAAGGCCGTGAAGGCCGCGAAGGCTGCGAAGGCTGCGACCAAGTCGGCCGCCGCCAAGCGCGCCCGCAAGCCGGTCGCCCGCAAGCCGGTGGCGCGCAAGGCAGTCGCGCGCAAGGCGGGTGGGTCCGCAAAGGCCCGGACCGCGAAGAAATCGACCGCCAGGCGCGGCACGCGATCTGCGGCCAAACGGCGCGGACGCCGCTAAGAGCGCTTCGAGTGACCGTCCTCATCATCGGCATGGTGGTCTTCATCGGCATCCATTCGCTCGGCATCGTCGCTCCCGGCATGCGCGACCGCCTCATCGCCCGGCTGGGCGTCGGCGCCTTCAAGGCGCTGTATGGTGCGGTCGCGGTGATCGGCCTGGTGCTGATCGTGCATGGCTTCGCGCTGGCGCGCCGGGAACCCATGGTGGTCTACGTGCCGCCGCCCGCCATGCGCCACGTGGCCATGCTGCTGATGCTGCCCGTGTTCCCGCTGCTGTTCGCCGGGTATCTGCCGGGGCGCATCAGGAGCGCAGCCAAGCATCCGATGCTGGTGGCGGTGAAGCTGTGGGCGTTCGCGCATCTGCTCGCCAACGGCACGGGCGCGGACCTGGTGCTGTTCGGCGGATTTCTCGCCTGGGCGGTGGCCGACCGCATCTCCTGGACGCGCCGGGCGCCGCCCGCCGTGGGCCCCGCGCCCCCCCCGCACCGGGGGCGGCCCGGCGGTTTCCGCGCGTGGGCGGGGCCCCACCCCACCTCCGGGACGCGCCGGGCGCCGCCGGCGTTGCCCAGGGCCCCCGCCCGGCCCTGGAATGACGCCGTCGCGGTGATCGCGGGACTCGCGCTCTACGCGATCGTCGTGGGCTGGGCGCACCGCGCGTTCATCGGCGTCGCTCCCATGGGCTGATCCCGTGCGCCTCAGCGCAGGCGCCCGCGGCGGAAATCGCGCACGATCTCGCGTGCCGCGTTGTGACCCGGGGCGCCGGTCACGCCGCCTCCCGGGTGCGTGCCGGATCCGCACATGTACAGTCCGGGCAGCGGGCCTCGATAGTCGCCGTGACCCAGCATGGGGCGGGCCGAGAACAACTGATCGAGGCTCAAAGCGCCGTGAAAGATGTCGCCGCCGACCAGGCCGAAGGTCCGCTCCAGATCGAGCGGACTCATGATCTGACGGCCGAGCACCGCCGCCTTGAAGTTCGGCGCGTGACTGTTCACCAGGTCGATCATCAGGTCGGCGACCTCCTCCCGATGATCATCCCAAGAGGCGCCCTCGGGCAGCACGGGGGCCACGTGCTGGCAGAAGAGGCTGGCCACGTGCATCCCTGCGGGCGCGAGGCTGTCGTCGAGCGTGGACGGAATCAGCATCTCGACGATCGGCCGCCGCGACCAGCCGTGGGCCTTGGCGTCGAGATATGCCCGATCCATGTAGGCGAGGCTCGGCGCCATGATGATTCCCGACGTGTGATGCTCGGCGAGCTGGCGTCCCGGAAGCACGGTGAAATCCGGCAGCTCCGACAGCGCCACGTTCATGCGGAAGGTGCCCGACCCGCACCGCCAGCGTGCGATCCGTTCGCGGAAGTCCGGGTCGAGCTGCGCGGGATCGATGAGCCGTTCGTAGAGCAGCTTCGGATTGAGATTCGACACCACGCACCGGGCGCGCAGCGCCTCGCCGGCCTCCGTCACGACGCCCACTGCGCGGCCGCGCTCGATCAGCACCTCGCGCACGGGACTTGCGGTGCGGATCTCGACGCCGCGCTCGGCCGCCGCCTTCGCCATCGCCTGAGTGATGGCGCCCATGCCGCCGACGGCATGTCCCCAAACGCCCTTCTTGCCGTTGACCTCGCCGAACACGTGATGCAGCAGCACGTAGGCGGAGCCCGCCGAATAGGGGCTCGCGAAATTGCCGACGATGCCGTCGAATCCATAGGCTGCCTTGATCGGCGCGCTCTCGAACCAGGCGTCGAGGTAATCGCCCGCCGATTTGACGAACAGTTCGAGCAGCTCGCGCCGCATCGGCAGGTCGAGCCTCGACAGTCGCCTGCCGAGCGAGGCGCCCCGCAGCAGCTGCGGCAGCGCCTCGATCCAGCCGCCGGCGGTGACGTTCGGAGGCGTCTGCAACACGATGTCGCGCAGCACGTCGGCGATGACGTCGAGGCGTTGCGCATAGGCGTCCAGGCGCTCGGCGTCGCGCACCGAGAATTTGGCCACCTCCTCCCGGGTCCGGCCGGCGCCGACCTTCAGGAACCCACCCGCCTCCAAGGGAAGAAAATTCGCCAGCCGGCGTTCGAGCACGGACAGCCCGTGGCGTTCGAGCTCGAGATCGCGAATCACCTTGGGGTTGAGCAGCGAAACCGTGTAGGAGGCAACCGAGTTGCGGAAGCCCGGGTGGAATTCCTCGGTTACTGCGGCGCCGCCGACCACGCCGCGCCGTTCGAGCACCGCGACCTTCAGTCCGGCGGCGGCGAGGTACGCGGCGCACACCAGGCCATTGTGGCCGCCGCCGACGATCACCACGTCGCGCATCGTCGAGCCCGTCATGGCCGGCCGCCGGCGCGCCGGTGCCAGCCCGCGCCGGGCGGGCGCTCGAGGCGGCTCTCGGGGATCAGATCGCGCATGCGCCGTGCGAAGCTGCGCAGCGACACCTCGTTGCGGCCGAGCGGCCCCGGCCGGAAGCTGCGCGAGCCCATGCCCGTCTGCACCCGTTCGATCAGCTCCTTGTCCTCCACGCTCACGCGCCGGTTGATGCGCCAGTTCAGATAGCGCGCGGCCCGCATCTCGCGGCGCGTGTCGGGATGCGCATAGGCGATCTCGCGGATCAACGTCTCGGTCGGGGACACCGGAATCATCTGCATGAAGTCGATCTGGTCGGGATAGATGTCGAAGGCCACGTTCGGCCAGAGCTTGAAATACAGCCAGAGCCGCTGCCGCTCCTCGGGCAGATGCGCCGACCCCGGCAGCACGGACTGGTAAAGGCGCTCCGAGAGCTGCGAGGAGGGCGTGTCGCGCAGCGACCCCCACATCTTGTCCACCCACGGGCGCGCCTCGATGCCGTAGCTCTGGCCGAACAGGCGGGTCAGGCCCGGGTGGGCCACGGTGATGTGCATGCCGTCCGAGTAGTTGTCGGTGACGTTTTTCCAGTTCACCCGCCGGCTGCGCAGGGTGACTCGGCCGAGAGGCTGCAGCTCCTCCATGCGGTAGGCGGCGAGCTCGTGCTCATACGGCGCGAACATCTCCGCCACGCTCGGCAGGCCGGGCTTCAGCCGCACGAACACGAACCCCCGGTACACCTCGGTCTCGAGCGGTGTCAGGCCGTGATCCTCCATTTTGAAGTCCGTGAATTCGCGGCGCAGCGGCAAGGCGGTCAGCCGGCCGTCGAGATCGTAGGTCCAGGCGTGGTACGGGCAGACGATCCGGCCGGCGCAATGCCCGGACGGGCCGTCGAGGATGCGCGCCGCGCGATGCCGGCAGACGTTGTAGAAGGCCCGCACGCCGCCGTCCGGGGCGCGCACCGCGACCAGCGGTTCGTCCAGGAATTGCAGCGTGTGATAGTCGCCCGGCCGGGGAATGTCGTTCAGGTGGCAGACGATCTGCCAGGCGGAGGCGAAAATGCGCTCCTTCTCGGCCTCCAGGAATTCCGGATCACGGTAGATCCAGCCGGGCAGGCTGAAGTCCTCGAGATCGCCCGACGGCGCCGCCGTCGGGAGCTGATTCTGCAAAAGTCCTGCGTCGGCCACGTGCGCTACCTCGCCCCTTGTTGAACGAAAGTATAACAACGGAATCGCGCCGACGCATCGGCCGGCGGTCAACGCCGTTTTGCGCGCGCCGGACCGCGCCGGCGGGAGGCGGCCAGCAGCCGCGGGAAGGCGCCCGCGCACAGCGCGGCGACCCAGTCCTCGCACAGCGCGATGGCTTCCCGCGGTTCGAACGTGTTCGGATTCAGGCTGAGCTCCACCCACAGGCCGTCGAGCAGCGCGCTCAGCGCGATCGCCGCCGCCCGCTTCCTGAAGGGCGGCGCCTCGCCGCCGCGTGCCACCGCGCCGAGGAGCGCTTCGAGGGTCGCGCGATACTGCGCATAGGTTCGATCGTGCACGGCGCGAATCTCGGGCGTATGGGTGGCCATGCTCCAGAAAACCAGCCAGACGTCGAACAATCGGGGATCGAGGATCTCCGGTGCGAACGAGGCGGTGAAGAAGCGGCTCAACCGGTCGCGCGGCGACCCGCCCGGCGGGTCCGTGCGGCGGCGGATCGATTCCTGCAGGGACATCGCGAGGGCCTCGTACGCGGCCGCGATCAGATCGTCCTTGCTCGGGAAATGGTGATTGATCAGCCCGATCGAGACGCCCGCCTCGGCGCTGATGTGACGCACCGAGATGCCGGCGTGCCCGTGCCGCCTGAGGCTGCGCAGCGTCGCTGCGATGAGTTCGTCACGGCGCACCGCCGGCGCGGCACGGCGGTACTTTCGGGCGATGCGTCGGGTGCTCATGCGCATGCCGCCTGGCCCCCGCGCGGGCCGCGCCGGCGGCCTCCCTCAGGCTGCGCGAAACGCCCGGAAGTCCAGGCCGAGTGCGCTCGCCACGGCCGGGTGGGTCACCTGGCCGCCATGCACGTTCAGGCCGTTCGCGAGACCGGAATCGCGAGCCGCCGCCTGACGCCAGCCCAGGTCGGCGAGCGCCTTCACGTAGGGCAGCGTCGCGTTGGTCAGCGCGAACGTCGAGGTTCGCGGCACCGCGCCCGGCATGTTGGTGACGCAGTAGTGTATGACCCCGTCGACGGCGAAGGTCGGGTCGGCGTGGGTCGTCGGCCTGCTGGTCTCGAAACATCCTCCCTGGTCGATGGCGATGTCCACGAGGACCGCGCCGGGCTTCATCGAGGCCACCATGGCGCGGGTGACGAGCTTGGGCGCCGCGGCGCCCGCGATCAGCACCGCGCCGATCACGAGGTCTGCGTCGCGTACTGCTTCCTCGATGGCGTGGGCGGTCGAGTAGGCGGTTTTCAACCGATTTCCGAAGAGCGCCGACAACTCGCGCAGCCGCTTCACGGAGCGGTCGACGACCGTCACGTCGGCTCCCAGACCCACGGCCATCTCGGCGCCGTGGGTTCCCGAGACGCCGCCGCCGAGGATCACCACCTTGGCGGGAGCGACACCCGGCACGCCGCCGAGCAGCACCCCGAAACCGCCGTTCGCCTTCTGCAGGCAAGTGGCGCCGACCTGCACCGACATGCGCCCGGCGACTTCGCTCATCGGCGTGAGCAGCGGCAGCGAACCGTCGGCCGCCGTCACGGTCTCGTAGGCGATGGCCGTCGCGCCCGACGCCATCAGCGCCCGAGCCTGCTCGCGGTCGGCGGCCAGATGCAGATAGGTGAACAGCGTCTGTTCGGGCCGGAGCAGCCGGCATTCGGACAGTTGCGGCTCCTTCACTTTGACGAGCAGCTCGGCGGACGCGAACACGTCCTCGGCGGTCGCCGCGATCTCCGCGCCCGCCGCGCGATAATGCGCATCGTCGAAACCGATGCCGCCGCCGGCGCCGGTTTGCACGATCACGCGGTGTCCCGCCGCGACCAGTTCGCGCACGCCGGCAGGGACCAGCCCGACCCGGTACTCGTGGACTTTGATTTCTTTCGGCACGCCGATCTTCATGGCTCGACTCCCCAGTTAAGCCTCGACCAAAATCGCAGCCTAAGGCGGTGCATCGGCCGGAAAATTGCAAAATTAGCGTGCCGTGGCCGTAATTTCGGCAAAATATTGCGGCAAATTTGCCGATGACGCAATAAAATTGCTCCTCTCGGGCGATTGGGGGATTTCAGGCGATGAAGCTCGACCGCTATGACCGCATCGTCGTGCGCGCCCTGCAGCAGAACGGCCGCATCACCAACAGCGAACTGGCCGAGCTCGTCAGCCTGTCCGAGTCGGCGTGCCTGCGGCGGGTGCGGGCGCTGGAGGAGGCCGGGTTCATCGAGGGCTACACCGCCCTCATCAATCAGCAGAAGGCCGGCTGCCCCGTGAACGTGTTCGTGAACATCACGCTCGAGCGCCAGGAGCAGGCCTTCCTGCTGGCGTTCGAGGAGGCCGCCCGGCGGGTGCCCGAGGTGATGGAGTGCTACCTCATGTCCGGCGAATACGACTATCTGCTGCGCGTGGTTCTGGCGGACACCGCGGACTTCGAGCGCTTGCACAGCCAGCACCTGACGCGCCTGCCGCACGTGGCCCGGGTGCAATCGAGTTTCGCATTGCGCACGGTGCAGAAATCACGCGAACTGCCGGTGCGCTGATCCGGCCGGGGCCGCTCAGCCCCTGGGCTTCAGCACCAGGTTGAAGTTCACCTTGACGGCGTCGCCCACCCATTCGGTGCTCTTCCAGTCGCCCCGGCCCACGCCGAAGTCCAGGCGTTTGACCGTCGCGCTGCCCACGAGCCGCGCTCCGCTCGGGGCGGGGATGAACTTGAATTCGATGGGCACGTCCCGGGTGACGCCTCGCAGGGTCAGGGATCCGACCGCGGAATAGCCGGCGGCGGTCTTGGCAAAGCTGCGCGTGACGTAGCGGCTGGTCGGCGAATGCGCGGTGTCGAGCAGGTCCGCACTGCGCATCGTGCCGTCGCGATCATTGTCCATGGAATCGAGGGAGTTCACCTCGATGGACACGTCGAAGCGCGACGCGTCCAGGGCGTCGGGCGAGAAGTCGACGACGGCGCCGAATTTGTGGAACACGCCCGTGAACGGCGCGCCCGCCTGGACGCCGACGAATTCCAGCCTGCTCTGGGCGGGATCGGCGACGTAGGCCGCAGGGCCCGCCGCGTACGCGGACCCGGCGAGCGCGCCCAGGATCACGGCCGAAATCGCCGCGGCGCGCCTCATCGCGACTTCCTGGTCGAACTCCCGAAGGGCAGCATTCGCGTCAGCACGTCGTCCTTGTCCCAGAAATGATGCTTGAGCGCCGCGATCACGTGCAGCGACGCGATCACCAGCAGCACCACGCTCAAGGTGTCGTGCGTGTCGCGCAGCAGTTCGAACGCGCGCTCGTTCTTGCCGATGAGATTCGGCCAGGTGAACACGCCGAACCAGCTCACCGAATAGTTCTTGGCGGACGACATGAGCCAGCCGGTGAGCGGCATCGAGAACAGCAGGACGTAGAAGGCCGCGTGTGCGCCGCGGGCGAGCCGCTGCTCGATCGGACGCATTCGGGCCGGCAGGGGCGGAGGCGCATGCGCGAGCCGCCAACCGAGGCGTACGACGGCCAGCATCAACACCGTCATCCCGAAGCTCTTGTGGCGCGCGAACAAGGCCAGCTTGTGGACACCGGCCGGCAGGTCGTCCGCCATGTAGGCGAGCACGAACTGAACCACGATCAGCGCCGCGACCGTCCAGTGCAGGAGTTGGGCGACGGCGTCATAACGTTGCGGACGGGTGGTGTTTGGCACGAGCGCACTCCGAAGTGCAGACTGGGGACGCGAGCGGTAGTGTAGCAATACGACGAGCCAATACACCTTGCGCAAACTCGGCATCCTGGCGGCGACGCTGTGTCTGGCGGGCTGCGCGGCCCTGCGGCCGCCGGCCTCCGAACACCATCCGCCCGCCGGATCCGCCGCTTCGGTGCCGCCCGGCGCCCGCCGGATCGATACGGCGGCCTCGGAACTGCGGATATTGGTGTATCGGGCGGGGCCGCTCGCCGCCTTGGGACACAATCACGTCATCGTGAGCCGCGGCCTGAGCGGCAGCGTCCGGGTGGGCCGTTCGCCTGCCGAGTCCTCGTTCTCGCTGGTGGTGCCGGCCGCATCCTGGGTGGTCGACGATCCCGAGGCCCGCCGCGCGGAGGGGGCGGATTTCCCGGAGGATGTTCCGGAGGAGGCGAAGGGAGCGACGCTGCGCAACATGCTGAGCGATGCGCTGCTCGATGCCGCGGCGCATCCGATGATCACAATCGACAGCGAGCGCATCCGGCAGGTGGACGGCGTGTGGCGGGTGCGCGCCCTGGTGGCCGTGGCCGGCCGTGAGTCGCCGATCGACGTGCCGTTCGACTTGCAGATCACCGCCGCTGGGATCACCGCGAGCGGCACCGTGACGCTGCGCCAGTCCGAGCTCGGGCTGGCGCCGTTCAGCGTCATGCTCGGCGCGCTTCGGGTTCGCGACGAGATCACGGTCAAGTTCCGATTGGCGGTGCCGCCCTAGGCCGCCTCGCCGCCGGTCAGCAGGAGGGCCGTTCCCTCCGGCGCGATCAGCAGCGCCGCGGGGCTGCCCCGCAAGGCTGCCGGCAACCGGCCGGCCGGCACGATGCCGTCTCGCGCGAACTGCGCCAGGGCGCCGCCGAGGTCGCCCGTGTCGAACAGCAGCGTCGGTTCGTGCAGCAGCGACGGCTCGTACAGCCCGAGATCGATGGTGTCGCTCGTGCAGGTCACGTGCGGGAGCGGCGCGTCGGGTTCGTCCATGCCGACGAAGCCGAAGCGCTCCCAGAAAGCCTTGCCGTCGGCGGGTGCCGCGCATGGCAGGCCGATCTCGAGGAAATATCCGCACGGCGAGGTATCCATGGGGCGCCGCTTGCTCGGCGAGAAGGTGCGGGCCTCGACCAGCTTGACCAGCATGCCGCAAGGGTCGATCCAGCCGAGTTCGTTGAATACGTCCTCGCCCAGCCGCCGAACCAGCAACTCGACACCCAACGGCTCGAGCGCACCCAGGAAGGCCAGCAGCTCGGGCTTGACGAAGGTCAACGACGGCGCCGCCGTCGGCTCCTGGTGCAGGCCGATGTGGATCCGGCCGTCCGTGACCACCGCATAGGGGTGACTCCAGGTCTCGCCCACCTGCGCCTGCGAGAATCCGAGCCTGCGGTAGAAATCGAGCGAGGCCCGGATGTCGGGCGTGGCGACCGCGAACTCCAGGAATCGGCCGAGCACCGCGACCTCAACTCACGCCGCCCACGCACACGTACTTGATCTCGGTGTAGTCGAGGATCCCGTACTTCGATCCTTCGCGGCCGGTTCCGGATTCCTTGACCCCGCCGAACGGCGCGACCTCGGTGGATATGATCCCGGTGTTCAGTCCGACGATGCCGTACTCCAAGGCCTCGGACACTCGCCAGCTGCGCGCGAGATCGCGCGTGTACAGATAGGCTGCGAGGCCGAACTCGGTGTCGTTCGCCATCGCGATCGCCTCGCGCTCGGTGTCGAATTTGAACAACGGCGCGACCGGCCCGAAGGTCTCCTCGCGTGCCACCATCATCCCGGGCGTCACGCCGGTGAGTATGGTCGGCTGGAAGAACGTATGGCCGAGCGGGTGGCGCTTGCCGCCCATCGCCACCTTGGCGCCCTTGGCGACCGCATCCGCGATGTGCTCCTCGACCTTCGCCACGGCCTTCGCGTCGATCAACGGGCCCTGGTCCGTAGGGCCCTGCAGGCCGTCGCCGACGCGCAAGGCCGCCACGGCCGCGGCGAGCTTCTCGGCGAAGCGCTCGTACACGCCCGCCTGCACCAGCAGCCGGTTGGCGCACACGCAGGTCTGGCCGGTGTTGCGGTACTTGCTCGCGATGGCCCCCTGCACCGCCGCGTCCAGGTCCGCGTCGTCGAACACGATGAAGGGTGCATTGCCGCCGAGCTCGAGGGACAGCTTCTTGACCGTCCCCGCGCACTGGGCCATGAGCTTCTTGCCGACCTCGGTGGATCCGGTGAAGGTCACCTTGCGAACCGCCGGATTCGAGGTCATCTGCGCGCCGATCTCGGTGGCCGAGCCGGTGATCACGTTGAACACGCCCGCCGGCACGCCGGCGCGCTGCGCGAGCTCGGCGAGCGCCAGGGCGGAGAACGGGGTTTGGGTGGCCGGCTTGCACACCATGGTGCAGCCGGCGGCGAGCGCGGGTCCCGCCTTGCGCGTGATCATCGCCGAGGGGAAGTTCCACGGCGTGATGGCCGCCACCACCCCCACCGGCTGGCGCAGCACCAGGATGCGCTTGTCGGCCTGATGTCCCGGAATCACGTCGCCGTACAGGCGCTTCGCCTCCTCGGCGAACCACTCGATGAACGAGGCGGCATAGGCGATCTCGCCTCTGGCTTCCGCCAGCGGCTTGCCTTGTTCGGCGGTCATCAGCTTGGCGAGGTCCTCCTGGTGCGCGAGGATGAGCTCGAACCAGCGCCGCAGGATGGTTGCCCGCTCCTTGGCGGTGCGCGCCGCCCAGGCCGGAAAGGCCGCCGCCGCCGCCGCGATGGCGCGCCGGGTTTCCGCCGTGCCCATGTTCGGGATGACTCCGAGCGTCTCGCCGGTCGCCGGATTGCGTACCGGCCGGGTGCTGCCGTCGTCCGCTCCCGACCACGCACCGTCGACCAAGCAGGTCTCGCGCAGCAGTCCCGGATCCGTCAATTGCATGATCACGCTCTCCTAAGGCGGCTTGGGGTGTCCGCGTAGTATGCCACCGCGGCGCGGATGTCGAACATCATCGGGCCGGCGGCGTGCGGCCGGGCCGGCGTCGAGCGGGCGCATCGGCGCGCTGCCGAGGCTCGGATCGGTGTAAGGTACTTCGGCGTCGTGTGACGCCGAAAATTTCCCGTATCGCGACGGTGCCGCCGAGCGGCCTGCGGGCGGGTTCAGCGAGGTGCGTGAAAAGCCGATGTGCGTTCGAGGCCGTCATTTCGACCGCATGGTGCACGAGCGCTCGCGCAGGATCGTGCGCGCGTCCTGCGCGGCGCTGCTCGCCGCGCTCGGCCTCGCGGCCGGCGAGGCCGCCTTCGCCGTGGTCGAGTGGCACGCCGAGCCGCGCGGTGAATTCGAGGTGGGCGTGGTCCTCGACTCGGCGCAACAGCGGGGCGAGGCGCATGCGCTGGTGCGCATCCATGCGCGCCGGGAAATCGTCTGGCCGCTGCTCACGACCTGCGCCGAGGAGATGAAGCTGGTGCCCGGTCTGGTCGGCTGCGAAGTGTTGCAGACCGCCGACGACGGCTCCTGGCAGAGGGTCCGGCACGTGCTCGACTATTCGTGGTACATGCCGAGCCTGACCTACGAAATCCGCGCGACCTACGATCGGCCCGCGCGCGTCACCGTCGAGCGAGTGTCCGGGGACCTGCGCAGCCTGCAGGCGAGCTGGTCGCTCGAGAGCGACGGCACGGACACCCTGGCGCACTATACGGTCGAATTGGATCCCGGCTTCTGGGTGCCGCATTGGCTGCTGCGCGTGGCGTTGCGGCGCGATCTGCCGAAGATGCTGCGCGCGCTGCGCAGCCGGGCCGAAGTGCTGCAGAAAGCCGAACATGAGTGAGGCGTGCGTGACGAAGCGCCGCGTCGGGGCCGCGTGCGCCGTGGCGCTGCTGTGCGCCGTGGGCTGCGAACGCGAGACGCCGCCACCGCCGCCGCGCGTCAAGCAGGTGGCCCACTTATACCCCTACGAGCAGGATTTCGGATATTCCCAGGCGGTGTTGATCGACAAGACCCTGTACGTTTCGGGCACGATGGCGGTCGATGCAGACGGCCGGTTGGTCGCGCCGGGGGACATGGCGGGCCAGCTTCGCGCCGTTTACGGCAACTTGCGGCGAACCCTGGTGGCGCACGGCGTGGGCTTCGACGAGGTCGTCAGAGAGACCATCTACACGACCGACATGGATGCGCTGTTGAAGGCGGCCGACGTGCGCTTCGAGTATTACGACAAGGAACGGCTCCCCACGACCTCATGGGTCGAGGTGCGCCGCCTCGTGGATCCGGGGTTTCTGGTCGAGGTCGAAGTGACCGCCGAGTTGCCCTGACCGGCGTTCCAGCGTTTAAAGTATCCTAGCCGACTCGCGCCGGAGTACCGCCGGCGCGCCCGATCCCTGGGTGTGGTGCGAAACGTGATCGACAACAAATTCGAGCGCCGTCTGGCGAGTCTGATCAATTCCGGCGAACGCGGCGTCCTGCGCGGCGGGCTCAAGGGCGTCGAGAAGGAGTCGCTGCGGGTCTCGCCGGCCGGCCGGATCTCGCAGGCCCGGCACCCCGAGGCGCTCGGCGCTCCGTTGACCAACGACAACATCACCACGGACTTCTCCGAGGCGTTGATCGAGCTGGTCACGCCGCCGTTCCGGGAGTCGTGGGAGCTGCTGCAGTACCTGTGCGACATCCATCAGTTCGTCTACCGACATCTGGGCGACGAGCTGCTCTGGTCGACCAGCATGCCGGGCGCGCTCGCCGGCGACGCGAACGTGCCGCTGGCGCAGTTCGGCTCCTCCAACGTGGGGCGCATGAAGACCATCTACCGGCACGGTCTCGGCATGCGATATGGGCGCGTCATGCAGGCGATCTCGGGGGTGCATTTCAACTACTCCTTTCCCGACACCCTGTGGGGCGTGCTGGAGCACGTCGACCGATCGCGGCAGCCGCGCCGGGATCTGGTCTCCGAGCGGTACTTCGACGTTCTGAGGAACTACCGCCGCCACGGTTGGCTGATCCTGTACTTGTTCGGAACTTCCCCCGCGGTCGAGAAGAGCTTCTTCGGCGATCGCCCGGTCGGTCTGCCGATGCTCGACGCCGAGACGGCGTACGAGCCCTACGGCACCTCGCTGCGCATGAGCGACATCGGCTACCGCAACAAAAATCAGGCGACGCTGAGCGTGTCGGTCAACGGCCTCGAGGAGTACGTGCGCGATCTCGCGCGCGCCGTCAGCACGCCGTTCCCGCCCTATGAGAAGCTCGGGGTCAAGGTCGACGGCGAGTATCGCCAGCTCAACGCCAACATCCTGCAGATCGAGAACGAGTACTACAGCTACATCCGGCCGAAGCGCATCGCCGATTCCGGCGAGCGCCCGACCAAGGCGCTGCGGCGCGCGGGGGTGCAGTACCTGGAGGTGCGCGCCCTGGACGTGAGCGCCTTCGATCCGGTCGGCGTCAACCAGAACAAGCTGCGGTTTCTCGAGGCCTTCCTCGCGCTCTGCCTGCTGCGCGACAGCGCGCCGATCGGCCGCGACGAGCAGGGCGCGCTCGACGCCAATCATCTGCTGGTCTCGCGACGCGGCCGGGAGCCCGGGCTCATGCTGGATCGGGACGGGCGCGCCTGCGCGCTCGAGACCTGGGCTCGCGAGCTGCTCGATTCGATGCGGGGCATCTGCGAGCTGCTGGATCACGGCGAGGCGAATCGGCCGTACGCGGCGGCCCTGGAACAGCAGATCGCGAAGATCGACGACGTGGAGCGCACGCCCTCGGCGCGCCTGCTCGCCGAGATGCGCCAGAGCGGGGAGAGCTTCTCGCAGATCGCGCTGCGCATGTCGAATCTGCACAAGGATTACTTCCTCGGCTTGTACCCGCCGAACGAGCGGCGCCTGGCGGACTTCGCGGCCGCCGCCGAGGAATCGCACGCCGCACAGCGGCGCATCGAGGCGGCGGATACGTCGGATTTCGACACCTATCTCGCCCGCTACCTCGCCGATTGAGCGGGGGGCGCGCGCCGGACGGGCCGGCATTGATTTGACATAAGCTGGTAGGGCGGGGATTTCCCGCCGCCCTGTGCCGTGCGTCATGGAGGCCCGGCGCGGCGGCGGGTAGTTTGGCTGCCGAACATGGCCGGCAATTCAAATGACGTCACGGATCGACAGGACCTGCCCATGGCGCGGCTCGAGGCGCGGTTTCCCGTCCTGAGCTTCGGCCGCGAGCAGGAGGCGGAATTCCGCCGCGCCCATCTCGAGGAGAGTCTCGGCCACATCCGCGCCAACCTGTGTCTCGGGGTGGTGGTATGCGTCGCGTTCTCGGCGTCCGAGGCACCGTTGCTCGGGCCCGAACTGAACCGCATCCCGGGCATGATCCGCCTGCTGCTGCTGATCCCGGCGCTGCTCGCCGCGCTCGCGGCCAGCTTTTCTCCCCGGCGCCAGCGGCTGTATCCGCCGATCGCGCTCGGCGCCGCCCTGGCGCTCGGTGCGTGCCTGGTCGGCATCCATCTGATGGCTTCTCTCGGCGGGGCGCCCATGTTGTTCCCCTCGCTGGTGCTCGCGGCGATCTTCATCTATTTCATGATGGGCTTGAGCTTCCAGCAGGCGCTCGGGGCCAACGTCGCCGTGGCGTTCCTCTACATCGGCGCGGGCACGGCGCTCAAGCTGCCCGGCCGCGAGTTCGGGTACGACGCGCTGGTGCTGGTGGTCGTCAACCTGTTCGCCGCGTCGGTGGTCTACCGGCAGGAGAAGATCGGGCGGCTGCGCTTCCTGGAGGCGGGGCTGCTGCGCGACATGGTGGCCCGGGACGGGCTCACCGGCATCCAGAACCGCCGCATGTTCGACGAGTGCATCGTGCGCACCTGGGACGAGGCGACCCGGGAAGGCAGGCGCGTCGCCGTGCTCCTGGTGGATATCGACTGCTTCAAGGATTTCAACGACCGCTATGGTCATCAGGCGGGCGACGAGTGCCTGCGCGCGGTGGCGGGGTCGCTGGCCCAGTGCGCGCGCCGACCGCTCGACTGCGTGGCGCGGTACGGCGGCGAGGAGTTCGCCCTGGTGCTGCACGACGCCAGCCGCGAATACCTGGCCGAGGTATCGACCCGCATCCAGCGCTCGGTCGCGGAGCTGAACATCGCGCACGAGGCGTCGCGCGTGGCACGCCGGCTGACGGTCAGCATAGGCGCCGCCTTGACGGTCCCCACCGCAACGCGCACCCACGAGGGGCTCATACAGCTCGCCGACGAGGCGCTGTACGCCGCGAAGGAGCAGGGCAGAAACCGCGTGGTGGTGTTGGAATCCGAATACCACTCGCTCACCACCGGCCGATTCCAAAAGAGGCGCGCTCAGGGCGGCGGCTGATCCGCTCCGTAGATGTCGACGTACGCGGGCTCGCCCAGCCGGCGGCTCGCGCGGAACATGCCCTCGGCCCTGAACTCCATGACGATCTCGCCGCGCCGATCGATGGCGATGACGCCCCCCTCGCCGCCGAGCGCCGCGAGCTCCGCGTGCACCACCTCGCGCACGGCGCGCGCGAGGTCCCGGCCGCCGTGGCGCATGCGCGCGCCGATGTCGTGCGCCACGGCCGCCCGAATGAAGATCTCGCCGTGTCCGGTGGCCGACACGGCGCAGGAGCGGTTGTCGGCATAGGTACCCGCGCCGATGATGGGCGAATCCCCGATGCGATGGTATCGCTTGCCCGTCATCCCGCCGGTGGAGGTCGCAGCCGCGAGGCCGCCGTGTGCGTCGAGTGCGACCGCGCCGACGGTGCCCACGTGGGAGATCGTCAGCGGCGACAATCCTGCCTCCCCGCCGCGAATGCGTTCGAGCTGCCGCCAGCGCTCCTCCGTGCGGAAGTAGCTGCGGGGCACCAGCGCGAAGCCCCGGCTCAACGCGAATTCCTCGGCGCCCGAGCCGCTCAGCATGACGTATTCGGAGTGCTCCATGACGGCGCGCGCCAATTCGATGGGATTCCTGACGTGGGTTACGCCGCACACCGCGCCGGCCGCGAGCGACGTGCCGTCCATGATCGCGGCGTCGAGTTCGTTCCGTCCCTCGAGGGTGAACACCGCGCCGCGCCCGGCATTGAACTGCGGATCGTCCTCGAGCACGGTCACCGCCCGGGTCACCGCCGCCACGCTCGTGCCGCCCGACTGCAGCACGGCGTAGCCCGCGGTAAGCGCGTCCTCCAGCCCCTGGCGATAGCGGTGCTCGCGTTCGGCGCTCATCTGCGCCCGCGGCAGGCTGCCCGCGCCGCCATGGATCGCGATCCCGAACATCAGCGCTGCCTCGCCGGAACGGTCACGGTCAGGCCCTCGAGATCGGCGGTGAGGGTCACCTGGCAGCTCAGGCGGCTGTTGGCGCGCGGCTCCCAGGCCGTCTCGAGCATGCCCTCCTCGAGCTCCTCGCGCGGCGGCAGCCGGTCGAACCACGCGGGATCCACGTACACGTGGCAGGTGGCGCAGGCACCGGCGCCGCCGCACTGCGCCAGAATGCCTTCGACGCCGTGTTGGCGCGCGGCCTCCATCAGCGTGACGCCGACGGGCGCCGCCACGCTGCGCCGCCTGCCGCTCGCCTCGACGAACACGACGGCGGGCATCAGAGGTCCCGCAGCTCGATGCGCGGATCGGCCAGACGGCCGACGTCGGGCCGCAGCCGCCCGAGGATCAGCTTGCGCGCCGCCATATAGTCCTTGCTGTGATTCACGGCCTCCAGGGCGATCAATTCCCCGTCCCTGAGGTAGCACACGCTGAACGAGCGCCCGTCGGGCTCGCCGCGCAGCACGCGCCGATCGTGGCCCTGCGCGAGGCCGACGATCAGCAGCTTGTTGTCGAACTGGTCCGACCAGAACCAGGGCACACGATCGTGGACGGTGCGCCGGTCGAGCATGTTCAGGGCCGCGGCCTTGGCCTGTTCGAACGCGTTATCCACCGATTCGAGGCGCACGCGGGCGCCGTAGTGCGGCGAGGGGTGATTGGCGCAGTCGCCCGCGGCATAGATCGCCGGGTCGCTCGTGCCGCAGTACTCGTCGACCACGATGCCATTGTCGCAGGCGAGACCCGCCTCCGCGGCCAGCCGCGTGACCGGCATGGCGCCGACCCCGACGATCACGGTGTCGGCGGGGTGCCGCTCGCCGCCGACGCACACCACCTGTTCGACGCGGGCCGAGCCCTCGAATCGGTCCACCCGCGCGCCGCATGCCGTCAGGATGCCGTGCCGGCGGTGCTCCGCCGCGAAATACGCCGAGGTCTCCGGGGCGACCACCCGGTTCATGAGCCGGTCGGCCGTCTCCAGGACCGCGACCTCGCAGCCCATCTGGCGCGCCGTGGCCGCGGTCTCGAGCCCGATATAGCCGCCGCCGACGACGACCAACCGCGCCCCGGGGCGCAGGTCCGGGCGGATCCGCTCCACGTCGGCGATCGAGCGAAGGTAGTGGACGCCGGCGAGCTCGGCCCCGGGACAGTCGAGGCGGCGCGGCACGGCGCCGAGGCACAGCAGCAGGCGGTCGTAGGCGATGCTCTCGCCGTCGTCCAAGGTCACCCGGCGCGCGGCGGCCTCGAGACGCTGCGCCCGGCGCCCGAGCCGCAGCTCCACCCGATGCTCGTCGTAGAATGCCTGATGGCGGAAGGGCAGGCGATCGAGGGCGAGTTCGCCGGCCAGGTACTTCTTGGAGAGCGGCGGGCGTTGATAGGGCAGCCACGGCTCCTCGCCGATCAGCACGAGCCGGCCGGCGAATCCCTCGCGCCGCAGCGTGTCGACCGCCTGTGAGCCCGCCTGCCCGGCGCCGATGATGACTATCGTCGACATGTTCCGACCTTCCGTCCGTGCTGCTGCGATGATGCCCGCCTTTATAGCGGGTCGCGCCGGCCACCGAAAGCACGAGGCCGTGCCGATCGGCAAAAATAGTAATAGGATGGTCCCGAGGCGGTCCATGGCGCCCGGTTCAAGCGGAGTTACGGAATGAAATTGATCACTGCCATCATCAAGCCGTTCAAACTGGACGATGTGCGCGCGGCGCTCTCCGAGATCGGTGTTTCCGGCATGACGGTCACCGAGGTCAAGGGCTTCGGCCGGCAGCGCGGCCACACGGAGCTGTACCGGGGTGCGGAATACGTGGTTGATTTCGTGCCGAAGACGCGCATCGAGGTCGCGGTGAAGAACGAACTGGTGGACCAGGTCCTGGAAGCGATCGTCGGCGCCTCGAAGACCGGCAAGGTCGGCGACGGCAAAATCTTCGTCACGGACATCCTGAGGGTGCTGCGGATCCGCACGGGCGAGACCGACAACGCGGCGCTCTGAGCGGCGGACCGCACCCGGTAAGCGCGGTGCGGCGTGGCTCCCCTCGGGTAATCCCGCCTTCCCACCGGATGCCGCCGGCCGGTAGCCTTGCCTCATGACCTTGACCAGAGCCGGCCGGCTGATCGCGGTGGCGGCCCTCAACGCGGCGCTCGCCGATCCGGCCTTGGCGGCCAAATTCACCGATACCGAGCACACCAGAATCGAGGAGCCGCGGCCCCCGGACGTGCCGAGCGACGAGGTGCTGGAGGCGGCCGGCGCGGTGATCGGCTCGATCGACATCGACGTTCGCAACATCTTCGACGAACGCGATCCGCGCGAGGATACGGGCCTCTACCGCCTCGCGAATCATCTTCACCTGCGCACCAAGAAGTCCTCGATACGGGCCCAGTTGCTGTTCGCGAGCGGCGAGAAATACGAGGCCCGCAAGCTCGCCGAGACCGAACGGACTCTGCGGCTGCTGAGCTATCTCTACGATGCGCGCGTCGTGCCGGTCCACTACGCGAACGGCAAGGTCGACATCAAGGTCATCACCAAGGACGTATGGACCTTGAGCCCGGGCGTCTCCATCGGACGCGCGGGCGGCAGGAATTCGACCAGCTTCGACCTGGCGGACAGCAACTTCCTGGGGTTTGGCAAGGCCCTGCAGGTCGCACGCAACACCGACGTCGACCGCACCAGCAACACCATCTCCTGGTCCGATCCGAACGTCTGGGGCTCACACTGGACATCCGGCGTCCAATACGCCAACTCGACCGACGGGTCGCAGCGCTCGCTGCAGTTCGGCCAGCCCTTCTATTCGTTCGACACCCCGTGGAGCACCAAGGTGACGGCCGCGACCTTCGATCGCACCGTTTCGCGGTATGCGCTCGGCAACATCGTGGACCAGTTCAACGACGACCAGTCGACCTACGAGCTGAGCGGCGGCATCTCGAGCGGCTGGGTCGACGGATGGACCAAACGGCTGCTGTTCGGGGTTCGGTACGATCGCAATTATTTCCTGGCCACCCCCACGACCTCGCTGCCCGCCAGGCAGCTGCCGCCGGACCGCACCCTGTCCTATCCGTTCGTCGGGTTCGACGTCGTGCAGGACGATTATGCGAAGGTGGGCGACGAGAACCAGATCGGCCGCACGGAAGACCTGTATTTCGGCACCGAGGTGACCGGCGAGGTGGGTCTCGCCAACGGCGTGTTCGGGGCCGACCGCAGCGCCATCATGCTCGCGGCGACCGCCGTGCACGGCTGGCAGCTGACCCGGGAGCAGCAGCTGTTCCTCTCGAGCAAGTTCTCCTCGCGGGTCGAGGAGGGCAATGCACGCAACCTGATCTTCGACAATTCCGCCAAGTACTACCTGCGCTGGCGGGAGGATTGGCTCCTGTACGTCGGGCTGTCGGCCACCGCCACCAATGCGCTCGACCCCGACGCGCAGCTGCTGCTGGGCGGCGACAACGGGCTGCGCGGCTATCCGCTGCGCTACGAATCGGGGAGCTCGCGCGCGCTGCTCACCGTCGAGCAGAGAGTGTTCACCGACTGGTACCCCTTCCGCCTGGTGCGCGTCGGCGCCGCCGTGTTCAGCGACGTCGGGCGCACCTGGGGAGCCGGGGTGGTCGGCAACAGCGATCCCGGCCTGCTGCGCGCCGTGGGCTTCGGCCTGCGCCTCGGCAACACGCGTTCCGGGCTCGGCAACGTGCTGCACGTGGACCTGGCCTTTCCCCTGAACGCGCTCCCCGGGGTTCAGCGGGTCCAGTTCCTGGTGCAGACCTTCAAGAGCTTCTAGTCGCGCGGTCCCTTGCGCCGCCGCGACATGAGCATCAGGAATCCGATGCACACCGCGAAGTTGAGAACCCACCAGCCGAGTTGCCGAGCGTTGCTCGACTGCTCCGGGTTGCGCCCCGACGGGTCCGCCGGCAGCGTGCCCTTCAGCTGTTCGTGAACCGGCCCCGAGGTCACGTCGAACACCACGGCGGCGGCGCCCGGCGCCGCCAGATCCTTGGTCACGATCGAGTAGCCGCCGTCGGCGTCGGCGGTCGCCGGGTGCGAGGACCCGCGCAACAGCACGGTGATCTCGGCGTTGCGCACGGGCGCATTGTCGATCGCGCGGCTCACGTGGATGGTCATGCGGTCCGCGTCGACCAAGGCCACCGCCACGAAGGTCGCCGACCGGGCCTCGACCCGCGTCGCCGCCGCGGCGTGGGCCAGCCCGACGATGCAACATAGCGCGAGCAGAGCGCCGGCCGCGAACCGGCCGCACCCCGGGGATCGCCTCAAAGCGCCAACCCCCAGACGCCCATCAAGGCGCCGGCGATGCTCGAGATCACGCCGAGTACGGGGAAGAAGGGCTTGCGTGCCATGAAATAGAGCGAGCACAGCACCAGTCCGAGCTCGAGCAGTCCCTCGCCGATGTCGAAGCGCAGTGCGCGCCGCTCCTCGCGCTCGGTCTCGCGGTCCTTGGCCTCCGCCTCCGTCTTGATCCGGACCGCGTCCTCGGCATAGTGCTGCCGCGCGCCCTTGAGCCTGCCGATCGGCGCCTCGACCTTCGCGGCATCCGGCTGCAGGCTCTCGAGCAGTTCGATCGCCACCTCGCTCGTGTTCTCGCGGATCTTCTTCGCCTGGTAGTAGGTCCACTGGTCGTTCGACTCGGTGCGGTGGATCACCGCGTCGGTGTGCGCACGGTGCGACGCGATGGTCACCACCGAGAGCAGGATGCCGACGACTCCGACCAGGATGCCCACGCGGCGCGTGTAGGGGTCGGCAACGTGCTCGGGCTTCACTTCGATTTCGGGCATGGCGAGAGGCTGTCCTTGCGCTGTGATCTGGGTTCGATGCGGCGCGGCCGCGCGCTTCAGCCGACCGGATGGCGCGGCGGATCGCCGCGCGAGATGCCGAGCACGCCGCTGCGCACCACCTCGACGACCTCGGCGAAGGCGGCGACGTTCGCGATGAATTCGCCGATCTCGGCCTCGGTGGTGGTCAATTCCACGATGTAGCTCGAAGGCATGGCCGACAGAATCCGGCCGCCGGCCCGGTGCAGCAGGGCTTCGACGGCCTCGACACCCCGCGGCGCGACGCGCAGCTTGATCAGCAGCAGTTCGCGGGCCAGCGTGTCCGCGCCGGTCATGTCCTCGACCGCCACCACGTCCACGAGTTTCAGCAGCTGCGAGTTGATCTGCGCGATGACCTCGTCCGAGCCGACGGTGACCAGCGTCACGCGCGAGACCGTGGGGTCGATGGTCGGCGCCACCGACAGCGATTCGATGTTGTAGCCGCGCGTGGAGATGAGGCCCGCCACGCGTGTGAGGGCCCCGGCTTCGTTCTGCAACAGTAGAGCGATGACATGTCGCATGGGCCCTCAAGGATACGGGAGGGTGGCACTTGGGCGCCAGGGCGATAACTGCTAGGCTCGATTCGTGAGCAGTTCAGCCGACAACGCGAAACCACGGCCGCACCCGCTGGCGGGCAAGGAGATGAGCGGCGCCGAAATGGTCGTCCAGGTGCTGGCCGACGAGGGTGTCGACACGATCTTCGGCTACAGCGGCGGCGCCATCCTGCCGATCTACGATGCGGTCTTCCGCTTCAACGAGGAGCATCGCGCCGCCATGCCGCTGATCGTGCCGGCGAACGAGCAGGGCGCGGGCTTCATGGCCGCGGGCTTCGCCCGGGCGAGCGGCCGCGTCGGCGTCGCGGTCGTGACATCGGGACCGGGCGCGACGAACATGGTGACCCCGGTGCGGGACAGCATGGCGGACTCCGTCCCCATGGTGGTGGTCTGCGGCCAGGTTCCGACCACCGCCATCGGCACCGATGCCTTCCAGGAAGCGCCGGTGCCGAGCATCATGGGCGCCGTCGCCAAGCACGTGTTCCTGGTCACCGACCCGGCGAAACTGGAGGCGACGGTGCGCACGGCCTTCGAGATCGCGCGCACCGGCCGGCCGGGCCCCGTGGTGCTCGACATTCCGAAGGACGTGCAGAACTGGAAAGGCGTGTTCCGGGGGGCGGGCCGCCTGCCGGTGCCGGGCTATCGCCAGCGAATGAGCCGCCTGGAGGCCAACCGCCTGTCGGAGGCGGCCTGTGCGGAGTTCTTCGCCGCCCTGCGGGGCGCCGAACGGCCGCTGATCTACGCGGGCGGCGGCGTGATCAACGGCGGCGCCGCGCGCGCGCTGCGCGAGTTCGCCGAGATCTTCGGCATTCCGGTGGTCACGACGCTCATGGGCATCGGTGCCGTCGACACGACGCACGCCCTTTCGATGCGCATGCTGGGCATGCACGGCGCCGCGTTCGCGAACTATGCGGTGGAGGACTGCGATTGCCTGATCGCCGTGGGCGCCCGGTTCGACGACCGCGTCGCCGGCAATCCGCGGCGCTTCGCGCCGCGCGCGCGCGTCATCGCGCACCTGGACATCGACGCCTCCGAGATCCACAAGGTCAAGCGCGTCGACTGGCACCACGTGGGATTGCTGGCGGATGCGCTGCAATCGCTCCTCGATCACGGCCGGCGTGCGAGCTTCGACCGCGACTGGTCGGCGTGGAATCGGCACTGCGACGACCTGCGCACGAAACATGCGATGAACTACGATCGCGCCAGCGAGGCCATCCAGCCTTATTACGTGATCGAGGAAATCAACCGATTGACTCGCGGCGAGGCGATCATCGCGACCGGCGTCGGCCAGCACCAGATGTGGGCGGCGCAATACTTCGATTTCCGCAGCCCGCGGCTCTGGTTGACGTCGGGCAGCATGGGCACCATGGGTTTCGGCCTGCCGGCGGCCATCGGGGCGCAGTTCGCCGAGCGGCACCGCCTGGTCATCGACGTCGACGGCGACGCCAGCATCCGCATGAACATCGGCGAGATGGAGACCGTCACCACCTACAATCTCCCCGTCAAGGTGCTGGTGCTCAACAACTGCGGCGACGGCATGGTCAAGCAGTGGCAGAAGCTGTTCCACAAGGGCCGCTTGAGCGCCAGCGACAAGAGCCTGCATACCAAGGATTTCGTGAAGGCCGCGCTGGCGGACGGCTTCAAGTACGCGGTCCGCCTCGAAAGGAAGGCCGACGTGCCGCGCGTGGTCGAGGAGTTCATCGGGTTCGAAGGCGCCGCCTTCCTCGAGGTCATGATCGACCAGGACGCGGGCGTCTATCCGATGGTGGGCCCCGGCCAGTCCTACGACGAGATGATCACGGGCGAGCACATCGCCTCGCGCACCCGCGTCGCCGTCAAGACGCCCGGCGCATCGGAGATGTTCTAGCGCCTCACCAGGAGCCGGTGTTCGGCATGGAGGCCCATGGCTCGCGGGGCGGCAGCGCGGCACCGTCCTGCAGCAGCTCGATCGAGATGTGGTCGGGCGAGCGCACGAAGGCCATGTGGCCGTCGCGCGGCGGGCGATTGATCACGACTCCGTGGTCCATGAGCCGCTGGCAGGCGGCGTAGATGTCCGGCACGGCATAGGCCAGGTGGCCGAAATTGCGCCCCCCGGTGTAGGTC
>VFSW01002594.1_pt1 | contig 27328 bp, 27 predicted proteins | sample 5358111 | NCBI WGS metagenome assembly VFSW01 (sample SAMN11554181, study PRJNA540505) | mine drainage metagenome | isolation source: sediment from site ElyBrook_90M | place: USA: Ely Copper Mine, Vershire, VT | collected 2017 | reverse complement strand
GTTTGAATGCTGTTTAATGCACCACTCCCGCATCCTTGGCCGGCCAGTAGACGAACACGGCTTTCCCATAGATAAGCTCGCGCTCAACCGGCCCAAACTCCCGGCTGTCAGACGAAATGGAGCGGTGATCGCCCATCATGAAGTAGTTATCCTCGGGAACGATAATCTCTGCCATCGAGCGGCTATCACGGTACTTCTCCGGGACATACCCCTCGCGTAGCGGCTTGCCGTTGAGCCATACCCGGCCGTGGTCAATCCACAGTTCGTCTCCTGGCAGCGCAATCACGCGCTTGATGTAGCTCTTTTCCGGGTCGCGTGGATAGTGGAAAACAACCACGTCGCCGCGATGGATGGACTCGACATGGTACACAAACTTGTTGATGAAAAGGCGGTCGTGGTCCTCCAGCCGTGGCAACATGCTGGTGCCCTCTACGCGAACCGGCTGGTAAAGAAAGGTAATAATGAGCACGGAGATGGCTGCGGAGACCACAAGATCACGCATCCAAAGCCCTAATCCACCGATTTTGTGCGGCAAAGCGGGTGCCACGCCAGCGGCTGGCGTGGCGGGTGCCGCAACATTCATTGAAGGCTGCTGAATCGGGTGGTCCTGGGGCTGTGTTTGCATCTCTATTTCAGATTATTCACGGCAAGCCTGATTACTGGCAACCGAGACCTCCAGGCGGGCACAGAACGCGGGGGCGGACTGGCTTCTCAAGTGGGTGGGGCTGGTCTGCGGCAGGAACCAGGGCGGGCGCCACGCCTGGCGGCGCAACACTGGCGAGGTTCTCCTCCTCCAGAATCAAAGGACGCTGCAACACCATCTCCACCTGCGTTCCATTCTCAATATTCACATCCGCGCCCCGGGTAAACAGCGAAACCAAGCCGGCGGCAGCAAGTCCTGCTCCCACCCCGGCAATGCCTCCGGCAAGCGGATGCCCCGACTCAAGGCCGCCAATAGAGCCCACGGTGGCCCCAGTCGGGATCGCAATCTCCGCCACCTTGCCCGCATTGCGGCCCTTGTCTCCGGATTGCTCAATGGTGCCCTCGCCATCGTCTTTCACTGACTGTTTCTTCGCGCCAGGCAGGCTGTTCACCATGCCCGGAATCTCTACCACGGTACCATTGGGAAAAATGATGGACGTAAAGTGCATGTCAAGCTGCGCCCTACCCCTGACGCGACCGGCGCGGGCAACTCGATCCACCACGCCCTGCACGTAGACTCCCGCTGGAATCATCACTCGATTTCCAACCACCACAGGAAATGTTGAAGCCAGGTAGACGCCATCACCGGGCTTGGCACTTCGCGTATCGATGCCACTGCGCAACTGCAACAAAACCTTAGTGCCAACCGGGACAACGTACATCTTCTTCCCTGCTGCAGACGGCGGTGGGACGACGGTTTCTGCGGTTGGCGGTGCTGCAGCCGGTGCGCTGCCGGAAGCGGCAGACGCCTGTCCATGCGCCAAACCGCCAAACCCGGCAGCAATGCACACCGCGATTGCCACCGACAACGTCCTGACCAGCAGACGCATCCTCTTCTCCAAAGCCGCCCTCATGCAGATAGACGTTTGGCTTGTCATCAAGGATAGCCTGAATCCGGAGTTACCGGCACATAATGCCACACTCTGCCGCTCGGCCCGATGAATCGCGTTACGATGCAGGAAAGCCATGAATTCCGAAGCCAGTTCGGCCAAGCCCGCCAGTTCTGAAAGCCGGTTTGCCCCGGTGTATCGAGTGCTCAACGACGCGATTGCCGCTGGCGCCTTCCCCGGTTGCGCCTTTGGAGTACTGCTGGAGGGCAAAGTAGTGCTGCAGGATGCGCTCGGCCGCTTCACGTATGACGACAATGCTTCAGCCGTCACCGCGGATACCGTCTATGACCTGGCCAGCATCACCAAAGTGGCAGCAACCACAGCTGTGGCCATGCTGCTCTACCAGCGGGGCCAGCTCGATCTGGATTTGCCGCTCGGCGAACTGCTGCCGGGCTTTGTAGTCGGGCGCGCCCCCGGAGACCTTGCACGGCATGTGAAGCTGCGCCACCTGCTCGCGCACAGCTCAGGACTGCCCGGCTATGTGGAGTTCTTCCGCACTGTCACCACCCCAGCAGCAATGTTCCGCGCCTGTCTCCAACTGCCACTTGAGGTCGAGCCGGGAATGCGCGCAGAATACTCCGATCCTGGTTTCATTCTCCTCGGCAAAGCTCTCGAAGTCTTGGCGCATGAACATCTTGCGCCTTGGGCCCGAAACGAAGTCTTTCAGCCACTCGGACTCACCGCTACCGGGTTCTGTCCGTCTTCAATCTCGCGGCCGTTGATTCCGCCAACCGAGAACGACACCACCCTCCGTCATCGACGGATCCAGGGCGAAGTCCAAGATGAACATGCCTGGCTGATGAAAGGCGCTGCCGGCCACGCCGGGCTGTTTTCAAACGTGCCGGATTTGCTCCGCTTTGCGCAGGAGATTCTCGCAGCTGTCCGCCCCGGACTCGGCTCAGGAGAGCCCCGTCTGTATGACGGAGCAACCATTGAGCGCTTTGCCGAGCGCCAGGGACCGGACGGCAGTTCGCGGGCACTGGGCTGGGACACACCATCCATCGACTCGTCTGCCGGCCGGTACTTTTCACCGCATTCCATCGGACACTTGGGCTATAGCGGCTGCTCGCTGTGGATCGATCTGGAAGCCGCCGTGGCCGTCGTTTTGCTCAGCAATCGCACCTGGCCTGACCGTCAAAGCCAGTTGATTCGGGCGGTACGGCCCGCCTTTCACAACGCGGTCCGCGAGGCGTTGTTTTCCTCTCACAAATAGACGTTGAAGCAGGATTTCTCTTCGATATATTTCTCCCCGACCTTGCCCGATTTATGGATACAATAAATTCTGGGGGCAGACTTGATGCTTAGCAGCATGACTACGCAGGAAGTGGCCGAGGTTCCGGAGAAAGTGGATACCAAAAGAGACCAGGCCTCCTTGCTTCAACAATTGATGACCGAGAGCCAAAACGAGGCTTCTCAAGGGTTTGATACAAAATCCGCAATCGAAATCGCCCGCATCATCAACCACGAAGATGCCAAGATCGCTGCGGCGGTCAAGAAAGCGATTCCCGAAATAGCCCTGGTCATCGACCAGGTTGCACGAAGCATGCGGGACGGCGGGCGCCTGATTTATGTTGGTGCCGGTTCCAGTGGGCGTATTGCGGCACTTGATGCCTCGGAGTGCCCACCCACCTACTCGACAGCGCCCGGACAGGTTCAGTACATCATGGCTGGCGGCCCCAAGGCGCTGGCCTCCGCGGTTGAGGTCAATGAGGACTCAGAAGAACTGGGTCAGAGGGACATTGCCCGTCGCCGCCCAACCCGCAAGGATGTAGTGGTAGGGCTTTCTGCTTCAGGCCGCACTCCGTATGTGGTAGCGGCAGTGGCCTACGCCCGCGCTCGCGGAGCGTTTACCGCCGCAGTCACCTGCAATCAGGGAACTCCACTGGCCGAGGCCGCCAACATCGCCATTGTTGCCGAAGTTGGTCCTGAGGTCATCTCTGGCTCCACGCGAATGAAGGCCGGAAGCGCCCAGAAGATGGTCCTCAACATGATCACCACGGGCGCCATGACTCGCTTGGGCTATGTGTACGAAAACCTCATGGTCAACGTACATATGCAGAATTCCAAGCTGGTCGAGCGCGGTATCCGCATCCTGATGAGTGCCTGCAAGATCGACCGGGCCACAGCCGTTGAAACCATCAAGAGCGCGGGCCGCAGTGTTCCCGTAGCCTTGGTCATGCTCAAGGCCAAAGTGGACAAGCCAGAAGCAGTGCGCCGTCTGGCCAAGTCCGATGGCAACGTCCGCCTGGCAATCGAAGACAACGTACTGGAACTTTAACTCTTTATGAGGGCTGAAGCGACGAGCAGCCCTTCCCTTTCCTTCATCTCCCATCATCTTTGACCAGGAATTCGCACTCCGAATCACAGGGCGCATAGGCAACAGCTCGACGATTCCTTCTGCCTGCCGGTTCTTCTCTGCTGCTTTCTGGCGCAGCGGACTGCCCAATTTACACTAAAGTCCAGGAGTTGCTCATTCTTCATGGATAAATTCGTCATTCGCGGCGGTAATCCTCTCGTCGGCACCATCCGGGTGTCGGGTGCAAAGAACTCGGCGCTGCCCTGCATGGCCGCGGCCATTTTGACAGAAGACGAGATAACGCTCGAAAACATTCCTCAGGTGCGCGACATCGAAACCGAGCGCCGTCTGCTGGCATCCATGGGCGCAGAGGTTGAACTTGGCGCTGGCAACGCGGACCACCGCACTACCATTAGCTGCCGCACGCTCTCCGACCCCATAGCGAAATATGAAATCGTAAAAACCATGCGCGCCAGTTCCCTGGTGCTCGGCCCCCTCGTTGCACGTGCAGGAATGGCCCGTGTTGCCATGCCGGGCGGGTGCGCCATCGGGGGCCGACCCATTGACCTGCACATCAAGGGTCTGGAGAAAATGGGCGCAACCATTGTCCAGGAGCACGGCTACCTTGAGGCACGCGCAACGCGGCTCAGGGGGGCGCACCTGGTCTTTGACAAGATCACCGTCACCGGTACCGAAGACCTGTTGATGGCCGCGGTTCTGGCCGAGGGTGAGACAGTGATGGAGAACTGCGCGCGAGAGCCTGAGGTAACTGACGTGGCCGCGCTGCTCACTGCCATGGGCGCAAAGATCGAAGGGGCGGGCACCTCCACCATTCGTGTGCAGGGCGTAAGCAGCTTGCATGGCGCACATTATCGCATCAACCCCGACCGCATCGAGGCTGGAACGTTTCTAGTGGCGGGCGCCATCACGCGCGGGGACCTCATTGTGGCAGACTGCAATCCGTCGCACTTGCGCGCGGTGATCGCCAAGTTGGAGGAAGCCGGAGTTCGCATTGACATCCTCGGCTCCGACGCCGTACGCGTGCGACCCGGTGAGCGGCTCGTCGCGGCCGATATCTCCACTGAAGAGTACCCGGGATTTCCCACCGACATGCAGGCGCAATATATGGCCCTGGCCACACAAGCCGAAGGTGTAAGCGTGGTCAAGGAAAATATCTTTGAGAACCGCTTCATGCACGTACAGGAATTGGTGCGGATGGGCGCCAACATCAAGGTGGACGGCCGCACAGCCACTGTACGTGGCCCCGCACAGCTCTCTGCTGCGGCGGTCATGTGCTCTGATCTCAGGGCTTCCGCGTCACTGGTGTTGGCTGCACTGGTAGCCGACGGTGAATCAATCCTCGATCGCGTGTACCACATGGACCGCGGCTATGAGCGCATCGAACAGAAGCTGCAAAGCGTGGGCGCTCAGATCCAGCGCATGGGCAACATTTTTGCTCCCAAAGAAGAAGAGACCGTAGCCGGCTGATTCCTGCAATATATCGTCTGCTGCGTGGATTCAAGGACGGTCATACAAAGTGGAGTTTTCTTGACGAAGAGTCCGGTCGGCTTTCTGCAGCCCCCTCAAGGCCGCGGAAGAAACGCATTGCAGAAAGTTCTGAGAGTATAGTGTTCCAGCAAATGTGCAGGGTCGTTGCAGCTTCGTGCGTAATGGCACGGGAGGAATGATCTCCGCGCTACGCCTGCCGAGAATGCTCTAGCGCCAGCTCGCAGCAAGATGCCAGCGCAAACCACGCTGTGCCGTCTTCTCCAGTACTCGCTCATACTCTCGAAGTTCGAATAGAACTGGCCGTGTCTCGGACCCGAGAGCAGCCGGTGTAGCTCCAATAAACTCAATCAGGGCACGAACAGCAATCAGACCGTCGGTCGCCTTAAACCATTGCGGCTGCGGTAAATGGCGTGCCCACTCCGGATTGCACGCGCCCTGCTCAAGCAATTGAGCCATCGAGTTTTCATCTGCCGAGAAGAAATCGAGTAAAGGGCTCACATTCAACCGCCCTGCCAACCTCTCCAGAGCGTCCTCATTGCGCGCCAGTGCGTGACCGTTCACAAAGGTATCGAACCCCGGATCTTCTCCCTCGACGACGATGTACAAACTGGCAGCCATGGCCCTGAGTCTAGCGAAGTTGCAGCCTCTGTGCGTAAAAAAATCCGCAATGGTCACCTGATCAATCACGGTGCGCTTGGCGCCTGGAAAGTTCTCAAGTCTACCCAGGGGTTTGGTCAGTTAGGAGCAAGAGGCCGCTCATTGCAGTAATGCAGGACCTGTGATTCATTAAGAGAGTTACAAACCAGAGGTGAGTATTGTGGATTGAAGTAAGCTGCCAGATTTCGTCGCAGTTGCGCCGTTGTCATGCGCATTTGTTTCCGTCGCAGGCAGAAGCCACACATCCACATCCAAGCTTTAGCTCATTGGGTGGCTTCTGATGGTGCCCATATTGGGCGACGATTGTGCCGTGTGGTTTGGTTTAACTCCGCAGGAACAATGTTCCTGGTTACCAGGTAGCGCTGGAGTCATGCTGAAATCAGCACGACTCCTTCTACTTTGCCTACTTTGCCACAAAGCGTTCCATAGAGCTTAATCAAAACAACGTCTAACAAGAAGGGCCCGAACCTGGGTCCGGGCCCTTCTTGAGTTAGTGATTTCAGGCGACTAGCTTTGGCCGCCACCGCTGCCCGGTCCGCGGCCGCCGCCACCGCCCGGCCGCCGCCGCCGCCGACGACGGTTGTTATTGTTGGCCGGAGGACGGCCCGCGACAGCCGCTTGACCAGCCGGAACCGGGGCTCCCTCTACACGGTTGAAGTTTGGCTCGTTCTCCTCGTCGAACTCCTCGCCCTCTTCCTCGTCGAACTCTTCGCCACCCTCAATCAGGATTGTGCTCTGATTGGACTTAGGCTGACGCTCGTCGAACTCATGGTGGGGCTTGGCCGCTGGGGCGGGCGCCTCGGACGCTGATGTTTCCACCTCGCCCACCGGAGCAGCGGGTGCCAGCTTCGCCTTCTGTTCCTTGATCAGGGCCTTGCGGCTGAGCTTGATGCGATTGCCCTCGATAGCAAGAACCTTCACCATCACCTGATCGCCTTCGCGCAGCTCATCCTTTACTTCCTTCACGCGATGCTCTGCGATTTCGGAGATGTGCAGCAGGCCGTCAGTGCCGGGGAACAGTTCAACAAATGCGCCGAACTCTGCCAGCCTCACCACCTTGCCCAGATACACCTTGCCCACTTCTGGAACGGCGGTGATATTGCCGATGATTTCGAGCGCCTTCTTCAAGCCCTCGCCGTCTGACGAAGCCACATTGACGCGGCCCGTGTCGTCCACATCGATCTTTACGCCGGTCTGCTCGATGATGCCGCGGATCGTCTTGCCTCCCGGTCCGATCAGGTCACGAATCTTGTCGGTAGGAATCTGCAGGGTGTGGATGCGGGGCGCATACTGCGACCGCTCAACGCGTGGCCCATCGAGCACGGCGTCCATCTTGTCCAGCAGGAAGAGGCGGCCCCTGCGCGCCTGCTCCATGGCCTGTTGAAGAATCTCGCGGGTGAGGCCGCCGATCTTGATGTCCATCTGCAGCGCGGTAATGCCTTTGCGGGTGCCGGCCACCTTGAAGTCCATGTCGCCATAGTGATCTTCCGCGCCGGCAATGTCGGTCAGAATTGCGTAGTCGTCACCCTCCTTGACCAGGCCCATCGCTACGCCGGCAACCGCGCCCTTGAGAGCGATGCCGGAGTCATAGAGTGCCAGGCTGGCGCCGCAGACCGAGGCCATCGACGAAGATCCATTCGATTCGAGAATGTCCGATACGATGCGGATGGTGTAGGGCGACTCGTCTGCATTGGGCAGAACCGCCGAAATGGCGCGCTCAGCCAGTGCTCCGTGGCCGATCTCGCGCCGACCCACGCCGGTCATGCGGCCGGTCTCTCCCACGCTGAACGGGGGAAAGTTGTAGTGGAGCATGAAGGTCTTCTTCTGCTCGCCCTCAAATGTTTCCAGGCGTTGGCCATCATCCGTGGTGCCCAGTGTGGCCGTCACCAGGGCCTGCGTTTCGCCGCGCGTAAAGAGCGCCGAACCGTGGGTCCGAGGCAACACACTGGTTTCAATTGTGATGGCGCGAATTTCATCGAAGGCACGACGGTCGGGCCGGATGCGATCCTTGGTCACCTGCTCACGGAAAGTCCGTTCGCGCAGATGCTCATAGTAGGTAGCCAGCTTCTTCTTGGCGGTTGGATCGTCGGCCGGAAGCGCTGCGGCCAGCTCTTCCTTGATCTGCTTGATCAGAGTCTGGCTTTCCAGCTTCGAGTGGGTCTTGGTGTCCAAGGCATCCTTGAGCCGCTCGCCAACCTTGGCGTAGAGCTCATCATAGTAAGCCTGGTCGAACTCCGGCGCCGTGAATGCCCGCTTGGGCTTGCCGGCCACGGCTACCAACTCGTCGATGGCGGCGACAATCTTCTTGATCTCCACGTGTGCAAACTCGATGGCCGCCAGAATGACCTCTTCGGTCTCCTCCTTGGCGCCCGATTCAATCATCACGATGCCGTCTTTGTGGCCGACGACCATGATGTTGACCGTGGTGGCGGCGCGCTCCGCATAGGTGGGATTGATGACGAACTCACCATCCACGCGGCCCACGCGCACAGCGCCCACGGTGGCGCTAAACGGAATGTCAGAAAGAGCCAGGGCGGCGGCGGCGGCGTTGATGCCAACCACATCTGGGTCATTCTCCTTGTCGGCAGAGAAGACCAGCGCAATCACCTGGGTCTCGTTGCGGAAGCCATCCGGGAACAGCGGGCGGATAGGGCGGTCAATCTGACGGCAGGTCAGCACTTCCTTTTCGCTGGGCCGGCCTTCGCGCTTGATGAATCCGCCGGGTATGCGTCCGCCAGCATAGGTGTACTCGCGGTAATCCACGGTCAGAGGGAAAAAGTCGATACCTTCCCTGGGGTCGGGAGAGGCCACCGCAGTGGCTAGAACGACTGTTTCGCCCGTGGTCACCAGCGCGGCGCCAGAGGCCTGCTTGGCCATGCGGCCAGTCTCAAAGACTAACCGTTTGCCACCAGTCAGCTCGACGGCTACTTCATGCTTAGACATAGAGTCCTCGTTTCGTTTTATTCGCTTGGGAAACTTGTGTAGGGAACGCGCCGAAGGGTGTGGGGAAACAGGCGAAGGGGCGGGCAGCTTGCAAGACGCGCGCAAAAGAGTGGGATGTGCGCGGGGGAGCGGATTCTCCCGGCCTGCATGCCGGTCTGCGTGCCAAATTCCGCAGAGGGGCCGCGCTCAGCCGATAACTGTGCGCAGGCCCTGGCTGCGGGTTCAGTTCGCCAGGTACACCATGGCCCCAGGTCCTGGGTGGAACGGGGGCCGTGACCAGTGTTCGGTCTGGGCGCTTCCGGGTCAATGTTTGCTTTCTGATTACTTGCGGATACCGAGTTTGCCGATCACGTCGCGATAGCGGTCGGAATCGTGCGTCTTCAGGTAATCCAGCAGGCGGCGGCGTTTGCTAACCAGCATCAGAAGGCCACGCCGAGAGGCATGATCCTTCTTGTGTGTCTTGAAATGCTCGGTCAATTCGCCAATCCGCTCACTCAGAATCGCGATCTGGACCTCCGGCGAGCCGGTGTCCGTATCGTGGGTGCGGAAGCGTTCAATCAGGTCGGTTTTCTTAGAAGTCGCCAGCACGGCGTGTGTTACTCCTCTTGTTTGCTCAGGTCCACTCTTCAAGTGTCTGTAGTGAGATTACCATGAATGCGCCGCGCAACGCCATGCGCAAACCATGCGGAACCCGGCTGGTACCTGCTCTACCGGATGGGCCTTCCCTACGGCTCCTGAGACAGCCAATAATTGGCCCTCGCCACGATCCGGGCACCGTAATCCTGGGTAGTTCGCACGCGGATCGTATGCAGGCCAGCGCTGGAGTCCGATGGGCTAAAGGTAATAAGGTACCGGTTGCGGACGTGCTTTGCGGCGTCCATCACCCGTTGCTCGAACCGCTTGTCACCGGTAAATGTGGTGTACTCCCCTCCGCTCATAACAGCCACTTCTTTGGCCACGTTCTTTTTGAAGGCCTTTACCGCCATTACGAGCGTCGAAACCAGGTTCATCGTGCGGTCGTCGCCCGAATCCTTAATATCGTGCAGCAGTTCGGCGCGTGAGGGCGAGAACGAAACACTCAGCACCAGTACATCCGATTCGCCGATCTTCCGGATCAACTGCACCGGTTTGGTGTGCTTGCTGCCGTGATCGCGCTCCTCGCTGATCAGCAGCAGCACGCGGCGGTATTCCTTCGGTTGCGACTCAAGCAGATCGACAGCATAGCTCACAGTGTCCAAAATGGAGGCACCGCCGTTGCCGGGTTCCAGGCGTTGCAGGGCGTCATCCAGCCCATCGCTGGAGTGGGTAAAATCCACAATAAGGTGCGGTTTCGAGTCAAAGCCCACCAGAGCAGCCTGGCTTCTGTGGTCTGCGAGGAATAGATCGAGCAGCGGGCCGAGTTTGGCCAGCTTGTCAAATTCAAGAGCACTCACGCCGCCCTCTTCCACGGCCACCACCAGCGAGACGGGCGCAGTGTCCATCTCCTCCTGCACGCGAATCTTCTGCGGCACACCGTTGTCCTCGACCACAAAATCCGACGGCTTCAGGCCGTACAGAATCCCGCCTCCCCGCTTTTCGACAAGCGTTGGCACCAGCACCTCATTGGTGGTCACACGCAGCGTGGGTATATCCGAACGGCCATTGGGCATCGGTTGAGGAGGCTCCGCTGGGGGCAATTGCTGCGCGGCTGCCAGTCCCGTCGCGAGCAACAATACCGCAAACGCCCTGAGGAAGAGACCGAAAAATCCAGGAATCATGCCTGATGAAACTCCAACTTAGAAAGAACTCTACTGCTGATAATAGGGTTCAACCGGCCTCCCCCATAGCCCCGCAGGGACTCGTCCCATCCGTTCCACCTCCGTAACGCGGAAAGTGCGGTAGATTTCCATTCAGACCCGCTTGCGGACCTCCCGGTCAAGGCGCCCCGTCCATGCAAGAAAGCTCAACAACTCCCATCGCGAGGTCCACAGGAAACCTAGCACGTCTCTGGCCCTCAGCGTTTCCGCGCGTTTACCGGAATACGTCTCGACGCGCCAGCGCAGAAACTCGCTCCGCCAAGGAGCAAGTCGGTGGCCGCGAGTTGCATTCCAGATGAATCGCAGGGGAGCGAACAATGTGGGTCCTCTCCCATTGAGTATAGACGGGGGCGGGTTCACTCCCGTGCGCAGCGGAATCACCGAAAGCGGAAGAGGTTATTCTTGGCGCTCCAACAAAAAACCGAAAACCGTGCCACATTGAGATCGCAGCGTTCACCCTCAATGGGGAAAGATCAGCCTCGCAGCTTATCGAACAAGCTTCCCGAGCCCAACTGCGAAATCACAGATTCGAGCGCCGTCTGCTGGGTCTCGGCCAACGAAAGCTGTGAAGCCACTTGCGCCACGTCGGCCTGCATCAGGTTCGTCTGTGCGGCCACCAATTGCGTCTTGCTACTGGTCACAGCATTTGCAGCGGCGTTAAGTTGGGTAATGGAGTTGTCAATGGTCACCCGTTGCTGTGAAACGTAGTTCAAAGCCGTATTCAAGGCCGCCGTATCGGTTGCAGCCTGGGCAGAATTGACGGTGCCACTCGAATAATCGGCCACCAGGTTATTCAAAGCGGCAAAAACACTATTTGTTCCGCTGCCCGAAAAAATCTGGTCGCCCGGAACATTCAACTGGATTCTTTGTCCGTTGGGCGTCTCAAGATAATTGACGTCCGTGTCCCCGTTGTAGGTCGTCACGGCCGGCGACGTGCCCGTCGATGTTGTGAAGGGCGTCGTGGATGTCTTCCCGCCCGCAAAGATGTACTGGCCCTGGTAGCTGGTATTGGCCAGTGCCTGCACTTCGCCGAGGATGCCCGAGATCTGACTCGCAATTGACTTCACATTGCTTGCATTCATGGTGCCGTTGTTGGCGCTCGTAGCCAGTGAAATCACCTGCGTAAGCTGTGAAACCACGCTGCCCAGGGCCGAGTCGGCCACCTGCAACTGTCCCGTCACCAGGCTCGAGCTTTGCGTGAATGAGTCATCTTGCTGAATCTGGTTGAGCAGAAGCACATTCTGTCCAGACGACACCGGATCCTGACTCAGCGAAGAAATGCGCGCGCCGCTCGCCAACTCCGCCGTCAACTGTTGTTGGTTGGACTGGGTCTGGTTTAGCGAACTTACCAGATTCGTAACGTAATAGGGATCCACCCGCATCGCACTCCTCCACCAACTTCAACTGTTCGTCCATCCTCGACGCGCTTCTGCGTTTTTGCGGCCTACCTAGGAGACCGCCGTCTGAACACCCAGATTCAGTGCCGAGGCCATGACGGTGTTCAACATCGTGAAGACCTGCGAGGCCGCTTGATAGCTCCGTTCCAGCTTTTGCATCGTGGCGGCTTCGTCATTCAGGTTCACAGCGGAGAGCGAGTCTCTCTGCGTTTGCAACTGGGTCACTGAAGCACTCTGTGCCGTGTTCTCTGTCTGCACCTGCGAAACCGTCGAACCAAGCGTAGTAATAAAACTCGAGTAGTAATTTGTGGGCGTCTGATGATTCAGGAGTGTCTGACCGCTCGCAAGCGTTGTGCCGCCCGGGAGCGTCAGGCCATTCAGAATCGAAGGATCGCCGAGGCTGGCCAGATTGGCCAGTGCGATGGCATTCGAGTTGTCGCCCGTCCCCTGCCCGGACGCGGCAGCCGCAATCTGGCTTGGATCGGTCATCACCACGCTCATGTTGGCTGCGCTGCCAGCCACAGTGGTCGGTTGGCTGAAGATGTCGAGAGGGCTGGTCGTCGAGCCGCTCACTCCATTCAGATCGGTTCCTGCGTTGTTCTGCGCATTCACTTCGATTGAGATGCCATAAGCCAGTTGATCGAGCGACGACAACACGTTGGGAATATCCTGGTCGCGTGCCGTCAGGTAGCCGCCCAGTTGGCCGCCGCCACTCGCCAATTGCGAAGTCACATCCGTCGTTCCCACAAAAAAGTGAGTCACTCCGTCCAGCGTGCCAGTGGTCAGTGGGACGCTCTTTCCTTCAGAGACCAGCAACTGGCCCGAGGTGGTCGTGATCGAGAGTCCGTTGTTCTCGGTTGTGACCTGATTGATGCCGATCAACTGCGAAAGCTGGCTCAAATCCTGCTGACGCTGGTCTTCCAGCGTTCCCGCGTCCCCGCCGGAGGAAGCGGACTGAATCTGCTGGTTCAGTTGGGCAATCGCACTGGTCAGCGCGTTCACCTGGCTGGTCACCCCGGCTGCCTCCTGATCCAACGCCGATCGCTGCGTGGTCAGGCTGGCTGCGGCGTTGGAGACATCGCCGGCCAGCGTGCTTGCCGTCGAAAGCACCTGCTGTCGCAGCGCATTGTTTGTCGGATTGGCCTCGAGCGACGAGAAGGAACTGAAAAAACTCGTGATGTCACTGCCGATGTCTCCGGCCGTTGAACTGGAAGAACCCGAGTCTGGCGCAAACAACGCCTGAACAGTGTTCAGCGAGGAAAGCCGCGCGCCCGAAGCCGAAGCCAACTGCTGCTGCTGGGCCAAGCGCTCTTCCAACACGCGATCCCGCAAAGAGGTTGGACCGGTTTGCGTCACCCCCGTCCCGTAAGACACCCCGTTGATCTCCACCGGCGTATTCTGCTGCCAGGCGGGAGTCTCTCGCGTATAGCCGGTCGTGTTGGCGTTGGCCACATTGTTAGCCACAATGCTGAGTGCCGACTGGTCGGCGTCCAGACCCTGCGATATCAAGCTGAATGCCGAGCTAATTGTTCCCATGCCTGTTCTCCCGTAACGTCCATTGCTGCCCCGGCCGCTCTCCATACACCAGCCTGCCAGAGCTCAACTCCCTCACCCGGTTCATCACGTGCAGGTTGGCCCGCGTTGCATCCAGAACCCGCGCAAACACGGCCATGTCGCCGGCGGCTTCGCGCGTCTCATGGGCCAGCGTCGCGCCGCGCCCGGCATCCCCCATTTCCACTTCTTGATTAAGCGCCTGGCACGACAACGCCAGTTCCTCCAGCCGCTCGGCATCCAGGCGAGCCAGCGCCCGCGAAGCCTCCACGACGAGTTCCTTCAATTCCGGATGCACCCGGCACTTCCCCATCTGACGCATTGCCTCTCCTGCGTTTCCCGTTTCCCTGCACTTCCAGCCGAATTGCTCCCGTCGGCGCGAGACCCGTCAAGGGTGCCGCCGCGCACACTGCAGTTCTCCCTGAAAGTTCGCGATCAATTGCTCGGTGTCCGGCCACCCAGCATCGCATCCACCACTTTGCCGGCAACCGCCAACGTCGCCACGTTATACGTTCCCGCGGCCAGCGCCCCCTGAACGGCCGCCACCTTATCGGCGCGCACGCCGGATTCAGAGGCGGTCTGTGAAACTTCAGAGCCGGCGCTGCTCAACGTGGCAGTGTCGCCTGTAAGCGCACTCGCTCCCTTGGTTGCTCCGCTCCTGGCTGGCGGTGTTGCAGCCGGAGCCGTCGACGGCACCCCCAGGAGCGCCTTCAGCCCTTCCGTATTACTGCGAATATCCATGCGCGTCTCTCCTTGCTCCACTTATCGGCACTCCTATTAATCACTCTAGTCATTCAGGACTTCTGATCACGGTATTTTCGTGTCGATTCCCGGTTACTTCGCTGGAGTAGGATGGTTCCCTGAATGGGAGAGTTGCCGCACGATGCTGCTGGCAATGCCAAACCCGCCCCGCTCGCTCAGTGCCCGTCCCAGGGCTTCCTGGGCAAACTCTCCCAGCGCCCCGCCAGAACCAGAGCTGGAGTCGCTTTCATCGCCTGTGAGCCCACTGGAACTGCTCATCGGCTTGAGCAGTTCCTTCATCATCTGCGCCTCGAACTCGTGCGCCGCCCGCACCAGCCGAGGTTGCGGCGCAGTCGTCTCCAGGTGTGCGCCCGGATTTATGTGCGCCGGCGCGGCAGTTCCGATCGTGTTCATCACAATACCTCCAGGTCGGCCTCCAGGGCGCCGGCCTTCTTCATCGCCTGCAGAATAGAGATCACGTCCCGCGCGCCTGCTCCTGTGCGTTGCAACTCCTGCACCAGGTCTTCCACCGTGGCCCCTTCTTTCAGGTCGATGCGATTCACAGGCCTGTCCTGCGCCTGCACAGTCGTTTGCTGCACAACCTGAGTCGTCCCCGAAGAGAAGCCATTGGGCTGTGAGACCTCAGTCTCCGAAATCACATTCACCGAAAGCCCTCCGTGCAGAATTGAAACCGGCTGCAGGCGCACCGTCCCCCCGATCACCACTGTCCCGGTGCGTTCATTCACCACAACGCGAGCCCTTGGATACACCTGGACTTGCACGCCCTCCACGCGGTCCAGAAGCGCGGCAACATCTTCCCCAGGCGTCACCGCGATGGCCACCCGACGGCTGTCCACGGCCAGTGCGCGCGCTGAGCCAAGCGTCCGGTTGATCGCTTCCGCCATCTGTTCTGCGGTATGGAAATCGGCGTCGTTCAGCAATACATCAACCGTATGCAGCTTCTTCAGGTCAAAGGGCACCGCCCGCTCCACCAGCGCCCCGTCGGGAACGCGCGCGGTCGTCGGGTGATTCATCTGCCGGGTATTGCCGCCCGCCGAGACCACATAGCCCCCCAGGACCAGCGCTCCCTGGGCCTGTGCATAGATCTGCCCGTCCGGGCCGTACAGCGGAGTCATCAGCAGAAGTCCACCTTCCAGCGACCGCGCATCGCCGGCCGAGGAGACAGTAATGTCCACCTTGAAGCCGGGCTGGCTGAAGGGCGGCAGCGTGGCCACCACAAAGACCGCCGCCATATTCTTCACCTGCATATTCATTGCGCTGTTGGCGCCGGTCTGAGGAACGGTGATGCCCATCCGCTCCAGCGCCGAGATCAGTGTCTGCGCCGGAAAGACCGTCTGCTGGCTGTCCCCTGTACCGCGCAATCCGACCACAAGCCCATAGCCCACCAACTGGTTGTCACGAATTCCCTGGATGGTGGCCACGTCCTTGACCCGCGCCAGCCGCCCCGCCGTCTCGCCCTGGGCCAGCGCTGCGGCCAGCGCCAGCGCTGTGCCGAGTGCGATCCAACCCCAAATCAATCGGGCGGATGCTTGTTCTCCCTTACCTTCATGCACCACGCGCATCGGCAGCCCCCCGGCCTTTTCCCAAGTCCCTGTTCCCCGCTCTTAAAACACCAACAGCTTCTCCAGAAAGCGCACCAGCGGATTCTGCCGGTAGGTGGAATCGTTCACAATGCCTTTGCCGGTAACCTCCAGTTCAAGGTCCGTCATGGCCGTCGAAAGCACTTCATTCTGCGCGCTTACGTCTTCTGGCCGCACCAGCCCGCGCAGCCGGATCAACTGTGTCTGCTGCGAGAAGGTCAGCTGTCGTGTTGCCTGTACGACCAGCATTCCGTTGGGCAGCACGTCCACCACTTCCGCACCGAAGGTGGTCACAAGGCTGGAGTTGGTCGTGCTCTGTCCCTGCGCCGTCAACCCCGAAGCCGAGGTCTGGCCGACAAGGTTCTGCAGATTGTTCGCAGCTTTGAGGGCTCCGAACAACGATGTCAGGCTGGAGCTGGCGTTCGAGGCCCTCGTGTTCTTGACCTGCCCGTCGGTTGAAGCGGCCAGGCTCTCGGTCACCACAACGGAAACCACATCGTGCAGCCGCACGGCCTTGGCATCGGTGCCCAGTCGGACCAGCCTACCCTCTGGGCTCCAGATCGACCCAAGCGTCAGCACCTCCGCCGCCTGTTGCGCCCGCACCCGCGCGATATAGTTGCTCAGAGCCGCCTCGGGTGGCGTTGTCTTCGCAGCGGCATCCGGAGATTTAGCCTTCCGTATCCCTGCATTCGCGGGCTCGATCGCCAACATTGGCACCAGGCAAAACACCGCAAGCCATTTCAGTCCGTGGGTCATAGTTGCGCCCCCGTCTGCACCGCCAGCGTGGCACGACCCGGCCCCAGCGCTACCGCGCGCACGATTTTGCCGCCGATCTGCAGGCGCACGTTGAGCGGGGACCCCGTCACCGCCGGACCCAGAGCCACCGCTTCCAGTCGCGCATCCACCACCGCCGAGTGCTCCTCGACAATCAGCCTGTCGCCCGCTCGAACCACGGGCAGAATCTTAGAGGGTTCCGTCTGCGCGCCCGGATGCGTCTGGCCGCTCTTCTTATAAGGAGCCCCAACTGGCACCAGCCGTCCCGGCCCTCCCGGGCACTCGTCGTCGCGTACCAACAGCCAGCGGCTCCCGGTAGTTGGATCATCGATCTCTCGGACAGCCTGACCGGACGCCGTCGCCCCGATCGATGCGGGAGAGAACAGGGTGCGAGGACCGGCCTCCGTAGCGCCTGCCGACTGACCAAACCCTGCCGGGGCGGCCGCGAGAGCCAGCAGTGCACCACACCACCTCGTTTTCGCTTTCGATGCCATTCCGTAATCCATCTCTCAACCACCTGCGTCTTCATTCTTCATGTAAAACATCCGTATCAATGAGCCATGTTATTGACTTGCGAGTACATATCGTCGGCAGCCTTGATCACCTTGGAATTGGATTCATAGGCCCGTTGGGCCAGCACCATCTGCACAAACTCAGTCACCACGTCGACATTCGAGTTCTCAAGGTAGTTTTGCTGCAGGGTGCCCAGTCCCTCAGGGCCTCCGGGATTGCCCAAAACCGGGTCACCTGAGCTGAGCGTAGCCTGCAGCAGATTCGCGCCCATACTCTGCAGCCCTCCGGCGTTGGGGAAGGTCGCCAACTGAATCTGCCCCAGCTGCGAGGGGTTCTGCTGGCCCGGCAGCGTGGCGTTCACCACCCCATACTGGGTGATGGTGACTGCCGTGGCGTTGGGGGGAATCGTGATGCTGGGCAAGAGCGGATCCCCATCGGTAGTCACGATCGTGCCCTGCCCGTTCATGTGGAACTGTCCGGCGCGCGTGTAAGCGATGGTTCCGTCCGGTCGCTGCACCTGAAAGAATCCGGTGCCCTCAATGGCCACGTCGAGCGGATTGTCGGTCTCGTTCAGCGGACCCTGGGTATTGATCACCTCAGTGGCTGCGGACTTGGTTCCCAGGCCGATCTGCAAGCCCGCTGAAACCGTGGATGGGCTCTGCGCCGCTCCCGGCGTCACCAGATTTTGATAGACCATGTCCTGAAACTGGAGACGCAACTGGCGAAACCCCGTAGTCGAGGAATTGGCCAGATTGTTGGCAATGGTGTCCAGGTTCATCTGCTGTGCGCTCATGCCGCTGGCGGCGGTATACAGTGCTCGAATCATTTTTCTCCTCGTTCCGGAAGAAGAACGCCCCCCTACACGCGGGGCAGATCCTCGGTCGCAATCTTGTTGAACTCCGTGTGAAAGATGGTGAGCGCCTTCTGCATCATCTCCGCCTGGCGCTGCATCATGAGCAGGTCCATTGACCCTTGGATTACATCCTCGTTGGCCGCCTCGACGGCACCCTGGTGCACTGCAGAACCCCGCGTAAGCACGGGCTTGACCCCGGCCGGCGCCACATAGCGGTTTGCCCCCTCCGGCGTAAGCTGCGTGCCTGCGGGAAAGGTGAAAACTCCCACGGTGGCCACCGCGCCTCCGGCAACTGAAAGCACCCCGTCTGCACCAACCGAGACTTCGCCCGGCGGCACCGGGATGGGTTGACCTGCAGTGGAAAGGACTGCCTCACCAGCTGCTGTTACGAGTTGTCCGTTCTGGGCACGCTGAAAGCTGCCATCACGCGTGTAGCGAATTCCGTTGGCGGTCTGCACCGCAAAGAAGCCCTGTCCCTCAATCGCCAGATCCAGCGGATTGCCGGTCTGCTGCAGTGCGCCCTGGCCCATGCTGAGCTGGTCGCCACCCAGCAGACCATAGTTGTTCACCGTCTGCCCCAGTTGCGAATCCATTGCATCCGGGCCCAGAAGTGCGGAACGGAAGTACTCGCGTTCGGCGCGGTAGCCGGGCGTCTGGGCATTGGCTAGATTCGCCGCCGCCGTATCGAGTGCCTGGGTGCGAGCCACCAGGCCGGTCATGGCCGCATAGTATCCACTGTCCATGCTGATCTTCCTTTGCCCCGGAACCCTGCAGGTGGAAGACCGAAATTAGCGTAGAAGGATTAGAGGGATATCAGAATTTGGAGGACAGTTTTGGCGCGGGGTTTTGCAGTGTGAGCCAGCATGGGCTTGAGGAGAAGGCAGACACAAAGAGGCGCCGAAACCGCTCGGGTTCCGGCGCATTTAGAGCGGCCCCGCCGGCAGCGGACTTCGCTTGCCGGGTAGCCGAAGCGTGCGCGTTACTGCAGACCGTCGCAGACGATGGTCACTGCAAAGTGGGCGTCCTCAAAAAAGTAGGTGTGATGCAGCTGGAACTCCGGCGCCTGCACATGCAGGTGATAGTCCCGGCCGGTAATCACCGCCGGAACCGACAAACCGCAGTGGGCGGCCAGATCCGGTACCTTGCCCTTCCATGCACCGGCCAGCATATTGCAGATCTCCCCGATCCCATCCTTGACCGTGTCGTCAATCTCGTGGAATTCCATCCCCGTCATCCGCGCAGCCACCTTCATGGCCGCCGTGGCGCCGGACCGGAAGACACACGCCCCGCTCAGCAGGCCGCCAAATCCAACCACCGCAGTCACCGACTCCGGCTCCGAAACCATCTGCGCGATAGCCGCATCGGCTGCGCGCCGGCAATTCACGCCGAGCATCAATTGAAAGACCTCTTCCACGCTCGCATCCAGGTTCCGCGGATCCGAAACCAAGTGCATCGATTCCCGCAACGATAACGCCATTGCACGCTCCATTTCCTCTATGCCGCAGCCTCGCATCCGCGCGATTGCGGCGGTCCGTACTCCGTTCAACATCGCGCCGGGTCCACGGTTACGCCGCACTCAGCAGCGGCAACACCCGTTCCTTCACCTGCTCGGCCGTGAAGGGCTTGCGGATATACCCCTGCGCCCCGGCCTGGATCGCCTGCTTCACATGCTCCTCGCTTGACTCGGTCGTAATCATCACCACCGGCACGCCGGGAGCCAGGTTCTGCGCCCGTATCTGGCGCAGGAACTCCAGTCCATCCATCGAGGGCATGTTGATATCGGACAGGATCAGATCCACCTGTTGTGCCTTCAGTACCTCTAATCCCTCGGTGCCGCTGCCGGCCTCGTGCACCACCAGCGGATCAAGACCCGCCTGGCGCAGCGCACGCTCCACAATCTTGCGCATCACCGAGGAATCATCCACGATCAGGGTTCGCACTTCACTCATGCCCGGACTCCTCCACTGCTGTGTCTATCGGCGTCTGCGGCCACTCCTTGAGAGGACCCTTCCTGCTCCTCTCTGCTGACCGCAATCTGTCGCTGATCTACTCCCCGCTGATCGAGCACACAAGATCCAGAACCGAACCGGTATCCGGCAGGGGTCCATTCTGAGGGCGCAGCCACATCCTGAGCCACAGGCAGTCGTGTACCCGCACCAGACGGGACGCAACCGGCCGCGCCCGCTCTACGGACCGTGACAGCGCATGGGCAGCGGCTGCCTCAGAGACAGCCTCGACCAGCTCCACCGATGGAAACTTCGCATCCAGCATCCGTGCGCGCGCCGGCTGGAACAGTGCCCCCTGCACCACCCCACTCTCAACACGCAGCCCGGTCATCCGTTCAATGGCCAGGGCCAGCACCGGGTCAAGGCTCTCCTCAAATCCCAGGTACAAAAGCCGGTCCGCTGCCACGCGCAGCGGCAATGCCCCAAAGGCATCCACAAACAGCCGCGGCATCACAGGGGCGAGCCCCGCAGCGTCGTGCGCCTCCAAGGGCAACACCGGGCAACTCCACTGCAAACCCAGCGCACGCGTCACCATCTGCTCGCTCACTGCGCGCTGCCGCACCAGCCAATGGCCCAGCCTGCCGTTCCCGGCCGCCTTCTGCGCATCCAGCGCCCGGCGCAGTTGAGTCTGCGTGATCCAACCCTGTTCCAGCATCACAAGCCCCAGCGGGATGCGATGGCGATGGCTCTCCCGCACAGTTACGCGCCCATCGAGCTCACGGCGCACCGCGCCCTGCATGCGTACCGAAGTGCATTCAGCCGAGCACGTCCAACCGCCTTCAAACACCGGCACCGTGCGGCTCCGCCACAGGTGCAGCCAGCCGGAGCGGCAGCCGGGATTGGCGCACGTCTCAAACAGGCCCATCCGCAGACTTCCGCGAATCGCCTTCCCCGCTCCAGCAACCGGCTCGCCATATCCAGGTGCCAGTCCTGACTCCATGCCGGTCTTTATTCCGGGCTCTACCAAGGCCTGCGCGCGCTGTGCAGTCCACTCGCCAATCCCAGTTCTGCGGTTTAGAAGAGGCATCGTATACTCTCCAGACGCCTGCGCGGCTCGGCCACGCCGGTCACCCGCAGCCCAAAGTTTCCGTTCACCAGCACCACCTCGCCGCGAGCCACAATCTTGTCGCCCACGATCAGGTCCACCGGGTCGGCCACATGGCGATCCAGCTCCACCACATCGCCCGGTCCCAGGTCGAGAATCTCGCCCAGCAGCATTTCCCGGCAGCCGAACCGCAGGGTTGCCTCTAGCTCCACATCCAGTAGCAGTTCCACTCCGGGGCTGATGCCCGCAGACTGGACCGATGCAGAATCAGGAGGCGCCGCCGCGGAGGCTGCGGCTCGAGCAGGTTGTGCCTCCACCTTCACAGCGCGCACCTCGTCCCGCACCAGGATCGTCCAGGCGCGATCGGCTGACTTCAACTGAAAGGCGCAGGAGATCTGGTTCGCTCCAGTAATTTCCTCAAAGGCCTCCACGCGGCATTTCGTCCCGGTCCTGGCCAGCAGTTCCCCAGCAGCGGCATCGGCAATCTCGCGCAGCAGTTCACCCCAGCCCGCCTTCTGATCCACGCCTTCGCCCATCAGCGGTGCATCCAGAAGCGCGGGGTCCATCACCACAGAGAAACGACCGGCTTCGTCGCCTGCAAGGGTTGCGGTGAAACCGAACGCCCCGCTCCCTACGGGCTTCGGCAGAGACTCCACAAGCTCCGGCTCTCCGGCTAGCGCCTGCGAAAATAGGGCCGTGGCAACCGATGTCCAGCAATCCAGATAGTGCATCATGCGTCCACTCCTTGTGCCGGGCCTTCCATGCGCGCGGCGCGGTGCGCGCCTTGCCGGATGGCCTGCGCTCGCGAAAGCTGTTGGCCCCCCACGCGCCACTCGGCGAGGGAGTTGGCTGAAAGGTCGAACCGCAGTACCGTACCGGGTTCCAGGTTCTCGATCGAGCTTGCCGGCAGCCGCACTGTGGGCAGTTGCAGCGAACCGCCGAAGCGAATCCGACGGACCGCAGCTTCCATGCGGGTCCGCGTCTCCGGGGCGTGACGCCGCCGCCGACCCCAGTCCGATGTCAGCCGGCGCAGAATGGTGTTCGACACCACGGCCGGAAACGCGAGGTTGAGCAGGCCCGAGCTGTGCGGCATGCGGATCTCGAAGCTCAGGCACAGCGTCTTTTCATTCACCGACATGATGCGCGCAACTTGCGTCTGCATCTGCCTGCGCTCGTAGTTGAAGCTGAGCCCCACCGGCTGCCATGCCGCCGTCAGTTCACGGCAGATAATCTCCACCACGCTGGCCAGGATCGATTCCTCAATGTCTGTCAGCTCGCGCAGAGGTCCATCCTTGCCCTCACCTCCCAGCAGCAGATCAATGATTGGCGGAGCCAGAGCCAGGTCCAGTTGCAGCACTGAAAGCGCACCCAGCGGCTCCAGTCGCACTGAGGCCACGTAGCTGATCTCCGGAATCCTCAGCAGAAAGTCATTAAACGGTATCTGCTCGGCCGAAACCAGGTTGACCTGGAAGCGGGTGCGCAGCCACGCTGCCAGATTGTGAGTCAGGTTGCGCGCGAAAAGATCGTTGAGCATGCTGATGGCGCGCAACTGGTCCGTCGAGATTTGCCCGGCTGAGGAAAAGTTGTACGGCACCACGCGGGCGCGCACCTCGGTGCGGGGAGACTCGGGCGTCGAGGTTCGCGCCGCCTGAAAGAGCGCGTCGATCTCGTCCTGCTTCAGCATCTTTTCCATCAGCGATTACTCCCTCGCGTCGCTTGGTTCGACTCTTTGCCCTTGCGCTTGCTGTTCCGCTCAAAAGCTCCCGCAGCGGCCAGATCCTTGAGCGCCGCCCTCAGGTGCACTACCGCCGAGGCGTGAACCTGGGAGACCCGCGATTCCACGACTCCCAGCGCCAGCCCGATCTCGCGCATCGTCATCTCCTCGTAGTAATAGAGCGTCATCACCAGCCGCTCCCGCTCGGGCAGATGCGCAATGGCATCGGCCAGCCGCTCCTCAAGCTCTCCGCGCAGGCAACAAAACAGCGGATCCTCTTCGGGCCTCCCCGGCACATAGGCCAGCTCCTCTTCGCCCGAGTCTTCATTGCGCTCCACGTGCAGGGTGCCGATCTCCAGGCCCTTCAGCTCCCCCAATAACTGCTGGTACTCCTCCAGGCCGAGCCCCAGTTCCTCGGCGATCTCAGCTTCGCCCGGCGGCCTGCCCTGCCGCGCCGTCAGCACGCGAATGGCTTCCTCCACCGCACGCCCCTTGCGCCGCAGCTCGCGCGGACTCCAGTCCAGCGTGCGCAGGCTGTCCAGAATCGCACCCCGGATGCGGAACTGCGCATAGCTGCGAAACTGTACCTTCTTGGCCGGATCGAACTTGGCAAAGGCATCCATCAATCCCACTACGCCTGCCGAGACCAGATCCTCGATGTCCACGTGCTGGGGCAGACGCTCGTGAATGCGGCGAGCCAGAAAGCGTACGATCGGCAGATGCTCCAGCAGCACCCGCTCCTGTTCGCCATTGAGCATCTGCGCCCCGGCCGCCGCGGGTGGATAGCTCCCTGTAGCCACGCTCCGTCGCCGCGCAACCTGATTTCCCGCCATACCTGCCGTCTCCATCCCCATCGCAGCCCCCTTTGTCCAACCACCCAATACAACGACCCACCCTCACCACGTACTCGCAGACCCCTCAGCGCACCGTCCCTACCGGACGGAGACGAATCTCGGGAGGAATCTCCCCAGCCGCCACCACTGCCAACCGCGGCAACACCGGCTCCAGCCAGCGCTTCACGTGATAACGGGCCGGACTCGGGCAAAGGAGCACGGGAAGGGCCGCTGCGGAGGAAGCGCCGATAAGATGTCTCACAGAATCGGCCAGCCGGCGCACCACCGGTGTGCCAGGAACCGTCCCGGCAGCCAGCAGACGCTGTCCGCTCTCCGGCGCCAACGTGGAGAGAATCTCTTCCTCTAGCGCGTGATCCAGCAGCAGAACGGGCAACTGGCCATCGCCGTCCAGCAGCGGCTGGATCAGCCTCCGTCCCAGCGCTTGACGCGCGGCCTCCACCAAAACCACCAGGCTTTTGTTCACCGGCGCAGTCTCCAACAGCGCCTCAAGGATCGAGCCCAGGTCGCGGATCGATACACGCTCGCGCAGCAACTGTTCCAGCACCCGGCCCACCTCGCCCAGAGTCAGCAGTTTGGGAACCAGCTCTTCCATCAGCCTGGGATGGCTCTCGTTGAGCGTGTCCATCAACCGCTTGGTCTCCGCCCGGCCGAGCAACTCATACGCGTGTTGGCGAATGAGTTCTCCCAGATGCGTCGTGATCACCGTGACCGCATCCACCACCGAATAGCCTGCGGCAATGGCCTGATCCTCCAACGCCGGAGCGATCCAGACCGCAGGCACGCCGAAGGCCGGTTCGCGCCCCTCGCGCCCTGCCAGAGGCCGCCTGCCCGGGTCGCCGGAGACGGCCAGAAGTTGCGTCCCTTCGGTCTGCCAGCGCCCGATCTCCATCCCCCGCAGCGAGAACAGGTACTCCCGCGGCTTCAGCCGCAGGTTGTCCGAGATATGCACCGGAGGCACCAGAAAGCCCATCTCCGCCGAGAGGTGGCGGCGCAGCGAGCGCACGCGGTTTAGCAGTTGGCCGCCCTGCTTCTCGTCCACCAGCGGAATCAACTGGAAACCGATCTCCAGTGTCAGTTCCTCCAGCCGGAGCAGACCGGCGAGGTCGGAGCCCTGCGTCTGTTCCGCCTTTTTCTTTTCGCCATGTTCAATCTCGACCGGGGAAGCTGCCTGCGCGGCGGCCGCAACGCGGCGGCCACTCCAGAAGAGCCCTCCGGCCACCAGCAGAAATGCCACCTTCGGCAGCCCGGGAATCAGGCACATCGCCGCCGAAACAAGACTGGCCAGGTAAAGCGTGGCCGGCTTGGCCAGCAGTTGCTCGCGAATCTCCCCACCCAGCAGTCCGGCGGAGTTGGCGCGCGTCAGCGTGATGCCGCCGGCCACCGAAACCAGCAGCGACGGAATCAGCGTGACCAGCCCGTCGCCCACCGTGAGCACGGTGTACGTGCGCAGCGCCTCGCTCAGGTCGATTCCCTGCTGCAGCGTGCCAATCAGCAATCCGGCAATAATGTTGATTGAGGTGATCAGAATGGTGGCCAACGAATCGCGCTGGTTGAATCGCGCCGCGCCGTCCATGGCGCCATAGAACTCCGCCTCGCGGGCAATCGCCTGGCGACGGCGGCGAGCTTCGGCCTCGTCAATCAGCCCCGCATTCATGTCGGCGTCGATGGCCATCTGCTTGCCCGGCAGGGCGTCCAGCGTAAAGCGCGCCGTCACCTCCGCAGTACGCACCGCACCGTGCGAAACCACCAGAAATTGAATAGCGATGAGCGCCAGAAACAGCACGAAGCCGACAACATAGTTGCCGCCCACCACAAACTGCCCGAAGGCCTCGATAACCTTGCCCGCCGCTCCAGTTCCCTCGGAACCATGCAGCAGAATGCGCCGGCTGGACGCGATGTTCAACGCCAGCCGGAACAGCGTCAGCAACAACAGAAGGGTAGGAAATACACTCAGTTCCACAGCCCGTCGAATCTGCACCGCAGAGAGAAACACAATGATCGACGCGGCCATCGAGAGTGCGAGCAGAAAGTCCAGCCCGGCGGCGGGCAGCGGCACCAGCATCACAAAAATCACGCTGATCGCGGCCAGCGGCAACATGTATTCGCGCAGCCGGTGCAGAATGCCTCCGGGCATAAGCGCGGCAGGCAGAGCGGTCGTGCTCATCAAAGGCCTCCTTCAATAGGCGAAATGCCAAGGGGCGCAATCATCGCATTGGCGCTGCGGGTTATCGCACCAGGCGGCATTGCCACGCTTGCGCTCTGAGCCTGAGCCCGTCCGCGCGCAGCCGCTTCGCGCGCGCGACGTTCGCGCATCTCGCTCTCCACGCGCTGGCGGTAGAGATAGGCCAGGATGGAGGCCACTGCTGCATAGAGATCCACAGGAATCGCCTGCCCCACCTCGACCGAGCGATAGAGAGAGCGGGCCAACGGAGGGTTCTCGATTATCGGAACCCCGGCCCAGCGCGCTTCGGACTTGATCTCCTCCGCCAGAAGATTGCGGCCCTTGGCGAGCACCTTGGGCGCATCCATCGTGGCAAAATCAAAACCTAGCGCCACGGCATAATGCGTGGGATTTACCAGCACCACCGCCGCCCGCGAAACATCGGCCTTCACCCGGCGTCGGCGCATCTGGCGCTGCAGACCCCGAATCCGGCTGCGAATCTGCGGGCTGCCCTCGGTTTCTTTGTACTCATCGCGCAGGTCGTCGCGGCTCATCTTCAAGCGCGATTCGCGGCTACGCCACTCCACCACGTAATCGACAGCCGCCCAACCAAAAAGCAGCCATGCCGCAGCCAGCAGCAGGCTGTACACGTCCGCGCCGAGCAACTCCAGCCGCGTGGTAGAAAACGGCGGCACCGTCATCTGCCGCGCAATCCGCTGCACCGCAAAGACCGCAAGAATCGCAACGGGTATGAGCGATTTGCCCAGCCGTGCCGCGGCGCGCAGTGAAAACAGATTTTTGATATTCGACAGCGGGTTGATGCGGTCCAGCTTGAAGCCCACTGCCTCGGCGTAAAAGCTGATTCCGCCGGTCTGCACAATTCCGATGCTCAGTGCAGCGGCCGCCACTGCCGCCATCACGATGGCAACAGGTCCCAGGACGGAGAGCGTGAGCCGCCGGATCGCGACCAGCGTCGGCTGAAGCTCTGAAGGCTCCCAGTGGGCAGCGAAGCCGAGATCAAGAAAGGCAGCGAAACTGCCTCGCCACGCTTCCATCGCCCTGCCGCCCACCACGCCCAGCATCATCACCCCGGCCAGCGTGCCGGCAGCCGCCGACAGCTCGCGGCTGTGCAACAGGTCGCCTTCCTTGCGCGCCTTTTCACGGCGATGTTGTGTTGCCTGTTCAGTGCGCTCACCGGCCATCGCCTAGCCTCCCGTCCCGGTAGCGGGCATCGAGATCAACCGCTGCGCCAGATCGAGCCGCCCATCAAAGCGCACCTCGATAAAGCGCGGCCAAAGGGCCAGCGAGCCCGTCAGGAGCGCACA
>VFSW01002593.1_pt1 | contig 27331 bp, 30 predicted proteins | sample 5358111 | NCBI WGS metagenome assembly VFSW01 (sample SAMN11554181, study PRJNA540505) | mine drainage metagenome | isolation source: sediment from site ElyBrook_90M | place: USA: Ely Copper Mine, Vershire, VT | collected 2017 | reverse complement strand
CCTAGGCATTAAAATCCCGCCGCTGAATGATCCTAAGCTAATCATGTCCGGCGGCGCGGACTACGCCGAGATGTGTGCGGGCTGCCACCTGCAACCCGGCGTCAAAGACGTCCTACTCCGAACAGGAATGTATCCGCAACCGCCCGATTTGACTCAGAAGAGGCGCAGCGATCCTGCACAGACGTTCTGGATCATCAAACATGGCATAAAAATGAGCGCCATGCCCGCCTGGGGCGCCACGCACGATGATCAGGAGATTTGGGCGCTAGTTGCCTTCCTTCAACAGTTGCCGCGTCTCACTCCCGCGCAGTACCAGGTTCTCACTGCCGACGGTGAAGGGGATCGAATGAAAGAGAAAGATAAGGATAAGCCGAACAAACCTGGCATGGCCACCTCAGGACACGGTGGATGATTTGAGTAACCGTATGACTATAAGAGTCTCTTGCCGGGAATAACGCACATGTTGATTCAGCCCATTGATATTTTCGTCTACGCCTGGCTGATCGTGGCGGCGCTCTCTGCCGCGTACGTCGCCTGGGATCAGTTCAAGGGAAACCCGGAACCGGCGGTCATGAAATGGGGTTTCGTGCTGGTGACCCTCTACATGGGGCCAATTGGCCTGCTCCTTTACGTCATGGCGGATAAAGAACCGACGCCCGGCACTCACGAGGAATTCGTCAAGCCGCTCTGGAAACAAGGCGTGGGTTCCACCGTTCACTGCGTGGCCGGGGACGCGACGGGTATTCTCGCAGCGGCTGTGATCACAGCCTTGGTGGGTCTGCCGATGTGGGCGGATTTGATCGTCGAGTACACCGCCGGTTTTCTATTCGGTCTGCTCATCTTCCAGGCGCTCTTCATGCGCAAGATGATGGGCGGTACGTATCTTGAGAACGTACGCCGCAGCTTCTTGCCAGAACTCATCTCGATGAATTGCATGATGGCCGGTATGGCCCCGGTGATGATTTATTTGATGATGGGGCGCGACATGCGGGCGATGTGGCCCGGCGAGCCCCTCTTTTGGGTCGTGATGTCGCTCGGCATCGTCGCCGGTTTTGCGATTGCCTATCCGGTCAACGTATGGATGGTGGCGCACGGCATGAAACACGGGCTGATGACAGTGCGAGAGGATTCGAGATCCGCGAAGAAGTCCAGCAATTCCTCGCCTGGTGCCGGACGTGATAAGGAGCCGACGCACGGCGCCATGGCCGGAATGGATCATTCCGGGAAGGCGATGACGAAATCCACTGACACGAGTGCAAAAATAAGTTCTCGCCACAAGAAATCTCCGCAAGGGGATAAATCTACGCAGATGCGCGATGGCCATTCTGCTGGCGATACGCTAGCCGGGCATGGAATGCAAAGTGGCGTCACACGACCGCAATTGGTTGCGGTCACCGTCTTCACCCTGCTTTTGTTGATCGCCGGTATGACGGTGCCGTCCGCTTTCTTTAATTTGACTCTCACGGCCGAGCAGGTCGGCGGCGCGATTATGCCTCCCGGTATGATCATGACCCAGGAGACACCGGCCACCGCGATGCTCGACATGGCGGCGGTGAATCCGCGCGATGTGACGGCGAGTTATGGTTTGGATAGGCCGGGAGCCCAAGTGCTCCAGCCGCGCCTGGAAAACGGCGTCAAAGTCTTTGATCTGACGACGTCCGTCATCCGCTGGCAAATCCTACCCTCTGTTTTCGTGGATGCTTATGCGTTCAATGGCCAAGTGCCCGGGCCCACCCTGCGCTTCCGTCAAGGCGATCGAGTGCGCATCAACGTGACCAATCATCTGCCAGAAACAACCACCGTACATTGGCACGGCTTGATCTTGCCCAATGTCATGGACGGACCGGCAGAGGTAACGCAGTCCCCTATTAAGGCGGGCGAACTGTATCGCTACGAGTTTACGGCTCTGCAATCTGGAACCTACTTCTATCATTCGCATGATCACGTCGATCGACAGCAATCCCTGGGACTCTACGGCGCCCTGATTGTCGATCCATCGGACGCTGCGCAAGAAATAGCGGCGGACCACGAATACACGCTTCAGTTGCAAGAGTGGCTCGTGCGCGACGGTCTTACGTATCCTGCGATGCCAATGGAAGGCGGAATGCCGAACTACTTTACGATTAACGGCCGCGCCTACCCTTCAACTGACACCATCACGATGAAAGTTGGCGAAACGCTGAAAGTCCGATTCATTGGATCGAGTAGCGGCTTCATTCACCCCATGCACATTCACGGCGGCCCGTTCACCGTGGTTGCACGCGATGGGGAAACACTGGAGCCGGCTGCCCGCTACAAAGCGGATACCCTCAATATCGGCCCTGGCCAACGTTACGATGTAATCTGGCCGGCGACGAAGCCCGGCAAGTGGCTAATCCATTGTCACATTTCCCATCATGCCACCAATAACAACACGGAACAGCAGGGTGGTGGTGGTTTGATGATGGTCATCGAGGTGACCGGAGATCCGACCCAATGATCCGCACCGGCGCTGATTATTCGCGGGGCGGCGCGCCGCCGCATCAGCTAGATCGGGTCGTCCTACGACAGCAGACGCCGCCGTCGGACAGCCCCTTGTTGAAAACTTTTGTATTCTTCAAGAATGACTGTCAAATTTGATCCCACAAAAAAGTTGGAGTGCTCTACGTTATGAAATTTCCCAATGCCACCCGTCTGATCCCGGTGCTCGTGCTTTGCAGCGCCAGCGCTTTAGCTCAAACCCCTTCAACGCCGATGAGTTCTGCCGGGAAAGCCGGAATGGACAATATGCCGGGTATGTCGATGACTGGCGACAGCGATAAGGATTTCGCGATGATGATGAAAATGCACCATCAAAAAGCATTGGAGATGGCGCGTAAGGAACTCGCGAACGGAAAGTCTCCGGAAATGAAAGCGTTGGCCCAAAAGATTATCGATGGGCAGACCAAGGAAATCGCAGAATTGGATACATGGATTGCGGCGCACAAGTAAGTCACCGACTAAACCACCGTCTGGGAAGCTACATGGGTCGATACAATATCGCAATTTTCCACTGTGGGGTTGGGTTAATCGAGACCCGCATATCGTGGGTGGAACAGCCTGTCGATTGGTAGTGAAGACCTACTTACCAATGCCGCGGCTTAGCGTCCTTTCTTGCGCGCTTCGAGACTTCGCGTCTTCGTAACGCGTGCGAAATATTAAACTGTTGAGTGTTGGTAGATCCTCAATCTCGGCGCCCTGTAGGTTCGCAACCGCTCAAATACCGGGAATGCGCTCTCACCTGCAAAAATGGGACGCAACTGGATCATGCCGTTCCATATTTAGTTTCGACCTCGATGCCGATCGAGCGCAGGAAGTCATTGGGTAGGATACCGCCGGCGCTTACAATCACCGCATCGTTGCTCACCTGAAGTTCTTGGCCTGCATGCTTCACGATTACCTCGTCGGGTCGAATCTCCCGGATCTGGGAATTCAAAAGCACTTTGAGCTGTCCCTTGGCGCTCGCGTCGTCAACCCGTTGGCGATTGCGTTGCTTGGCCCGCTGGAAGGCGTCACCTCGGTAGGAGAGCGTCACCGATGTATCGCCCAACTCGGCAACACTCGCCGCTGCCTCGAGTGCACTGTCACCGCCGCCGACGACGATGACCTTTTGACCGCGATACTGCTCGGGGTCGATGAGTCGATACACGACTTTGGGCAGATCCTCACCGAGCACACCCAATTTGCGCGGTGTCCCGCGCCGACCGATCCCCAATAATATTGCTGAAGCCACGTACTGCTTCGTGCTGGTCTTTATGTGAAACGTACCATCTTTGTTTTCAACGCTCTCCACTCGTTCCTGATAACTGATTTTTAGACCGTTGCCGGTGGCGGCCTGGTTCCAGAATTTCAGCAGTTCCTCCTTGGAAGCGTTACGAAACTGCACCTTGCCAACGATCGGCAATTCCACCGGTGCAGTCATCACCAGCTTGCCGCGGGGATACTGAAAGACCGCGCCGCCGAGAGAGTCCTGTTCGACGGTTTGATAGTTAAGTCCCATTTTCGTTGCGGCGAGAGAAGCCGCCAAACCCGCAGGACCTGCACCGACAATCAATACATCGAGCGCGCCAGCGCGCTTTACCCCGGCCTTAGCGATGGCTTCGAGCGCTTGTTGACCCTGCGTCAACGCGTTTTTAATCAGTCCCATGCCGCCGAGTTCACCTGCAACATATATTCCTGGCACATTGGATTCGAAGTTCGGTTTGAGCACTGGAATATCGAGGCCGCGCCGCTCGGTGCCGAATACTAGCGTAATAGCATCGAACGGACAGACACTCTTGCACGCCCCGTGGCCGATGCACTCGGTGGGGCCAATGAGGACCGCCTTGCCGTTGATCAATCCCAGCACATCGTGATGGGACGTTTCTGGGCACGCCTTGACGCAAGCACCGCAGCCAAGACACTTACTCGCGTCGATGAGCGGATGCAATGAAGCAGGCTCAGTCATCCCCGACGCCACCGATTCCTCCAACACGCGTTGATGGCGAGTGTGGGTAAGATGCTGACGCCATTTGTAGATGCCGACAATCGCCAGCACTGGCAGGCCGTAGACCAGATATGTCCAGAAATCCATATCGAGAGAACTCAACTGTTTGGAATAGTGGCTAGCCTAAAGAGCACTGTCCGCCAAAGTCCCTCAAGCGTAGTGTCCACTTTTACTGCAAGTAAGAACAGTGTCGCATTTAGAGTACAGATTTCATTGAGTTACGGATGATCCTTTTTTTGGACACATAGCAAAGGACTGAGACCAGAAAACGAGGTTCGCCTGGGGGCCGCATAAAATTCAATGCTCGCAAGCGAGTCGGGTGATCGACATGATTTTGCGGACAATTCACAAGCATTCGCTTTGGGACGATCAATGCATGATTATGCCGCTCACGCTTCTCGATGTATTTCCTGACCTTGCTCCCAGTTAGGCAACGACGGCGCCCACGGCTATGACCGATTGGCGGCCGGTCTGGGCGCGGCAATGTTGTTTCAGAACCGCCGGGGACCGCGGACCTGATACTGAAGGAACTACTCAGTTCCATAAAAAGGACGAGCAGGTGGGAAGATGTGATCGCCATCACGTCTTTTCGCGCACACTCGCATTATGTTATATGTAGGTCAATTGGCTGATTCGTTGTCGAAGTTGCGAGGTTCAAACATGTCAGGCGGCTCGGAAATTGCTCGATTGTTCGGCGTTGAAAATCCGGCGACGCAAAACCAAGATCGGACTTGGGAACATGGTCTGCTGTTGCGGGCCAAGCGGCTTGAGCTTCTCGCCGGCAATATTGCCAATGCAGACACGCCAAACTACAAAGCGCGGGATTTTGATTTCGCGCAAGCGCTACAAGAAGCCGATGAGGGCTCCCAGGCCCTCGCGATGAGGACAACTTCGGCTCTTCATATCGAATTGAAGCCTCCCGAAGAGCCGACCGCAACGCCTTTATATCGGATTCCCTATCAAGCAAGCTTGGATGGCAACACGGTTGAAATGTCAGTTGAGCAAGCCGCGTTCTCGGAGAACTCGGTTCGCTATCAAGTTGAGTTGAACCATGTGGGCGGTGAATTCAAAGAGATCAATGACCTATTCTCTGAATTGAAGTGAAGAGCGAACGTCGGCGTCGCTACCGACGTGCGTCGACGGTCAGTCGGACACTCCGACGGCCTAGCCCACACTAGCCCACTGGCTTACCATCAACGCCAGTACCCGAGATCCATAATCCTCGTCGGGTGCCGTCACGCATCGGATGAATGAGTGCGATAATCGCATCACCTGGTTTGAGCGTGAGTGGCCTCCAATCATCACGGTACAGCTTAGTGGGCGGCCCCATTTGAAGGATCCATGCCTCCTCACCATTCGCTCTCGATACCCGCAGTTCAATCCAGCAGTGCGGATTTGTCCAGTGAAACGCCTTGATCGTGCCTTTAAGCGCAACTGTATTCTCCAAATCATACATGCGGGTGGAATGATGGGCCGCCGCGGGGATTGTGAGCAGTAGTGCAATCGCGCCGATCCACGTTCGGCGGAGGCCCTGAATTGCATTCATCATCTGCGCTTCCCCAGTACCATTTCCCGTCGGTGCCGACTGGAAGACACCATGGATCACTTCATGCCGCAAGGTGCCGCGCACCGCGTTTTCCAAAATCAAAGGCGTCGGCGCTCACCCGGGCCCTCCATGTAATTGCAATGGATTATGCGTTCACCCTCGATCTCGCGATCTCCGACGCCGTAAACTACGAAATGCTTTGTTGGATCCACCGGCCGAACTCGGCTCCGTTAGAGATCGCTAGGGATGATTTGACGCACGACCAGGGCGATATCGGCGGTCGTGGTGATTCGCCTCGATGTCAGCCGCTCCGAAACCACTAAGTATTGAACGACGTCGCGAAAAATCAACATCCTTTCGACCGGCCACATCGCGAAGCTCTGCTCTGCTAGGGTCAATATATTCTTTGCGCCGACGGTCTCAATCCCGTTGCGCCTGCGCACAAACTCCTCATACAGTTCGATTTTGCTTAAGGTCGATTGCTCGTTGCGAATCTGATTGTAAAGAGCCAGGGCGGTTTGCGCCGCATGAGTGGCGATTCGCTGCTCACGCCAAGCGATAATCGGCCGCAGGAAAACCATGATCAATGCGCGCATTCGATGGCTCCTTTGAACATCCCGCGTCAGGTCGTCGTGCTCCCCATTTCCTATTTAGAGGCGGGGTAATTGCCCCTCAACGAGGCTAGAACGCTCGTGAGTTTCTCGAAGTTCTGCTTCGTACCGGCCGCGTCTTTGGCATCCCCCGTGGCGTCCAGGCGCTCGGCCAGCGTGGCCACAAACCTGACGCTCGATTTCACCTTGGCCAGATTTTCCGCGGGCAGCGCAGCCGATTTAACCGGCAGCCCCGCCACGAGATCCCGGAGCGCGTACGCCTCATGATGAACCTGATCGAGCGCTCCGCTCTCGATGGTCTTTTTCAGTTCTGCCGATTTGGCATCGATGGCCTGCCACAAGCCTTCCAAGGTGGCCGGAACGATGACCTTGTCGGTTGTTTCAGCCGCCTGTGCTGTCGTCACTGCAGCGGCGAGCAGGCCCACGGCCAATACCAGGGACAAAGCAATTGCCTTGAGGATGTGTTTCATGAGGAAGTCTCCAGAGAGTTGAGGGGACGAAACGGAATTGGCTGCCGGCGTTCACGCCAGCGCTCGACACGGCTGTAGACGGTAGGAACGACGAGCATATTGAGAAGCGTTGCACTCAATAGGCCGCCGAGCACCACCTGCGCCAGGGGCACTTCGAGTTCCTTGCCGACCGGGGAGCCAAATAAGAGCGGAAGCAGTCCGAGCGCGGCGGTGAGCGCCGTCATCAGCACGGGTACCAAGCGATCGAGAGTGCCTTGGACGACGACCTCCTCCAAGGGCCTGCCGGCCGCTCTCAGTTGATTGTAGTGACTGACGAGGATGATTCCGTTACGGGTGGCGATACCAAAGAGCGTGATGAATCCGATGACCGCTGCCACGCTTAAATTCGCGCCCGCCAGATACAGCGCGACAATACCGCCGATCATGGCGAGCGGCAGGTTAAAGAGCACCAGGAGTGCCTCGCGAAAGTTGCCGAAGGCCTTGTAGAGCAGCAACACCGCACCTAGCAGCGCAAATAAGCCTAAACTCATGAGCGTGCGATTCGCCGCGCGCTGACTCTCGAACTGACCGCCATACTCGATCGAGTAGCCGGCGGGTAGTTTGACTTTCTCGCCGATCTGCTTTTGGGCATCGGCGATCACCGCGCTCAAACTGCGCCCTTGAACATTAAAGCCGAGCACGATCAGGCGCCGCACGCTCTCGCGGCCGATCGAATAGGGCTCATCTTCGACCCTGATCTGCGCAACCTCACGCAGCGGCACCTTGTCACCTGCCGGCGGATTGAGCGCCGGCGCATCGACCAGAATGTCGCGGATCGCGGCGAGATTGTCTCGCGAATGTGCCCGTAAGCGGAGCACCAGATCGAAGCTGCGGCGGCCTTCGAGCACGGCGGAGACAGTCTCCCCATTGAGCGACGTTTGGATGTCTTCGGCTACCGTTCCCACGTTGATGCCGTAGCGGGCCGCCTTGTCCCGATCGATACGAATATTGACCTGTGGCACACTGATCTGTTGCTCGAGATTGACATCGACCGCCCCCGGCACGTCATGCACGATCGACCGCACTTGTTGTCCCAATTTAAAGAGCGTCGGTAGCTGATCGCCGAATATCTTGATGGCCACCTGCGCTCGCACGCCGGACTGGACCTCATCGAAGCGGTGCGCAATGAATTGCCCCACATTGAAGACCGCTCCGGGCACGTTGCTCATATCTTCGCGGATATGCTCCAGCAGCACCTCCGCCGACATGGCTTTGTTTTTGGCAAAGTCCAGATTGACGTCGAATTCGCTGAAATTCGGCGGCTGCGCGTCTTCATCCAGTTCGCTGCGCCCGGCGCGCTGATCGATTGAGATGACCTGCGGGTATTTGAGCAGATCCTCGCGCACCAATTTACCGAGCCGCATCGATTCCTCGAGCGAGGTGCCGGGAAGCGTCGTCATCGCGATGATAAAATTGCCTTCGCGAAATTCCGGCAGGAACGAGAGGCCGAAGAAGGGCAACAGGGCCAGGGCTGCCAGGAGCGCGGCCACCGCCGACCCCATGACCACCCAAAAGTGATGCAACGCGAACCGCAGCAGTCGTTCGAATCGCGCTTTCAGCCACAGTACAAACCCGGTTTCCTTCTCCGCTTCCGCGGCGACGGCGGGCGCGGCAAGTTCTTCAGGTGTCGATCCGTCACCCTCGGTGTTGATGGCTCCGGTATCAAGACGTTTTTCGGCGCGTTGAGCCAGCAGCAAATAACACAGCGCCGGCACCATCGTGACCGAGACGAGGAGCGAGGCCAAGACCGAAGCGATATAGGCGATGCCTAAGGGCCGGAAGATACGGCCCGCCAGATCTTGAAGAAAGAAAATCGGCAGAAAGATCAATGCGATGATAAGCGTCGCGTAAACCACCGAGTTGCGGATCTCGCGCACCGCATCGAACATCACTTGCCCCACTTTGCGCGGGGTTGGCGAAGCTCGATTGAGCCGCATGCGGTGCACTACATTCTCGACGGTAACGATCGCATCGTCGACGACTTCGCCGATCGCGATCGCCAGACCACCTAAGGTCATGGAGTTGATACCGACCCCGAGCCAGTTCATCACGAGGATGCCGCCGACGAAAGAGGCCGGCATCGACAAAAACGTGATGAGGGACGCGCGCCAATTCATCAGGAACAAAAACAGCACCACGATGACAATGAGCGCGCCCTCGACTAGCGACGTGCGCAGGTTCCTGATCGCCGATTCGATAAAGTTCGCTTGGCGAAACACTTGCGTGTTCATCATCACGCCCGCAGGCAACGTCCTTTTGATGTCAGCGAGCGCCGCTTCGACTTTTTGCGTGGTCTTCACGGTATCGGCGCCATAGGCTTTCGACACAGTCCCAATCACCGCATTCTGATCACCAAAGGCGCCATCGCCGCGCTTGATGTCCGGCCCCAGCCCAACTTCCGCAATATTGCCCACGGTGATCGGGATGCCGTTTCGCAAGGCAATGACGGTACCGCGAATGTCCTCGAGCGAGGCGATGCGTCCAATACCACTGACGATGAGTTCCTGACCCGATTTCTGCAAAAAGGCGCCGGGGACATTCACGTTGGCTCGTTTGAGGGCCTGCCGCACGTCATCGACGCTTACCCGGTAGGCGAGCAGCCGATCCGAGTCGAGCCGCACCTGGTATTGCTTGACCTCGCCCCCGATGGCCACCACCGAGGCGATCCCGCCCAAGGCCAACACCCGCGGGCGGATGTCCCAGTCAGACAGCGTGCGCAGATCCTGAGGCGAGAGCGTCTTGCTCACCAAGGCATACTTGACCAGCCATCCCACCGCCGAAGTCACAGGTAGCATCACGGGTGGTTTTGCCGTGGGCGGAAGCTGACCGGTAACATTCTGGAGTCGCTCATTGATGAGCTGGCGGTCGAGATAGATATCGGTACCGGCGTTGAAAACGACCGTAATCGTCGATAAGCCCACGGATGTTTTCGAGCGCACTGAATCAACGCCCGGCGAGCCATTAATGGCACTCTCCAGCGGGTAGGTAATGAGCGATTCCACATCGACCGGCGCCATACCCGGTGCCTCGGTCTGTATCACGACCTGTGGCGGAGCGAATTCCGGAAACACATCCACGGACATTCGCTCAAGCACCGCGGCGCCGGCGGCGAACAGCACCAAGGTGCCGGCGAGCACGATCAGGCGGTTGTGCAGCGACCAAGCAATGATGCGGTTGAACACTTGATGTTACTTCGTGGGCTTCTGAGCTTTGGCAGCGGGATTAGCATCCTCATCGGCGGCATTCCTTTTCTTACCTCCTCCGGTGAGCCATAGCGTGTAAAGCTCGCGATTGCCTTGGGTGACGACTTCATCGCCAGGCACCAGTCCATCGGTGACTTCCGTGAATTCATCGTCGGCTAGGCCCGTGGTGACGTCCACACGGTCGTACTGATCGCCCTGCTTCACAAAGACGAATTTTTCACCGTTCGCTTCGAGGATTCCCGCGTTGGCAATCGCCAAGGCCGCCTCGTTGTGCTTGAGGACCACCGCCGCTTTCGCGAACAAATTGGGTTTCAAAATTCCCTCAGGGTTAGCAAGCCTAAACCACACCACCGCCGTACGACTCGCCGCATCCAGCGCCGGACCGATCAGCGTGACTTTGGCGGTAAATACTTTATTCGGGTAGCTTAAAGTGCGAATGCGCGCTTCCTGTCCTAAGCGCACCTTGCCCAGATCTTCCTCATAGACGCGCGCCACCATGTTCACTTGCGACCGATCGCTGATCTGAAACAAGGGGCTGGCCGGTTCAATCGACTGACCCAAGGAAATGTTGACCGCGTCCACGATGCCGCCTTTCGGGGAGGAGACATCGATGCTCGGGGGTGGATCACCGACCAGACGCGCCTGAATACGTGCTAGCCGTTGTCCCGCCGTCACCTTGTCGCCCAGCTGCACGTATAGCGCGGTGACTTGACCGCTAATCCGAGTATTCACCTGCGCCTGGCGATCCACCAATAACTGAATCTCACCGTTTAGGGTCAAAAGATCCGCAAGCGGACGAAAATCGGCTGATCCTAAGGTCAACCCAATCGCCTTGGCTTGCGCCGCGCTTAGCGAAACCGGTCCCTTGGCGCCTTCGCCGACTTCGATCGCCCCGCCGTGCGCGGAGGCTTGTTCGCAGATCGTGGGCACCAGGATCATGACCGCGCATAGCGCCGCTGCTCGCGAAGTCAGAGAGCGAAAAGGGGTCGTTGCCGTCATGGTGAGGTATCGGTGAGCAAGGGATAGTTTCCGATGGCGGTTTGTAATCGTGAATAGGCCTGAAGATACAAATCGAGGGTATTGAGCGCAGACGTCCGCAGCTCTGCTTCTTGTCGCTGCGCCTGGATGACCTCGAGTAGCGGCACAAGGCCCTGCTCGTAGCCCTTCTGCGCCAGCGCCACGTTCCGGGCGGTCACCGGCAACAGCATCGACTCATAGTTCTTGAAGAGGGTTTGAAGACTCGCGGCTTCCGCATGCGCGGCCGCGACTTCACTGCCGATCTGCTGCGTCAAGGCATCACTTTGCGCGCGGGATTGGCGCACTGCCACCGCCGCCTCGTCGATCAGTCCTTGAGTACGGCTTCTCAACGATAGCGGGATCGTCAAGTTCAAGAGGAGTGCTCGGTCATTCGGTTGGCCTGGCGCACCGACAATCGCCTGGCGATCCTGCTGCACCCCAAGCCCCACACTCCAGTCCTCCCAGCGCTTGGCATTCGCAAGCCCAAGCTGTCCTTGCGCGCGCTCGATTTGCAGCGACGCCTGATGCTGATCAGGACGCTGGGTCATCGCTTTTGACAATTCAGTCTCAAGTGGCGGCAGCGAATCGAGACTGGGCAGCGGCTCCTCTACGGTCAGAGATGCGTTGCTCGGACGGCCCACCTTAAGATTCAATGACTGCACCACCACTCGGCGCTGCGATGCGAGCAGCAATCGCTCCTGAGCCAGTCGCTGGATATCCAGCGACACGGTGTTGACGTCCAGTTCCGAGACTTCCGCCGCCTTGAACCGGCTGCGCGTCGCCTTCGCGAGCTTCTCGTCCACCGCGCTTAAGTCTTCGCGCGCCTGAATTTGGCGATCCAGGACGAGAACGCGGTAGACGTTCGCAGCGATTTCACCGGCAAGCCGGCGCTGCGCATTTGAAATCTCTGAGCGTGCCAGCTCGATGTCGACTCGCGCGACTTCCTTTTGGCGCGCAAGGCGTCCCGCGATCGGAAACTCTTGACTGATTCCCACCGAGGTCGTGTAGGCGCCTTCATTGCGGAAGACAACATCACTGCCCGCGCCCACGTTGATGCGGGGATTCGCCAAGGCCCCGGCCTGCGTCAGGCGTGCGCGCGCAGCTTCGACGCTCATGCGCGCTGCGTTCAGATCCTTATTATCGCGTTGCGCCGTGGCGATCAGTTGATCGAGGTTAAACACCGGACTTGACCCCTCATCCGCGAGCGCCGCCGCCGCAAGCATCAACAACGCGGTCGCGAACCACGAACGACCATCGAGCGGTCGTCGTGTCACGGGTGATCGCCCGATCCGAATAGGGGCTTCATTTGATCGTGAGCTGTCCGATCATGCCGGCGACGTAATGACCGGGGACATGACATGCATATTGCAAAGAGCCGGCCTTGGTAAAAGTCCAAATCAACGTGCCGGTCTTGCCCGGCGCGACGCTCACCCCATTGACGTGCGTCATTTTCATGCCCGCCCTCGCCGCCATCTCCTTATCGTGATCCATCTGCTCCGCTGCGCTTCCCAAAATGAACTCGTGCTCCAGTTGACCGTCATTGCGGACCTCAAATTTCACTGTGTCACCTATCGTTACCGCGATTTGCATCGGCGTGAACTTCAAGTCGGTGGCCGTTAGCATGATTGTGCGTTTCACCTCGGCCGCATCCCCCACGTGTCCAAACCAAAAGGTTGACTCTGCCGCATGCTCGTGGGCAATCGCGAGTATCGGGGAAGTTGCGATGATTGCCGCCACCCACCAAGCTTTAACGCGTAATTTCAAGACAAATACTCCTAAAGTGACGGAAAATCAGCCACAGAGGGGGGAGGCTGCGGGTCGAGCATCGCGCACCAGCTAACCCCCTGCATGAGCCTCTTAACCGATATATACGCATCGCCCGGCGTTACCCCTCTTAAAGAGGGTTAGGAAAACGCCGTGCGTAAAGGGATATATGACCACCAGCGAGAACACCATGATCGACGAAGACTTGCGCAAGTTGAGTAACGCAGGATTAGATCGCACGCTCGACGGCCTAGAATCCGATATTTGGCGCAGGTTGGCGGTGCGCAGTAGAACCCGGGCTGCGGCGCGCAAAAGAGTCTCTCTGCAGAGTGTCTTGATGCTGGTGGGTCTCGTGGGCAGCGTCGCAGGAGGCATCAACGCAGCGCGTCTGGCCCCCGCGGCGCACGGCCCCGCCCGGCGTGGTTTAGGCTCGGCACAAGCCCCGACCCGCATGGTGCGTTGTTAAAATAAGTGAGCGCCGCACGCACCTCCATCATCTTCATTGTGTTAACGCTGCTGACCGCCGTGGTGGGCGGCTGGGTGGGGGTCAATTACGGATTGCGCCAAGCGCGGGCGCCACAGCAGCTCGACCAGTTATTACACAGCGGACTGCACTTATCGACTGCTCAAGATGAGCAACTCGCCACGCTTGAAGCGGACTTTGCAACAAAACGCGCGACATTCGAGGGCGAGATGCGCGCGGCCAACCGGGATATTGCCCGTGCCATCACCGTGCGGCACCAATATGATGAGGATGCCCAAGCGGCCATCGAGCGTCTACATCGGGCGATGATCGGACTGCAGAAAGCAACCGTGCAGCATGTCATCGCCATGCGGGCGTTACTGTCGACCGATCAAGTCGAGCAATTCGATCGGACAGTCGACCAGGCTCTAGCCGTCACTCCACCGTGACGTTGCCTGCGCCGGCGCCCACCGATGAAACCCTTGCAGCGCGGGCTCAGCAAGGCGATCACCAGGCCTTCGATATGCTCATCGGCCGGCATAAGGATTTCCTCTATCGTCTCGTACGCCGTTATATCGGGAATTCCGATGATGCGTACGACCTGCTGCAAGAGACGTTCATTGCAGCCTGGGAGAATTTGCAGCGCTATGACGCGCAGCGATCATTTATCGCATGGGCGCGAACAATCGCACTCAACAAATGTCGCGACTTCAGCCGCCGCCAGCGATTTCGGCGCTGGGTCAAGCAACTCGTCGCCCTCGAGCCCTCGACGGAGCCGGTGTCGCCGGAAACCGAAGCAGATCTGGCAGAAGGAACATTTGTGGAGGACGATCGTTTGCGTCGCTTAGATGACGCGATTGCGATGCTCCCAGCGCTCTACAAAGAGCCTTTGTTGCTGGCGACTATCGGCGGCCTCTCGCAACAAGCCACGGCTGCTGCTTTGAAAACCACCCCGAAAGCCATCGAAATGCGCTTACGTCGCGCGCGACAGCAGCTTTCTAGTCTTTTAGACCCAGCCCGAGTGAGCGACGAAGGATCGCTGCCCAGCAAAAAGAAGGGGATCACGCGATGACGCCGTATCGACAGGGCCGATCCCTTGGGAGGCGACGGGCGCCCGTGACTCGCAGCCATCTTGCAGGGCGCGCGCCATTGAGGGAGATTTCCATGTCAAACCGTCAGCAGTCATGGCCTGGACATTACCCGATCACGTCGTACGCGTTGGACGCCATATCGAAAAAGTGGTCCGACAACCCTCCTTCTGAAATACCTCGCACGGAAAGGGTCCTGTATGTCGCGTGCGCATTCAGGGCCGCCGTAGCTATGGACACGCTCAGCGATTTCTTCAGCGGCGAGATGATTCACCAACTGCATAGCGCTCGTGAGGCTTGCGCGGAAATTGGCGCCCACGCCACCGCAATGGTGTTGCAGCGCCATCTCGATGACCTGGCACAGCATACGGATGAACTGACCGCCACGCGTATTGCCGCCGGCATTCCAACTCAATTGGCCTGCGCGGACGATGACTTGGATGAACTGATAGCGCGGTATGCCGCCAAGCGCGTTCGCGAAGGGCTCTTACCCGGCTAACGCCAACGCGGGCATGACCGCTTTGAAGAAATCGGATGTCCCCATGCCAGCGGACGCCGGTCAGAAGCGAATCAATTTGCTGATCGAGGGGGTTTTACAGGTTTGCGAAATTGCACCTAGGAAACTTCGAGCAATAGGCTGCCCGCTGGAGCGCTTCCTAAGAGAGGCGTTGGAGGGTCTCGAGGTGTGACGGAATAGACACGGGAGAATTTTCCGATGTTGATTTTAACGCGACGGATGGGTGAGGCGCTTCGGATCGGAGCGGACGTGTCGGTCACGGTACTCGGCATCAAAGGTAATCAGGCCGTTCAGGAATTGACGCCCCGAAAGACGGTAGCGGTGCATCGCGAGGAAATCTTTCAGCGGATTGCTGAAGAAGCCCATAGTACGCGGGCATCAACCGAGGAGAATCCAGGAGAACATATTCAACGCGTGCCGCCCAAACACTAAAGCATGCATGGCTCCCACGTGGGCACTCGTTTTAGCCCTCTATCCGTTGATTTTTCGGTTGGCAGCTCCACGATGTCTCGCTGTTACTCGCTTCCGGTTGGTGCGGGCTATCCTGGCTCTAATACGAAACCGACTCGCTCCAAGCGCAACATCTCAAAAGGCGATGTGCAGGGGGACACGTAAGCCCAGGTGGTGGCCAAGTTCGCCGACCATCACGCAATGGATTGCACCGTGGTTGTCGTTGCCGAAGGCAACTACGCGCCCGGACTCGCCTCTACATATACACACCGGCAACATTGGCGGCGAACTCCGTGCACACCGGCATCACCGCCAATTGTGGTCAATGCCATGGCGACAATGTCACAGCCTTGACCTGGGCCAACAATTTCACGCTCAAGGACACGATTCAGTGCCATGACTTGGCCCTTGGCATTTTACGGCGTCAGCAACCTGCAGCAACCGCCGAGCACGAACCACTACGCTGGTCGGGATTGCAACGGCTGCCACGGACCCAACAATTGGAGCAATGCTCAAAACAGAAAGACCGCAGCGGCTCCCGCCACCACCAAATCGACGGTCGACATCGTCGCCAACCCCGGCATCGCGCGCCGGTCGGTCAATAGCGGCGTGTTGAGCCAGTCAGGCCTCCAACTGCGCGGCGGTAGGGTGCTAGGCGGCGGCATAGCCGGCAGTGCAGCCCTCGCGACCGGCGCGACGTCGATGCCGGGCATCACGCGCGTCAATCATGCGGGCGTGATCGCCAATTGTGTCAGTTGCCACAACGGTGTCCTGGCAACGGGCACGGGCCCCTTGCACATCGCCAGCACGTGCGAGAACTGCCACACGACCCTCGCCTGGATGCCGGCGCACTTCGATCATCGCGGCGTCACGGCGACGTGCGTGAGCCGCCATAACGGAGTCGCCGCCACGGCCAAGCAGATTAGGCAGATCGGTCGCGATCATGGTGCCATTGTAGTCAAGTTTGAAAACCTATGTGATTCTGATATTTCAATGCGGATCGCGTACTTTTCATGGAGCGCCTGCTTCCAGGCGCTCGGGCGCCAAGTGCGTATGGAGTCGGAATCTTCGACTATCAGGCCTGGACGCGTCGGAAATAGAATCCGCCGTAGCCGCGGACGGAGTGCTCGGGGTAGAACGGAATTTCGCATGAGATGTCTGGCGAGCGCCATTCGTCCGCGATTTCGTAGCCGAGCGACTGAAATTGTCCGACGAACTCCGCGCGGTTGAATAAATGATAGGGATTGAATGCAGATCCCATGTTCTCCAGAGTTACCCCTGAGGGCAGGTCGTATGCGGGGACCTTGTTGACCAATATATGTCTCGGCAAAGATGGCGCCGAGCGCAGCAGTTCGAACGGGCGCGGGATGAAATGCAAAGAACCCGCAGCCAGCAGGACATCGGCCTTCGGCAGTTCGGTCAAATCGGTTGTGAATCGCAGCTGCGTAGCCGAAGCCTCCGAGGCCACCTTGGCGCCCAACGCCGCCACGGCGGCGACCTCGCATACCAGCCAAGTCAGATTCTCGGGGTACTGCAGGTACTTCTGATACCCGAAATAGCTCGTCCCAACGTTGCCTCCCAGATCAAATACGAGGCGGCACTCGGGGAGAAGCTTCTGAAGCCACAGCATGACCGGGTAATCGAAGGGGAAAATGCGAAAGCGATCATGTGCCAGACGCAACGCGGAGGCCTCATTGTCGTATCCGATCAGACGTGTAGACGGAATATCCCGGGAAGCGCTTTCGAAGTCGGGGTAGATGCCATGGAACATGCGGATCTGGCCCGACGCTTTGCGGAACAGACGTTTGTATCTCGCGGTAACGAGGGACCCTAAACCTGGAACGTGTGCTACTTGCTCTGCGAGTCTGTGTGCTAGCCTTGATGCCATTCCGTTTGCGCTTTTACTAATTCTGGAGCAGGAGACGAGGCGCGATAGTACTCCTTTTAGGGAGACCGCTCCAGCGCTTCACACATGGCCCGACAGAGCAGTACGAACAAAATATGTCATCGCAGGGAGGCGACTATGACAAACGGGCGCCTGGACACATCAGGAAATTCTCGGTGAGCGCGAGACGCCTGGGCGCACTTTCCTCCACATCCTGGGTGACGATTCAGACCGTCTACACTCAGGCTTTCGGCATTGCGGTTTTTGCCATCCAGGCGCCACTGCTGGGCCCGCGGGCCTTCGGTTTGGTGGCGATCGTCATGGTCTTCGTCAGCCTTTGCGAGTCACTGCTCGGCGATGTCGCCATCGAGGCGCTCATTTCGGTGCGGGAGATCACGCCTGAGTACTACGCGACGATGAACGCGATCACCCTGTCCGTTGCCGGCGCCGTCGGCCTTGCGATGATCGTCTTCGCGCAACCCCTGGCCGCGATGTTTCGGGAGTCCGAGCTCGTTGACATTTTTCGAGCCCTGGCCGTGCTGCCATTGATATCGACACTCGGCGCCGCACCGAATGCAGCCACCAAGCGCGAGATGCAATTCAAGCCTCTCACCATACGCATGATTGCCGGCGTTACGTGTGGCGGCATCGCAGGCATCGCCCTCAGCATTCTAGGCTACGGTGCGTGGGCGCTCGTCTGGCAAGCCCTCATCCAGCGACTCGTGAGTGTGGTCGTGCTCTGGATGAATACGGACCTGCCGTTTCATTGCAAGCCTTCCGCCAAGCCTGGACGCGAGTTGGCCATGTATGCATGGCCCCTGGTCATTTCCCGGGCGACAAGCTGGGTGTCGTCGCAGTTGCCGCGGCTTATCCTCGCGCTGAGCCTGACCGTCACCGAGTTGGGCCTGTACAGCCTAGCGGCGCGCCTGAGTGACATTCTGGTGCAATTGACCCTGGTGCCGCGCTATGCCGTTGCCAGGGTGGAACTGCGGAAACACGTGACAACTCCGAACGATCTCAGCATGGCGGTGGGCAAGCTGGTTCGCTCGATGAGCACGCTGTGCTTTCCACTTTGCTTCTGCGGCGCAGCCCTCACACCGACCCTGATGCATGTCTGGCTGAGTCCCAAATGGTTTGGCGCAACACTGCCGGGCCAATGGCTCTTGGTATCGAGCGCTGCGTGGGTGTCCTTCTACAGCGCGGGTGCGACATTCTTGGCAACCAACCAGCAACGCAGCGAAGCCCTGATTGCGGCACTTCAATCGATAACACTGGCGGCGGTCATTTTGGGCTTTGGCCCCCGCGGCCTGATCGTTGTGACCGTGGCGATGGCCTTGCGTCCGTTCGCCCTTATCCCACTGGTTGCTGCGCTCATCAAATCCAAATGTCGTGTTCCTCTGCGAACATTTCTTGGCAGCCAGCTCCTACCGGCCGAAGCCGCCGCCGCGAGCGGCGGTCTGATATGGATTCTGCGCGATCGCCTTGCCGCCCTGATCGGCGAGTTTGCCACGCTGATCGTGCTCGGGGCTCTGGGGATTGGTGTCTATGTCCTCTTGATAGGGATTTTCGCCCCGAACTCGCTGCGCCAGCTTCTGGGCCGGACAGCCGCTTCCAGCCGCTGACTGCGACCCCGCGTGTCCCCTTCCGCAGCCTGGCTGCCGACGTACCAATCGTCACTGGGCCAGGTTGAGGTTGAACGTCGGCTTTCGCTAACAAGAAGCTGCGTCCCAATCTCGAACCGCCGCTCGGTGTAAGGAGAGTAAGGGAGTGTGAAAAACCGTTGGGAAAGGGCTGCCCGTTTCATCTATGGATGACGTCGCCGGCGTGCGAGGTCTTGGATGTCACGTTTGCCATGAATTGGGGGTGGGCCAAGTGCCGCGAAGACTGCGCGCGACTGATCGCCCCGGCTGACTCGATCTATCGCCACACGCTCGTGGGACCGCATTTCTTTCACAAGACCGGCGGAGTGCTATGAGTCTAATCGTGGGAGCGTTCTATTCGTGTCACCAATGCACGCATCCATCACTTGGGCTTTCCATCAGTTCCCGTACCGGAAATGTAAAGTCCTCGATGACTGCCGTCTCTCATCGGATGGATGAGGGCAGTTATTGAATCGCCGGGCTTGTACAAGAGCGGCTTCGCGTCCTCGCGGTATAGCCTCGTCGGTGGACCCAGCTGAAGAACCCATTGCTCCTCGCCGTTCGTACCGGATATGACGACGTCAATGGAGCAGTGCGGATTCGACCAATGAAACGCCTTGATCGTACCTTTGAGCGTTACCGACTTTTCTAGGTCATACATTGCAGTCGAGTGATGGGCTGCCAACGGAGCTGTTAGCAAAACCAGAGTAGCGCTAGTTAAGGTCCGCCGAATTGCCTGCTTAGCATTTCTCATAACAGATCATCCGCTGCCCGTGCTCGGTTCGCCAATTTTTGTCGGCCACAGCTATCGCAACTTCCCACTTCCTCTTCCTGTTCTAGGCTGAGGCATAACTTTCTTGCCGAAGGATATTATACGGAATATGCTGGTTTCGGGCTCGATCCGGGGAAGGTTGCTTTGGTGCAAGTAAAGGTTCCGCCAGCTGTTGAGTTCAACATTCTTTGGCCAATCATTTCAACATTTTGTCACTCGACCGATCGGTGGACTGCGGTCTAAGTAACTGAATGGATTGCTTATCGAGGTAGACGCGTTGCGAGCGCCCACCGCTGCGGCGCCGCATAAATATTTCAGCAAGCCATGGGAGTGTCACGGAAGTGGGGGTGCAGCTTGTGTTCACGCGGCGCACCTTGAGTATCGGGAAGGGCTCTGCAGTCGCTCATGCCACCGACGAAAGCGATTGAGTAATGTGCCATTCATCACGTCCACACGAACCTGCAGCAAGTAGTGCGCGCCGGCCGGGCTCCAGCGCATTTGCTGTCGTTTTCCCAAACGATGGTTGATTAGATGGTTCATGACGGATTCGACGTGCGCGGTGGAAATGCGGCGCCCCGCCGCCCGGGCTCTCGCAAAATTTGGCAAGCCGCGCCGATTGCCGCCCACGTAGCCTTCCAAATCGTCCATCGCGCGGAAAGTGGTATGGAGCCCGTCCAGCGCACTTCCAGGGTGAGCTGTCGACCAGAGGACCAGCTCCTGACGCAGCGCAGTCAGATGGCCAAGAGCCGAGCGGACTCGACCGTGCCAGAGAGCATGGCGCACTCGCTCGACACGGCGTTCCATAGGCTCGAATGCATGCGGTTCTCGTCGATATTCAGCGTAAGTCACCGGCAAATTCACAATCTTGCGTAGGCGCTCAAGCGCATTCCAATGTGAAACCAATCGAGTTGCGGTTCGATGGGTATATTGATCGCGCGTTGCACGAAATTTCGCAGCCCGGCATCTCCGTCAGTCATGACTTGCACGAGATCGCAGTTCTCGGCTACCTGCTCAATGAGAATGCCCTGAAACTTACCCGGACTCCATTTGGGCGCGCTGGAGATAAATGCGCAGCGTTCCCCGAGCTTGCGATTGCGTTCGAATCGGCCCGCAGTGACTTGGATTTGCCGAGATGCATCCCGTTGGCAATGGCGAATGTAAGTGTCGTCAATGCCGATCAACAGGCGCTGCGCAGATGGGCGCGGACCATCACGGTCTCGCACAGCCGCGAGCTGATCGGCTTCGATCTGGCGGCCAGCTGTGACGGTATGGCGCCAGACTGCCATACGTCCCGCTCGTCCGGAACCGAAGCCAAACATTTGCATGACTCGCGATGCTTCCCGGTAGGGCATTCGAGCATCTAGCTGCGCGAATTGATGGCGGATTTCAGGTGTAGTCCGGCGAGGTGCGTATCTCGCGCAAGGAAGGCCATCGATTCACGGCAAGCCGGTCCATGGTTTCGCGCCATGTCGGTCCACTGCTCGTGAAGCAGGACGTGGTGGACTTTCTATCAATGACGCTCATACGTCAATAAGTGGTTTTTTCGATTTGGACCAAAATTTCGACCGCCTATAAAGCTGCAGGAGCGGCGATTGACACCGAGCCCTTGGGTTGGATACCCCCGTTTTTGGGATTTTTCGCCCGCAAAGATTTGAGCTTGCGGATCGACTCGCCTGATAGGTCGAGCTGATAGGCGTTGTGCACGACGCGATCCAAGATCGCATCGGCCAAGGTGGGATCATCGAGATATGCATGCCATTGCTTGACCTCGAGCTGGCTGGTGATGATGGTGGCGGATTTCTCGTAGCGATCATCGAGGATTTCCAAGAGGTCGCGCTTGCTCTGATCGGAGAGCGGACCGATGGCGAAGTCATCGAGCAGCAAAAGCTGGGCCTTGGCGAGCGAGCGCAGGAAGGTCGAGCGGCGCTGGAAGGCATGGGCACGGCCGAGCTCATCGACCAGGCGTGACATGCGGAAGCAGCGCACATGGAAGTTCGCGCGACAGGCGGCGTGAGCGAGCGCGGCGCCGATAAATGATTTGCCGATGCCAGTGGGACCGGTGATTAGCACGTTCAAGTGCCGGCCGATCCAGCCGAGATCGCGCACGGTGCTCAAGAGCGACGGATCGAGATTTCTCGGCAAGCGAGTATCGAAGTCCTCGAGTGTCGCCGGTTGCGGCAGCGTCGCCACGCGCAAGCGGTGCGCGATACGGTAATTGTCGCGCTCGGCCGCTTCATGTTCGAGGAGTAGGCTCAAGCGTTCCTCGAAGCGCAGCGCCCCGATATCCGGATCAGTGCGCTGGCGCGCGAGCGCCGCGGCCATACCGTGCAGTTGTAGGGGGCGACGTAGTTGGACAACAGGTTCGATCATTGCTTGGGTCTCCTTGCGGTTGGATTTACTGGTAATACTCGGCACCGCGCACGTTCGGATGAACACCGAGGCGTGAAGGGGCCGATGGCTGGACAGGGGTTGCCGGGCGCTTGATCAGGTCGTTGATCGCCCCGAAGCTATACAGGCCGAGCTCGAGCGCCTCGGCGGCGGTTTGCTCGAGGCGCAAAGGATCGAAGTCCTGGGCGAGACGCAAAATGCCCAGCGCTTCGCGGATGATCTCTCCGGGATGGCGTTTGTTGGTGAGTTGGCGCTGCAAAACCTCGTGGGTAGCGGCACCGACGCGTAGCGCCCGCTCCAAGAGCGCATCGATCCCGAGCGCCCGATAGGCTTGGTGTTCGGGCGGCCGATGAGCCTCGATGGTGCGCCGTTGATAGCGATGGGTTGCCCACGGATGAGTGGCAACGAGGGCGCCTTTGAGGAAGATTTTCATCGTACCGCCCGACAAGCAGGCATCGACCCGTTCGCCGATGAGGGTGTAATGCACCGAGTAGTAGGCGCGGCCGACCTCGATGTGATGGTCCTGATGGACTTTGGCGCCGATCTTCCACTCGGTGTATTCGTAGCGGCGTGCAGGCAAGGCTTGCGCCAATGCTCGCTCCTCGGCGTCGAAGATGCTTTGTCGGCATCCCTCGCGCTTTTGGAACGGCGTGGTGTTGATGTCAGTGACGATCTTGGCGATCGCGGCATTGAGTTCCGCCAAGCTGAAGAACTTCGCGTTGCGAAGTCCCCCGAGCACAGCGCGCTCGGCCATGAGCACTCCCTGCTCGACGGCAGCCTTGTCGCGAGGTTTTTTTACCCGCGCAGGCAGTACTGCGAGGGAATACGTTTGCGCAAAATCGCTGTAAGAGCGATTGAACTCGGGGTTGTAGCGCAGCGCCTTTTTGACCGCAGTCTTACAGTTATCGGGCACGATGGCCCGTGGCGCCACCCCGAACGCTTCGAGCGCTCGGACATGGGCGCCGAGCCAGTCGATCGAGGTCTGCGTGCGGGTCGCCTCGGCGTAAAACAGGCCGCTGTATGGCCAGACGGCGACAAAGATCCAGGCCTTTTGCAGGATCCCCGTCGTCGGGTCGGTATAGAACGCCGGATCGCCCGCATAATCGACAAACAGTCGATCGCCGGGCAAATGGGTGAGGCTCATGGTGACGCCGCGGCGCCGGCGCCATTGCTGGAACTTCACGCAAAAGGCGGTGTACTTGAGCCCCTCGGGATACTGGGCCAGGTACTCACGCCACAGCTGGCGGCGCGTCACGTGTTTGCGCCGCAGTTCCCGCTCGATCCATTCAAAATCGGGCTTGGGGTGCACCTCAACGCCAGGCTTCGGCCGCGGATATAGCAGCGCCTCGAGTGCCGCATCGCCTTGGCCGGCCGGCGGCGGCCAACCCACCCTGGCTCGCTCCGCGCGCCATAAGCAAATCTGAATGCTCGAGCGCGCCACCCCGACACTTTGGGCGATCTCCCGCTCGCTAAACCCCTCGGCCCGAAGCCGTAAAATCTCTCGAATCTTGCGCACAGACAACCTAGCTTGGGCCACCCTCGATCTCCTTCTCAACGGAAAAAGAGACCACGGTAACCTCTGTGGTTGTCCTACCTCACGAGCTGGACCGACATGCCATGAAACGCTGGACCGACATGGCGTGAAATCCCTGGCCGGCATCGCGTGAAATGCTGGACCGACATGCCGTGAAATCGTGGACCGACATCGCGTGAATTACGCAGGCGAGGTACGAGGGGTCCGAGGGGAAAGAACGATGCCATGCATCCGCGGTCGACCTAGCATCGACACAGGCGGATCCTACGCCCCCGAAAACGATAAGCTCCAAACATAGTCAGAACGCACTTCGTGCGGATGTCTTTGAAGGGCTGCCGCTCGCCGCAACGGGTGCATCGGCGAAAACAGAGCGTATAGATATGTATCTGGTCGCTGATCATCCGGCGCTCGATATCGCGTACCAGTTCTTGTCCCTCGGCCAACGTTAACCCGATCTCCTCAGGTCTCAGAGCCGCGATTGGCCGTGTGATTGAACCAATCTCACGACTTATGGTTTCGCCGCCATCGGGGGTGAATTCGAGCTTGATCTTCCATTGGATGACTCGCCCTCGTTGCTGTCCTTACATCGAGTCTATGCCTTACACCCCCGCTTCCGTGACACTCCCAGAGAACGCGAAAATCGACACAGGCTAGGCTATGCAAGCTCTAATACGAAACGGACTCGCTCCAAGCGCAACATCTCAAAAGGCGACATGCAGGGGACTCGTAAGCCGACACACGCATTCGGAATTTTGATCCGCTTGGTCGAGACCGAAGGCACCTCGTGGGTAACAACGGTATGCCCGTGGGCAAGCGCGTGACCGACGAGCCAATAATCCGCGACTTGAAAAAACGTGTTCACAGCAACCGGTTCATACTGTTGGGTGGTTGCCCACTGACTGACTTCGCCCAATGCCGTCAACACGGCATTGTCGGCCGGCAAAAAGAAGGCCGGTCCTCGGGCGACAGCCCAGTCACTCAAGTCATCTGCGCCAGCCTTCAGTTCTGTGCCGACTTTCTCAATACTGATCGCACGAGACTCAGCGTTGGCACGCTCTAACCAGGACCAAAAGCCCGGACAAAAATCGAAACCATAGTGCAAATTCTTGGCCTGGATGAACACATCAGAATCCAAGAGATACGCCATCAGAGCGTCAGATCGAGCCGACGCGCGAACTCATTGAACGTGCCAATCTTCGAGATGCCGAGCATTCGAAATGCATCACGATAGAGCGTGCGCCCCTCCAAGGTGCTCTCCACCAGAGCCCGCTCGAACCGGCGGCTCACCCGCGCCGTCGTGGTCCGGTAGAAATCCCCCCCCGATCCTTGCCGACGTTCAGCAAGCCGCTGCAGCTCGGCGGCATAGGCTCGCCGAAAGGCCGCCTGTTCGAGATGGCCGGCATCGAACAAGCGCCGTAAAATGACGAGAGTGCTGACTTTAAAAGTGCGCGCAAGCCGAGCCAGCGTATCCGCTAGCCCCTCAGCGCCTTCCAACGAAGCGCGCAGCGCAGCCAAGGGGACCAGCAGTTCGGCGGCCACTCGATTACACCAGCGCTCCACCGCCTGATCCGGAGCGGCCGCCGCGGTGGCATCGGATAAGGCTGAAGCTCCGATCCAAATATGGGCGAGCTCGTGAGCGAGGGTGAACATCTGCGCCGCCTTGCTGTCGGCGCCGTTGATGAACACCAGCGGGGCGAGTCGGTCAACCATGGCAAAGCCGCGAAACTCTTCTGGCTCGAGATGCCGGCGATTATTGTTGAGCACCACGCCGCTCACCATCACAAGGACACCCGTGGAGTCCGCTTGATCGAGGAAGCGACGCAGCGCTTCCGTCCATGTTGGGCAATCTCGACGGCGCGCCCAATCAAATCCCAAGGTCTCGCCGATCACGAGTGCCGCGTCGGCGGGCGGGGTTTGGATGGTCAAGGAGCCGACGTATGCCAATGGATCCTGGTTCGATACGGTGGCGAACTCCCGATACCATGCTTGGCGCTCTTGGCAGGCGTAGATAGTGTCGAGAAGATTGGGGCTCGGACGAGCGACGGGGCGGCCCGCTACGGTACGGAAATCCGGGATCGGCAATGGCTCTTGCGGAGGTTCGGGTAAGAAGAAAAACCCGATCGGGGCATGCGTCGCCCGCGCGTAGTTCTCCAATTGCTTCAGCGTGGGTTGCACCTCGGCGTTTTCCCAGGCCGGAAGCTGGGGAAACCGCGATACCAGGATGAGACTATCGATGCGCGAGCGTTCTCGCGCCCAGCGGAGAAGATCTGGATTGACGGCAACGCGGGTAGTCACGGGTGTATTAAACCACGGCGATGCCGCGCGGTGCCGAAAGCTGGAATGAAGCCGGGTGCTCCAGATCGGTTCTCATCCTCGATCTCGGCCCTGCGCCTTTGCGGTCCGCGCCATGCCACTGAGGCCGGCCTGGACGTCCTCCCCATACCGCATGGGCATCGCGGTCGTTTTCCACCGCCCGGCCTGCATCACGGAGGCCAGATCAATGTTCAGCGACAACATGTCCTGCGTCGCCCCCACCCGGATCGAGTGCCCGCTGACGTCTTTGGCTTCATCCGAGGTCATCCCTACATACTTCGCGACCCGCTTGAACGTTTGCGCAATCGCATCGACTTGCAATCGGGGTCCGATTCGTCCGCGTCCGATCAGCCGCCGAAACACCGCTCCTCGTTTAATGCCAGACGCCCGTAGCCACGTCTTGAGGTACAGGACCGTGTCCGGCGACAAATACGCCTTGCTCCCCTCCCCCACTTGATCCGTCTTCGACCGCCGAATCAACACGCGCCCGCTCCCATCAGCAAAGAAGCTAAACTCCTCCACATCGAGCGCCACGAGCTCGCTCCGCCGCGCCATCGTGTCATACCCCACCGACAGAAGCGCCCGCTCGCGATCGGCACGAATGCCCTCCCCCGCCGTAATCAAAAAACGCTTTATTTCGTGCCACCCCAAGGCTTTGGCTTGCCGTTGGCGCGCCGGAGATTTATTGTAGAGTCCCTTGAGAGCGAGCTTGACGTCTTCGTCGTCGTTCGGGTTTATTAGCTTGGCGGCGCGATGCGCACAGGCGATGGTCGCGAGATAGCGGCGCACGGTGGCGGGTTTTTTCCCGGCCTCGCCGCAGGCCTCAATGAAGGCGGCGACGGTCGCGGGGCTCGCGGGCAGCGGCAAGAGCCGGCGCGCCTTGCAAAACGCAATAAAGGCCGCCCAGTCGAAGCGCCAGGCCCGCAGAGTCGCTTCGGGGTAGACGCGCCGCGCTTTGCGCCACCAGGCACGGACGTTGTCCGCCGGCGTCGGCAGATGAGCGACCGCCGCGGTCGGCGTCGACGCCAATTTTCCCGCATTAAAATGTCTTTCCACGAAATCAGTCTACTCTATAAGTCCGGATAACTTCAATTATCCCGGTTCTTAAGACGCGTAATATTAGGCTA
>VFSW01002592.1_pt1 | contig 27333 bp, 21 predicted proteins | sample 5358111 | NCBI WGS metagenome assembly VFSW01 (sample SAMN11554181, study PRJNA540505) | mine drainage metagenome | isolation source: sediment from site ElyBrook_90M | place: USA: Ely Copper Mine, Vershire, VT | collected 2017 | reverse complement strand
TCAGCTCCCAGCGCATCGGCCGGGGCACGGACTCAAATCGCCGCGGCCAGCTCGCCGCCTTGTCGTATCGCCCGCTCCGCATCCAGTTCCACCGCCTTGTCCGCGCCGCCGATGACATGAACACTGACGCCGGCTGCCCTGAGCGGCGGCTCGAGCTCCCTCCACGGCTCTTGACCTGCGCAGATCACGACGCTGTCGACCTCGATCAAGGTCGCGCGACCCTCGATCTCGACGTGCAACCCGGCGTCGTCAATGCGGTGATAGCGGACCCCGGAAATCATCCTGACACCGTGGTTCTTCAGCGATGTCCGATGGATCCAGCCGGTCGTCTTGCCGAGGCCATCGCCGACTTTGCTGCTTTTTCTCTGCAGCAAGGTGATTTGCCGCCGTGGGTTCGGTCGATGCGGTGCCTGAAGACCGCCTCGTTGCCGGTACGCTGTGTCGATGCCCCACTCTGCGTAGAAATTCGCCGCCTGCGTCTCCGACTCATTCGCCTCCCGCGGGGTCTTCAGGAGGAATTCCGCCACATCGAAGCCGATGCCACCTGCACCGATCGTCGCGACTCGACGGCCGACGGGCCTCAGTTCGCGCAAGACATCGGCGTAGCCGACCACTTTGGGGTGATTGATTCCCTCGATCTCGGGTGTTCGCGATTTGACGCCGGTTGCGAGGACGATCTCATCGAACCCGGATTCGATCAACTGCCGTGCCGAGACCGAGCATCCAAGATGCAGATCGACGCCGTGAATCTGCAGCTGCCGGCGGTAATAACGCAAGGTTTCATGGAACTCTTCCTTGCCTGGAATCCGCTTTGCCAAATTGAATTGGCCGCCGACCTCTCGGTCGGCTTCGAACAGGGATATCTGGTGTCCCCGCGCCGCGGCGATCGTCGCAAAACTGAGACCCGCCGGACCTGCACCGACGACCGCGATGCGTTTGGCGCGTCCGACCGGGGCGTAGTTGAGTTCGTCCTCCCGGCAAGCACGCGGATTGACGAGACACGAAGTGATCTTTCCGGCGAAGGTATGATCGAGGCACGCCTGGTTGCAGGCGATACAGGTGTTGATTTCGTCTGCCCGCCCCTCGGAAGCCTTGCGCACGAATTCAGGGTCGGCGAGGAACGGCCTGGCCATGGACACCAGGTCGCAACCGCCTTCGGCAAGCAGCTTTTCGGCCACGTCCGGATCATTGATGCGATTCGAGGCCACCAACGGCAATTTCACCTGCGCGCGCAGCTGTTTGGTAACCCAGGCGAAAGCCGCCCGTGGAACCATCGTGGCGATCGTGGGAATCCTGGCCTCGTGCCAGCCGATGCCGGTGTTGATGATGCTTGCGCCCGCGGATTCGATCGCCTGGGCGAGTTGCACCACTTCCTCGAGGCTCGATCCGTGTTCGACCAGATCCAGCATGGAGAGCCGATACACGATGATGAACCGCGAGCCGACGCGTTCACGCACGCACCGGACTATCTCGACCGGGAAACGGATTCTGGCGTTATAGTCGCCACCCCATTGGTCCGTCCGCTGATTCGTGCGCGCGGAGATGAACTCGTTGATGAGATATCCCTCCGAGCCCATGATTTCCACACCGTCGTAGCCGGCCAACTGCGCGAGGCTCGCGCAATTCGCGAAGTCGTCGATGGTTTTCTGAATCTCGGCGTGCGTCAATTCCCGGGGTACGAAAGGACTAATCGGCGCCTGCAGTGCGCTGGGAGCCACCAGTGCCGGATGATAGGCGTACCGGCCGAAATGCAGTATCTGCATCGCGATTTTGCCACCGGCCCGATGCACCGCGTCCGCGACCAGACGATGTCTGTCCGCCTTGCCGGGACTGTCCAGGCACGCCCCCCCCGGCATTGGCCGCCCCTCATCGTTCGGGGAAATGCCGCCGCTCACGATCAGTCCGGCGCCGCGATGGGCCCGTTCGGCGTAAAACGCCGCCATCCGTTCGAAGCCCCCCTTGGCCTCTTCGAGCCCCAGGTGCATCGACCCCATGATGACTCGATTCGCCAGCTGGGTAAATCCAAGGTCAAGCGGTTCGAGAAGCCTGGAATACACTCAGAGAACCTCGAATAATCCGGCGGCGCCCATGCCACCCCCGACGCACATGGTAACAACGACGTACTTGGCTCCGCAGCGCTTTCCGGCCAATAGCGCATGCCCGACCAAACGGGCTCCTGACATGCCGTAGGGGTGGCCCATCGCGATCGCGCCTCCGTCGATGTTCAAGCGCTCGTTCGGTATGCCCAATCGGTCCCGGCAATAAAGGACCTGAACCGCGAACGCCTCGTTCAGCTCCCACAGCCCGATATCCTGCACCGTCAACCCATGCACCTGCAGTAATTTGGGGACTGCGAACACGGGTCCGATCCCCATCTCATCGGCGGCGCAGCCGACGACCATCATGCCGCGATAAAGCCCGAGAGGCTGGATTCCGTGACGGGCCGCCGCCGCAGACTCCATCAGTACGCAGGCGCTCGCACCATCGGATAGTTGACTCGCGTTTCCGGCGGTGACCACGCCGTGAGGACCCAGCACCGGCGCGAGCCCGTGCAACGCCTCCAAACTTGTGTCCGGACGCGGACCCTCGTCGCTGGCGAGCAGCACATTCTCGAAGGAGATCGCGCCGGTCTTCCGGTCGCTGAGCATTTTTTCCGCGGTTACGGGCACGATCTCGGCGTCGAAGGCCCCCGCGGCGCGTGCTGCCACGATGCGGCGCTGGCTTTGCAGCGCATATTCATCGCACGCATCGCGCGTGATGCCATAGCGGTAAGCAACCACCTCGGCGGTTTGCAACATCGGCATGTGCGCATCCGGATGCCGCTTCAGCAATCGTGGGTCGGGAACACGGGATCCGTTGAACAGCTTGTTCTGAACGAGGCTGATGTTTTCAACACCCCCGGCGACGCATACCTCCATACCGTCGTGAACGATTTGCTTGGCGGCCGTCGCGATTGCCATCATCCCCGAGGCGCATTGGCGATCGATGCTCATGCCTCCGACCGACTCCGGCAGTCCAGCGGCCATCGCGGCCAGTCGGCCGATGTTGAAGGTCTGAGTGCCCTGCTGCATCGCGCAGCCCATCACACAGTCCTCGATCTGGACCGGGTCCACCCCAGCCCGCTTGACGGCGTGCTCGATGGCAATGCCGGCAAGGGTCGGCGATTCGAGGTTGTTGAAGGCCCCCGAATAGGCTTTACCTATCGGTGTTCTGGCCGTAGAAACGATGACGGCTTCTCTCATGGCGGATTTTCTCGCTCCAGGTGTCAAGCAAGCAACAGGTCGAGGGCGCGACTCGGCGCCCAATAGGTATTACCGAATGTCGGATCCGCCTCACGCCGGCTCTCCAGTTCCCTGCGAACCGCCTGCACCCCAAGTTGCCGAGCGAGGTAGACGGGTCCGCCCTTGCCGGTGGGAAATCCGTAACCGTAGACCCAGAGCACGTCGATATCGCTGGGCCGGGCCACCACTCCCTCGTCGAGGACACGGGCCGCCTCGTTGATCACGGGCAGAAGACATCGCATGACGATCTCCTCCTCCCCATAGGTGCGCCGCGCAATGCCGAGGTCGGCCGCGATCCGATCGCGCAGTTCGAGAGCCTTCTCTGAGGGAACCGGCGTGCGTCGATCCGGGCCATAATCGTAATTGCCGGCGGACGTTTTCTGTCCGAGCCGCCCGGCGGCGACCAGCGCGCTGGTCAATGCGCCGTATCGAGGGTCCAAGGGAATGACCTTCGCACGGCGCAGCGCCTCGATATAGTGGCATCGGATGTCCAGCCCGGCCATGTCAGCCATCGCGCACGGACCCATCGGAAATCCAAACTGCGTAAACGCGCGGTCGACATCCTGCGGATTCGCCCCCTCGAGCACGAGAAACTCACTCTCCCGTCCATAGCCCTCCAGGGTGCGATTTGCCGCAAACCCAGGCGCGTTTCCGACGACAACGCCGATCTTGCGCAACATCGTCGACAAAAAGAGCACGGTACGCAGTACTTCGGCGGACGTCTCCCGCCCCCGAACGATTTCGAGCAGCGGCATGACGAACGCGGGCGAGAAGAAATGCAGCCCCACTACATCCGCCGGCCGACCGCCGGCCTTTGCGATCCGGTCGACATCGAGACCCGAGGTGTTCGTCGCGAGTATTGCACCGCGCTTCGCGACCGATCCAAGGCGCCTGAACACCTCCTCTTTGACGTCGAGTTTCTCGTACACCGCCTCGATGATCAGGTCGCAATCGACCAGGTCACCGTACTCGAGGCTTCCGGTCAGCAACACCTGCAGGCCTTTTGCCTGACTTTCGAACATCTGGCCGCGCTTGACCAGTGACATGAGTGCCTGTCCAACACTCGCGAATCCCTTGTCCAGGGCTTCCTGCGTCGTGTCGACGAGCACGGTCGGCATGCCTGCGGTTATCAGGCACGCGGCGATGCCAGCACCCATCAATCCGGCGCCGATGACGGCCGCTTTGCGGATTTCCCGGCCCCGTATCGCGGATGATATTCCCTGCACATGACCGACTTGATTGAGCGCGTGGGCCGCGTATTGCTTGGGTGACATGCTCGACATGCTTTGAACGCCTCCTGTACCGCAGTACGATCGGGCAGGCCCCGGAGGTCACCGCGTCCGCCTGCCGAACGACCATTGTTATGAAGTGAACGCTGTTTATATTCTCTGCCGCTGAATAATCCTCGTCAAGTCGAATCGATCGGTTGATCCGCACACGATCCATTACCTGCGACCATGGCCGCATATAAACATCGTTGACATTTGATGTTCCCGGAGATATGTTCGGTCGCAAGCCGGGAAACGCCGGCCGGGACACCGCGACGCCGGCGGGCCGACAGATCGAAATTCGCCGTTCTCGCAATCATCTGTAACGTGGTCTCAGTTAAGGGGATATCCATGCGTGTCAATTTCCGTGCCCTTGCCGCACTCGTCTCGCCCTTAGTCACGGTCGCCTCGGTTTTATCCCCCTCCGTGACGGCGCTGGCCGCCCCGTCTCCGACCCACTCCCGCGCCGCCCATTCCTCCGACTCGCTCGACGAAATCATCGTCACCGCACAGCGACGTCGACAATCGGAGTTCGATGTCCCGCTATCCGTTACCGCGATCAGCGGTCAGACATTGAATGCGGGCGCCATCACGTCGATCAACGGCATCGTGGGAATGGTTCCGAATGCGAACGTGACCGCCAATCCCCAGAGTTATTCCACCTACGTCAGCATTCGCGGCATCACCCAGGGTGATGTCAATGCCGAGGCGAATTTCGGCGCCTATCGCAACGGTGTGTTTACCGGCGGCCACCTGGTCAACTTGGGCCCCCAGATCGATGTCAGTCGGGTGGAAGTGCTGCGCGGCCCCCAAGGAGGACTCTACGGACGCGACGCGGTCGGCGGTGCGATCAACGTGATATACCGCATGCCGAAGCCCGGTGACCGCACGAGCGGCTACCTGAGCGCAAGCTACGGAAACAAACAACGAACACAGATCGATGGCGCCATCACCGTGCCGATCAACGACAAGATCTCCACCCGGACCACTGCCTGGTACATCGACCAGGGGCAGGGAGACTTCTACAACATCACGCTCCACAACTACGTCGACAAAAGCAAGGACGAGGGTCTGCGCTTCAGCACGGCGGCGCAAATCACAGATCCGCTGAGTTTCCTCGGCACCGTCGAATACCAAAAGAACAACGACCCGGGACTTCGGACCTACGCCCCGAACGGCGTAAAGAACGGGCCATACGTCACTTCGCCGGCGGAAACCCCGACCACGATACAGCGCGACACCAATTCGCGGCTCGCGTCGACGCAGTTATTTGCGTCGGCAAGGTTTCGCTACGCGCTGTCCGCCGGTTCCGTCACGCTTCAATCCGCTTATCGGGACTACCGGATCAATCTGCTGCTCGACCAGGATCACACGGCGCTGGCGCCTACGGCGGGACCGTTGGTTCTGCAGCAGGTGGGCGCGTGGGCGGACTCAATCAAGCAGACGCTGGTCGACGCGTATTGGCAGTCGAATAGCACAGGTCCGGTATCGACGCAGGCTGGAATATCCTATTTCAACGAGCGTTACAGCGTCGGTCAGGATTACACGACCTCGCTCGATACCGCCTTCCTCGGCAGCCTTGGGGTGCCGAATATCGGCGTGATTTCCGGAACCGCGGGCATTCCGAACACGGGGTCCGCCATGAGCACGCACTCGTTCGCGGGATTCGCCGACCTGCGTTACTCACTGACACCATCCCTCTCGATAACGGGCATCCTTCGTTACACACGAGACAGCGAGTCGTTGGGCTGGAGCCAGGGAATCATCCCGGGCGACACCTCACCGTCCTACGCGTTGCCCATCGTTCTCGCACTGTTCAACTCCCAGGTTCCGACATTCTCACTTGCTTCGCATAACACGTTCAGCTACACCTCGCCGTCGCTCGATCTGCAGTACAAGTACAATCGCCACTTGAACCTGTACGCGCTGTACAGCACCGGGTTCCGGCCCGGCGGCTACAATACGACGGTAACCACACCCGCCGACATTCCCTACGGCCAGGAGACCGCGAAGAACTATGAGGCGGGGTTCAAGAGCCGCTGGCTTCAGGGGAAGGCTGCGCTGAATTTTTCGATATTCCGGATGGATCAATACAACCTCGCGATCCAACAGACCGATCTGTCGAGCACGCTCAACTTCACCTATCTTGCGAACGTCGGCAGCGCTCGCACCGACGGATATGAACTCGAGGCGATGATACGACCGTTCCGCCCGCTGACCGCCTCGCTCAGCGTCGGCCACCTCAACTCGACATATACGCGTGGCACCGTGAACGCGGGAACCCCTCAACAGATCGATCTCACAGGCCGCGTGCTCTCGGGAGTTCGGCCTTGGACGATCAATGCGCAGCTGGATTACGACACGGCGTTGTCGAACTCGATCCGCTTCTCCGGACTGGTTGACGCACGCCGGGAGACGGGCGGTGCAATCGGCAACAACTCCGACTATCCCTTGCAGTCGCTCACTCTGCTGAATCTTGCTGCGAGCTTCACACTTCACAAGAACACTCAGGTGACGCTGTACGACCACAATGCCACGAACAAGATGATTCCGTTGTTCGTGTATGCAACCGGCGACGTCGGCACCAACATCGGCCGGCGATTCGGTCTGCAAGTCACGCAGAAATTCTAGTACGCCGACCGGTTCGGAAGGCAACCGTACCGGCGCGGGGAACGCCGGTACGGAATCTCAGCGCGTCTGCGGAAATCCCAGGTCGATGCGGCTGGTCGCGGGGTCTGGCCAGCGGCTCGTGACAACCTTGCCGCGGGTGAAGAACAGCGCACCCTCGGGCCCGTAGATGTGCTGGTCGCCGAACAAGGAGGCCTTCCACCCACCAAAGCTGTAGTACGCGACCGGGACAGGAATCGGAACGTTGATGCCGACCATCCCGGCCAACACATCGTACTGAAAGCGCCGGGCGGCACCACCGTCGCGCGTGAAAATTGCGGTGCCGTTTCCATAGGGGTTCCGATTCACCAGGTCGAGCGCGTCGTCATAGCTACCCACGCGCACAACGCCAAGCACCGGCCCGAAGATCTCGTCGCGATACGAGGTCATGTCCGGCGTGACGTGATCAAGGAGGGAGACGCCGAGAAAAAATCCCCGTCCAGGCAGTTGGGTGCGACGACCGTCGACCACGATTTTCGCGCCTTCCCGCTCGGCCCCGGAGAGGTATTCGGCGACCTTGTCGCGGTGTTGCGGTGTGATCAAGGGCCCCATCTGCGCTCGTGGGTCGGTTCCCGGCCCTACGCGCAGACGGGCCATGCGCTCGGCCATCGCGGCAACCAGCGCGTCGGCGACGACGCCGACGGCCACGACGACTGAAACCGCCATACAGCGCTCGCCAGCCGACCCGAAAGCGGCACTGATGGCTGCATCCGCTGCGCCGTCGATTTCCGCGTCCGGCAGCACGACCATGTGGTTCTTCGCGCCGCCAAGCGCCTGTACCCGCTTTCCGGCCGCCGTACCGCGCTCGTAGATACTACGGGCAACCGGGGTCGAGCCGACGAAACTCACCGCTTCGATCGCCGGATGCACGAGAAGCCGGTCGACGGCCGCCCTATCGCCGTTGATGACGTTGAAAACACCGGCCGGCAGCCCCGCTTCCGCCAATAGCTCGGCGATGTACATGGCGGCGCCAGGGTCCTTCTCGGATGGTTTGAGGACGACGGTGTTCCCCGCCGCGATTGCGTTGGCGAATATCCACATCGGCACCATCGCCGGAAAATTGAAGGGCGTGATCCCGGCAACCACTCCGAGCGGCTGTCGAATCGAGTAGACGTCGACCCCGGTCGCCACTTGCTCGCTGAATTGTCCCTTGAGGATCTGTGGAATGCCGCATGCCACCTCCACGTTCTCCAGACCCCGGGCGATCTCCCCAAGAGCATCGCTCGGAACCTTGCCGTTCTCACGCGTGATGATCGCGGCAAGTTCTTGACGATGGCTCGAGATCAATTCGCGGATTCGAAACAGAATCTCCACCCGGCGCGACAGCGACGTCGCCCGCCAAGCGGGGAATGCCTGCCGGGCACAGGCCACGGCGGCATCCACGGTCGCCTCGTCGGCGTACTCGAGCTCCGCGATTTGCTCCCCGGTTGCGGGATTGTATACGGGGCCTTGACGGCCCGACTGGCCGGCGTGGCTACGGCCGGCGATCCAGTGATGAATGAGTGTCATGCGCACAGCATAAGTTCAGTGACCGGAAGCGGTATGCAGAGAAGGTATCGGACTATCGCCTCTGCGCATCGTCTGCGCACCGGCTCGAGCTATTCTCTGAGCTTTGATAATGCGCGGCCTACGATTCTCATCGGCCGGTGGAGTTCCTCGTGTCCCCTCTCGAAGTGCGAGCCGCCGTCAGGGCGCTCGCGGGCTCCAAAGTCCGCGAGGTCGCCAACGCCGGCTTCGGTCAGTCCGATGTCCTGAAATTCTGGTTTGGGGAGAGCGATGAACCGACTCCCGGTTATATTCGCGAGGCGGGAATGGAGGCCCTGCGCGCAGGGCAGACGTTCTATAGCCACAACCTGGGTCTCGACGAGTTGCGCAATGCCATCGCGAATTATCTTGTTGCTCTGCACGGACGCTCTTTCGACGCGCAACAGATCTGCGTGACGAGTGCCGGCGTGTCCGCGCTGATGATCGCGATGCAATCGCTCCTCGAGCCGGGTGATCGCGTCGTCGCCGTGTCCCCCGTCTGGCCGAATTTGACGGAGATCCCGCTGATCCTTGGTGCCCATCTCGTACGGGTGCCGCTGCACGTGGCCGAAGGACAGTGGCGGCTCGACGTCGGCCGGCTGCTGGAGGCGATTACGCCCAAGACGCGCTTGTTGCTCCTGAACTCCCACGGCAATCCGACCGGCTGGATATTGCCGAAGACGGATCGAGAGGCGATCCTCGCGCACTGCCGACGCCTCGGCACTTGGATTCTGACCGATGACGTCTATGAACGACTGACCCTCGACGGTGCGGGATCGGTGGCCCCGTCGCTGTTGAGCGCGGCATCCCCGGAAGATCGCATCGTCGGAGCGAACAGTTTCTCCAAAGCCTGGCTGATGACCGGCTGGCGAATCGGATGGCTCGTCGTCCCACCCTCGATTCGCGAGGACATTGGCAAATTGATCGAATTCAACACCTCTTGCGCGCCTGAGTTCGTGCAACGTGCCGCACTGGCCGCCCTGCAGCGCGGCGAGTCACAGGTCGAGACCCTGCGCCTCGACCTGCGTGCCAAACGTGACTTCGTTCTGGCCCGACTGCGCGCCATGCGCGGGGTCGAGGCACCGATGCCGGAGGGCGGCATGTATGCGTTTTTTCGCATCGCAGGCCATACCGATTCGGTGAATCTCGCCAAGCGCTTGATCGCAGAGGCCAAACTCGGTCTTGCGCCTGGAGCTGCGTTCGGTCCCGAGGGTGAGTCCTGGCTGCGCTGGTGTTTCGCGGCGAAACACGACGCCTTGGCCGACGGCCTCGACAGACTCGAGTCCTGGAATCGATCCGTGACCGAGCGTGATGCGCATTGGTCATGACGCCATCGAGCATCCGCATCGTGATTCCCATCACGCACGATTACCCTGCACGGGCGATCGCTTTCCCGTTCTGCTTCCCATGAGGATTCATTGCTTGCCGAAGAACCACGACATCCAGCTTTACGTCCGACGCGAATCCTGGCGTGTCGACGGCGTATTTGCCATCGCGCGCGGTGCGCAAAGCGTCGCTGAACTCATCGTCGTCGAGTTGCGCAGCGGGTCACGCAGGGGTCACGGGGAATGCGAGCCGCAGGAGTACTACGGCGAATCGCCCTCCACGGTAATTGCGCAGATCGAGAGACTCAGACCGCAGATTGAATCTGGGCTGACTCGCGAGGAACTTCTGGTAGACATGCCGCCCGGCGCGGCGCGCAACGCCTTGGACTGCGCAATGTGGGATCTCGAGGCCAAATGCTCTGGGCGTAGCGCCTGGGCGATCGCCGGGATCGAGCCGCGCACCGTCGTCACCGATTTCAGCCTCAGCCTGGACACGCCTGAGAAAATGCGAGAGCGCGCCCTTAAATATCGGGATTGGCCCATCCTGAAGATCAAGTTGGGCGGTGGCGATATCGACGTCGATCGTGTCGCGGCGGTGCGGGACGCGGCACCCGGCGCGCGCCTCACCGTCGATGCGAACGAATCCTGGACCCCGGCCCAACTCGAGCGTGACGCGCCGAAGCTGCACGCACTCGGTGTCGAACTCATCGAGCAACCCCTGCCGGCGAAGAACGATGCGGCACTGCGCATCTACGAGCCGATCATCCCGATATGTGCGGACGAGGCTTGCCATTCCCGGGTATCCCTCGATCGGATCGAGGGTCTATATCAGTTCATCAACATCAAGCTTGACAAGACCGGTGGGTTGACGGAAGCACTCGCATTGGCACGCGAGGCGCGTGCCCGTGGACTGCGTCTGATGGTCGGCTGCATGACCGGCACTTCGCTCGCAACCGCTCCGGCGTTGCTCGTCGCAAGCCTGGCCGAATACGTAGACCTCGATGGGCCCTTGCTGCTGGCCGCGGATCGCGACCCGCCGGTTCCCTATGCTTTAGGCGTGATCTCCACGGCGCCGTCCGCGCTCTGGGGATGATGGCGCGCCTGGGCCGAAAAAGCTTCTTTCGAGGAGAGTCGACATGACTGTAAGAGCGACCCGTGCCGCGGTGACGAAGAATCTTCTCCCCTTGATGCGTCTGCAAGGCGAGGACGAGCGGTGGACGATCGAGCAACGCCTCGCGCACTACGGCGTTCCGGGAGTGAGCGTCGCCGTCATCGAGGGGGGTGAAATCGCCTGGTCCGGCGGATTTGGCGCGCGTCAACATGGCCTCGATACCCCGGTCGACGCAGACACCGTCTTCATGGGCGCCTCGAACAGCAAGCCGATCACCGCCCTTCTGATACTGCAACACGTGGAACGCGGCATTCTGGACCTCGATGTCAACGTCAACCACTACCTGAAGCGTTGGCAGGTGCCGGAAAACGAGTTCACACGCCGCTTCCCGGTCACGTTGCGCGCATGCTTGAGCCACAAGGCCGGCCTGACGGTCAACGGATGGGGAGCGGCGCGGCGCGGCCAGCCGGTCGCCAACCTGCTCGATCTGCTGGAAGGCACCGCACTGTCGGGTCAGCGGGCGGTACGGGTCGACAAGACCCCCGGTGGCGGCGAACGCTACTCGGGCGGCGGCTTTGTGATCGCCGAAATGCTCCTGGAAGACGTGACCGGCCAAGCCTTCGACGAACTGGCCGACGAGTGGGTCCTGGGACCGCTCGGAATGCGTCACACCACGTTCGTCAATCCGTTGCCGGAACAGTTCCAGCAAAATGTCGCGAGCGGTCACGATGAGATGGGCAATGCGCCGCCCGGGGGCTGGCTTGTTTCCCCCGACATGGGCGCCGGCGGAATCTTCACAACCGCCGCTGACTACGCTCGCTTCATGATCGCAACCCGCAACGCGTTCTTGGGCAGTAAAGATGCGCTGCTGCGTCAGGACCTCGCCCAACAGATGCTGACCCGGCAGGGATCCGGCCAGTTCGGACTGGGATGGCGGTCGGTTGGCGACGGCGATACCCGTCGCATGAATCACGGCGGGTCGAATGACGGTTACCAGAGCGAGACGACGCTTTACCTCGACAGCGGTGATGGAGTGGCTGTATTCACGAACGCCGTGGCGGGCGTTCTGCTGCACGGCGAGATACACAATGCCGTTGCCGACTTGCAGGCTTGGAAAGACTTCCTGCCGGCGCCGAGGAGGGCGCAACTCGTGCCCGCGTCCGAACACTGGCGATATTCGGGACAGTACCGGATCGTGAGGGGCGTCGAGATGCCAACATTACGCGTCTACGCCGAGGACGGCGTACTCAAAAGCGCCATCGACGGGATGCGGGTCACCGGGACACCGATCTATATCGACGAGCAAGGCGTGCTCTTCTCCCGGATGAATCGCCTGGAGACCCGGGTTTGCTACGGTCTCGATGGGCGCGCGCGCCAGCTCGGCGTATTTGAAGCCACGGATAGCGAAATGCTGCGTGCCGTACGGGACTGACTCGAGCAACGAGACGGGTCGGATCGGCGCGAAGCGCGATCGACAAGCTACGACGTCGGCAGCGGCTCGACCAATCGGCCGTGTCTGCGCAGCAACTCCTGAACCTTGTCGATCGGCAGAGCATCGACGCGATGCCCGTCACGCCCGATCATCGTCCGGTTGCCCACGATTGAATTGATCACGGCCTCATCGATCGCCTGCACCGTTGCCTCGAAGATCGGGCTCAGCACAAAATCCGGCAGGAATTGCGCACTCGTCAGCCGTTCCGTTTCGTGAAACGCCGCATCGTTCGCGCAGGACAAGGCAAGAAACAGATCCCCGGAGCTGTTCGACGGGATGGCCCCGGAGCGGGCGATCCCGGATGCACACCGCCTGGCGACGCGCTTCAGTTGGTGTGGCAGCAGTGGCGCATCCGTCGCAACGATGCCGATGATCGATCCTCCGTCCTCACGGACCGTTTCGGTCTTTGGCAGGAATTCGCCAACCGGAACTCCCGCGATCGTGCAAAGGTGGCGAAGCCCATGGTTCGACTGCACGAACGCCCCAACCGTGTAGCAGGATTCGTCGATTTGCACGATCCGCGACGCCGTTCCCGAGCCGCCCTTGAACTCGAAACAGCGCATGCCGGTGCCGCCACCGACGCTGCCTTCCTCCACCGGCCCACCGCGCGCGCAATCGATTGCCGCAAAGACATGTTCTTCGCGCACGTGAAATCCGTTGACATCGTTCAGATAGCCGTCCAGCGTCTCGGCGGCAACCGGCATCGCGAAGCTGTTTCCGGTGTCGAATTTTCCGGGAAAGCGTTCGACGATCCACCGGATCGTCGTGTCACGCGCGATTCCGACGGAGTGCGAATTCGTGATCGTGATCGGCCCATCGCAACGGCCCGCCTCCTCGATCCAGTGTGTGCCGCTCATTTCCCCGTTGCCGTTATAACTGAAGTAGCCGGCAAACACCCCGTCGGCACCGCGCGCGCGCCCGCGCGGCAAAATGGCGGTGACACCGGTGCGTACGGGGCCACGGCCGACGACGAGCGGGCCCTCGCCGCGGATCAACGTGCAATAGCCAACCTCGACGCCCGATACATCGGTTATCGCGTTATGGCGGCCGGGAACGCCCGGAAACGGAATGCCGGCGCCACGTGCCCGCAATTTGCCGTCGGGCGTACGGATGTGCGTTTTTTCCATGATGCCGTCACCTTAATTCGCGCAGGCACATTCGCCGATGCAAAAGACGAATGCCGGTATGCCGTAATGTTTGTATCTGTCGCTACCCGGGCGCGCGCTTCTGAATGTACGAATTCGCGACTTTCTTGAAAACCTCCGAAAAGCTCGTGCGATGATAGATGCGAACCTCGAGAGGCGCCGCCCAACGGTCATCTCCGGCCGGCACGAGCGCCCCTGTCTCGATTTCCGCGAGCGCGGTCTTCCGGGGCAGCCAGGCGATGCCGTGACCTCCCTTCGCCATCGACTTGATGGATTCGGCCAGATCATCGACATAGCGTGTTTCAAGAAGTGCCTGATGTCGCTGCGCGTGCAGCACCTCGTCGACCACCTTGCCCAGATAGGAATTCGGACCGTACGACAGGTAAGGCCGTGGAGAGCCGGGACCGCCGGGCAGCGGATGAAGCGGGGTTCCCTTGGGGCCCGGCGCGCAAAGCGGCACGAGATGGTCCCTCTCGATCAACAGGTACGGATAGTTGGTCGAGGTCAGAAACAAAGGCACGGCGGGATTGGAGAACACGAGCAAATAGTGGCATGAGCCCTCGAGGAACGCCTGCAGGCAGTTATGCATGTTCTCGCAGAGCATGTGCACTTTGAACGGGCCTATGGCCCCATGGAACGCCTGGTAATAGTGCGGGTAATAATGGATCGCCAGGCTGTGGAGCGTGGCAATTCGCACGATACTGCGGTCCTCGGCACCAATTTCCCGGGCAGCACGCCTCGCGGCCCGCAGCGACTTGACGATATCGATTCCCGAATCGCGAAAGGAAATTCCCGCCGCGGTCAACGTGATCGGGAATGAGGTGCGGTCGATCAACTCCACGCCGAGATAATTTTCCAGCGACTTGATGCGGCGGCTGAGCGCCGGTTGCGTCACGTGTCGCTCCTCGGCGGCACGGGAGAAATTGCCCGTCTGCGCGAGGGTCAGGAAATCCTCGAGAAACCTCAGGCCCATGGCGGCCGCCGGCGGGGTGAGTCGGTCATGCACGAATGGTATCAGAACATCTATAAACTGCATTGCACGCGCCCCAGGTCGCCGGGTACTTTGGGAAACCATCCTGGAGGGCGCGCCTTGGACGAGGAAACGAACGGCGGCGGGGCTACAACGGATCCGACGCGACTCCCCGCACGCGCGTTGATGATGTACGCGGTCACGACCTTGCCGATCTCCCTCGTGAACCTGCCGATCAACATGGTGCTGCCCGCATACTACGTTCAAAACACAGCGACCACACTCGCGGCGATTGGCGCGGTTTCGTTCTTCGCTCGCACATTCGACGCGGCCGCCGATCCGTTGGTCGGCTATCTTTCCGACCGCCTGCCAACACGCTGGGGCAAGCGAAAACCTTGGATTCTCGCAGGCTCCCTGGTCTGCGCCGCGGCGATCGTCTTCCTGTTCTCGCCGCCACGCACGGCGACGATCGTCTATTACACTCTCGCTTGTTTCGCGTTTTATGTCGGTTACGCGTTGTTCGACGTGCCGAACAAGGCGTGGGGCAGCGAGTTGTCCCGCCGCTACCTCGAGCGTTCGCGCATCGCGACGTATTTGACCGTGGCTTCCGTTCTCGGCGCACTCGGCTTCTGGTTGGCGCTGATCATCCAGGTTCCATTTACGCACTCCACGCAGATCAACCCGGAGGTATTCCGCGCGATCGCCTGGTGCGACGCGCTTGCGCTGCCGTTGATCGCGTTCTTGGCCTTGCGCTACGTTCCGCGCGGCGCGTTCGTGGGCGCCGCCACCCCCTCGGTCCCCGATCTCCTGCGCGCCATCCGGACTAACCGACTCCTTTGGCGCTTCTGTTCAATCGTCGGCTTCCTGCAGCTCGCCAACGGGATTTCCTCCTCGGTGTTCTTTATTTTCGTCACCCAGTATCTGCGCCTCGGCAGTGAATTCGCCTTCTTCATGCTCGGCTACTTCGCGGTTCAGGTTTCGACGCTCCCTTTGTGGCTCAAGGTGCTGCGTCGCTACGGCAAGCACCGTCCTGGCGCGATAAGCTGGATCTTGAACGGCATGCTGCCGTTCTGTCTTTTCTTCATCCCGCCCGGTCAGAGCGCGCTTTGGCCGGCGCTCGCGCTCACCGTCGCAATGGCCGCGATTGCGGGAGGCGGCCAAGTGGTCCCGATCGCCATCCTGGGTGACATCGTCGATTACGACATGCTCAAGACCGGCGTGAACCGGGCCGGCAATTATTTCGCCATACAAAACGTTCTGTTCAAGCTCTGCATGGGAGCCGGACTCGGCATCGGACTGCCGCTGATCGCCGCCTTTGGATATGCCAACGGCGCGCCGATGGCTGGGCGGGTCAAAGCCGGGCTGATGATTGCGTACGTGATATTGCCGGGTGTGCTGCAATTCATCGCCGCCGCCTTCGCTTGGAACTTTCCCCTCGACGCGCGCCGGCACGACATCGTGCGACGCCGCATCGAACAGCGGGCACGTCGCGACGACAAGGCGAAACCATGAACGCCAAGGTTGAGCATCGGCGAATCCTGCTCGCGGATTACCGCACGCCGGACTGGCTGGTGGATTCGATCGAGATGGAAATCGATCTGGATGCCGAATACACCCGGGTCCTCACCACGATGAGAGTGCGGCGAAATCCGGCCGAGCCCGATGGTTCATCCCCGCTCGTATTGTTTGGCCGTGAACAGCAGCTTTTGGGCGTTCAAGTCGACGGTCACGAGATCGCTCCGGGCGACCGCGAGCTGAGCGCGTCGGCTCTCGTTCTACGAATACCCGAACAATGCGAAGTGCGCATCGAGTCACGGATCCGGCCACAGGACAATCATAGCGGACTGGGCATGTTCGTCGCCGGCGGCGGCGTGATCGCGACCCAGTGCGAACCGGAGGGCTTCCGACGCATCACGTATTTTCCGGATCGTCCGGACGTCATGGCAATCTACACCGTCACTTTGCGGGCGTCACCGGAGCGATACCCGGTCCTGTTATCGAACGGCAACCTGGTTGCCAGCGGAACTCTCCATGACGGCCGCCATTGGGCGCGCTGGCACGATCCACATCCCAAGCCCTCCTATTTGTTCGCCGTCGTCGCGGGGAACCTGCCACACCTCACCGACCAGTTTCTGACCCGATCTGGACGCTCCGTGGCGCTGAAGATATACGCGTCCCCGGACAAGATTTTGCGGTGCCGTCACGCGATGGATTCGTTGAAGCACGCCATGCGCTGGGATGAGGACGAGTATGACCTGGAATACGACCTCGACGTGTACCACATCGTCGCCCTCGACGGCCATGTCGGCGCACAGGAAAATAAAGGGCTGAATGTCTTCGACGCGCAGACGATCGTCGCAGATCCGGATGATGCCACCGACGACGACTACATGCTGATCGAGCGTATCGTCGGACACGAGTACTTTCACAACTGGACCGGCAATCGAGTCACCTGTCGAGATTGGTTTCAGCTGAGTCTGAAAGAAGGACTCACCCGATTTCGCGACCAGGAATTCTCGAGCGCGATGTCGGCCGCCGCAGAAAAACGCATAGCGGCGGTAAGCCGCATGCGAGCCGATCAATTCGCCGAGGATTCCGGTCCCGCCGCACACCCTGTGAAGCCGGAGTCGTTCATCGAAGTGGCCAATTTCTACACGACCACTGTCTATGAGAAGGGCGCGGAATTGATCCGCATGTTGCGCCTCCTGATAGGACCGACTGCCTATCTTAAAGGTATCCGCATGTATCTGACCCGTCACGACGGTCGGGCGGTCACCACGGAGGATTTCGTCCGCACCATGGAAGATGCTTCCGGGCGGGACCTGACACAGTTTCGCCTTTGGTACCACCAGGCCGGCACTCCGCAACTGGACATCGACGAACACCACGATGCGACGACGCACACCTATAGACTGCGGATCCGCCAGTCTTGTCCCGCGACTCCGGGGCAACCGCGCAAGGAACCGATGCACATTCCTGTCGCGATAGGTCTTCTCGACACAGACGGTCGGGCACTGCCTTTGCGACTGCGCCACGATGTGACTCCGTGCACCGACACGACACGAGTGCTCGAAGTCCGGCATTCAATCGAGGAGTATGAATTCGTCGACGTTCCGGTCGCACCGATACTGTCGGTGCTGAGAGACTTTTCGGCGCCGGTACGAGTGACCTTCCAGCGCCGTGCGAACGACAGCCTTTTTCTCGCGATTCACGACACCGACCCCGTGAGCCGATGGGACGCGATCCAGGGACTTGCAACACGCGCGATTCTGGAAGCCGCGGAGGATTTTCGCGTCAAGCGACCTCCGCGCATCGAGCCTGATTTCCTGAATGTGTGCGCCGAAATCCTCTCCGGCGAAGCCGATCCCGGCATCGCCGCCCTCCTCCTGCGATTGCCCGAGGAGAACACATTAGGCGCCGCCGCGGAACCACCGATCGACTTGGATTGCATCGTCGCCGGGCGCCAATTCGTCATCGGCACTCTTGCGAGGTCCCTGCGGGATCGTTGGCTCGCTCGCTACGAGGAACTTGCGAACGACGAGCCTTACCGCCCGGAGGCGATTCCGATCGCGCGACGACGCCTGCGAAATTTGAGCCTCGGTTATCTGGCGGTGCTCGGCGACGAGACATCCATCCGACGCGTCATCCACCAGATGGACAACGGCGCAAACGCGACCGACCGGATTGCGGCGCTGTCGATTCTGACAGACCTCGATTTTCCCGATCGGATCGCCACCTTTGACCGATTTTACGAGCGCTGGCGGCCCAATGACTTGATCGTAGACAAGTGGCTTTATATTCAGGCCACTTCGAGACTGCCGGGAACCGTGGAACGCGTACGCGCATTGACCGCCCACCCCGCGTTCGATCTATTGAATCCAGCGAAGGGCAAGGCCCTCCTTGGCGGATTCTGCAGGCGCAACTATGTTCAGTTCCACGAACCCGGCGGAAGCGGCTACCGGTTGTTCGCCGAAATGCTCATACAAGTGGACCGCATCAAGCCGGAAAGCATTAACTGGCTCATGCCACAAGCCATGCAGTGGCGCCGATTGGATGTCTCGCGACGACATCTCATCCAGACTGAATTCAGAAGAATTATCGACACTCCGAATATATCGCGCGGACTCTATGAACTGCTCGCCAACGCGCTTCTGGAGCCAAGCGCGAGCCCAGATTCGCCTGCCATGGGTTGAGGATACGAAATGAGCATGATCGCCGGACATTTTGCAATGCGTGGCGTCGTCGAAACCGCTGACGCAATCCGCCGTGGCGAGCTGCGCGCCGTCGACGTCCTGGAGGAATGTCTCCAGACCTTTGAGGTGGCCAATCCCCAGATCAATGCCTTCATCATGACACGGCTCGATGCCGCCCGACGTGAAGCGGAAGACATCGATCGGCGGGTCGGTCGCGGCGAGGACCCCGGCAAGCTTGCGGGAGTGCCGTTCGGCGTCAAGGACATCGAGGACATCGCGGGCTTGCCGACGACCCAGGGCTCATTGCTCCTGAAGGATGCGCCGCCGGCCGTCCAGGACTCAGTGCATGTCGAGAAACTTCGAGCGGCTGGTGCGATTGCAATCGGAAAAACCAACATTTGCGAGTTCGGCATCGACGCAAGCACATACAACAAGCTCTGGGGCGTCACGCGTAATCCGTGGAATCTGCAACTCACCCCGGGGGGCAGCAGCGGAGGTTCGTCAGCCGCGGTTGCTGCGGGAATCGTGCCTTTCGCCACGGCGACGGATGCGTCCGGGTCAACGCGTGAGCCGGCGTCCTTCACAGGCTTGGTGGGATTGAAGCCGAGTCATGGCCGCATCCCGCGCGGTGATGGATTCGCCAATTGGGCGACTCATGGTGCGCTCACGCGTAGTGTTGCCGACACCGCCCGCTACCTGGACGCGGTCGCCGGCCCCGACGACCGCGATCGGCAGTCATTGCCGGCGAGTGGGGTAGGCTACGAGCAGGCCATCGGTGTACTCGACGTCTCAGGATTGAGAGCCGTTTGGTCGATGGATCTCGGCTACGCGATCGTGGAGCCGGAAGTGGCCGACATCGCACACCAGGCCGCGCAAAGACTGGTCGCAGCTGCGGGACTGAATTTGCTCGAGCGGGACTTTCGTCCCGTGAATGCACGCGATGCGCTGGGCATCATCATGATCTTCAAGGCTCGCGAGGACATGACGCTGACGGGAATGCTGCCGAGCCGCCAAGGAGACCTCGGGGCACAACTGCAATATTGGCTCGAGATGGGCAAGGGAATCGGGCCCGCGGATGTGGCGGCGTCTTGGATTACGGTGCGCCAGCTGGAAAGAGACATGGCGCTGCTGTTCCGTGACGCCGATCTGCTCCTGACACCGGCGGTGGCGTGCGCACCCTATGGGGCCGATTCGATGATGCCGGAAGTCATAGACGGTCGCGACGCGAGCCACTCGGGACCGGAACCCTTCGGTTTGCTCGCGAACATAGCGTGGAACCCGTCGATTTCCGTTCCGGCCGGCGTAACCCGTGGCGGCCTGCCGGTGGGCCTACAAATCACCGCCCGTCGTCATCGCGACGACATCGCCCTACGGCTCGCAAGAATACTCGAGATGGATCGGCCCTGGAGCTTGCCTTGGCAAATCAAGACCTGAAGCGCCGCATCCATGTCCTCGGAACCGGCGGCACGATCGCCGGCGCTCAATCCGACAGCCGTCACCTCGGCTACACCGCCGCAACCTACGGCATCGATTGGCTTTTGAATGCCGTCCCCGGCCTCCATGACCTCGCCATACTGACCGGTGAACAACTCGTTAACATCGGCAGTCAGGACATGGACGATCGGATCTGGCTTCAGCTCGCACGGCGTGTCGACGAACTGCTCAGCACACCCGCGGTCGATGCGGTGCTGATCACCCATGGCACGGACACGCTGGAGGAAACCGCGTACTTCCTGAGTCTCGTGATTGCCAGTCCGAAGCCGGTGGTGCTGGTCGGTTCGATGCGGCCGGCGACGGCACTCGGTGCCGACGGACCTGCGAATATCTACAACGGGGTCGCCCTGGCGACCGATGCGCGCGCGGCCGGGCGAGGCACTCTCCTGTGTCTGGACGGGGAAATTCACAGACCGCGCCATGTGACGAAAGCAGGCACGATGAGTTCCAATGCCTTTTGCAGTTCGCCGGCGGGACTTGCCGGTGTCGTGCTGGCAGGCCGTGTCGAGTGGTTCGAGGTTGCGGGCGCCGCACGCGCTCACTGCTTTTCGATCGCGGGTCGCGATGAGCTGCCGCGTGTGGACATTATTTACGCCTACCCAGGCATGTCTGCCGACCTCATCGATTCACTGGTTGCCGCCGGTACCCGCGGATTGGTGATTGCAGGCGTCGGCGCGGGGAACATCAACCGTTCTGCGATTGCACGTTTGTCGGCTGCCGTTGCGAACGGCATCCCGGTGGTCCGAAGTTCACGAGTCGCACGGCCCATGGTTTTTCGCAATGCTGAGGTGAATGATGATCACCATGGCTTCGTAGCCGCCCGGGATTTAAATCCTGGTAAATCGCGCGTTCTCCTGCAGCTCGCGCTGACAGTGAGCACTGATGCGGGTCGAATTCAGGAGTACTTCGAACGATGTTGAAAGCAATTTATACCGGGGCCCGCGACCGACTAAGGGGAAAAACGGCGCTCGTCACGGCGGCGGCACAGGGAATCGGCCGGGCGACCGCGGAGCGGTTCGCCATGGAAGGCGCAATGGTGTGGGCGACGGATCGCGATGCGGAACGCCTTCAAGGACTTCAGGGCTGCAACCTCGCCACGCTCGATGTGACCGATCCGGCGGCGATTCGGGCAATCGCGGAGCGGATTGGGACGGTCGATATTCTCTTCAATTGTGCCGGCTTCGTGGCGAACGGCACGATTCTCGACTGCACCGAGGAGGACTGGCGTTTTTCATTCGAGCTCAACGTGACCTCCATGTACCACATGATCCGCGCCGTGCTGCCCGGAATGCTCGAGCGCGCGGCCGGTTCGATTATCAACGTATCATCCGTGGCGGGCGCAGCGAAGGGCGTACCGAATCGATGCGTCTACGGCGCCACCAAGGCGGCGATCGTTGGTTTGACGAAATCGGTTGCAGCCGATTTCGTGACCCGCGGAATACGATGCAATGCGATCTGCCCGGGAACGGTCGAGACTCCTTCCCTGCGAGAGCGACTCGAGGCTACTGGCCAATATGAACAGGCATTGGCTGCGTTCAAGGCGCGCCAACCCATGGGACGACTCGGACGGCCGGAGGAAGTGGCGGCGCTGGCCGCATACTTAGGGTCCGATGAGGCAAGCTTTACAACTGGCCAATGCCATATGATCGATGGCGGCTGGTCCAACTGACGAGTGAGCACCAAAAACCATGAAACTGATCCGTTATGGCCGAAACGGCGAGGAACGCCCCGGTTTGGTCGATGCACAGGGAACAATTCGCGATTTGTCATCGGTGATTGAGGATATCGACGGCGCGGCACTTTCTCACACGAGCCTCGCACAACTGCGCGAGCTTGACACCACTCGTTTGAAGCCGGTTGACCCGGTCGAGCGCATTGGCGCGTGCGTCGCAAAGCCCGGGAAGTTCATTTGCATAGGGCTCAATTTTAGGGATCACGCGGCAGAGACCGGTGCGTCGATTCCAGCGGAGCCGGTGGTTTTTCTAAAGGCGACCAGCGCAGTGAGCGGGCCACACGATCCGATCGTCAAGCCCCGTAACTCCCGGAAGCTCGACTGGGAGGTCGAACTCGCTTTCGTGGTCGGCGAAGAAACGCGCTACGTCGACGAGACGCAGGCCGCCTCCAGGATCGCCGGATACTGCGTCTGCAATGACCTCTCCGAGCGGGAATTCCAGCTCGAGCGCGGCGGACAATGGGACAAGGGCAAGGGGTGCGATTCATTTGGACCCATTGGCCCGTGGCTCGTCACCGCCGACGAAGTCGACGATCCGGCCCGTCTGCGGATGTGGTTGACGGTGAACGGCAAACGCATGCAGGACGGCTCGACGAGCCAGATGATTTTTCGTCCGGCTTTCTTGTTGTCCTATCTCAGCCAGTTCATGAGTCTGCAACCCGGCGACGTCGTGACGACGGGAACCCCAGCCGGCGTCGGCCTAGGCCGCAAGCCGCCCGAATTCCTGCAGGTGGGTGACGTGGTCGAACTTGGCATCGACGGTCTCGGAACGCAACGCCAGATCGTCGTCCCCTGGAATGGCGTCACGTGATACCGGATAGCGCGTGGCGCATCCGATCACTCCTGAACCCTGATGGAGAGATCGAATTATCCCTCACCGAGGAGCCGGTCCCACAGCCCGGTCCCGATGAGGTCCTGATCCGTGTACAAGCGGCGCCGATCAACCCGTCCGATCTGGGCCAGCTATTCGCGGCTGCGGATCCGGGAAGCTTCCGCCAATCAGGAACGGACGACCGCCCCGTTGTTAAAGCGCCGGTCTCGAAACACATCCTCGAGGCGCTCGCGCCTCGTGTGAACGTACCCATGGGCGCCGGAAACGAAGGGGCTGGATACGTGGTTGCCGCCGGTGATTCCAGCGCGGCCAGGGAAATGCTGGGGCATGTCGTCGCCAGTTTCGCGGGCAACATGTACGCTCAGTATCGCTGCGTACCGGTGGCGCAATGCATGCCGCTGCCGGCGGGAGTAACGGCGGCACAGGGTGCCTCGTGTTTCGTCAACCCGATGACCGTGCTCGGCATCCTCGAGACGACCCGTCTCGAGGGACATGCGGCGCTCGTTCAAACCGCGGCTGCGTCGAATCTCGGACAGATGCTCAACCGCGTCTGCATGGAGGACGGTAGAGACCTCGTCAGCGTGGTGCGAAGTGAGGATCAGGAGCGACTGCTGCGGGCGCAGGGCGCGCGCCACGTCTGTAATTCGAGCCAGCCTTCGTTCGATCATGACCTCCTGAAGGCGATCGCGACGACCAATGCCACCATCTGTTTCGACGCCGTTGGCGGCGGCGATCTTGCCGGTCGAATACTCGCGGCGATGGAAAGAGCGCAGGCGCAGAAGGCGTCCGGCTACTCGCTCTATGGCACCGCCATTCACAAACAGGTCTATATCTACGGCGCGCTCGACACGACACCGACAACCTTGCGGCGCGACTACGGAGCAAGCTGGAGCATCGCCGGCTGGCTGCTGCCGCAATTCTTGCAAAAAATCGGTCCGGATGCGGTCCGAAGGCTTCAACAGCGTATTATCGACGGGTTGCAGACGACGTTCGCGAGTCAATATCGCAAGGAGATTTCGCTTGCCGAGGCCCTCCGGGTTGGTGAAATAGCGATCTACGCACGTCGCTCGACGGGAGGCAAATATCTGATCAATCCACAAAGGACGTCATAACGCACGCCCGCTCGAACATACACGCTGCAGAGAACGCCATGAAAATCGGCTTTATCGGACTCGGTAACATGGGCGCCGCGATGGCGCACAACCTGCTCAAGGCGGGCCACGAAGTGGCCGTTTGGAATCGATCGGCAGCGAAGGCGGCTCACCTCATCGCGGCGGGTGCCGTACTTTCGCCCACGCCGAAGGCATGTGCCGTCGGCCGCGAACTCGTAATCACCATGCTCGCCGACGATGCCTCTGTCGATGCCGTGGTCGACGGCGACGATGGACTCCTGGAGGGGCTCGCATCGAACGCGATGCACGTTTCGATGAGTACGATCGCGGTCGCCACTGCGCAGCGCCTGGCGGCGGCGCACCTGGCACACGGACAACGCTTCATCTGCGCCCCCGTGTTCGGCAGACCGGAGGCCGCCGCCGCCGCAAAGCTCTTCATCGTCGCGGCCGGTCCCGACGCGGATATCCGAGCGGCGAAGCCTGTGTTCGAGGCGATGGGTCAACGGATCTTTGCCGTGGGTGTCACACCCTCCGCCGCGGCCCTCGTCAAGCTCTGCGGCAATTTCATGATCCTTGCGGCGGTCGAGGCGCTCGGTGAAGCGATGACCCTGGCGGACAAAGGCGGCGTTCCGAAGGCGCAACTGCTGGAGGTTCTTACAGGCACCCTGTTCGATGCGCCAATTTACCGCACCTATGGTGCCATCGTGGTGGAGGATCGATTCACGCCGGCCGGCTTCGTGGCGCCCCTCGGCCTCAAGGACATGCGTCTGGTCGGGCAATCCGCGGAGAGCCTGCGTGTGCCCATGCCACTGCTCAATGTCCTGCGCGATCACCTCCTCCAGACGATCGCCGTCGAGGGCGACAACGTCGACTGGTCGGCAATAGCGCTCACCACCGCAAAAAACGCCGGAATGGGAAGGTGACGATCCACGGGTGTCATTCAATGCCGAAAAATCCTCGATAGATCGCGCCGCCCAACGCGCCGCCAACGAGAGGCACCAACCAGAAAACCCACAACTGATGGAGAGCCCAGCCGCCTTGAAATATTGCCGGACCGGTACTACGAGCGGGATTTACAGACGTGTTGCTGACGGGGATGCTGATCAGATGAATCAATGTCAGAGCGAGACCAATCGCGATGCCGGCAAATCCAGCGGGTGCGCGTTTGGAGGTCGCCCCCATGATGATGAACACAAAAAGCGCGGTCATCACGAGTTCACAGATCATCACCGCGGGCAGCGAATACCCGCCGGGCGAGTGCGCCCCGTAGCCATTACTGGCGAAGCCGCCGGCACTTGCGCTGAAACCCGGTTTGCCGGTCGCAATGAGATAAAGGACCCCGGCGGCGACAATCGCGCCGAACACCTGTACTAGGATGTAGGGAATCAAATCTCGCCAGGCGAATCGGCCGCCGGTGGCCAGACCGATCGAGACGGCCGGATTGAAATGCCCGCCTGAGATGGGTCCCACCGCGTAAACCATGGTCAGCACGGTGAGGCCGAAAGCCAATGCGACGCCCGTGAAGCCGATACCCAACTGCGGGTAAGCCGCGGCGAGGACGGCGCTGCCGCAACCGCCTAGAACCAACCAGAAGGTACCGAAAAATTCCGCCGCACAACGCTTGCCGATAGACATGTGGGTCCCCCCCCCTTTGTTTCAGCACAGAGTATACAAAAGCTTGCCTTAATGGCACTCGCGCGGCGGATATACTCAAGGCATGAGTGAAGACCTCGTACTCGTCACCGGCGGCTCGGGCTTCGTCGCCATGCATTGCATCGAGCAACTCCTCCTCGCCGGATACGATGTCCGCACCACCGTCCGCTCATTTGCGCGCGAACCCGAGGTCCGCGAAGCGCTGAGGAATGCAGCGGCTCCACGGCAAGACGCTCTCAGTTTTGCCGAGGCGGACCTCACCCGGGACGAGGGTTGGGCGGATGCCGTTGCCGGTTGCCGTTTCGTCCTGCATGTTGCATCACCCTTTCCCGCTTCAGTCCCGAGACGAGAAGACGAACTCATCGTCCCGGCACGTGAAGGTGCGCTCCGGGTACTGCGGGCGGCCCGCGATGCCGGCGTTCAGCGAGTCGTCCAGACATCGTCCTTCGCGGCGGTCGGATATGGACACAAGCCCCAGAACATCCCGTTCGATGAGACCCGCTGGACGAACGTCGACGGACCCGGAGTGAGTGCCTACGCAAAGTCGAAGACCCTGGCCGAGCGGGCAGCCTGGGACTTCATCGCCCGGAACGGGGGTAAACTCGAGCTTTCGGTGGTCAATCCGGTCGCCATCTTCGGCCCGACCTTGAGCCGCGACTTTGCGACGTCCATACTCATCGTGCAACGACTGCTGGACGGGTCTGTGCCTGCGTGCCCCCGGATCGGCTTCGGTGCCGTCGATGTACGCGATGTCGCCGACCTTCACCTACGCGCCATGACGAATCCGGCCGCCATAGGCGAGCGTTTCCTCGCGGTGGCTGGAGAATCGATTTCGTTACTCGACATGGCGACGATTCTCAAGACCCACCTGGGTAACGTAGGACGCCGTGTTCCCACCCGGGAATTGCCGGACTGGAGCGTGCGTTTCCTCGCCCTCTTCCTCTCGGATTTGAAGACCATCATTCCAGAATTGGGCAACATAAAGAGCGTTTCGAACGGTAAGGCGAAGCGCCTGCTAGGCTGGGAACCGCGCTCCAACGAAGAAGCGATTACCGCCAGCGGCGAAAGTCTCGCGCGTCTTGGCTTGCTCAAGCAATATTAGCGCGACCGGATAACAGCGGGGCTGGGGGTGGGCGCAGACGCCCTGGGGCAAGAGAGAGGCGGTCTCCGCCAAATTGTTCTCGGCGGCGATGGACTGCAGCACTCCGCCCGCTGGAAAGCTGCTCATCGGCATTCGTGTCGCGCAATGCCTAGCTCAGCAGCGGATGGCCGTCGGGTAACTGGCGTGCATACCAAGTAGCGAGCCGATGCCGGATCGTCTTCTCGCTGATCTGTTCCTCCGGCATGGGCGCTATGAGTCTGTCATGGACGAGCAAGCGATAGACGTATAGAGCCTTGTCGCTCGCCGAATCCGTGGCCTCGAACTCGACCGCCTTGCGGCCTTCCGCGTACCGAACGCCCGCCAGCAAGGCCGCTTTGAACAGTTCCCCTTCATCCTTGAGCTTCTTCATGTGAAGTACTTCCTCTCTCAAGC
>VFSW01002591.1_pt1 | contig 27339 bp, 27 predicted proteins | sample 5358111 | NCBI WGS metagenome assembly VFSW01 (sample SAMN11554181, study PRJNA540505) | mine drainage metagenome | isolation source: sediment from site ElyBrook_90M | place: USA: Ely Copper Mine, Vershire, VT | collected 2017 | reverse complement strand
GTTCAGCGGGGGCTGGGACCGCGGGGGCGCGGCGGTGGTGCTGGAAGGCAAGCGCAGCCTGGCGGCCCTGCAGTCGCTTTTGGATAAGAGCCTTCTGCGCGTCTGCGAGGAGGGCGGCGAGCCTCGCTTCGAGATGCTCGAGACGCTGCGCGAGTTCGCGCTCGAGCGCCTCGACGCGCACGGCGAGGGCGAAGACGCCCGGGCCCGCCATTCGGAGCACTTCCTGTCGCTGGCCGAGACCTGCAGCTCGCGGCTGGAGGGGCCCGACCAGCAGCGCTGGTCCGAGCGCCTGGCGCGCGAGTTCGACAATTTCCGCGCGGCGCTGGCCCGCGCGCTGGCGCGACGGGACGCCGACGCCGCGCTGCGCTTCGCGGCGAACCTGGGGCCGCTCTGGAACCAGCGCGGGCGCTACACCGAAGGGCGCGCTCGGCTGGAGGCCGCGCTCCGGCTGGGGGACGGGGCTCCGTCCGAGGCCCGCGCTCGCGCGCTCCACGCGCTCGGGCAGATGCACAACGGGCTCGGCGATCTTCCCCAGGCCCGCCGTCAGGCCGAGACGGCGGTGTCGATGTTTCGCGCGCTCGGCGACCGGATCGGCGCGTTCGACGCGCTCACGACGCTGGCGTGGGTCTTCATGTACCAGGGAGATGTCGACGGCGCCGAAAGACTGACGCTGGAACTGCTTGAGGAAAGCGAGCGCATCGGCGAGCCGCGCCGGCGCGCCTTGGCGCTCAAGCACGCGGCTTCGATCGCGCAGGAGCGCGGCCAACTGGAGCGATCGACCGCCTTGATCGAGGAGGCCCTGGTCCTGATGCGGCAAGCGCAGGACAAGCTCGGCGTCGCCATCCTCCTGAGCGTGCACGGGGAGAACGTCCGTCCTTCCGGGGACTTCGCGCACGCGGCCCGTCTTTACGAGGAGAGCCTCTCCTTGTCGCGCGAGTTGGGCAACGCGTTCTGGTGCGCGGTGGCGGGGTTCAACCTCTCGATCTGCCGGCTGCGGCTGGGCGAGCCCGGCCCGGCGCTGTCCCTCATGAAGGAGGCGCTCGCGACCGCGCACGCCATCGGCAACAAGCGCAACGTGCCCCCGGCGCTCATCGGTTTCGCCGCCCTGGCGGTCCTGGGCGGAAGACCCAAGCCGGCGGCCGAACTCCTGGGCGCGGCGGAGAAGCTCCTGGCCGAGCAGGGCACGCTCTTGGTGTACGCCGACCGCAGCGAGCAGCAGGAGACCGAGCGCTCCGTGCGGGCGGCGCTGGACGCCGGGGCGTTCGAGACGGGGCGGGCGGCCGGCGCGAAGCTCTCGCTCGACGCGGCGGTCGCGACGGCCCTGGAACTGGCGGACGGACTCGAGTTCGCCGGCCCCGTCCGGCGTTAAAACGCGAGGGCGGGCAGGAGGCTGGCGTGCTGGTCGCTCCAAGCCGCGAAGCCGCGCGGGGGCGCGTCCAGCGGGGCCCAGGCCTTCGTCCGGACCAAGGTCTCGATCGCCGCGGGGTCGCGGCTGAGCGCGGCCCACACCGACGGGACCTTGCCCTCCTCGAAGTGCTCGAACTGGGCCTGCGAGTGCGACGCGCCGGTCAGGCCGAGCTCGAGCGCGGCGGCGGCCAGCACGGGGCGGAGATCGAGATAGCGGTTGGACGCGTGCAGGAGGATCACGCCGCCGGGACGCAAGCGGCGCAGGTAGACCTCGAAGGCCTCCTTCGTCAGCAGGTGGATGGGCATGGCGCCGCTGTTGAAGGCGTCGAGAATGACGGCGTCGTACTCGGCGCCTTCGGCGGCCTCGAGCTTCAGGCGCGCGTCCCCGGTGACGACGTTGATCTTGGCGGGGCTGATGGCCAGGTGGGTGAACCAGGTGCGGGCGATCGTCTCGACGTCGGGATCCAGCTCGTAGAAGTCCAGCGTCTGTCCCTTCCGGCCGTAGGCGGCGATGCTGCCGGCGCCGAGGCCGACGACGGCGACGTCCTTCCAGCGCTCGCCGAACGCGCTCCAAGCCTCGGCCAGCGGAGAGCCGGGGTTGTAGTACGACAGCGGAACGGACTGCTTGGCGGGGTCCAGGAACTGCATGCCGTGATCGGTGTTGCCGTGGTAGAGCCAGCGCACGCCGTCCTTGTCCTGGACGGTGTAGATGCCGTAGAAATTCCTCAGGCTGTAGACGGTGCCGGAGTGCTCGCCGGCCGAGACGACGGCCGCGGCCAGCGCGAGGGCCAGCGCGCCGACGCCGAGGGCGGCGGCCGGGCGCGCGGCGACCCGCTCCCAGTCGCGCAGGAGGATCGCGGCGACGGCGACGACGGCGACGGGAGCCCAGTCGAGGGCGACGGCGCCGACGTGGCGGCCCAGGATCGGCACGGCGAGGGCCACCAAGGCGCTGCCCAGCCAGCCTCCGGCGGCGATCCAGCTGTAGTACTCGCCGGTCTGGCCCTCGGACTCGGGGCGCTCCGAGGCGAGCGACTTGTGGAAGATCATGCTCAGCGCGAACAGGGCGAAGATCATGTAGGCGAACTTGCCGATGTCGAGCAGGCGGGCGATCGTCTGCAGGGGAGTGGACTCGGTCGACAGCGTGAAGGCGAGGCCGACGACGGCGAGGGCGAGGACGACGCAGGCGGCGATGAAGGGCCGCAGGACCTCGTTCAGGTGATCGAGGCTCCAGGGCTTGCGCTTGAAGTTCAGGACGAAGGTCAGTAGATAGGCGGCGAGCGGGGCGCTCCACAGCAAAGGCACGGCGGCGAAGTCCAAGGTCATCAGGTTGGTCGTCGCGAGCATGGCGGCGCACGGCGCGGCGCTGAGCAGGACCCACAGGGCGCGCTTCCTCGGCGTCGGGACGGGGCCGGGAGTCTCCTTCTTCGGGGCAGCGGCGACGCCGCGCGGGAGGCAGGACGCGCACAGGGCGGCGTAGGCCGCATAGAGAACGCGCCACAGCCGGCCTTGGGCGGTGAGAGTCAGCAGCGGTTCGATGACGAAGGGAAAAGCGATCAAGGCGGTCGCGGCGCCGGCGTTCGAGGCGGCGTAAAGAAAATAGGCGTCGTCGACGCGGCGCTTCGACGAGGTTTTCCACCAGCTCTGGACGACGACGACGGTCATGGACAGCACGAAGAAGGGGGCGCCGACTTCCAGCGTGAGGGCGCGGAGGAGATTCCACAGTGGACCGGAGTCCGGGGAGAACGGAGGCAAGGTCAACGGCAGGAAGAAAAACGGTGTGAGCAGAAGACCGAGGTGGATTCGGCTGTAGCGCCTCATGCCCCAATGCTTCGTGGCGGCGCGGCTCAGGAGATAGCCGATCAGCAGCAGGGCCTGGAAGAACATGACCGAGCCGGTCCAGACGTAGGCGGCTCCGCCGAAGCTCGGGAGGAGGAGCTTCGCGGCGGCCAGCTCCAGACAGAACGAAAGAAAGGAGCCGAGAAAGACGATGGCTTGGAAGCGGAGCCGGTTTTGCTCGATGAGCCAGTGTAGCTCTTTCGTCGAGGGAACGATTCGCGCCGTTCAATCGTAAGAGGGTATGGGATTCCCGGAGTTAAGATGGGATTGACAACCACTATGATAGCGCCCATAATATCACTATGAGGCCGGCCAAGCTCGTCCAGTTGGCCAGGAACAATCCCGCGGGGCTGCGGTTTTCGGAGCTCTGTCGGCTGGCGGAAGCGTTCGGGTTCGTCTTCCAACGGCAAAAGGGATCGCACCGCGTCTACGCGCACGATGGGATTCGCGAGATCATGAATTTTCAGGACGACCGGGGGACGGCGAAGGCGTACCAAGTTCGGCAATTGCTCGACTGCATCGACAAGGACGGATTGACCTTGGGAGAGTGTCGGCCATGACCGATCTTTACGAGCGAAAGGTGTTCTACAGCAAGGAAGACAAGGGCTGGATCGCGATCGCCCCGGAGCTTCCCGGTTGCTCCGCTTTCGGGAAGACCGACGCGAGGGCGCTCAAGGAGTTGGACACGGCCATCGAGCTGTGGCTCGAGACGGCGAAGTCCGAGAAATGGAAAGCTCCCGAGCCGTTGGCGGCCAAGCGGCCGGCGGGAAAAGTTCTTCTGCGCCTGCCGCGCGAACTCCACCAGGACTATCTCAACTTAGCGGCGAGCGAGGGCGTCTCTCTGAACCAGTACATGCTCTACGTCCTGGCCCGCTACCGCGAACTGGGACATCACGCCCGCCACTTCAAGTAGGCGTCAGAGCCAGCGGAAATTCCAGCTCAGGTCGAAGCCGCGCTTGCGGGCCTCCACGATGAAGGGCTCGGGCGGGACGCCGGCCTCCACGGTGTAGGCGCCGGGCTTGATGAGGCCCTCGCCGGCCATCTGGGCGACGATGGAGGCGGGGAAGGCCGTCGTCCTCATCATGGCGGTCATCTGGTTCTCGCGGTCGTAGCGGTCGACGAGATCGTGGACGACCTCGGCGGGCTTGCCGTCCTTCACTCCGCGCACGACGGTGTGGATGACGACCAGGTCCTCGTCGCCGGGGCGGTGGAAGTGCTCGCGGAACAGCTTGACGGCGAGCTCGCGGGGGGCGACCTTCACGCCTTTGCGGATCTCGACGGGCTTCAGGTCGAAGAAGCCCATGGCGCGCATGGCGTCCATGGCGGGGATGTGGCCGGGATAGCGCAAGAACTTGTTGTACATGGTCTTGACCTTGCCGCGGTAGGACTCGGCCAAGGTCGAGAGTCCGCCGGCGGCGTGACCGGCCTCGACCTGGCCGAACGGGGGCAGGTCGAGGGTTTCCAGCTCGGACAAAGCGGGGCGGGTGACGAGCTTGCCGTCGACCAGCGCGACGGCGGTGCCGGCGTACTCGTTGATGAGGCCGTGCTCCGAGAAGGTCAGCATGTAGTTGAGCGGGGGCGCGGGCTTCTGGGGGAGGCCGCCGTCGTAGATTCTGACCTCGTCGGCGCGGTCCAGGAGGGACATGGCGTGGACGGCCAAGGTCGAGATCATGCCGGGGCCGAGGCCGTTGTCGGGCAAGACGCAGACGCCGGCCTTCTTGGCGGCCTTGTCGAGGGCGAGCTCCTTGCGGACGATGTCGGTGCTTCCTCCGAGGTCCACGAAGTTGACGCGGGCGGAGATGGCGGCCTTGGCGAGGGCGAGGTTGAAAAAATAGGGCACGCAGGACACTAAAGCGTTGAAGCCCTTCGCGGCCTTGGCGACGGCGGCGGGGTTGGCGGCGTCCATGCGCTTGAACTTGGCGCGTCCTTTCGACACTTTCGCCAGGAACTTCTTGGCGGAGGCGAGGTTCTGGGCGGAGGCGTCGCACAGGACGACCTCGGCGACGCCGGGGTTGCGCAGCATGTCGAAGGCGCAGGCGCGGCCCTGGAAGCCGGCGCCGAGGATCATGTATCTCATCATGGCGCCATTCTACTAAAAGACTCCGCCAACTCGTCGCGGGCCATGTCCGCGGATCATTCGGAGCGGGAGGCAAAAGGCCCCCCTTCCGCCGGAGCGGAAGAGGGGCCCGTGTCGAGTCGGTCGTTCGCCGATTCTTACTGCGGCATCAGGTCCGACTGACAGGCCGCGAGGCTGCAGGTGACGGAAGGCTGCTGCGTCGGCTCGACGTCGTAGGTCACCGTGTAGGCGCCGTAGACGGCGGGCGTTCCGTTGCGCGTGAACACCGCCTTCCATGCGGGCGAGGTGGACCCCGCCGCGACGCTGGTCAGGGTGAAGTACTTCATCAGCGGGATCGCCATGTCCCAGCCGGTGCAGGCGAAGTTCGCCGACGTGCAGTAGCTGCCGTTGTTGGCCAGATACCGCTCGTTGGCGCCGCGGATGGAGTCGAGCGTGGTGAGAGCCTCGGCCGCCTTGCCCTTCTCGACGACCTTGAAGTACTGCGGCACGGCGATCGCGGCCAAGATGCCGATGATCAAGACGACGACGAGCAGCTCGATGAGAGTGAAGCCGCCCTTCGTTTTGCGGGTGCGGATCAGCTTTTCTTTGTTCATTTTTTCTCCTTAATGCAGCGGTGCGGGCAGCAAATCGGTCACGCAGTCAGGCTGCGAGCAGGATAAAACGGGCGCTCCGCCCTGCTCGACGTCGGCCGAGACGACATAGGCCCCGTAGAGCGCGGGAGAACCGTTCCGCGTCAAGGAGGCCTTCCAGCCCGGAGGCGTCCCGGGGGCCGCGAGAGTGAACGCGGTGAAATAGTGGAGGGTCGGGATCGTCAGGTCGAAGCCGTTGCACCCGGCGGCGACCTGGCAATAGGCGTTGTACTTCGCGTAGTAGCGGTCCTCGGAGCCGCGCAGCGAGTCGAAGACCTGGACGGCCTCGTTGAGCTTGCCCCTCTCGATCGTTTTCCAATACTGCGGCATGGCGATGGCGGACAGGACTCCGATGATGATGATCACCACGAGGAGTTCGACGAGAGTGAAGCCTTTCGATTTTTTGGTCATTGAGGCATCAGGTCGATCGCGCATTGCGCCTGGCTGCAGGTGATGATCGGCGCCACGCCCGGCTCGACGTCGTAGGTCACCGAGTACGCCCCGTACACGGCCGGCGTCCCGTTGCGCGTCAACGTGATCATGTAGGAAGGAGGAGTGCTTCCCGCGGTGAAGGGCGGCATCGTATTGAAATATTTCATGTTGGGCTGCGACAGGTCGAAACCCGGACAAGACGTCACGACGGTGGTGCAGTAGTTCCCCGCGTTCGCCAGATAGCGCTCCTGAGCCCCGTGGATGTCTCCGAACGTCGTCAAAGCTTCGGCCGCCTTGCCTTTCTCGGTGACCTTGAAATACTGCGGCACGGCGATCGCCGCCAGGATGCCGATGATCAGGACCACGACGAGCAGCTCGATCAAGGTGAATCCGCGCTTCTGCCGGGTTCGCCTTGGTCGCGCCATGACCGTCAGTGTAACAGAACGAATGCTCCCGAGCCAACATCGAATTGTGGGGGAAATGTGAATTCATCTATAATCGGGCGTGCCCAGACTCCTGATCGTCGAGGACGATCCCGCCATCGTCAAGGCGGTCGAGAAGACTCTGACCATGTCCCCGGGTTTCTCGCTGGACTGGGTCTCCGATCCGGACAAGGCGGTGGCCGAGGCCGCCGCGCGCCGGCCGGACCTCATCCTGCTCGACGTCCGCCTGCCCGGCGGCGACGGGCGCGTGATCCTTCAGGCCCTGAAGGAAAACGCCTCCACGCGCGGACTCCCGGTGATTCTGCTGACCGGCCTGGCCAACGAGGGCGACAAGGTCCTCGGTCTCAATCTCGGCGCCGACGACTACGTGGTCAAGCCTTTCGGAGCGCTGGAGCTGATGGCCCGCATCCAGGCCGTCCTGAGGCGCGCCGGCCCGGCCGCGGGCGCCGCGCGCACCATCCGCGTCGGCGGGCTGACGCTCGACTCGTCCGAGCGCGCCGCCAGCCTCGACGGCGAGAGCCTGCGCCTCCAGCCGCGCGAGTTCGAGGTTCTTTTCCTGCTCGCGGCGCACGCCGGCAAGACCTTGACCCGCGACTTCCTGATCGAGCACACCTCCAGCTACGGCCGCCCGGTGCCGACGCGCAGCCTCGACACGCACATCAAGAACCTCCGCAAGAAACTGGGAGCCAATGCCCGGATGATCACGACCGTGCCCAAGCTCGGCTACCGCCTTGACGCCTGAGGCGCCCCGCCGGCGGCCCGTCTATTTCGCGTTCCAGGGCCTGTTCATGGCGGTCCTGCTCCTGCTCGTCATTTTCCAGTCCCCGGGCCGCCCCGACAATCTGACGCTCGGCTTGCTCGCGGCGCTGCTGGGCGCCTCGCTGGTGGTCCTGCGCCTGGTGCCGGACGGCACGCTCGGGCGCTGGTGGTTCCAGGCCGCCTTCTTCGTGGGCGACGCGGTCGCCGCGACGGCGACGCTGCGCGTCATGCAGCCGCGGGCGGACCTGTTCCTGCTGTACCTCCTGCTCGTGTTCGGCTCGGCGCTGACGCGCAGCGGGCGCCAGCGCCTGGTCGTGGCGGGCGCGACGATCGCGCTGTACCTGCTGACCGGCTGGCGGCCGCACGCGGGCTGGCCGAATCACCCCGAGTTCTGGCTGCGCCTGGTGTTTCTCGCGGTGTCGGCGGCGCTGATGGCGGTGCTCGCGCGGGATACGCGCCAGGCCCAGGACGACCAGCGGCGGCGCTACGAGGAGCGCATGGTCCAGGTCGGCCGGCTGGCCACCCTCGGCCGCGTCGCCGGCGAGGTCGCGCACCGCATCAAGGGTCCGCTGACCACGATCGCGGTCGACGCCGAGGTGCTGGCGCACCGCCTTGGAAAGGACTCCGAGGCCCTGAAGGAGCTCGCCGAAATTTCCGGCGAAGTCGAGCGCTGCAAGAGGATCCTGAAGGACCTCCTCGACCTGGGGCGCATCGAGGAGATGGACGTCACGCCGGTGGATCTTCGCGAGCCGGCGCGCGCCGCGCTGAAATCGATCGCCACGCAGGCCAAGAGCCGCGGCGTGCGGACCGAGGCGTCGGGGATGGCGGCGCCGATGCTCGCGCGCGGCGACGCGACCCTGCTCCGGGAGGCGGTCGCCGCCCTGCTGCAGAACGCCGTCGAGGCGTCGTCCCCCGGGGGGCTGGTCCGCGTCGAGGGCTCGACCGCGGCCGGCTTCCACCGGATCCTGGTCGCCGACGGCGGAGCCGGAGTCTCGCCCGCGGATCTGGAGCGCATCTTCGAGCCGTTCTTCACGACGAAGAAGGGCGAGGGCAGCGGCCTCGGCCTGTCGGCGGCCCTGCGCATCGCGGCCAAGCACGGCGGCACCATCGAGGCGGAAAGCCCCGGACTCGGCGGCGGCGCGCGCTTTACGCTGCTGATCCCGAAGGCCTAGTCCGCCGATGAGCCCCCGAGACGACGGTCCCGCCGCGCGCGAAGTCCTCCTTCTCGGGCTGGCGATCTTCTTCTTCTACGGCGTGGTCCTCTGGGCGCCGCTGATCTACGACGACCGCGCCTTCATCCTGAACAACGCGGCCGTCGTCGGCCCGTGGACGGGCTGGCGCTCGCTCTTCTCCGCCGGGCCGAACGCGGAAGCCTTCGAGCCGCTCCTCGTCCTGCTCCACCGGGCGCTCTTCGCTCTGGCCGGCGCGCGGCCCTTCTGGTACCGCATGACCAGCCTGCTCCTGCACTGGGCCAACGCCGGCCTCGTCCTCGCGCTCTTCTCGCGGGAGCTGCGCGGCCGCCGCCTCGCCTTCCTCGCGGCCCTGCTGTTCGCGCTCTTTCCCGCGCACGTCGAGGTCCTCGCGGACTCCACGTTCAAGAAGCACCTGCTCGTGACGTTCTTCACGCTCGCGGCCCTGCTCCTGCTCGGCCGCCGTTCTTGGCCCGCCGCGGCGCGCGCCGCCGGCGCGTGGCTGCTCTTCGCGCTCGCGCTGGCCTGCAAGGAGACCGCGGTGGTCCTGCCCGCGCTGGCCGCGGCGCGACTTTTGTCGGAGCGGCGGAAGGCCGGCCGCCCGCGGGCCGCGGAGTCCGCCGTCTTGTTCGGCGGCTGGGCGGCGATCCTGGCCGGCTACGTCCTCCTGCGCGCGCGCGCCGCCCCGCGGGCTCCGGGCGCGTGGGCGGGGGGAAGCCTCGCGGCCAATCTCCTCACGTCCTGCCGCATCCTCGCCTGGTGCCTGCGCCGCCTGGTCGCGCCCTGGCCCCTGAGCCTCGAGCACTCGCTGGCCCCGGCGTCCTGGCCGCCCGACGCCCGGAGCCTGCTTTCGGCCGCGGCGGCGGCGGCCGCGCTCGCGGGACTCGTTTTCCTCTATCGCCGAGAGCGGCGCGCCTGGTTCGGCGCCGCGTGGACCTTGCTGGCCCTCGCTCCGTTCTTGAATTTTGTCCCCTACCTGAACTACAGCCTCGCGGCCGACCGCTACCTGTATCTCGCGAGCGCGGGCTTCTTCCTTTTTGCGGCCGTCCTCGTCGAGAAGGCCTCGGCGGCGCCCGCGGCGCGGCGCTGGCGGCCCTGGCTCGCCCCGGCCTTGGGCGCCCTCGCGCTGGCGTACGGCGGCGCGGGCCTGAGCTACGCGTCGCTGTTCGCCGACCCGCGCGAGGTCTGGGAAAACGCGGCGCGCGGGGCTCCGTTTACCCCGCGCGCGCACGGCGCCTACGGCGCGGCCCTCGCGGCCGCGGGCCGCGACGGCGAGGCCGTCGTCGAGCTCAAGCGCGCGCTCGCGCTCGATCCGAATTATCCCGAGCCCTACCTGGACCTGGCCGCGGCGGAGTCGCGCTTGGGCCGCGCCGACGAGGCCGTCGCCGTCTTGGAAGAGCGCGTGCGCCTCCGGCCCGACGCGATCGGCTGGAAGAACTTGGGGGTCTATCTCCTGAAGGCGGGGAAGGCCGCGCCGGCCTTGGACGCCTTGAGCCGCGCCGCGGCCGAAGCTCCCGGCGACGCGGGAATCCGCCTCGACCTCGGCTGGGCCCAGCTCGCCGCGCGGCGCTGGGACGACGCGGACGCGTCTTTCGCGGCCGTCGAGGCGATCCCGGCTCTGAGCGAGCGCGCGCGAGAGGGCCGCGCCGAGGCCGCGAAAGGCGGGCGCCGCCGCTAACGCGCCGGAGCGCCCGCGAGATCCCGGCGGACGCGGTCGAGCTGGCCGGCGTACGCGGGGTCGAGGCGCGCGGCCTGCTGGAAATAGGGGAGCGCCTCCGCGAAGCGGCCGTGCAGGGCGAGGACCGCGCCCGCGTTGCCCTGGACTTCGGCCGAGCCCGGCAGCAGCGCGGCCGCGCGCCGGAGATGGGGCAGGGCCTCGTCGACGCGCCCTTCGGTGTTGAGGACGACGCCGAGAAGGGCGTCGCCGTCGCCCCAAACCGGGACGAACTTCAGGCCCCTTTCCAGCGCGTCGCGGGCCTCGCCCGGGCGGCCTTCCGCCAGCAGGGTCTTGGCGAGCGTGAAGTGAGCCGAGACGTTCGCCGGGTCCAGCGCGAGCCCGAGGCGCGCGTAGCGTTCGGCTTCGGCGAGGTCCTTCCGCTGAAGGAGCGCGTCGGCGAAGTTCACGTTCGCGTCGGCGGACAGCGGATAGCGCGCGAGGACGTCTCCCCACAGCGCGCGGTCGTCGTGCCACAGCGCGAGCTGGCCCTGCAGGGCCCAGGCGTTTGCGGCCAGCCACAGCGCCAGGGTTCCGAGGAGCGCGGCGCCGCGCGCGGGATTCTTCGCGCGGACGCGGAGGGCGGCGACCGCGGCGGCGCCCGCGAGCACGGCCCAGCCCAGGCAGGAGAGGTACGAGTAGCGCAGCGCCACGAGCTGGCCTCCGTTCTGCAGGAGGCCCAGGACCGGCAGGCGCCGGACCGCGTAGTAGCCCCACCGGGCGGCCGGCGCCCGGCGCGAAACGCCCGCCGCGGCGCAGGCGAGGGCGGCGAGCGCGATCGTCGCGGCGCTGATGAAGGTCGGCGCGGAGAGCAGCGTCGGACGGCCGAGCGGGTACAGGGCGTGCAGGCCCGTCGGCAGCGCGGTCTTGCGCACGTAGAAGCCCAAGCCGTAGACGGCTTGCGCGAGGCGGTTGGCCGGGGCGTGGTCGGCCACGGAGACGAGATTGCCGGAGGCGAGCTGGGCCCGGACGGCCATCGCGGCGGACGCCGCCGAGAGCGCCAGGTACGGCAGCTTCTCGACGAGGCGCGCGCGGACCTCGCGCGGGCGCTCGCCCGCGCCGAGGCGCCGCAGGGGATAGACGTCGAGCGCGAGCAGCGCCAGCGGCAGCGGGACGACCGTCGCCTTGCACAGCGCGGCTCCGGCGAAGAAGGCCAGGGAGACGGCGTAGCCGCGCCGCCGCTCGCGCGGCTCTCGGGCGAGCGCCGACTTCGCGTAAAAGAGGACCGTCGCCAGGTAGAAGGCTCCGGCGAGCACGTCGCGGCGCTCGCTGGCCCACGCGACCGACTCCGCGCGCAGGGGCGAGAGCGCGAACGCCAGCGCCGCGGCGGCGGCGCCGAGCTCGACGGCGCGCGGCGCCTCGGCCGGAAAGACGCGGCGCAGGAGCAGCGCCGCGAGCCGGTACAGGAGCGCGGCGTTCAAGGCGTGCAGGAGCAGGTTGGTCAGGTGGTAGCCGGCCGGGTTCAAGCCCCAGAGCGCGTAGTCGAGCCCGTAGGACAGCCAGGCCAGGGGCGTGTTGTTGGCCATGTGCGTGGTCGTCAGCATCCACCACAGGTGGCGCGCGTCGAAGCCGCGGAAGCCGACCGTCTTGCCGATGAGCGCCCAGTCGTCCCACACGAACCCGCTGCGCAGCGTCCCGAGAAAGGCGAGAGCGGCGGCGAGGAAGACCAGGACGCCCGTCCGGCGGCTGGGCGCGCGGTCGATGGCGGACCCTAGGGACGCGCGCCGGACCAGTGCGGGGTGGAGCTGGCCCCGGGCACGTCGGCGATGCGCCGGGGCGCGCTGCCGTCGGCGTCCATCACCTCGATCTGCGGGCGGCCGTCGCGCGTCGTCGAGAAGGCGAGCAGGCGCCCGTCGGGAGACCACGTCGGGTCCTCGTTGGAGCCCTCGCCGTGGGTCAGCTGGCGGATCTGGCTGCCGGTCACGTCGACGAGGAAGATGTCCATCTTGTCCTTGCGGTTGGCGCGCCCGGCGAAGGCGATCCACTCCCCGGTCGGCGACCACGCGGGCGAGTCGCACCAGTTCAGGTTGGTCAGGCGCCGCGCGGCCTTCGTGGCGAGGTCGAGAAGGTAGATCTGCGGGTTGCCGGAGCGGTCGGAGACGAAGGCCACGGAGCGCGCGTCGGGCGAGAAGGTCGGCGTGCTGTCGGCGCCGAAGTGGAAGCTCAGGCGCTCGACGGCGCCGCTCGCGAGGTCCTTGAGATAGAGGTTGGGGCTCCGGCCGCGCGACAGCGTCATCAGCAGCTTCGTGCCGTCGGGCGAGAAGCCGCCGGCCACGTTCAGGCCCTGCTCGTCGGAGACCGTGATCGCGCGGCCGGTTTCCAGGTCGAGCATGAACAGGTCGGGGTTGCCGTCCTTGTAGCTGGTGTAGGCCAGCCGTCGGCCGTCGGGGGAGAAGCGCGGGAGGAGGTCGATGGACTTGTCGTCGGTCAGGCGCTTGACGCCGTCGCCGTCGTAGTCCATCACGTAGACTTCCTTGTGGCCCGTCTGGTTGTTGACGAAGGCGATGCGCGTGCGCGCGATGCCGTCGCGCCCGGTCGCGGCCTTGACGACGTCGTCGGAGATCCGGTGCGCCAGCGCGCGCTCCCAGGCGGGGTCCTGCTTGTAGTAGCGCTCGAAGACGGCCTCGCCGCCGGTTCCGTTCTCGAGGCGGACCTGCACGGAGAGCTTGTCGGCCGCGCGGCCCGCGGTGGCCTTGAGGCGCCAGACCGCGTCCGCCGCCGGCGGCGCGCCGGGGTCCTCGTCCTTCACGTCGAAGCGGCGCGAGAGCATCAGGTCGGAGCGCACGATCTCGCGCAGGCTCTTGGCGAGCAGGGCGTCCTCGCCGCGGCGGGCGTCGGCGGCGAGAAAGACGGGCAGGGCCAGGACCGGGGTCGGCTCGGCGGCGCCGCCTCCGACCGACATGCGCACCTCGGTCTGCGCGGCGGCGGGCGCCGCCAGCGCGGCGGCCAAGGCCAGGAGGACGATCATTTTTTCGCGGGCTTCGCGGGCCGGGCCAGGCGCTTGAGCGCGGCGGACGCGTCCTTGGCCTCGGGGCTCTTCGGGAAGTCGGCCGAGATCGATTCGAGGTAGGTGCGCGCCTCGTCGCGGTTCTTGTGCAGGCTGATCAGGCACAGCGCGTAGTGCAGGCGCGCGCCCGGGGTCTGGCCGCTCTTGGGGTACTTCTCGAGGACGACCGCGAAATGCACGCCGGCCTTCTCCCACTGCTTCTGGCCGAAATAGGCCAGGCCGAGATCGTAGGTCGCGACGTCGGTCAGGGCGCCGCCCGGGAATTTCTTCAGGTAGTCCTCGAGGCCGGCCGCGGCCTGGGCGAAGTCGTGGGCCTGCAGGCGCTTCTCGGCGGTGAGCAGAAGCTCGGTCGCGGCCGTCTCGCGGCCCTGCGCCTCGAGTTCGGCCTTCTGCGCCAGCAGCGCTTTCTGCTCGGACTCGAGGCCCCGCTCCTGCGCGGCGGACAGCGTGGCGCCGAGCTGGGCGACCTTGCCGGACAGCTGAGCGGCCATGCCGTCGAGCTTGACCGACAGCTGGTCCATGTTGCCCATGGCGGCCTTCACGGTCTCGGAGTAGGCGGTCAGGTCCTCGTGCAGCTGCTTGATCTGCACCGAGAGGTCGGCCTGGTTGGCCTGCATGGAGCCGACCGTCTTCTTGAGCTCCTCGATCTGGGTCTTGAGGTCGTCGGACTGCTGGGAGAGGTCGAGCACGTCCTTCTGCGTGGCGACGCAGCCGGACAGGGCGAGGGCGAGGGCCAGGGCGGCGGCCCGGGCCGGCGCCCGGCTCACTGGGCCGGGGCCGGCGCGGCCGCCTTGTTCCGCGCGCGGGTCTCGGCGCGGCGGTTCTTGGCCCAGCACTCGTCGTTGGATTCGGTGCACAGGGGCTTCTCCTTGCCGTAGGAGATCGTGGCGACGCGGCCGCCGTCCACGCCGAGGCGGATGTAGTAGTCGCGGACTTCCTTGGCGCGCTTCTGGCCGAGCGCGAGGTTGTAGGCGGTCGTGCCGCGCTCGTCGCAATTGCCGGCGACCAGGACCTCGATGGCGGCGTCGCCCTTGATGACCTCGGCGTTGGCCTTCAGGATCGCGAGCGCGTCGTCGGAGAGCTTGGCGCTGTCGTAGTCGAACGGCACGTTCTTCAGGTCGTCGCGCAGGGCGAAGTCGCCGCCGACCTTCAGGGAGGCCTCGGTCACGTCGGTGGCCGGCGCGGCGGGAGCGCCTTCGGCGGCGCCGGCGGCGGCCCCGGCCTTGTCCTTGGCCAGTCCGGACTTCTTTTCGGACGGCTTCGTCGTCGCGCAGGCGGCGAGGAGGACGCCGAGGGCGAGGATCAGGAAAGGCGAGTTCTTTTTCATGGTTTTCATGATACTAAACTCGCGAGCGACTTCTTCAGAACCTCGCCGCTCGCGCCGATCTCGTAGATGATCGGGCGGCCGGTCCCGATCTCGACCTTGAGGATCTGCTCGGGGGTGAGCTTGTCGAGGCCCATGACGATGGCGCGCAGGGAATTGCCGTGGGCGGAGACCAACACATTCTTGCCCGAAGCCGCGGCCGGCAGGATCTTCGCGTTGAAGTAAGGGAGCGTGCGCGCGGCCGTGTCCTTCAGGCTCTCGCCGTTCGGAGGCTTCACGTCGAACGACCTTCGCCAGATGTGGACCTGCTCGTCTCCGTATTTCTTCGCCGTTTCCGCTTTGTTGAGACCCTGGAGATCGCCGTAATGCCGTTCGTTGAGCGCCTGATCCCTCTCCGTCGGCAGGTCCGGCTGGCCGATCTCTCCGAGGATGATCGTCAGGGTCTGCTGGGCGCGCTTCAGGACCGACGTGAACGCGAGGTCGAAATGGATGCCCTTGAGCTCGCGCCCGGCGCGATGGGCCTCCTCCTCTCCGAGCGGGGTGATGGGCACGTCCACCCAGCCGGTGAAGCGGTTCTCCAGGTTCCACTGCGATTGTCCGTGACGGACGAGGACGAGCTTGCCCATGTCAGGTCTCCTTTTTCTCCGCGAGCATTTCCTTGATCGTCGCGCGGAACTCGGCCAGCGGCACCGGCTTCGGCAGGAAGCGCGAGGCCTCCGTGTCCGAGATCTCGGACAGGATCAGCTCCGGCGAGGCCTCGCCGCTCATGAAGAGAATCGGCGTCAGCTTCGTGGCGTTGTTGCGCCGCAGCGACTCGTACAGGTGCGCGCCCGTGTTGCCGGGCATGTGATAGTCGAGGATGATCAGGTCGGGCTTGAACTTCCGCGACTCGGTCATCCCCGCGACGGGGTCGGACGCGGCGCCGACCTCGTGGCCCTCGATCTTCAGGACTTCGGTGAGGATCGAAACGATCTCGAAGTCGTCGTCGATGATGAGGACCCGGGCCATTTCGCGATCATAGCTTTTCGCGGCCCGCGCGGTCGAGGCGGCGGGCTAGACGCGGCGGCCGGTCGGCGGCTCGGCGAAGGCGCGGGCGATCTCGGCGCCGCGCAGGCGCACGCCGGAGCGGCCGGACTTCATCTTGAACATCGCGGCGTCGGCCTTGCGCACCAGGGCGGACACGTCTCCGGAGCGCGGCAGCTCGGCCACGCCCCAGCTGGTCGAGACGCCGTCCTTGGAGAGCGTGGTCTTCGCGGCCGCGGCCACGCGCCGCGCCACGCGCATCGCGCCCGGGCCGCCCGTCTCGGGCATCAGCACGACGAACTCGTCGCCGCCGTAGCGGAAGGCCGAGTCGACCTCGCGCCGGATGTTGTCGTTGAGCGACCGGGCGAACGCCTTCAGTATGCGGTCGCCCTCCAGATGGCCGAGGCGGTCGTTGACCTGCTTGAAGCCGTCGAGATCGAACAGCACCATGGAGAGCTTGCGCTTCTGGCGCAGGGCGCGGCTGGCCTCCTCGCGCACGCGCTCGTGGAAGTGGCGCTGGTTGTAGAGCCCGGTCATGGCGTCGGTGCGCGTCATCTCGCGCAGGCGCTGCTCCAGCTCGACGCGGTCGGTGATGTCCTTGCCGACGCCGAGCGTGCCGATCACGCGGCCGCGCGCGTCCTTCAGGAACGAGGCGCCCATGCTGACGTGGAGGACGCGCCCGCCCGAGGCCTTCATCTTGAGCTCGTGGTTGTGCACGCGCCCGTCGGGGCTGGCGCGCAGGAGGCGCATCAGGTTCTCGGCCGCGGCCCGCCCGTCCTCGTAGAAATCGTGCGCGGGCCGCCCGACCATCTCGGCGGCGGTCAGGCCCAGCATGGCTTCGGCGCCGGGCGAGAAATAAATGACGCGGCCGGCGACGTCCGTCGTGCAGATCAGATCGCCGGAGGAGGCCACGATGGCCTCGAAGTACTCCTTGACGCGGATGAAGTCGCTCGACAGCGCGATGAGCGGGGCCGCCGAGCGTTGGGCCGTGAGAGGCATGAGACCAATGTAACAGGCGCGGAGGGGGGACGACAGGGGCATGCGTCCCCGTCGGGCGTGGGCCTAAAGACCCATGACGCGCCTGGAGAGCCGGCGGGCGCGGGTCAGGACGGCTTCTTGCGGTGCTCGAGCGCCGCCAGCGTCGAGTCGATCTTCGCCTTCAGCGCGTCGGCGTCCACCGGCTTGACGAGGTAGCCGACCGCGCCGAAGAGCAGGGCGTCCTGCAGGGTGCCGGCGTCGGCCAAGCCCGAGACCATCAGGATCGGGATGTCCGAGGTCTTCGCGTCGTTGCGCAGCTCGCGCGTGAAGCTGATGCCGTCCTGGTCGGGCATCATGATGTCCATCAGGATCAGGTCGGGGCGCTGCGCCGCGATGGCGGCCTTCGCGGCGCGCGCGCTGGCGGCGACGGCCACGTCGAAGCCGAGCATCTTCAGCGCGGTCTGGTAGAACTCGCAGATCGAGGCGTCGTCGTCCACGGCGAGGATGCGTTTCTTGGTCACGGGCGTCATTATAGCCCCCGGTTCGACCAGCTGTCCAGGCTGAAAGGATCGGGCTCGGCGGTGTAGACCAGCCAGCACAGGGCCGCGAGCAGCGAGTCGAACAGGAACGCGTGCGCCGGCGTGAAGTGCATGGCCTCCCCGAAGCAGCCGCAGTTCGGGATCGGGATGCCGCGCGCCAGCACGGAGCCGATGGCGAGGAGAAAGACGGCCGTCATCGTTCCCGCCGCGGCGGACGCGGCGCGGGGCGCGACGCCGAGGACCAGAGCCCAGCCGACGAGCAGCTCCAGCCACGGCAGCAGGCCCGCCAGCGGCAGGGCGACGCTCGCCGGCACCAGGCCGTAGGCGCCGATCACGAGGGCGAACTCCTCGGCCGGCGCGGCCGCCTTCGAGGCGCCCGCGTAGACGAGCACGGCTCCGACGAACACGCGGCCGGCCAGGGCGACGATCGCTCGCGGCTTCATTTCTTCAGCTCCCGGTCCATGAACAGCGTTCCCAGCTCGGCCAGCTGGGCGCCGCCGACGAAGCGGCGGCCGTTGATGAAGAACGTCGGCGTCGCGCTCACCCAGGCGTTGTCGCCGTCCTTCACGTCCGTCTCGTAGGCGGCGGCGGTCGCCGGGTCCTGGCGGCAGGCCTGCCAGGCCGGGACGTCCAGCCCCAGGTCCTTGGCGTAGCCGGTCAGGAAAGCGTCGGCCTTGTCGTTGGTCCACTCGTCCTGCTTGTCGTACAGGCGGTCGTGGTATTCCCAAAACTTGCCCTGGCGGCCCGCGCACTCCGCGGCGGCGGCGGCGGGCTTGGCGTACGGGTGCATGCGCAGGGGGTAATGCTTGAAGACGAAGCGGAGCTTGCCGTCGTAGACGGAGAGGATCTGGCGCAGGGGCTGCTCGGCGTAGCGGCAGGCCGGGCACTGGAAGTCCGAGAACTCGACGATCAGGACCTTCGCGCCGGCGGGGCCGCGCTTGCGGAAGTCCGGCGCGTCGGGGGAGAACGGCTTGCGCGCGCGGCCCGCGACCAGCACCGAGGCCGCGGTCAGCGCGGCGACCAACGCGTACGAGGCCAGGCGCCGGGTGAACTTGTCGCGCATATCCGGCGCCTATCATACAAAAAGAAGCCCCTCCGCCCCGAAGGACGGAGGGGCTTTGGAGAAAGACCCCTACTGGACGAGCTTGACCGCGTCCGGCAGGCCCGCGCCCTGGCCCTCGGGGATGACCCCGGAGAGCTTCGCCGACGCGGCGGACAGCGCCGCGCGCACCTGGCCGGGCGTCGCGCCCTTGTGCGTCGAGACGTAGAGCGCCGCCAAGCCCGCGACGTGCGGCGTGGCCATCGACGTGCCCGACATCGTCTCGTAGCCGCCGTTCTTCGACAGCGAGTAGATGTTCACGCCCGGGGCGATCACCGCGACTTCCGGCCCGCGGCTCGAGAAGTCCGCGAGCTGGTCGTTCTCGTCGCTCGCCGCCACCGCGATGGCTCCCGGATAGCCGCCCGGGAAGCCGACCGCGCCGCCCGAGTTCCCGGCCGCCGCGACCAAGGTCACGCCGGCCTTCGTCATCGCCGCGACCATGTCGGCCAGGGCCTGGTTGCCCTGGTCGGCGCCGAGGCTCATGCTCGCCACGTCCATGTGGTTGTCGACGGCCCACTGCATGCCGGCGATCACGTCGTCGAAGGAGCCCGAGCCGTCGGCGGCGAGGACCTTCACGCCGTAGAGGTCGGCCTTCGGCGCGACGCCCACGATGCCGATGGCGTTGTCCAGCGCCGCGATGTTGCCGCCGCAGTGCGTGCCGTGGCCGTGGTCGTCGTTGAAGTCGTCGGACTTCGCGATGGCGTTCCAGCCGCCCTTGATGTTGCCGGCGAGGTCCGGATGCGTCATGTCGAGGCCGGTGTCGATGACGACGACCTTGGCGCCTTGGCCGCGGGACTTGGCCCAGGCGGCCGGCGCGTCGACGCGCTTGACGCCCCACTGCACGACCTGCGAACCCGATGCCGGCGACGGGCCGGCGGCCTGCTTGCCGCGCCGCTTCAAGGCCTCGAGCGGCGCCAGAAGCGCCTCGGCGCCCGGAAGCCGGAAGTCGACTCCGGGCGCGTCCACGGCCTTCAGCCAGTTGATCCTCGGATCCTGGTCGATGCGCGCGACCTCGGCCATCGCCGTCAGCTTCGTGTCGGAGGCGCTGACCTGGGCGGACGGCGTCTCGATGACGACCGCGTTGATCAGGGGCAGTTCGCGGACGATCCGGGCTCCGGTCGACTGCGCCAGCGCGAGGCGCTGGGCGGCCGAGGTTCCGGCGGCGAAGACGACGATGCGTCGCGTCGCGTCCGCGGCGCGCGACGGCGCGGCGAATATCAGCAGGCCCAGGGCCAGGAGACCCCAAGCGTGAGCGGTTCGAACCATAACCACCTCCGGTCCGTCTTCGCCGCGACCCCTCGCGGCGCCCGACGCGACCGGTATAACATATTTTCGGACCGCAAGTCCTATTCCCAGGCCGGGTCTTCCGGTCCGGCCGCGGGGGGGTCAGAACAGGGACAGGAAGCGGTCCTCGTACTCCGCGAAGAGGCCGTACTCCTTGAGCTTGCGGCCGAGGGCTTCGGCCAGCGCGCGGTCCTTCCGGGCGCGGCCCAGCAGGTCCTCGACCTCGCGCCGGCGCCGGTCGCCCTCGCCGCCGTCGGGCGCGAACAGCCCGCGCCGCTCCAGGTCCTGCACGTGGCCGGGGAACGAGCGCGAGGCTTCGTCCAGCGTGAACTTCATCAGCGCCAGCGGCCACGCCGCGTCGGGGCAGAGGATCACGGCCTGGTCGGACGAGCCCCGGGCGTCGTAGTCGGCGACCATGCGCTCGGCGACCAGGCGGGGCTCGTCGTGGACGACGCGCGCGGCCAGGCCCTGATTGCGGAAGTTGTACTCGAGCGCGCGCAGGAGGTCTCGATAGGACGTCGAGATCCAGCGCGCGAACTCGGCGGACTCGTCGCCGAAGCCCTCGAAGCGCTCCTTGAACGAGTCCGGCGTGAGGATCCGGGGACGAGCGGAGACGACCGTGCCTTCGCGCAGGCGCGCGCGCCCGCCCAGCCCGTCGGCGTCGGAGATCATGTGGTAGTCGATGCGCGTCGCGCCGAAGGTCGCCAGCCGGCGCGACGGCGCGCGCAGGATCTCGGTGCGCGCGAGCAGCCTTTCGATCGAGCCCTTCTCCATGCCTTCAGTGTAGCAGTCCGGCGCCCGGGCGTCCGTGGGTCCAAAGGCCCAGGCGGCGTCCGCGCGCGCGCTTCAAAATACGCCCAAGGAGCCCGGGGACACTCCGCAGCCGGAGGGACTCCGATGAACACGCCGAGCCTTGCCGCCGCGACGCTGCTTGCCCTTGCCGCGCTCGCATCCGCCGCCCCCGACGCGCCCTCTCCCGTCCGCGCCGATCAGGACGCGGCTCCGCGCTACGCGCCCGACTGCGCGGACGTCGTCTTCCAGCCCGAGGACCCGCCGCTCTCCAAGCCGGTGCGGCTGTCCAGCCAGGAGTGGTACGACGAATGCGTCCCGGACGGGACGCGCGGCGAGGATTGCTGGGAGAGGCCGGGCCCCGTCGACAGCCTGACCGTGCGGCTGAGCCTTCCGGACCGCAAGCGCCTCCTGCCCTGGGAGAGCGACGTGTTCCGCGTCTGCCTGACGGGCCCGGCGCTGCGCACCGAGGTCGTGTCGGCCGCTTACGACTACGGCGTCGTCCGCGACGGCGCGGCCGACGGCCTGGTCGTCCTCTCGGCCGGCGCCAAGCGGCTCCTGCCGCCCGATCCTCGCGGCGTCCAGGCGGTCCTGACTCCGGGGCTGACGCTCCAGTTCCACGATCAGTGGGCGGAGTACTATCCGGGCGGGACCGTCGTGCTGAAGATCGCGCTGAAAAAAGAGGGCCGCTTCTGGAGCGACGAGACGGTCGCCGAGAGGGAGCTCGCCCTGCCGGTCGCCGAGAACTACGTCGTGGAGCTGGGCGCGGCGGGCGCGCCCGGCGGAGTCTATTACGCGCGCTATTCGATCAGGCGGCTCGGCGGGACGGTGTCGACGGAGGCCGAGACGCCGGCGCTCGAGACCCGGAGGGTCTCCGACGACGAGCCGGCCGGGAGCCCGGGCGGCTGAAGCGGGGGCTTAGGGTTTCGCCGTCTGGGCGCCGTAGGCGATGATCAGGACCGAGACCGGGCCCTTGCCGGCGTTGACGGTGACGAAGCCGTTCATGGCCTCGACGCTCTTCGACGAGGACTCGGTCTTCATCTCGACGGTCAGGCCGGAGCCGGGCCGGAGCTCGTCGATCCGGAGGTCGGGGTTGCGGGTCAGGCACGAGCCGTAGATCTTGACGAAGTCGGCGCCGTTGGAGAGGTCGCGGACGACGTCCGTCAGGATGCACCGCTTGAGGGCTTCCTGCACGGCGCTGACCGAGACGGGGGCGGCTTCGCCGCGGGTCAGAAGGCGGACCTGATGGCCGAGGAGCTCGTTGCGGCGGCGCTCGAGCGAGGCGCGGAGTTCGCGGTGGGCCTTGGAGCCCGGGATCAGGTCGGTCTTCAGGATCAGGCCCGGCTTGATCGGGGAGCTCTCGGTCGCGACGGAGACCGCGCCGGCCTGCATCGTCATCGCGGCCGAGTACTTCGCCCCGACGGCCTTCAGGCAGGGCGCCGCCAGGTTCGAGGCCTCCTCGAGCGTCCAGGCGCGGAAGGTCTTGATGTCGAGAACGCCGCAGGCGCCGATCCCGGCGAAGGAGTCCTCCAGGACGAAGGGCTGCACGGCCGCGGCGGCCTGCGCGTCGAAGGCGCGGGCGGCGAAGGACAGGGCCTCGGTCTGGGCGCGGGCGGCGGAAGCGGCGAGAACGACGATCGAGAGGGTCGCGAGGAGCTTGTTCATGCCCTCAGCATACCCAAAGGACCCAAGTCGTCCTTAGGACTTTCGTCAATTCGCGAAGTTGAGCGGGATCAACCGGCTAGAACTTCACGGCGGGCGCCTTCGCGGCCTCGGGCTCGGCCGCGAAGTACGGGCGCTCCCGGAAGCCGCCGAAGCCGGCGATCAGCGAGGCGGGGAAGACCTTGATCGAGGTGTTGTAGCCCTGCGCGGCCTCGTTGAAGTCCTTGCGCGCGACCGCGATCCGGTTCTCGGTGCCCTCGAGCTGGACCGTGAGGTCGCGGAAGGCCTCGGTGGACTTGATGTCGGGGTACCTCTCGACGACGACCATCAGGCGCGACAGGGCCGACGAGAGCCCGGCCTGCGCCTCCTCGAACTTCTTGAACGAGGCGGGATCGTTGAGCACGCTCTTGTCCACGGTGACGGACCCGGCGCGCGAGCGCGCGTCCACGACGGCGGTCAGCGTGTCCTTCTCGAATTTGGCCGAGCCCTTCACGGTCTCGACGAGGTTCGGGACGAGGTCGAGGCGGCGCTGGTACTGGCTTTCCACCTGCGCCCAGGCCGTGTTGACGCCCTCGCGGCCGGCGACCAGGCCGTTGTACGAGCCGACCGCCCAGAGCGCGACCGCCAGGACGAGGAGAGCGACGGCGCCGAGAACGCCCGCGATGATCTTCATGGGGCCTAGTTCATCACTTCGCCGCGCGAGGCGTCAAGCTCACTTCCAGTGCGAGCAGCGCCGCGCGGTCCAGTCGTAGTTCGCCGGAAGGTCGATGACGGCCTGGCGCTCGCGCAGCCGCCCCTGAAACTCGGCGTACACCGGTTTCTCGATCTGGTCCACCATCGCCTCGATGCGCCGCTCGGCGTCGGGGCGGTCGGCGACGGCCAGCGGCGTCCCGCGCGCGGGCAGCTCGGCCGCCCGGGCCAGCGCGCGCCGGAGGTCGTCGGCGGCCTCGGCCAGCGCGTCGCGGTGGGTCTCGTCGTGCTCGCGCTCGTGCAGGAGGATCTGGTCGTACTCGCAGCTCTCCTCGGGGTACTCGCGAGGCACGAAGATCTCGCTTTTCTCCGGCGTCATGTCGACGGTCAGCTTCTCGATCCACGCGCAGCGCGGGCCGCCGAAGAGCGGGCGGGTCACCGCGATGGCGGTCTTGTAGCCGAGCTGGTGATGGACGACCGTCAGGCCCTGGATCTTCCCGCCGGGCCCCAGCGCCTCGGCGCCGGGCAGGCGCGCGAGGGCGGCCAGGCCGAGGTCGTGGCGCACCGTCGTCGCGAAGGACGAGACGACGACCTCGACGTCCGCCGCTTGTTCCTGGTCCGGATCTCGTTGGCAGGCGGGACCGCCCGCGAACGGCGAGCCGCGCCCGCAGGCCGCGGAGGCGAAAACGGCGAGGACGAGAAACGCGCGCGGCCTCATGGCCCGAGTATAGCCCCGCGGTCGACGCGGCGCAACCGACGGGCTACACTGCGCCCATGGACGAGGCGTCCGCGGGCGGCTCGTTCCAGGGCCCCGCGGGCCGATAATGGGACCGCCCGCCCGGCCCTCGTCGGCCCTCTCGCGGGAGGCGTCGCCGATATGAGATGATGTCCCCGTGCTCCCCACGCGCGTCTTCAAGCTGAGCAACGGCCTGACCGTCGTCGTGCAGACCGACAAGTCGGCGCCGCTCGTCGCGGTGTCGCTGACCTACCGCGTCGGCTCGCTCGACGAGGAGCGCGGCCGCGGCGGCTTCGCGCACCTGTTCGAGCACCTGATGTTCCAGGGCACGAGGAACATGCCGCCCAACGAGATCTCGCGCCTGGTCGAGACCAACGGCGGCGTGGACAACGCCTACACGATGAAGACGAACACGACCTACCACGAGATCGTGCCGTCGTGGGCGCTCGAGTCGGTGCTGTGGGCCGAGGCGGACCGGATGCAGGGCCTGCTGATCTCCCCGCGCGAGCTCGAGGTCGAGAAGCGCGTCGTGCTCGAGGAGATGGGGCAGACCTACAACAACCAGCCCTACCGCCGCGCGACGGACGCCGTCATGAGCGAGCTGGCGTTCACGCGCTGGGAGAACGCGCACCCGACGATCGGCGACGAGGCCGACCTGCGCGCCGCGACGCTCGACGACGTGCGCCGCTTCTACGAGCGCCACTACGTGCCCGACAACGCGGTGCTGGCGCTGGTCGGCGACGTGACGCCCGCCGAGGCGCGCAGGCTCGCCGCCAAGCACTTCGGGAAGATCCCGCGCCGCGCGCCGCCGAAGACGCCGAAGCTCGACGAGCCGAAGATCGTCGGCGAGCGCCGCCGCCGCGTGTCGGACCCGCTCGCGAAGAATCCCCTGCTGGTCGCCGGCTGGCACGCGCCCAAGCGCGGCAGCGCCGACTACTGGGCGCTGACGATCCTGACCGCGATCCTCGGCGGCGGCGAGGACAGCCCGCTGCACGAGGAGCTGGTCAAGAAGCGGCGCCTGGCGCTGTCGGCCAGCGCGCACATGCCCTACTGGTCGGGGCACTCGAGCGCCCGCGGCCCGGACCTGTTCGCGGTGTTCGTCTCGCCGCGCGCCGACGCCGACCTGGCCGAGACGCTGGCCGCCGCGGACCGCGTCCTCGAGCGCTTCCGCCGCGAGGGGCCGACGGAGGAGGAGCTCGCGCGCGCGAAGATCTCCCTCGAGCGCTCGTGGTACGACGGCCAGCAGTCGCTCGTCGACCGCGCGCAGACGCTGAGCTCGTACGTGGCGCTCGTCGGCGATCCGCCCGGCTTCTGGCGCGACTTCCGCAGCCTGATGAAGACGCCGCGCCGGGCGGTGATGCTCGCCGCGCGGCGCTGGACCGGCGCGCGCGGCCGCGTCGTGCTCGAGGTCGTTCCCGGCGCGCCCGCCGACGCCGCGCCGCCGCCGGTGCCGGCCGAGCTGCCGCGCGAGGAGCCGCGCGGCGCCGGGACGCCGCCGCCTCCGCCGGGGCCGGCGCGCGCCGCGGTCCTGCCGAAGTTCGCACGCTTCACGCTCGGCAACGGCCTCGACGTCCTGATCGCGCGCGACGCGCGCCTGCCGCTCGTCGAGGCGCGCATGAGCCTGCGCGCGGGCCGCGCGCACGAGGCCGCGGGCGAGGAATCGCTGTCGCCGGCCGGCGAGGAGCTGCTGTTCAAGGGCCGCGCGGGCCTGGACGCGGCGGGCGTGGCTCGCGCGTTCGCGAACTTGGGCTGGTCGGTCGGCGCCTCGAGCGAGGCCGAGTGGTTCAAGATCGCGGGCTCGGGCTTGGCGCGGAACTTCGACGGCTTCGTGACCGAGCTCGCGGGGGTGCTGAAGGGCGCGGCTTATCCCGAGGACGAGGTCGCGATGTGGCGCGAGAACGAGGTGGAGGAGCTGGCGATGCGCCGCGCCCAGCCTTCGTTCCTGTCCGAGGAGCGCCTGCGCGCCGAGCTGTTCCCCGGCCACCCGTACGGCCGCGGCGCCGCCGACGAGGCCGCCATCGGCGCGGTGACCGCCGCGCGCCTGCGCGCCTATCACGCGGCGCGCCTGCGGCCGGCGGGCGGGCACCTGGTCCTCGTCGGCGACCTGGAGGCCGGCGCGGCGCGCGCGGCCCTCGAAGAGGCCTTCGCCGCCTGGACGCCGGGAACGCCGCCCCCCGAGCCGCCGCCCCTGCCCGGGCACGGCGCGGCGCGCACGGCGCTCGTCGACCGTCCGGGCTCCGCGCAGGCCAGCCTCATCGTCGCGCACACGTCGGGGCTGACGCCGCACGATCCGGATTACCTCGCCTTCGTCGCGGCCAACCACGTGCTCGGCGGGACGGCGAACTCGCGCCTGTTCGAGAACCTGCGCACGCGCCGCGGCTTCACCTACGGCGCGTACTCCTCGCTGGAGGTCTACGGCCGCGGCACCGTGTGGTCGGCGGGGGCCGACGTGCGGCCCGACGCCGCCGCGGCCGCGCTCGAGGAAATCCGCCTCGAGGCCGAGCGCCTGAGGGAATCCCCGGTGCCGGCCGACGTGCTGGCCTCCTCGAAGCGCCATCTCGCGGGACTGTTCCTGATGCGCCTGGCCGCGCTCGACCGCGTCGCGGGCTACCTGGCCGCGGTCGTCGAGAGCGGCCGCGATCCGGCCGCCGTGATGGGCTCCTATCTGTAGCGTCTGGCCGCGGTCACGCCCGAGTCGGCTCTCCCCGCCGCGCGCGCGCATCTCGATCCCGCGCGCTTCGTGCGCGTCGTCGTCGGCGACGCGAAGGTTCTGCGCCCGATCCTGAAGCTCTAGGAGCCGGACGGCCTCACGGGTTCCGGCACCACAGGCCGTCCTCGAGCTGCCAGGTCTCCATTTCGGCGCGCGCCGCGGCCGCGGGGCCGTTCTTCCACTCCGCCGTCACCTTGGCCGTTCCGCCGTCGAGGACGATGCCCGTCACGGTCGCCGTCCTTTCGAGCTTTCCCGCCGCGGCCGCTTCCGTCAGCACGTTGGCGTAGTAGCCGCGGCGGCCGCGGTACGGCGCGGCCGACCGCGCCTCGGCGCACAGGCAGGTGTCGAAGTGATCGGCGTAGGCGCCCTGCGCGAGCAGCTGGGCGCAGAACTCGAACTGTTCCCGGACCTGGCGCGTCGTGCCGTCCTCGTTGGCGGCGGGCTCCGCCGCCGGCTCCGAGGGCTTCGCGTTCGGGGCCGCGGCGCCGGGCGAGCCCGCTTTCGGCTTCGTCACCGATTGGGGCGGGACGCGGCGCGGCACTCCGGGCAGAAGGAAGCCTCGGTCCTCCGGGGGCGGGGCCGCGGCGGGTTCCGTGGGCGCCGCGTCGGCGGGATTCCCTCCGGGCATCGAGGGCTCGGAAGCCGGAGCGCGGCTGACGATCAGCGTCTCGGCCTTATTATTGCCGGCCGCCTCCGGGACGGGCGCCGGGGCGGCTTTCTTCGCGCGGCGCTTCCGCGCGCGCTTGGCGATGGGGGCGGCTTTCGCCGCGGCCCGCGGCGCGGCCTGGGGCGCCGGCGGCGGGACCGGGCGGGCGGGCGGAACGGGCGCCGGCGCGGCCGCGGCGACGGGCGCGGGAACAGGCGCGGGAACGGGCACGGGAACGGGCGCGGGGGCCGGCTCGGGCAGAGTCAAGACGGGAGCGGGCGGCGGCGCGTGAGGGCGGAGCAGCCACCAACCCAGCGTGCCGCTCGCGGCCATGGCGCCGACGAAGGCGGCGAGCAGGGTCTTGC
>VFSW01002590.1_pt1 | contig 27343 bp, 20 predicted proteins | sample 5358111 | NCBI WGS metagenome assembly VFSW01 (sample SAMN11554181, study PRJNA540505) | mine drainage metagenome | isolation source: sediment from site ElyBrook_90M | place: USA: Ely Copper Mine, Vershire, VT | collected 2017 | reverse complement strand
CTGATGAATGCCGACTTTACCCTATCTTCAAGATGGGTAAAGTCGGCATTCATCAGAACTGACGGTGCGCCTACCCGAGAACAATGTCTCGTGGGGCCGATATGGTGTAATCCAAGTTTTTTTTCGTAGTATTTTGCGTGACGTGGATTGACTTCTAAAACTCCCATTGAACAATTGCACTTGGTACGAAGGTACAAATAGGCGATATAAAATAACTCGGGCAGTATATGTCGGTTGCAGGCGTCTGAGTTGATGGCAAGGCGTCCAAATTCGCTGAGCCTGTTTCCTTGGTGACGCAGTTCATTGAGGTGATCTTGGTAAGTTTCGTCAGCAAATAAACCATGGATGTTGTCGGGTCTCACGGAAATGGTTCCAATCACCTGCCCCGAGTTTCCGGCGGCAAAAAAGGTAATCCATTGGTCATGATCTTTCAGAGTTAGGGCGGTTTTATATCCGCGTTTGGAATATTGCTTATGAATGAGGTCAAGAGAGGCGGATTTCTGTTCTTTGGTGACGGCAAGGGCTAAGTAAATAGTCTTGTGATCCTGTGAAAAGAGTCTGGCTTCTGAGGTGGTCTGACTTGATTGGACAGGTTTTTTTGAAAGATAAGTGGTTATCATGGGCATGTTCAGCAAGTAGATGCAACCGAGGGTGAGAAAAAACAGAGGGAAGCGCGGTTTCCCTGATCTTTCAGAAAATTCTGTACGGATTTTGTGTGATGGGGGCAGCGCAAGTAAAGACGATAGAAACGGCTTAAATGATACGTGGGTCGGGTGATTCGTTCATTATGAATATCTGGCACGGGATTCCCCTGATTGGGTAGCGTTATTGCATCACATGGTTGTGTTCAGGGTATGCATCAGATAAAACAGCGCGCCCAGAGCAAAGAGATACAAGAAAGAAAACCGGCTCAGGATGCTGGTTTTTTTAGAACGAGTTAATGGGAACCCACCCCGCGAGGGATTGTGCGTATGGGCGGCTTTGGGGTTTGCGAAACGTTTAAAGTTCACGGAGATCATTGTGGCCTCCCGGGTTCCTGCCGTTGATGGATTCGCATGATACTGGTTCCGTGTTTTCAGTGGTTCAGGCGCCTGCCACTACCTGCTCGAAATGCACCGCCACATCCATGCCGCCTTGTAGATCGGTAAATGCTCGTATCGCGTCATCAATCACATGCAAAATTTTGCGGGGCGTCGCTTCGCTCCGTCCCTGCGAACTTCTTTTCCGACAGTCCGCAGGGGGCGATTGCCCCTGCACCCCCAAAAGGGTCAATTCACCCGCGCCAACGTAAACTTGTCAATCCAAGCCCCACGAGCCCCAGTCCCAACAGCGGCAGTGTGGCGGGTTCTGGAACAGTCCCATTGACAGAGGCGTACGGGAGAAAAGTGGCTGCACTACTGCCAGAAGCATAATAAAGGCCGCCACTCAGACCACTGCTTCCTGCCATCACGCCTGTACAAGCGCCGGACAGGCTGTTCTGCTGCAAAGTTACGGCACCAGTGCTCGCCAAGGCTCTACCGCAAAGATCTGTTGCAGTGGTGTTCATGGTGATGCTGGCGAGTGCGAGAATATTCCCCAGGAATGCCGTGTTTGTACCGATGGTCGCGGAACTACCGACATCCCAATACACGCCAGCACCTGAACCGGTATTGATCACATTCACGACCGAGTTGGACGAGGTGATCAGGGTACTCGGCATTTCGAAAACCCAGGCCGCGTTGGCATTACCCCCACCGTTAAGCGTGAGCGCCCCCGACAAATTGGTCGTTCCCGCAGGAACGGTATAAACCCCCGGCCCAAGCGTGAGTCCTGTCAGATCCGCAGAGAGGGTGGTGCCTGGCCCCAGAGAACCAAGATTTGTGAGAGCAGTAGTGAGTTGAGACTGGGCCAACTGCGCCACAGACCCGCCTGCCTGTACCGTGCCTCCAGTCACTTGTGGATCTGACACGGCAACGCCGGGGGATGAGTTAAAGCCCGTGATTGCATTTGCCCCCCCGCTTGACCAGACACCCACACTCCCGTCAATAGCGCTCTTAGGTACATTGGTCACTGTCGAGGAACCCAGAACCGTAAAACTTGCCAAATCCGAGCCCAGAAAAGGTGTCGCCCATGCCGAAGCGCCATAAAGCGCGCCGATCACTGCCAATGGCAGGACAGATAATATTTTTTGAGCTTTCATCAATACACCCCTAATAAATTGTAATTGGTTGTATATCCGCACAATTACTACGTTGCTCCTGTGCGATTGGACTCTTCGGCCACTGACCAAAAATCCCGCTACGATCACTACTTCCATCTCTTCCGGGATTGTCCGTCACTCCCCCCTGTGGCGTCTGTGCGACACCGCACACTACGGCTTCAGATGCTGCTAAAAATGTGCAGGGAAATATAGGAACCCAGTGCATCGCAATAAAACCGAAGGGATTGTTCCAGGTCAGAAATTCGAACCATGAATGATATTCATATAGAATTCTTGAAATCCGGCGATAGAGGACCGAAGAAGCCCGTTATTAGGGAAAATGATGGAGTTCCTTTGAAGAAACCAACTTTTTTAACGAGACCCTGACCATGAACGATGACTTTGTTGCAGAACAAAACAGGATGTGGAGTACCCGCTATGAAGAAGTAGGACAAAATTTTCTGTTTGGCACCGAACCCAATCACTTTCTGGTCAACCAGAAGGAGCGTTTTATCCCAGGCGAAAAAGTCCTGTCCGTAGCCGATGGAGAAGGTCGTAACAGCGTGTGGTTGGCCAGCCAGGGACTACAGGTCAGTGCTGTGGAAATTTCTGCCGTCGCAGTGGAAAAAGCACGTCGATTGGCAAAAATGCGCGGGGTGACCGTGGATTTTTGTTGTGGTGACATGCTGACGGAGGAGTGGCGAACCCCTCAGACCCCTGACCTGTTCGATTGGGTAGTGGGAATTTTCATCCAGTTTGCTCCTCCGGTCTTGCGTCAGCGCCAGTTTGAACAAATTCGCACACTGCTGAAACCGGGAGGACAGATACTGTTGCAGGGGTATACTCCCAAGCAACTGGAATATAAAACCGGGGGACCTTCTGCCGTAGAAAACCTCTATACGGAAGAAATCTTGCGCCAAGCATGGAAGGATTACACCATCGAATATCTGGAAGCGTATGAAGATACCCTCAGTGAAGGCTCAGGACACCACGGCCCTTCGGCGCTCATCGGTATGATCGCACGCAAGCCCGAGCAGTAATCAAAACGAGCCTTTCGGACGAGGTGGGTCACCCTCGGTCGAGCAGATGTGCCTTGGGCATCACCCCTTTCCACTCATCCGCATCGACTGGGGCTTCCTTACGCTCGATAATGGGTTTCCAGCGCTCGTTCTTGGCCAGTTCCGCATTGATGGCGATGAAAGCGCGCTGGTTTTCAGGAACGTCATCCTCAGCAAAGATGGCTTCGGCAGGACATTCAGCCACGCAAAGGGTACAGTCGATGCACTCGTCCGGGTCGATCACGAGAAAATTCGGCCCCTCCCGAAAACAATCCACCGGGCAGACATCCACACAATCCGTATATTTGCAGCGTATGCAGGATTCGGTCACTACATAAGTCATAGAGTCTCCTTGGTTAGAATGATCCACCGACGAAAAGAATGTGATTTTAACTGATCTGTTCAAGAACCGGTAAGGTTGGTTTTGCGTTTCGCCGAATTTTGGTTTAGGATATCTTCACGGATCTCCCAATGATTTTTGGTCGTTCTTGACGTTGTAAAAATTTTCATCCCAATCTGGTTGAGGTTTTCCATGAGTAATGTGCATCATGTCACCGACCGTTCCTTCGAACAGGACGTTCTGCAGTCTCCCATTCCCGTATTACTGGACTTTTGGGCTGAATGGTGTGGTCCCTGCAAATTGATAGGCCCCATACTGGAAGAAGCCGCGAAAGATTATGGCGAACGGGTCAAGGTCGCCAAACTGAATGTGGACGACAACCCGGAAACGGCACGAAAGTACAGCGTGCGGGGTATTCCTACCCTGTTGCTGTTCAAGAATGGAAGCGTAGAAGGCACCAAGGTCGGTGCACTCTCCAAGTCACAATTGAACGCATTCATTGACAGTCACCTCTAAACGCGTTACTCTGCGCCCCTGAGATCACTCAGGTGGCGCACGTGTATAATGCTCCACCACCCTCACCAAACTCGCTCTGTACCTCGCTCCTGCGGGGCCCCCAGTGCACATCCACCGAATCATTTCCCTTTCTGATACCTGATCCATGCACCTTTCTGATCTTAAAACCCACCATGTCACCGAATTGGTGGACATGGCTACCAAATTCGAAATTGAAGGCGCCAATCGTATGCGCAAGCAGGAGTTGATTTTTGCCCTGCTCAAGAACCAAGCCAAACGAGGCGAAAGCATTTACGGAGAAGGCACACTGGAGGTCCTTCAGGACGGCTTCGGCTTCCTTCGTTCGCCAGAAACCTCCTACCTGTCCAGTCCGGATGATATCTATATCAGCCCCTCCCAGATCCGCCGCTTCAACCTGCATACAGGGGACAGCATTCAAGGAGAAATCCGAATACCCAAGGAAGGGGAACGTTACTTTGCATTGGTCAAGGTCGATTCGGTGAATGGCGAACTTCCGGAAAATGCCAAGAACAAAATCCTATTCGAGAACTTGACGCCTCTCTTTCCCACTCAGCCCATGACCTTGGAACGGGACATCCGTGCCGAAGAAAATATTACGGGGCGTGTCATCGATATCGTCGCCCCCATCGGCAAGGGACAACGGGGCTTGCTGGTGGCCAGTCCCAAGAGTGGAAAAACAGTGATGCTCCAACATATCGCTCATTCCATCTCGGCCAACAATCCCGATGCTACCCTGATTGTATTGCTGATCGACGAGCGCCCCGAGGAAGTCACGGAAATGCAACGCTCGGTGCGAGGTGAAGTAGTTTCATCCACTTTCGACGAACCCGCTACCCGCCATGTCCAGGTTGCCGAAATGGTGATCGAAAAAGCCAAGCGCCTGGTGGAACATAAGCGCGATGTCGTCATCCTGCTCGATTCCATCACCCGTCTGGCCCGTGCTTACAACACGGTGGTTCCTTCCTCAGGCAAGGTACTGACGGGTGGTGTGGATGCCAACGCCCTGCAACGTCCCAAACGTTTCTTCGGCGCGGCACGCAATATCGAAGAAGGAGGGTCGCTGACCATCATAGCCACCGCCTTGGTCGATACCGGATCCCGCATGGACGACGTGATCTACGAAGAGTTCAAGGGCACGGGAAACATGGAAATCCATCTTGACCGACGCATGGCAGAAAAACGCATTTACCCGGCACTCAACGTGAACCGTTCGGGAACCCGACGAGAAGAGTTGCTCATCAAGCAAGACGTCTTGCAAAAGATCTGGGTACTGCGCAAACTGCTTTATCCCATGGATGAAATGGAAGCCATCGAATTCCTGCTCGACAAGATCAAAGCCACCAAGAATAATGCCGACTTCTTCGACTCCATGCGGCGCGGTTAACCGCCCGCCAATGACTTGCATAGAATCTAATTTTGGTGCATAATTTCGGGTTTGGTGCCGTATACCCCGGCTCACGTACAGGAACGCTCATGAAAGCTGATATTCACCCCGCCTACAATGACCTCACCGTAACCTGCAGTTGCGGTAACTCTTTCGTCACCCGCTCTACGATGGGCAAGCCAGCCCTTTCCGTGGAAGTCTGCTCAGCCTGTCATCCCTTCTATACCGGTAAACAGAAAATCGTGGATACTGCCGGTCGGGTCGAGAAATTCCGTCAAAAATACGCCCGCAAGTAATCCATCCCCCCAAGCCTCATCATTGAGACTTGGGGGTGGAAATGCAAAGGGATCACTGTGGCTTCCGGATCGTTAATCGATAAAACCCTCAATTTCGACGGGACCGCCACACCTCTAAAGATCGTACTCTTTATTCTCATCTGTCTCGCTTGGCTTCTTCCGGGCCTGACAGGACATACCCCTTGGAAGTACGATGAAGCCGTCAGCCAAGGGATTATCCACGGAATGCTGCGTGGAGGATCCTGGTTATCTCCTACCCTGGCGGGTGAACCCTACCTTGCGCACCCTCCCCTGTACTATTGGCTGGGGGCGATTCTGGTACGCTTTTCCTTCCATCTCGTGCCTCCTCACGATGCAGCACGTCTGGCCAGTGGATTGTTCATGGTGGGAACCTTTGCGGGGATTGCCCTGGCCGCCCGTCATCTCTACGGTCCCAGAACCCTTCGATTAGCCATCCTGATCTTCATCGGAAGCGTGGGGTTGGTCATCCGCGCCCATGAAATGAGTACAGATTTGTCCTGGTTGACGGGTGTTTCATGGGTCGTGGCCGCTCTTCCCATGGGACGGACTCAAACCGTCCGGGGGGGGTTGATGGGGGGAATCGGATTCGGCATGGCGTTTTTGTCCCAGGGCACATTGGCGTTCCCCTTGCTCTTGCCCCTGTTGATTCTAGCCCCCGCTCTGATTCATGAATTTCGTCCTCCTCAGGCAGGACGTTTTACACTTTTCTGGGCCATAGGAGCCATTCCCTTTCTGGTCATCTGGCCTACCCTTCTGGCGCTTGATCATCCCGCCACCTATGTTCTCTGGAAACCCCTGTTGTTCGGCCCCTTCCTGCATCCAGAGACATGGCTGGTCGCCGATGCTTCCCCCCTATACTATCTGGTCGTTTCCAGTTGGTTTGCCTGGCCAGCAGCCCCTTTGGCTCTGGGGGTACTATGGACCGGAGGAAAACGAACCTGGGAAAAACCTCAGACCCGTTTTCTGTTGCTGATGTTGGGGCTCTGGCTACTTGTTCTGGGTTTATGCACTTCTCCCCGTGAAGGCAATGCCCTTCCCCTCCTCCTTCCTTTTACCTTGCTGGCGACAGGTGGACTGGACGGATTGCGACGGGGAGCCACCAGCGCACTGGATTGGTTCGGCATGCTGACTTTCGGGCTTCTGACCACCTTGCTGTGGTTGGGCTGGATTGCCCAGATGACGGGTTGGCCTGTTGGCATCATACATTACCTAGATGCCCAACTTCCTGACTTTCACACGCATTTCCAGGCACTGCCCTTTGCTTTCTCCCTATTTCTGACGTTACTTTGGGCCTTCACTATTTTTCATTCCCATCCTTCTCCTCGACGCGCACTGATCAACTGGTCGGTGGGCATGACGGTTTCCTGGATGCTGGTCATGTCCCTCTGGTTGCCCTATGTGGAAGCTTCACGCAGTTATGAGGGCGTCATGCTTTCCCTGGGAAAAGCACTGCCCCACTCCCATGGCTGCATCATGAGTACAGGACTGGGCGAACCCCAGCGCGGATTGCTGGACGATACCCTCGACCTTCATACTGAACGGCGCGAACTGGATCCTAGTGTCCAGTGTTCCCTATGGCTGGTGCAATCCAATGGGCAGAATGCCTTTTTGGTGCCCAAAGGTTGGCACCTGCGCTGGAGTGCAGAACGTCCTGGGGACCGGAATGAACGATTCCTCCTCCTGACCCGCTCGGCCCGATGAGGTACAAACCCTTTTCTCCCGCCGTTCAAGCCCGGCGTCGGGAGACCTTGCCGCGTCCATCATTGACCAGCGATCTGCCGGTGCTGGCGGCACGGGAAGAAATACTGTCCACCGTGTCTCGCTATCCCGTCACCATTATCTGTGGAGAAACCGGATCGGGGAAAACCACTCAACTCCCCCAACTCTGCCTGCTTCTTGAGCGGGGGGTGGGGGGGCTGATCGGATGCACGCAGCCACGCCGTGTAGCGGCGCGCAGCGTAGCACAACGACTTGCCCAGGAACTGGGAACCCGTCTGGGCGAAGCCGTGGGTTATCAGGTTCGTTTCCACGACCAGGTATCGGACCGTTCCTTCATCAAGGTCATGACCGAAGGAATCCTGTTGGCCGAAATCGCCCATGATCCAGAATTTCGTCGCTATGACACCCTGATCCTCGATGAAGTGCATGAGCGTAGTCTCAACATGGACTTTCTGATGGGCTATCTGAAATGTCTGCTCCCCCGTCGCCCCGACCTCAAAGTAATTCTGACCTCCGCCACCCTCGAAGCTGAACGACTGTCGGCCCACTTCGACCAAGCTCCAGTGATCGAGGTCTCAGGGCGAACCTGGCCGGTGGAAATCCGCTGGCGGCCCATCGAGGCACCCACCGAGGAAGAAACCGACGATGATGAAGACCAGAGCCTCCAGGCGTTGCTGAATGCTGTGGACGAGTTGGGAGATCTGCATGCACGGGGGGACATTCTGATTTTTCTGCCGGGAGAACGGGATATCCGACAAACCGCTGAAGCCTTACGTAAACACCATCCACCACATACAGAGATTTTGCCACTCTACGCCCGTCAATCTCAAACCGAGCAAGATCGGGTTTTTCAAGCGGGTACGGGACGACGCATCGTGTTGGCCACCAATGTGGCCGAAACCTCACTGACCGTGCCGGGCATCCATTTTGTCATCGATACGGGATTGGCCCGCGTCAATCGGTACAGTCTGCGCACCAAGGTTACCCAGTTGCGCGTGGAAAAGATCTCCCAGGCTGCAGCCCGCCAACGTGCCGGGCGTTGTGGGCGAGTGGCGGCCGGAATCTGTATTCGGCTGTATGACGAGGTAGACTTTTCTGCCCGCCCGCCCTTCACTACGCCCGAAATTCTTCGTACCTCCCTTGCCAGCGTCATCCTGCGTCTGGCCCACCTGGGCTTGGGCTGTCTGGATACCCTTCCTCTGCTCGACAGTCCTACCCCACGCGCCATCGAAGAAGGTTATCGACTCCTGCATGAACTGGGTGCCATGGACGAAGCCCACGCACTCACCCCGTTGGGCCGTGAACTGGCTCCTCTCCCCCTCGATCCGCGTTTGGGTCGCATGGTTCTCGCCGCTCGTGACCTGGGTTGCCTGCGAGAAATCCTGGTCCTGGTGGCAGCCCTGAGCGTGCAAGATCCGCGCACGCGCCCCTCCGATGATCGCAGTCGAGCCGATGCCCACCATGCCCAATTCCTCCAAGCCGGTTCAGAATTCCTGGCCCTTCTCCAAATCTGGGACAAAGTACAGGAAGCCTTTCGACACCGCAAATCAGGACGCCAACTGGTGCACTTCTGCCAGCGCAATTACCTTTCCCCGGCACGGGTGCGCGAATGGCGCGAATTACACGGTCAACTGGTGGGGTTGATAACTGAACGACAGTGGCTGCCGAACGAAAGCCCTGCCCCGCCAGAAAATTTCCACCGCGCCCTGCTCTGCGGATTACTGGGCCAGATCGGACAATGGGATCGAGAAGCACAGAATTATCTCGGCCCGCGGGGTATTCGTTTTCGGGTCTCCTCTGGTGTGCGGGGCAAGGAACGTCCGCGCTGGGTCATGGCCGCCGAACTGGCAGAAACCGAAGGCATCCAGGCCCGTCTGCTGGCCCCCCTCCAACCGGAATGGATCGAAGCCGCCGCCGGATCACTGGTTCAACGCAGCTATGGCGATCCTTACTGGGACCCCCAGGGCGAGCAGGTCAATGCCTACGAAAAAGTGACACTCTATGGCCTGACTCTGGTGGCCCGTCGCCCTGTACGGTATGGTCCCATCGCGCCCCACGAAGCGCGGCGAGTCTTCATCCAGCATGGCCTCGTCGCGGGTGAATTGAAGACACCGCCTCCTTTTCTGGTGCATAACCTGGCCGCCATGGCCGAAGTACTGGCGTTGGAACATAAGGGGCGGCGCCAGGGTGTTCTAATTCCCGAAGAAGACCTCTGCGCCTTTTATGAAGATTGTTTGCCTCTCGAGGTATGGAGCGCTCAACGTCTGACCCATTGGTTACGCGAACGGACTCCGGGTCACGCAGACCCACTGCTCATGACCCGTGAATTTCTGATGCGCCATGCCGCTGGAGACATTACTGAAATTCAATTTCCTGACCACTTTTCCTGGGGGGGCCAAGACTGGCCTCTGACCTATCGTTTTGAGCCCGGGCATCCCCTCGATGGAGTCACCCTGACCCTGCCTTTGCCCGTACTGTCCCTATTGGACAATGCTCCTCTGGATTGGTTGGTACCCGGACTGATCCGCGAAAAAATCACCTTTCTCTTAAAAAAACTGCCTGGCACCCTGCGTCGCACTCTGGTGCCCCTGCCGCCTACCGTCACGGCTTTTCTGGAGCGTCATGATCCCTCTCGAGGCGCACTTCTTCCCCAACTGAATCAGTTTGTCCGCCAGCGCAGTGGGCAGGCGGTATCCCCCGAGGATTGGGCCACACCCCCAGAACACCTGAAAATGCGTCTGCGCCTGACCGATGAAATGGGCCAGGAAATCGCCAGTGGCCGTGACCTCGACCTGCTGCGGGCTCAATGGAACAACCCGCTCCATCGCACTTTGAGTCCCGAAAAAGACCCGGACTGGGTACAAAAGGGACTGACCCGTTGGGATTTCGAAGAACTTTCCGGCCCACAGACGCTGGTGCGTGCAGGCATCATCCTTACGGTCTATCCCGGTTTGGTGGATCGGGGTCAAACCGTGGACCTGATGGCCTTCGATGATCAGGAAGAAGCACTCACCAGTACCCGGGCGGGAATCCGCCGATTGGCCCATTTGAGCTTGGCTCCGCTACGACTCAAAGGGCAAAATACCCTACCCGACCTCCTACCCCTCCTACCAGAGTTTGCCCGTCTGACTCAAAATGGGGATCCGGTCACGGCAGACACCCTCTTTGAACTGTTGCTGCAGCAGGTGCTGCGCCAATGGTTGCCGGATGAAGGTGTTCCGCCACACACGCGCACCGAGTTCCAGCATCGTCTCCAGTCCCTCAAGGGAAATCTGGGTCAATCCCTGAAAATCCAGGTGGCCTTATTCCACGATATTTTCACACGGCATCGGAATGTAGTCCAACGTCTGACTCAACTGTCACGCCAACCGGACCTGGCAGGTCCCTTAAAAGAACTGGAGCATCGTCGTCAACGTCTGATGAATTTCACCACGCTGCGCACCACTCCTCCCGCCAAACTGGCCCATTTTCCGCGCTACCTTCACGCCATGGAAATTCGTCTGGAGAAGTTACCCCGCGATCTTGCCGGAGATATCCGCAAGAATACCGATCTGACGCGCCTGGAACGGCGCTGGACAGATACCCTCCAGCGGCGGGGACCCAGTCCGGAGTTGGAAGAGTTTCGCTGGCTGCTGGAAGAGTTGCATTGTGCACTCTTTGCCCAATCACTGAAAACGCCTCACCCCGTTTCCGTACCCCGTCTTGAAAAAATCTGGGAAAAGTTGGGTAAATCAGGATAATCCCCTTGCATTTCAAGGTTTTTTTTTGTATCGTTGAAATGTATCATCTACCTTGGAGTTCACCCATGTTTTTATCCTCTTCTGCTTTGCGCTCTTGGGTCCTCACAGGGTTCATGGCCCTCTTCGTCGCCCATGTTCCATTGGCAGAAGCACAGGTACACCACCACCTGCATCACCACCATCATGGGGCCCCCGTCGATCCAGACCCCCGGCACATAGCACTCCTGTCGGTCACGGCTCTGGTCGTGGATGAACAGACCCAGAAAGTTGTCTATGCCAAAAATCCCGAACCTACCCACCCCATCGCTTCCATCACCAAGTTGATGACGGCACTGGTAGTCATTCAAAATCATCAGAATATGGAAGAAATCCTGACCGTAAGTCAGGAAGATGTGGATACGTTGCGTTACAGTCATTCCCACCTGCGCGTGGGTACTCAGGCGACCCGTCTCGATTTCATGCGCATGGCTTTGGTAGCCTCTGAAAATCGTGCCGCCGCCGCCCTCGCCCGGAACTTTCCTGGGGGCACCGCGGCCTTTGTTCAACAGATGAACCTGCAAGCCCAGAAGTTGGGCATGAAGGATACTCATTTTGAAGATGCCAGCGGACTGAACGGCGCCAATGTCGCTACGGCCCAGGACTTGGCCGTGCTGGTAAGTACTGCCGTCAAAGTCCCCCTGATTCACGAGATCACTACCCGCTCCGAGATTCAGGTTCCCATCGGTCGGGGGGGGCGGTTGGTTACCTTGCACAATACCAATCCCTTGGTCGCTCAGGAAGGCTGGCAAATCGGTCTGTCCAAAACCGGTTTCATCAACGAAGCGGGACAATGTCTGGTGATGCAAGCCACCATCCATCAGCGTCCCACTATCATCGTCCTGCTGGATTCCCGTGGTCATCATGCCCGCTTTTCTGATGCCAATCGGGTACGGCGTTGGTTGGAAGTCCAGGATCAGACCACTTTGGGATTGCTGTCGGCCAAACCCGTTCAAAAATCGGGCGTTGCCCTTTAAATCCGGGTCACTGGTCTGGTGACCTGATGTGTCCAGCCGTTGGTTTTTCTGCTCTGCTTTTTACCCGGATTGAACCTCTTCCGACTGCTGCAGGGCCCATAGTTCCGCATATCGTCCATTCCTGGACAATAATTCGAGATGTGTGCCCCGTTCCAGGATGTTCCCCGCTTCCATGACCATGATCTGATCAGCATCGATGATGGTGGATAAACGGTGAGCAATCACCAGAGTGGTATGGTGCCGCGCCATGGAGGATAACTCTTCCTGGATTTCCCGCTCGAAGTGAGAGTCGAGTGCCGAGGTAGCCTCATCGAATACCAGAATACGCGGAGCCTTGAGCAGGGTACGAGCGATTGCGACGCGCTGCTTTTCCCCCCCGGATAATTTGAGACCCCGTTCCCCCACCTGGGTTTCATACCCTTCGGGCAAACTTTCGATAAATGCATGGATATGAGCGGTTTGAGCACAGCGCAGAACGTCCTCGCGGGCAGCGTCAGGTTGTCCATAGGCGATGTTGGCATAGATCGTATCGTTGAACAATACCGTGTCCTGAGGCACGATACCGATCGCGGCACGCAAGGACTGTTGGGTGACCTGGCGGATGTCCTGACCATCGATCAGTATGCGCCCCTGTTGCACATCGTAAAAGCGGAATAAAAGACGAGACAGCGTAGATTTTCCGGCCCCGCTCGACCCAACCACCGCCACTTTATGTCCCGCCGGAATCTCGAAATCCACATGATGCAGAATGGCGCGTCGTTCGTCGTAAGCAAAGTCCACCGCTTCAAAACGAACGACACCGCCCCCAACTTTCAAGGGTTGAGCATCGGGACAGTCACGAATCTCAGTTTCCACCGTCAACAATCGAAACAGGCGATCCATGTCCGCCAAGGACTGCTTGATTTCGCGATACACCACCCCCAGAAAGTTCAGGGGCATGTAGAGTTGCAATAAAAGAGCGTTGATCAACACCAGATCACCCACGGTCAGGCGTCCGGCAGACACCCCTGCCGTTGCCCGCAGCATCAGTGCGACTGCGCCCACCCCGATGATCAGACTTTGAATTCCATTGAGCAAAGCCAGAGAAGTTTGGCTTTTGACCGCTGCCTCTTCCCAGCGAGCCAAGTTCTGATCATAGCGTTGCGCTTCCCAGGCCTCATTCCCGAAATATTTGACCGTTTCATAATTGATCAGACTGTCGATGGCGCGGGCATTGGCTTTGGAATCCAGTTCGTTCATGCGCCGCCGGAAATGGGTGCGCCATTCGGTGATCACCACCGTCAGCGCAATATAAATCACCAACGTCACCAAGGTAATCAAGGCAAACCAGATATCGTATTTCCAGGCCAGAATACCCGCCACCATGGCCATTTCCACCAGGGTAGGAAAAATACTAAAAAGGGTGAAGCGCAATAAACTCTCAATGCCGCGCGTGCCCCTTTCAATGTCGCGGGACAGCCCCCCTGTGTGGCGTTCCAGATGAAAACGCAAATTCAGGGCATGCAAATGCTGAAACACAGACAGGGCAATGCTTCGAATGGCACGCTGTGTCACCTTGGCAAAGATCCCATCCCGTAACTCATTAAACAGGGTGGTCGAAAAGCGCAATGCCCCATAGGCCAGGACCAAGGCCAGCGGAACCATGAGTACCCCTTTTCCGGGTGCCAGACGATCGATGATCTCTTTGAGCAGCAAGGGTACGCCCACATTGGCCACCTTGGCCAGCACCAGACAGGACAACGCCAAGGCAACCCTTCCCTTGAATGCCAGTAAATACGGCATCAGCCCACGAATGGCACGCCAATCTCCTGCTGCAAACGCATGGGGTACGGAAGATGAAGAGGAGGGGGGATGAGGTCTCACAGGGTACCAGATTCCTGAAAACACAAGGAAGGCAAGTCACCCATCATGCGTAGTGGCACCAAGTTGCTGTGCGTGGCATCCGGCTCGGCCAATCCCAAAAATTGATTCTTGGCATAAACCCGATAGAGCGATTCTGGCCAGGGGAAATTCCCCATGACGATCTGCCCCTGACTCAGGGAACGCCCCTGTGTCAGGGGCAGATCGAGGCGTGGCAATCCAGCCAGCAGACTGTCCACTGGTTGAAGACAGGCATCACGCTGGGCTTGAGTCATTCCCTCCAGATTTTCCAGGGTCACCGCTTCGTTCAAGTCAAAGGGACCGGTGGCCGTCCGCCGTAAACCACTCAGGTAGGCACCGCACCCCAGGGCAATACCGATATCCTGGGCCAAGACCCGAATGTAGGTGCCCTTGCTAACCTTGGTCTCGATAACCACCTGATCCTCCTGCCAAGAGAGAAGACGTATCTCATGAACATGAATAGCTCGAGGGGTACGTTCCACTTCCTTACCGGCGCGGGCCAACTGATACAACGTCTGCCCCTGAACCTTGAGGGCCGAATGCATGGGGGGTAACTGGGTTTGAGTGCCCAGAAACCCATCAAGTGTGGCATTCAGGGTCATCTCGTTCCCCAGAAACGGGCGCCCGGGATTCAATACACCTTCTCCATCCCCCGTACTGCTGGTCTGGCCCAAAGTCAGGGTGGCGTGATAAGTCTTTGGTGCATCGAGGATCCACCCTGAATACTTGGTGGCTTCTCCAAAACAAAGAGGGAGCAATCCCGTGGCATGGGGGTCCAGAGTGCCGGTGTGTCCTGCCTTGAGCGCCTGAAAAAGACGGCGCACGCGCTGCAAGGCATGATTGCTCGATAAGCCAAACGGCTTGTCGAACAGAATGACGCCGGTGAGCGCACGCCGCTCCGAGCGTTCAGGATTTTGGGAATGCTTCATCGGCCGCCCGCGCGGCATTGATCAGATTGGTCAGAACGAAGGCCCGATCCGCCGAAGTGTCTGCCAAAAAATGCAACTGAGGCAGGGTATGCAAGGTCAGACGCCGTCCCAGGTGATGACGCAGATACCCCGCTCCATCGCGCAATGCCTCCAGGGAACGGGCCAATACCTCCTCCCCCTGAAGCGAACTGACATAAACCTTGGCGTGGGCATAATCCCCCGCCACCTCCACCGCTGTGAAGGTAATCATGCCCACGCGCGGGTCCTTGAATTCACGTCGGAGCAAATCAGCCAACTCTTTCTGAATCTGATCGGCCACCCGTATCTGGCGCGGAAAATGTTTCATACCGAACTCACAGACTCCGCACGACTTCTACGATTTCAAAGACTTCCAATTTATCCCCCACCTGAAGATCGTTATAGTTACGCAGGGACAAACCGCATTCAAAGCCTGTTTTGACTTCACGAACATCATCCTTGAAGCGTTTGAGAGAGTCCAGTTCGCCGGTGTGAACCACCACCTGATCCCGCAGCAATCGAACCTGGGCACCCCGCTTGACCACGCCTTCCAGAACATAACATCCAGCCACAGTTCCCACTCGCGAGATACGGAACACTTCGCGAATATCCACCAATCCCAGGATATTTTCCTTTCGGTCAGGCGCCAACATCCCGGAGAGCGCGGCCTTGACTTCGTCCACCACGTTATAAATGATGTCGTAGTACCGCACATCCACCCCCGCCGAAGCGATCAACTTGCGCGCCGTCGTGTCCGCACGAGTGTTGAAGCCAATGATCACGGCCTTGGAGGCCAGAGCCAGATTGACGTCCGACTCGGTAATCCCGCCCACCGCCGCATGGACGATATTGACCCGGACTTCTTCGTTGGACAACTTGAGCAAGGATTGGGAAAGTGCTTCGTAGGACCCTTGCACATCAGATTTAATGATGAGCGACAGGGTCTTGACTTCACCTTCTCCCATCTGCTCAAACATGTTTTCCAACTTCGCGGCCTGCTGACGGGCCAACTTCACGTCACGGAACTTACCCTGACGGAATAGGGCGATTTCTCGCGCTTTACGTTCGTCATTCAGAACCATGACATCTTCACCGGCCACGGGCACTTCGGTCAATCCCTGAATCTCTACGGGAATCGAAGGTCCGGCACTATCCACCGGCTGTCCTGCTTCGTTCAACATGGCCCGTACCCGCCCATATGCTGCCCCGGCCAAAACCATATCCCCACGCCGTAATTGACCAGATTGCACCAGAATTGTCGCCACGGGACCGCGTCCCTTGTCAAGACGAGCTTCGATGACGATCCCTTTGGCGGGGGTGTTGCGAGGAGCCTTCAGTTCCAGAACTTCGGCCTGAAGCAGTACGGATTCGAGCAATTCATCGATTCCCATGCCGGATTTTGCGGAAACAGCAACAAACTGTGCATCACCGCCATACTCCTCGGGAAGCACCCCTTGGGTGACCAACTCATTCTTGATCCGATCGAAATTTGCATCGGGTTTGTCCATTTTGTTAACTGCCACCACCACAGGCACTTGTGCCGCCTTGGTATGGTGGATGGCCTCAATGGTTTGGGGCATGACTCCATCGTCTGCTGCCACCACCAAAATCACGATGTCCGTAACCTTGGCACCCCGAGCCCTCATCGCTGTAAATGCCTCATGCCCCGGGGTATCCAGAAAAGTTACCATGCCGCGCGGTGTTTCCACATGATATGCCCCGATATGCTGGGTAATCCCTCCTGCTTCACCACTGGCCACACGGGTCCGACGAATGTAGTCGAGAAGCGAGGTTTTGCCATGGTCCACATGTCCCATAACGGTGACGACCGGAGCACGGGGTTCAAGGATCGCATCTACATGGACAGTCCCAGTTTCCGCAAGCAGTGCTTCCGGATCATCCAACTTGGCAGGTTTGGCCATGTGACCTAATTCCTGTACCACGATCATGGCCGTTTCCTGATCCAGTATCTGATTGATGGTCACCATCATGCCCATTTTCATCAGCGTCTTGATCACTTCGGCGGCCTTGACAGCCATTTTTTGTGCCAGCACAGCAACAGTGATGGTTTCAGGCACCAGAACTTCATGGATGATGGGCTCAGTGGGCGCCGAAAAAGCATGGGATTGAGAGGAATCCCCCTTGTGTCCCTTACCATGCCGACCATGAGGTTCACGCCACCCCGTCCCCCCGGTTTCTCCGCGCGTCTTGAGTGCTCGACGTTTGGCGCCATCATCGGTCCAAGCCGTGGCCGGTTGTTTTTCTGTTTTCTTTGCCGGTTTACGCACACCGCCCGCATCCGTGGTTGCAGCCACCACCGCAGGTCGATGAAGGGTTCCTGTTTTTTCAGAACGGGACGGCTCCACCACCACTGGCTTGATGCTGGCCGCTAAAGCGGCCACTCGGGTAGCCTCGGCCTTTTCTTCGGTCTCCTTGCGGATCCGTACCCGTTCCATTTTATCCAGTGCATCAGCCGCTTGCCTGGAACGCAATTCAGCCTGACGACGTGCTTCCATTTCTCGAATGGCTCGCTGTTCCTCATCGATGGGCGAAATACGGAGCGTCCGTTGTGACAGAGGAGGCTCGGCAGGAGTCGGTACGGAAACAACTTCTTCTTCCGGAGGAACTTCCAAATCAGGAACTGACACCACCGTGTCCACGCCCTGACTCTCTTCTTCTTTTTCTTTTTCTTCTTCTTCTTTTTCTTCTTCCTTCTTATTATCTTCCTCACTCTCCGAAATCAGCGGCAAGGGAAGATCCGTGTCCTGAACTTCAGGCAATTCTGTGACCTGCACTTCTTCGTGCAGTGACGATTCCATCCCGACATCCGATGTCTCTTCCTCGCTCCCCATGACAGGGGGAATGCTTTCAGAAACTTCCAAAACATCTTCTGGCTGATTTTCTGCCACATCCCGTTTGATCAAGACGCGTTTTTTTCGAACTTCCACCTGTATGGTGCGTGCCTTACCCGTCGTATTATCTGCCTTGCGAATTTCGCTGGTTTGACGTCGTGTCAGGGTAATCCGTGTTTTTGGCTCTGCGCGACCATGCTGCTCGCGTAGATGTTCCAGCAAAACGGCCTTATCTCGTTCGGTCAGCGTGTCTTGCGCCGTTTTTTGAATACCCGCCGCTTGTAATTGATCGAGCAACGCCGAGGGCGTCATTTTTAATTCTGTAGCCAGATCCGTCACGGTGGAGTGCGTCATGGTTGATGTCTCCTGATTACTCAAACAGCGGAGCGCGCGCCGCCATGATCAGGGCGCTGGCGCGTTCTTGCGTCAGTCCCGTCAATTCTTCCAGTTCATCCACCGCCAGATCTGCCAGATCCTGCACCGTATGAATTCCCTTTGAAGCCAATAAAACCGCAGTTTCGGGATCCATTCCCGCCATATGTCTCAAATCTTCCACTGCATGTTCAACCTTTTCTTCTGTGGCAATCGCTTCTGTCAGCAAAGCATTGCGCGCCCGGCTCCGCAACTCATTCACTGTATCTTCGTCGAAGGCAGCAATCGCCAGCATCTCCAGTTTAGGTACATAAGCGACTTCCTCCAAACTGGAAAATCCCTCTTGAATCAGAATGTCTGCCACTTCTTCATCCACATCCAGGCGGGCTACAAACAAATTGCGCAAGCGCAGCGTTTCCTCTTTGTCTTTTTCCTGGGCTTGATCTTCGGTCATGATATTGAGAGACCAACCTGTCAATTCCGAAGCCAATCGAACATTCTGTCCATTCCGGCCGATTGCCTGCGCCAGATGATCTTCGTCCACCACCACGTCCATGCTATGGGCCTCTTCATCCACGCGAATAGAATTGACCTCCGCAGGAGCCAGCGCATTGATCACAAACTGAGCGGGGTCTTCCGACCACAAGATGATATCTACGCGTTCTCCTCCCAGTTCTGAAATCACGGCTTGCACCCGTGATCCCCGCATCCCCACACAAGTTCCGATGGGATCGATACGTCGATCCCGAGAATGCACGGCAATCTTGGCGCGGATCCCGGGATCACGAGCCGCAGCCTTGATTTCCAACAACCCTTCTTCGATTTCCGGCACTTCCAGTTCAAACAGTTTGATCAGAAATTCCGGAACCACTCGGGACAGTATCACCTGTGGCCCCCGCCCTCCCCGCTCGACCCGGAGCAAGTAGGCACGCACCCGATCTCCAATACGCAAATTTTCCCGTTGAATCAACTGATCGCGGGGCAACAGAGCTTCAACCCGACCGGATTCCACGATGTAATTCCCACGTTCCTGACGCTTGACCAGACCACTGACCAGATTGTCCTGTCGTTCCAGAAAATCCGCCAGAATCTGTTCCCGTTCCGCATCCCGGATTTTCTGAAAAATCACTTGCTTGGCAGCTTGTGCCCCGATACGCCCAAACTCGATGGGCTCCAAAGAAGTTTCGATGATCTCCCCGGCTTGCGCTTCCGGATTGTTTGCACGGACTTGTGACAGAGGCAATTCCTGGAATTCAGACAGCCATTCCTGATCCTCCACGACGCGCCAGCGCCGATAGGATTGGAAATCACCGGTATGACGATCGATGCTGACCCGCACATCGATATCTTCCTCCCCATGCTTCTTGCGGGTGGCCGACGCCAGAGCCTGTTCCAGTGCCACAAACACGATCTCGGGCGAAACGTTTTTCTCCCGCGCCAGCGCATCGACCAACAACAGTACTTCCTTGCTCATTCTGTTCTCTCCACTCACAATTCCGGCACGAGACGGGCACGTTCGATATCCTCGCGCGCCATATCCAACAACCCTGCCGAGGTTGCCAAGGTAAGGGTCTGTTCAGTCACTGCTTCAAGACGCCCCGAAAAATTTCTCTGACCTGCATAAGGAATGCGCAGTTTGACTTTGGCTTCCCGTCCTAAAAACCGTTCGAAATCGGCGGTTTTATTCAACGGTCTGTCCAAGCCGGGGGAGGATACCTCGAGCCGTTCATAGGGTACCTCTTCCACACCGAACAGACGGGTCAATTGATGACTGACCGTAGCACAATCCTCTACACCAATCCCATTGGAATGATCGATGAAAACACGCAACAAACCTCGACCTGCGCGTTCGAGTTCCACAAACTCATAGCCCAGTCCTGTCACGGTTTTTTCCACTAATCCCACGAGATCCATGTTCGTTCGGTAACCTATTCCCTAAAATCACACAAATAAAAAAAGGGCCCGAGGCCCACTGCAGAGACACCACCCTACTCAATCCTAGAGATTATAAAGGATTTTGTATCCACTTGTCCAGAAATTCAACCCCCCAGCGCACCCCGAAGCCCGTCACTTCCGTCGCCACGGCACCCAGCCCCTCAGGATGGAGCGAAGCGGAGAGATCCACATGGACCCAAGGCAACTGTGCCGTGAAGCGCGATAAAAAGCGGGCAGCAAGAATGTGGTCGGCTTCCCCCTCCAAAGTACACTGCTTGAGATCAGCCACCGAACTTTCCAATGCCTCATCATAGTCTTCGTCCTGAGGAAATACCCATACACGCTCACCACTGCTCTTTCCCGCCTCTTCCGCCAGACGGGCAAGTACCTCCGACGTGGTGAACAACCCGCTGTACCGGCTTCCCAATGCGGTATGCATACTCCCGGTTAAAGTAGCAAAGTCCACGATCAAGTCAGGTTTCTGTCGTGCAGCCAAGGTCAGGGTATCCGCCAAAACCATTCGTCCTTCCGCATCGGTATGAACCACTTCCAGGGTAGTTCCCTCCAACGTCGTCACGATTTCGTTCTGGCGATAAGCCCGAGGACCCACGGAATTCTGGGCAATCGCCAACCAGGCGTCTACCACCAGTGGCAACTGCAGGCGGGTGATGGCCTGCATGATCCCAAGGACTACAGCCGAACCATTCATATCCCCATGCATGCCCTGCATGTAACGTGCCGGTTTAAGATTGAGACCACCGGTATCAAAACAGATCCCCTTCCCCACCAGAGCTACCCGATGGGTTGCCTGGGGATGAGACCATGCCAAATGAACAATCGCCGCATCGGCTTCTGCACTGCCTTGAGCCACTGCCAAAAATGCCCCTGCCCCCAAGGTCTGCAAACGTTCCATCCCATATTCTTCCCAGTCCCAATGTTCTTCCAGTGCCCACTGTCGAAGGAATTCGCGATAGTTTGCCGGAGTCAGCCGATTCGGAGGCAGAACCGTCAAGGCCCGCGTCAGGGTATTGGCAAGCGCCAGGGAAACCGGACGCTCAGAAAAATCAGGGGAGGGAGTTGAGCCCAGCAAAAACCACGCTTTTACCCCGCCCCAGGCGTCCCGTTGTGCGGTCGGTAAAGATCGACCATTGAGCGTCAGGGTATAGAGTATCTCTTCCCGCTCGGAAGAGGATTCCTGACCACTGAACCAAACTGCTAGGTGGGTGGGTTTCTCTTCGAGCAAGGGATGGAGAGCCCGCCGAAGCCGGGTATGCCGTTCAAAGTTCTGTGATGCTCCTGCCAACCATACCCAGGAGATAAGGACTCCATCCGGCAACATGGCCACATGGGGTTCAAATCCCTTCTTTTTGTTTTTGCGATGCGCGCAAACTTCTGACTGGGCCCGCCGCTGAAGCAGTGCATTCAAAGTCTCCTGACCCGGACCAGTCCCCCCATCCTCTGGCGCGGCAGGCAATACGACCAGAACATGGAATACGCCCTGTTTCGCCCACTCCACCGGAGTCCATGGGGCCACCGTAAAATGAGGAATTTTGGTCAATCCATTCAATTCAGGGAGGACGGAAAAATCAGCAGTCGGTGAAACGTGAGACAGGGGCATGGCAGGCAACCACAGGATTCTGAATGATTGCCAATGGTATCATGGGCACATCCATGACAAGAGGTTCCATCGTGCAGTCTTATCTTGACCTCATTCGTACCGTTCTGGCCCAGGGAACCTGGCAGTCCAACCGTACAGGTATCCGCACCTTGAGTTTGCCGGGGGCCATGTTGCGTTTTGACCTGACTCAGGGATTCCCTGCCTTGACCACTCGCAAACTGGCCTTCCGTTCGGCCATGGGAGAATTGGTGGGGTTTTTACGAGGCTACCGCAATGCAGCAAACTTTCGCTCCCTGGGATGTCGGGTATGGGACCAGAATGCCAATGACAATGCCCTCTGGCTCAATAACCCTTTCCGCCTGGGGGTGGATGATCTGGGCCCTCTTTATGGCGTTCAATGGCGTGCCTGGCCTGCGTACAAGGAAATCGACCTGACCCATCCGCAACATGAAGCTCAAACTCAACGTGCCCAGGCTCAGGGTTTCCAGCCTCTATGTACCCTATCCGATCCTGCGGGTCATCCCCGCCTCCTACTCTACAAGGCTATCGATCAATTACGCTCCTGTCTTGATACGCTCATGTCCGATCCAACCAGCCGCCGTATCCTGTTCCATGGCTGGAACTGGGCGCAACTGGACGAAATGGCGCTCCCTCCATGCCACCTGCTCTATCAGTTTCTAGCCAACCCCGAAACCCGTGAACTCTCCCTTTGTCTGTATATCCGCAGTAATGACCTAGGATTAGGCGCACCTTTCAATTTGGCTGAGGGCGCAGCCCTGTTGACTCTGATGGGCCATCTGAGCGGATATCGCCCACGCTGGTTCACCTATTTCATTGGAGATGCACACATTTATGAAAATCATCTGCCCATGCTGGAAACCCAACTGAAACGAGCGCCCTACCCCGCTCCTCGTCTATCTCTTTCCCCACGCATTCCTTCCTATGCCGAAACGGGACAGTACACGCCTGAATGGCTGGAGCAGATCCAACCTGAAGATTTCATACTGGAAGCATACCAGCATCATCCTTCCTTGACGGCACCCATGGCCGTTTGACCAAAATTTTCCGAATCACCTGTTCCGGTGATGGTCAGAAAGTCATTGAGCCATTATGCTTTTCCTCTACCAACTGCATTTTCCCTCTTTGGACTTCTGTCATGATCCCGCCCACCCAACGCAATTCCGTCCTGATCGTCGAGGATGAACCCATCACCCGAGAGCGTTTGGTTGAGGCCATCAGCGCTCACCCACTACTTCAAGTCATTGCTGCCACAGGATCACTGCGCGCAGGACAGGAAGCTTTTCTTGCACACCCCCCGCGCGTCGCACTGATCGATCTGGGACTCCCCGATGGCTCGGGGCTCGACCTGATTCGTCAGATTCATGACAGCCAGAGTCTGACGGAGACCCTGGTCCTGACTGTTTTCGGTGATGAACAGCATGTGGTGAATGCCCTCAAAGCGGGCGCGCGCGGCTACCTTCTCAAAGACAGTTCCTTCACCACCATCGCCGATAATTTACTCATGCTGATCGACGGCGGAAGTCCCATCAACCCCAAGGTCGCCCGTTTCCTTCTCAGTCAGTTTGGTGAATGGGAAAAATCCACCCCTACGACTCCCCAGGTAACTCTGACAGAACGGGAAAAGGATATCCTCAATCTGATCACCAAGGGGTATAAACGCAACGAGATAGCCTCTCTGCTCAACATCAGCAACAATACCGTCGGTACCCATATACGCCGGATTTATGAGAAACTCTCTGTGCACTCGAATATTGAAGCCACTCAGGAAGCGGTACAACTGGGACTCATCAAAAACAGGAGATAACCCGGTCCCGACAAAGATGTCCAGAAAGCCATCCGCAAGTCTCTTCTATTGGGGCCCTCTTTTGGGCTTCCTTTTCGTCATGGGTCTGCTGCTGTCGGACGCCAAAGCAGAGTCGCAACAACTGGATCATGGGGAGTTTATCTTTGATCAAAGCCAGACTCCCCCCGCCTTGCCCCAATTCCGCTGGACGCCCATCCAATTACCGGACAACTGGGATCTGAGTCATCCCTTCCGCGGGGGCTTCGGCTGGTATCGGTTTTCTCTCACGCTCGACCATTCACCCGATGACCTTTGGGCCATCTATCTTCCGCATTTAAGCGTCAATGCCCGGGTATTCATCAATGGACAATTGGTCGGCTCAGGAGGAAGCTTTACCGAACCCGTCAGCCACAACAGTTATCGCCCTCTATTTTTTGTTTTTCCAGGACTGCTCCTGCACGCCGGAGAGAATCAGATCGCATTGAATCTCCTTGGCTACGCCCAGGAGGAATCCGGTCTGGGCACCTTCCAGATAGGTCCCGCCACCGCATTGAAACCCACCTACAATTCTCTGTATTTTCGCGCGGTCATTGTCCCCACCATCTCCTTCACCCTGCTCCTGCTGCTTTCTTTCATTTTGTTCATCATCTGGTTGAGACGACGTCATGAAACCCTCTACCTCATGTTCGCTCTGTGTGGGGGATTCTGTACCCTCTACACAGCTGTTTTCTTCATTCAGGAAGTCCCTTGGTTGACCCACCATCAATGGTTATGGATGGAACTGACCGCCATCATGTGTTACATCTATTGCCTCATGCTCCTGATTCACCGTTTCGTCAAAGTTCAGCGCCCTTCTCTCGAAAAGTTTTTCCTGATTTATACGATCGTGGGCCCATTTCTGATCTTACTGATCCCTCCGCCCTATCTATTTCGCGGATTCGGTCTGCTGGGTCTGGGGTATAGCGCGATTTCCCTGTACATTTTGTTCACCATTTACCGGTATCGCCATCAATGCCTGCCCAGCGAAACCTGGCTTCTGTTCTTTTCCATCCTGTTTTCTGCCTTGACGGGATATCATGACTTGGCCTATATGCTCCATGCCCAGCATGAGATCCCGGTCTTCATCTTTTATTGGGGTTCCACCATTCTGGGAATCGCCATTGCATTCCTCCTACTCCTGCGCTTTGACCGTTCCCTGATTTTATTCGAAACCTTGAATCGCGACTTGAATTCCATGGTGGCAGAAAAGAGCCGAACTCTGGCGCAAAGTTATCAGGAACGCCAGACCCTGGAGATGCGTCAGGCTGTATTTGGAGAAAGAGAGCGCATCATGCGCGATCTGCACGACGGACTGGGTGGTTATCTGGTAAGTGCTCTGGTTCAGGCTGAACGTCATCCGCCTCTATTAGTGCCTCTTCAACAGACTTTGCGCTCTGCCCTGGAAGATTTGCGCCTCATGATCGATTCCCTGGATGGGGACCCCACGGATCTTGCGACTCAGATGGGAAGTCTGCGCGAACGCCTGGAATCTCTCATGGAATCCAGTGGAGCTGTTTTGCATTGGCAAGTGGAGGATTCACCCAGGCTGCCTTTCCCCAGCACCTCCAACACGTTGCAATTGATGCGCATGGTTCAGGAAATCTTCACGAATATTGCCAAACACAGCCATGCCTGCCATGTGTTTTTCAGTGTAGGCGCTCATCATCTGGAAATCCGCGATGACGGGGAGGGCTTTGATACTGTAACCACGCGACCAGGACGTGGATTACCGCACCTCTACCGCCGCGCCCAACAATTGGGAATTACTCTGCACATCTCATCCTCTTCATTGGGAACCACCCTTCACCTCACTTGGTAACCCCAGGTTATCCCTTGTGTTTCGGATTTTTTGGTTAGTTATTGATAATGATTCTTATTTGCTATATGATAATGAATATCATTTGCAAATTAAGAGCGGCATGTCCCGCCCATTCACATGACTGACAGGAATACACCATGTACAAGAATTTTCATCTGAAGCCGCTCATCTCCGGACTGTTTCACGCCTCCATGCTAACGGCCTTGCCGGGAACCCTATGGGCTTACGATCTGGGCTCGGTATCCAGCGGTGCAGGCAACAGCAACGAAGCCATCCCGCCCGCCGAGTCGGCCTCGGCCAACGCCCCCACCCAGGGATCCCTGACCGCCACCGAACCTCAATCCGTCATCAACCGTAACTACATCGAGAATACCCAAACCGGGGCCTCCACCTATGTGGATAGTGCGGCCATTGCACCGGGGGTCTGGGCCTATAGCCCCAACGGTCCCGGAGGCAATGAGAACCCCGCCCTGACCCTACGCTCCTTCGTCGATGGACAATACAATGTCACCTTTGACGGAATTCCCTTTGTCGATGGTGCCAACTTCACACACCATGTCAACAGTTACTTCCTGGCTCAGGATACGGGGGAAGTGACGGTGGATCGGGGCCCAGGACAGGCCAGCACAGTGGGAGATGCCACCTATGGGGGGACCATTGCGGTTCGCTCCAACGATCCTTTGGGGGACCCGACGTCAACGGTACGGAGCCAGATCGGCAGTTTCAACTCGCGCCTGGTGGGGTTTCAGTATGACACGGGGGTGATGCAGAACTACGGGGATGCCAGCGGTTTCATCGACTACAACCATTACCAGACCGATGGTGCCTTGACTAATGACAATGAACGGCGGGGCAACATCTTTGCCAAGTTCATCAAACCCCTCGGTGAAAACACCGCCATCACCGTGGTGGCCATGCAAAATCACACCTACCAGAATGATTCGCCAGGAGCCACAGCACCACAGATAGCCCAATATGGTTCTCACTACGGATTGAACCAGAATCCCCTGAGCAGTGCCTACGTTGGGTATAACAACGATAACTTCACTACAAACTTCGACTATATTGGTCTGCAAACCCGCTTTGGCGACTGGAAAATCGACAACAAGGTATATACCACGACCTATACCCACGATGCCATGAATGGATACAACCCCAATGGTACAACGGCCACAGTTCAAGGGGCATACCCTGGGGGGATTCTGCTGGGCGGAGTAAACCCAGGAAATCAGAATATCGCAGGTTTGACCGGAATGACTACCTATACTTCCTATGGAAACATCCTGCGAGCAATCCGGGCCATGGGGAACGATGACCTGAATTTCGGCCTGTGGATTGAACGTCAGGTGCGCCAGTCATGGATCAATAACGTAGATCTTTCCACCGGAGGTACTGGTTCCATTGTCAATATACCGGGCAGTGCCAATGGGGGGAATCAGGCGGAAACCAGTTCCATGAACACCATTCAGCCCTATGTGGAATATGTCTGGCGCCCCACCAGCAAGTGGTCGTTTACCTCGGGACTGAAGTTCAACAATTTCAACCGGACCTACAATTCAGCCTTTGACACCACGGTGGGGGGTGCCTTTGCCTACTCCCATACCTGGGCGGCTCTGCTGCCCTCTCTGGACGCACACTACTATGTTTCGGATAACTGGTCTGCCTATGGGCAAGCGGCGGAGGGGTTCGTGGCGCCCATGCTATTTGGATCGTTCTACAATCCGAACCAGCCGATCCAACCCAACACCTCGGCCGGTCTGTCGTACCTCGCCCCAGAAAAAACCATGAA
>VFSW01002589.1_pt1 | contig 27348 bp, 22 predicted proteins | sample 5358111 | NCBI WGS metagenome assembly VFSW01 (sample SAMN11554181, study PRJNA540505) | mine drainage metagenome | isolation source: sediment from site ElyBrook_90M | place: USA: Ely Copper Mine, Vershire, VT | collected 2017 | reverse complement strand
CCCCCGGTCGGGGCCGCGGTGGGCCCGCGCGGCCGGACGCCCCCGCCGGCCGGCGGGCGGCCGACCCGGGCGTGCGCTAGCGCCCGGCCGCCCCCCCGGGCGCCGGGTGCGCCGCTGGTAGAGTTGCACGCCCGCGTCGGGCGCAACGACCAGAAGGCGCTGTCCCGGCGCCGGATTGAGAAGGCTCAGAATCGTATTCGGAGGGCTGGAAGCGCGCGAGCCCGTGGCGCTTTGGCGGCCGGCCAGGAATGCGACCACGGCGACGCCAACCAGGACCGCAACCATGACCAGCGCCCGTCGCACCGTGTTCCGCCGCGTCGCCGAGGGCGCGATCGGCCCGGCGTGATCTCCACCCGGAACAACGCACAGCGTGTACGAGCCCTTGGGGATCGCGAGCCGCAGGGAGCCGGCGTCGCCACGCCGGGCATAATACTCATCCAGCTTCAGCCGGAGTTGCCGGATGTTGGATCGGACGATGTTGTCGTCAGCGGCATTGTAGTTCGCCGGACGGCCGAACACACGCTGCCCGATCGCGGGCTCCTTGAGCGACTTGAAATCCGCCCGCAGCGACTGCTCCGCGATGTATTCGAGCAGTTGGCACAGCCGCGGCGAACGATGGAATATCGGGTCGCTCAGGATCTGCGATACAGCCGACCGCAGGTTCTGCTCGTCGCGGCACGGCGCCGCCGATGGCGTGGGGAGCGAGGCGGTGGTTCGACTAACCGGCGGCGCGGCCATATGCGGCTACCATACCCAGTGAACTGTATCATACAGCCGGTTCGACAGGTCAAAGGACAGGGCGGCTCGCGGGGAGCAAGGCCTCGCCTCGGAAAAAATTTACGGATTGGTCAGCACCGCGGTCAGCGCGCCCTTGGCCGCCGAGTGCAGCGGCTCCGGGGCCAGGAGCACGTCGGATATTTGGACCGGAAAGGGTTGGTCGCGAACGATCTTCTCGAAGCGATCGCGGAAACCGGCCGGCATCGTGGTGCCGCCGCTCAGCATGATCGGCAGCGGACGGCTTAGACGCGCCGCCTTGCCGGCCGTCTCGAACGCTTGCGCCATTCCCTCGACCAGACTGCGAATCAGCACGTCGTGATATACGCCGAGCACCTGGTGGGTCTTTTCGGCGAAGCGCCCATTGAAGTGAAACGCCTCTTCCTTGATGAGGCGGATGCGATTGGCGCGCTCGCCCGTCACCGACGCCGCGCTCGCATCGATGTAGTCCCCCGCCTGCGGAATGCTGAAGCTGATCACGGGCACGGCGAGGTAAGCGAGGCACACGTTGCAGAGTCCCGCGCCGCAACTTACCCCGATCCCGGTGAAGTTTTGCGCCTCGAGCTCGGCGTACACGACGGCCAGCCCTTCGTTCACCGGCTGAGCCTCGTAGCCCATCCCGCTCAGAACCTGCTTGAGCGTCTCCTCATGGTACGTGAGGCTGTCGCCCGCGCCGAGCGGCGCGGCCGGCACCGTGAAGGCGATCCGCGTCTTGCCCTGCGGCTCGCCTACGAGCGACGCGATCATCTCACGGATCATGCTGAGGCTCTCGGGCTCGGAGGGGTTCAACATGCCGCGGCTCATCGTGCGCCTCATCTCGACGCCCAGCAGCTCGGCCAGCTTATCGGCCTCGTTGCCATGCACCACGATCTCGCCGTTCCGCGCGGTATGCGAGATCTTCTCTTTCTTGAGCACGCTTTCGGTGATCGGCGAGTACGGGATATTGACGAAGGCGTTCAACTGCGAATCGAAATCGAACTGGCCTTCGTTCCGTTTTGCCAGGCAGATCCGGCTGGTGCCGACATCGATGCCGAGGGCTGAAGAGCTACCGTTGTTTTTCATTGAGACTTCTCCTGAACTAGCCAACGATTCATGAGCCGGGTGTTTCGGCCCGCGACGCGGCCAGCAACTGTTTGTAGCGCCGCCGCAATAGTCCGCGATACGCGGCTTCGGACACTCCGAGCCGCTCTGCCTGGCGGCTCACCAGGCGGTCCGCCAGCGCCAGCCCGGGTTGAATCCGTGGACCGGTCAAGCGCAAATAACTCGAGTCGTAGTGAAAGCCGAGCGCGTAGATCGCCGCCGGCGCGAGCGTGTAGTTGTCCGTCAGGCCAATCGCTTCGAACGGAAAGCTGGCCGCGAAATCGGTGTGCCAGCCGAGCAGACGACTGCCCCGGTTGAGCGAAACCTGCGCGTGCGTGACGCAATCGGCCACGCCGATGCGATAGCGGCTGCGCAGCATCTCGGTCAAGGCCCGCGCCGCCGCCGTCTGTGCCGCGGTCAAATCCTGCACCGGCTCGCCTGGCCGCGTACGGGTCTCGAATGCGATACCGAGAAAACTCCGGTTCAGGTCGAGATAGACATATTCGCCATCGCCCCACGCGGACTCGCCCGCGTGATAGGCAACCTGGTCTTCCGGCACCACGCGAAACACGCGCCCGAACCGGTCAATGACGAAGTTATACGACCGATGCCGCTCGACGAAGGCGAGCAGTTCCGCACTCACCCGCTGCAGGGTGTGGTTTTCGCCGGGCTCGAACGGCAGCTCGTCGCTCTCGGTGGTGTGAAAAACCAGTCCCGAGGGCTCGGACCGCATCACCGCCGTCTCGGGCCTGGGATCTTCCGCCCGGAACACGCGGTACGGGCGCCGGGGCTCGCTCTCCGCGATGAAATGGTTCTCGATCCGAAGTCCGTTACTGAACGTCTGGTGATCGGAAGTCTGTTCGACGGCCCAGACCTGGGAGAACTCACCGGGGCCGGGAAACGGCGGCGGCGGCGCCGGGAGAAGTCTCGCCGGGCTCGGACTGGCGTGCGACACGCTCGCCAGCGGCGCCGAAGCGAGCGCCAGCACCCCGACCAGGGCCATCGCCAAGGCCGGCCGCCGCAGGTCCCCGCGCCCCGAACCCGCACTCCGGCTAACCGCCCGCAGAAACCGCAGCCGTTCGATCGGATCGGAAATTCTCGCCGCCCGGTGTTCGACCCCCAGCGGCCCTCCCACCATACACCCGATCTGATTGAAAAAAAGCCTCTTAGCGCGTACCAACCCTAGGCAAGCCACGGCCCATGCGCGCGTCCAGCCAGTCTTCGCCCGTCGCCGGATCTCCGCGCCGCAGTCCATCCTTCTTTGCAGTAGAAACGGCACCCCGATCTTCTCAATCGGAGAATCCCTGGAAAACCTTTAGCCGAGCGCGGACCCGCGCGGCCCGGCCAGCATTCTGGGACGCGCGGCACGGTTTGTTACACTGAGGGCTTGGCCGCGTCAGGCCAGCGTAACCATGAAAATTCACGAGTATCAGGCGAAGGCCATCCTGAGCCAGTATGGTGTTCCCGTGCCTCGCGGAGAAGTTGCCTATACGGTCGAGGAAGCCGAGGCGGCGGCCAAGAAAATCGGCGGCAGCGTGGTGGTGAAAGCCCAGATCCACGCCGGTGGACGGGGCAAGGGCGGCGGAGTGAAGATCGCCCGGGACTCGAACGAAGCCGCCACCGTCGCCAAACAGATCCTCGGCATGACGCTGGTGACGCATCAGACCGGACCGGAAGGCCGGCTGGTGCAGCGTCTGCTGATCGAGGAGACGCTCCCGATCGAACGCGAGCTGTACCTGGGCATCGTGCTGGATCGCGCGCTGGGAAAGAATGTCTTCATGGCGTCGGCCGCGGGCGGAATGGAGATCGAGGAAGTCGCGGCCAGGACGCCGGAGCTGATTTTGAAGGAACCGCTCGAGCCGGGCATGGGCCTGCTTGGCTTCCAGGCCCGCAAGCTGGCCTTCGGAATGGGCATCCCCGCCTCGAGCGTGAACGCGGCGGCCTCCGCGATGGCGTCGCTTGCCAGGGCCGCCGATGCCGTGGACGCGTCGCTCGCCGAGATCAATCCGTTCATCCTCACGCGCGACGGCAAAGTGTTCGCGCTGGACGCGAAAGTGAACCTGGACGACAACGCTCTGTACCGGCACAAGGATCTGCTCGAGCTTCGCGACCTGAACGAGGAGGACCCGCTCGAGGTGGAGGCTTCGCGGTTCGGGCTGAACTATATCAAGCTCGACGGCACGATCGCCTGCATGGTGAATGGCGCGGGCCTCGCCATGGCGACCATGGACATTGTGAAGTACGCGGGCGGAAGCCCGGCGAATTTTCTCGACGTCGGCGGCGGCGCAAACGCCGAACAGATCCGCAACGCGTTCCGCATTCTGCTCGCCGACGCGGGCGTGAAAGCGGTGTTGATCAACATCTTCGGCGGCATCCTGCGCTGCGACACGCTCGCAACGGGCGTCGTGAACGCGGCCCGCGAGCTGAAGATCCGCGTGCCGGTCATCATCCGCATGGAGGGGACGAACGTCGAGATGGGACGCCAGATCCTGAGCGAATCGGGCTTCGATTTCACGGTCGCCGATGGCATGCGCGACGCGGCCGAAAAGGCCGTGGCGCTCGCAAAAGGGGCGCACTGACATGAGCGTTCTGGTGAATGGCGACACGCGGCTCCTCGTGCAGGGCTTCACGGGCAAGGAGGGCACGTTCCACGCGCGGGCGGCGATCGAATACGGAACGAACGTGGTGGGAGGGGTGACGCCGGGCAAGGGCGGCCAAAAACATTTGGACCGTCCGGTGTTCGATACCGTGGCCGCCGCGGCTCGCGAAACCGGCGCCAACGCCACGGTGATCTTCGTGCCGCCGCCTTACGCCGCCGATGCGATTCTCGAGGCCGTCGACGCCGGGCTGCCGCTGGTGGTGTGCATCACCGAGGGCATCCCGGCCGCCGACATGATTCGCGTCTGGGCGTATATGATAGGACGGCCTACGCGCCTGATCGGGCCGAACTGTCCGGGCATTATCTCGCCGGGTCAATGCAAGATCGGCATCATGCCGGGGCACATTCATCTCGAAGGGCACGTGGGCGTGGTTTCGCGATCCGGCACGCTGACCTACGAGGCGGTGGGCCAGCTCACGCGGCTGGGCGTCGGGCAGTCGACGTGCATCGGCATCGGCGGAGATCCGATCGTCGGCACGAGCTTCACCGACGCGATCGGTCTGTTCAACGAGGACCCGGATACGCGGGCGATCGTCATGATCGGCGAGATCGGCGGCAGCGCGGAAGAAACCGCCGCGGCATACATCCACGAACAGGTCCGCAAGCCTGTCGTTGGCTTCATCGCCGGGCAGACCGCGCCGCCCGGCCGCCGCATGGGCCACGCCGGAGCGATCATCTCCGGCGGCTCCGGGAAGGCGTCGGATAAGATTGCCGCGATGAAGAAGGCGGGCATCCGGGTGTGCGATTCGCCAGCCGACATCGGCGCCGCCGTAAAGGAGCTGCTGTAGCCCCCCGGACGGGCATAGAACAATTTATGGAAAGAACGTTTGGAATGATCAAGCCCGACGCCGTCGGCTCGGGCAAGATGGGCGCGATTCTGGCTATGGCCGAGGGCGCCGGCTTCCAGATTCGCGCACTGAGGATGACCCGCATCGCTCGCGCGCAGGCCGAGGCCTTCTACGCGGTGCATCGCGAGCGCCCGTTCTACGCGAGCCTCGTCAACTTCATGACCGAAGGCCCGGTGGCCGTGATGGTGCTCGAACGAGAAAACGCGATCCTGCACTGGCGCGACACAATGGGCGCGACGAACCCGGCCAACGCGGCCGAAGGCACCATCCGCAAACGCTTCGCCGAGAGCATCGAGCGCAATGCGGTGCATGGATCGGACGCCCCGGAGACCGCCGCGGCGGAGATCCCATTTTTCTTCAGCACGGCCGATCTGCTTTAGACCGCCCGGCGGTTGCTTCCCCCTGCGTGGCAGCGGAAGCTCCTGCACAATAGTTTTGGAATCAAAGAGTTACACGTGTAGCCTCAGGTGATACTTGAGGTCAACGGAGTCCGTTCACCATTCCGCCGTGTTCCACACTGGAACAGCAGACGAATACTTCCGAGACTGCGCACTTAGCCCGCGCACTACCTCACGAGGTACCAGGATGCGATCGTTTCGCGTCGGCTTGGTCGGGCTGGCGGCCTGCGCCTGCGTTGTGGCGCAGTCGTGTCTGAACGGGCCTACACCCTGCTACTCGGCCGCCGGCATCGTCAATTCGGCCGATTATCAAGCCGGTGAACTCGCTCCCGGCGCCATCGGAACCATCTTCGGCACCGGGCTGAGCTACTCCACGCGCGGGCTGCTTGCGAGCGACGTCGCGGGCGGCAGCATTCCCACCGAACTTCCCGGCACGGGCGTTCACGTCCTGGTCGAGAACATCCCGGCCGGCATGTTTTACGTCTCGCCCACGCAGATCAACTTCCAGGTCCCCAATGACCTGCTGCCGGGCGTCTGGAACGTGCAGGTGGTGCTCGACGCGAACGCCGGCCCGCCGGTGGCCGTCACCGTCAAGCCCGCCGCACCGGCGCTATATCAGAACAACCAGACTTCGGCGATCGCCACACGTCCCGACGGGTCGCTCTATACGCCGTCGGCGCCGGCGCATCCGGGCGACTGGGTGATCCTTTACGCGACGGGACTCGGACAGACCCGGCCGCAGCTTGAAGCGCTCGAGATCCCGAATCAACCCTGGCCGATCGCTCAACCCTCGGACTTGCTGGTGTTCCTGAACAACCAGCCTGTCGATCCGTCGAACATCGCCTACGCGGGTGTCGCGCCGGGTTTCGCCGGGCTCTACCAAATCAACCTCAAGTTGCCGCCCGGCATCCCCACGAATCCGGAGATCCAGGTATCGCTCTCCGGCGACACCAGCGTCGCGGGGGTTATGCTCCCCGCATCCCCTTGACGCGCTTCGCGTGCCGGGCCGGCGAAGGCGGCGTCGCGGGCGCGGGCGCATCGCGCAGCGCGAGGAAAAACGTTAGCAGGAAGCACGGCCAGATCTGCACGAGCACGCGCCCGAGCGATGAACCGATGAGCCACGCGAGATCGTTGCGATTGAGAAGATAGACGGCAAGATCGCCCGCCGTGAGCGCCGCCGCGACCGTCGCGGGCAGCAGCCGGTCGCGCGGCTGGCCGCGGCGCCCGAAGCCAAGCGTGAGCGCGAGCGCGGCGAGGGGAAGCGCCGGATGGTACAAGCCCGAACCCATCGCGCCAACCTCGCGGATCAGCCCGCGCGCCACCAATGCCACGCGGCCCGGCTCGGCGAGGCTCGCAAGCGCTAGCGGCGGCGCATCGCGCGGCGCGACACACAACTTGAAGGCCACAGCCAGCAGACCCACGGGCAGCGAGCCCATGAGCAGCACGGCGATCCGCCCGCGCTCATGGCGCAATCGGAACAACGCGAGCGCGGCAAAGACGGCGAAGAACAACAGCCCTTCGTTCTTCGTCCATGCGGCGCAAGATGCGAATGCGCCGGCGAGTGCGAGCCACGGGGCCGAAGGCCGGCGCCCGAGTCCCACCAGGAGCAGCGCGAGGGAGGCGAGCTGAAAACAGGCGAGCGGCACGTCGGCGTACTGCGAGGCAGCCTCGCGCACGAGCGCCGGGTTCGCGGCGAGGCACAATCCGAATACGAGCGCGAGCCGCTCGCCGCGAAGCAGCGCGAACGAGCCAGCGGCGATCGAGAGCAAAGCGGCGAAGAACGCCGCCGCGGTGAGCGCCGGCACAAGCGGGTCCGGCGCGCCGCCCGAGTAACTCCAGCAGCGCGCAATGAAACCCGGAACAAGCATCGGATAGCCCGGATGCGCCGCGGCCAGGCGTGGCGAATACGCGAGTTGCGCGGCCGCATCCGGCGCGGCAAGGAAGCGCGCGCGTAGGTTCCACACCGCCCACGCGTCCCAGTTTCCCTGGGGGTTCGCGTTGGTGAGTTCGTCGAACGCCGCGCCGGCGAACACGAGCGCCGCCGCGAACATCGCAAGCAGCAGCCACGGCGTCGCGCGATCGCGCCGGAGCGCGGCCGTTCGCTCGGAGTGCCGAGTGTGACGCCATCCAAAGAACAGCGCCGCGCCCACGACGGCCAACTCGATCGCGGGCGACAACCACGACGCGCCCGGCGCGATCAGCACCCGCAAAGAGAACAGCGAGGACGTAGCCGCGATTCCGGCTGCCGCGCCAACGCCCGCGCGCAACGCCATCCACGACCAGCGCGGCTCATCCGCGAGCCGGCCGATCCATAGGAACGCCGCCACGATCCCGGCGGCCACGGCCAGCAAGCATACGACTGCCGCCATCGCTCAGCGGCCCACCCGGCGGAACACAACAACGCCGTTGCCCAGATCGCGCACCGCGCGAAGCGATGAATCGGCGAGTGCGGCGCGCATGCCGGGCGGCGTCGAAAAATCTCCAAGCACCCAATCGTCGCCGCGCCCGCGCTCGATGAGCAGCGGCGCGAGCGTGTACTGCGCCGAATCGAATAGCGCGGAGTCGAGCGTCGAGCCCGGAGCCGCATCGCTCACGTAATCCACGACCGCGGCGCCCGGCGGCAGAACGTCGCGCACGCCCGCCAGACGATCCGCCTGCGCTTCGACAAGGTAGGGATCGCGAACGGGCTGGCGAATCGAGGGATCGGAGGAGTAGAAGACGATCAGCCCGATCAGCGCCAGCAAACCCGCCGCGTGCAATCCAATTCGCGCGCGCATCCAGACCGATACGGTATCACGCCTCCGGGAAGCGGACGGGCGCCGGTCACCATGGGGGTTGCCTGCGAGCAGCTTCCTTGCGCTGCGCACGCGTGTTCACGCCCTTCTCGTGGACCGCCTCGATGATCGCGCCCTTGCTCACACCCATGCAGCCGCACGCTGCCGCGCAGTCCTTCCATGCAGCCTCCGCTGTAGTTCGCGTCTCCGGCCCGGATCACCGCCGCGCGCACGTCCGAATGCGACCTCTCGATCAACGCACGCGTGTCCTCCAGGTTGCGGAAGGCGGACACGCCGTCCGCATCGGGCCTTCCATCGTCGAAAGGAACGGCGAGCTGCCCGTGGTGAGCAGGATGCGGAGGTAGTTAAAATGAGAGTCGTTGCGGGCGATGCCCGCCATTCCGCTGCCGACGACGAGTCTGGTAACTTCTTCCAGCAATAACCCGGCTCCGTGCGCTACCTGGTTACGCCGCGCGGCGATTTCCAATTCAAATCTTCAATACCGGTGAAGGGGCCGGGTTGAGGGTGGGAGCCGATGTCAGACTGATGCAGCGCCAGTTCGACGTCGTGATCGAGCGGGACCCGGAAGGTTGGTACGTTGCGTCGGCCCTACAACCGCCGGGGCGCCACACTGTACATTGCCAGGGCCTAAGTCACACGGTGCGGGTAAAGGCGCCATCGCCACCGCGCTGAAGCTCCACGAACTCGCTACCATCCCGCAACTCGCCTTCGCATCACCAGCGGAATCTGATTTTCCTGGCAGAGAATGCGGCGGCGCCTCGCGCGAAGCTCTCACGGTGTGACCGATTGATACAGGCGTCCGATTCAATCGACGCGAGCCGGCGCGATTCGATGCGGCAGGCGCCGGGGTCGAGGCGAGGCGCACAAGGAAAGCCCGCGAGCGGTAAGACTCGCGGGCTGTGAGGAGAGGAGAACGTTTGAAATCGAGCCGCGCGCAACCGCGCGTCAGCCCAGGTGAGCGTCGATCATCTTCTGCACTTCGGATTTGCCGACCGCGCCAACGCGCTGCTCGACGATCCGGCCGTCCTTGAACAAAAGTAGCGTGGGGATGCCGCGAATGTTGTAGCGCATCGCCGTGCCTCCATTGTCGTCCACGTTCAACTTGCCGACCTTGACCTTACCCGCGTAATCGGTGGCCACGGCGTCCACCGTCGGGGTCATCATCTTGCAAGGTCCACACCACTCGGCCCAAAAGTCCACCAGCACGGGGACCTCGGCGGCAAGGACGTCCGTCTCGAAAGAGGCGTCTGTAAAAGTCAGGGTATTTGCACCGGCCATGTATCGGTCAACTCCTGGTTTGTAGATGCAGTTTCACACGAAAAGTTTCAACGCGCTAGCCGGACAACCGCCGGTAGAGGGCCGCGTACTCACCCGCCGAGACCTGCCACGAGAAATCCTTGGACATGCACCGGACCATCCTGCGCGTCCAGGCCTTCCTGTCGCGATAGGCCTCCAGCGCCGCGCGGATCGCGCCCGCCAGCGACCACGGCGCGTAATCCCAGAACTTGAATCCGGCGCCGTCCTCAATCGTATCATCCAGCCCGCCGGTGGCGCGCACGACAGGGACTGTCCCGTAGCGCAGGCTGTAAATCTGGTTCAGGCCGCAGGGCTCGTAGCGGCTCGGCATCACGAACAAGTCGGCGCCGGCCTCGATGCGGTGGGCCAGCGGATCGTCGTAGCCGATGCGGACGCCGAAGACGTCCGGCCGCACGGCGGCGAGGTGGCGGAAGCTGTTCTCGAAGCGCGGATCGCCGCTGCCGAGCACGGCCACGGCGACGTCCATCGCGGCCAGTTCTAACGCAATTTGCTCGACCAGATCGAACCCCTTCTGGTCGGCGAAGCGGCTGATCATGCCGATGAGCGGGCGGTCGAGCCGCGCGGGCAGGCCCAGTTCCTCGAGCAGCGCCCGCTTGCACTCGGCCTTGCCGCCGAGGTCCGCCGCGGAGTAGTTCCGCGCCAGGCGCCGATCGGTTTCCGGGTTCCATTGCGAGTAGTCGACGCCGTTGAGGATGCCGGACAGCCGAGTCGCGCGCGCGCGAAGGAAGCCGTCGAGGCCAAAGCCGTATTCGGGCGTCTGAATCTCGCGGGCGTACGTAGGGCTGACGGTGTTGATTGCGTCGCTGAAGCCGATGCCGCCCTTCAAGAAGTTGATGTCGCCGAAGAATTCGAGCGCGTCCCGGTGGAACAGCCCCGCATCGAGGCCGAGTTCGCCCATCAGGCCACCGGCGAAGCGGCCCTGGTAACCGAGGTTGTGGATGGTGAGCAGGGTGCGGATGGCGAGATAGGTGGGGTCCGGGGCGAACGTCGTGCGGAGGTAGACAGGGGCGAGCGCGGCCTGCCAGTCGTGACAATGCAGCACGTCGGGACGGAAGAGGAAGCGCGCGACCTGGATCGCCGCGAGGCTCAAGGCCGCGAAGCGCACGGGGTTGTCCCAGAACTCGCCGCGCGCATCGCCGTAGAGACCGGGCCGGGCATAGAGCTCGGGGCAGTCGATGAGATAGTAGGGAACTTGCACGTGTTCGGCCAGGAGAACGCGCGCCGGAAACAAACGCGGCCCGACACGAATGGGCAGATAGCTCAAGACCTCTTGCGCGGGCGCGGATAGCTTGATATCAAGATAAGCCGGCAGCACCACCGCGACCTCTTCGCCCAATTCGCGAAGCGCCGCGGGCAGCGAGCCCATGACGTCGGCGAGCCCGCCGGTTTTCGCGAACGGCGCGGCCTCGGACGCCACCATCAGAACGCGGCTCATGCGGGCGGGATCTCCTTGTGTACGGCGTCCAGCACGCCGTTGATGAAGCGGACGCTCTCTTCGCCGGCGAACTGGCGGGCGAGCTCGAGCGCTTCGTCGATGGCGATCGCGGGCGGCGTGCCCAGCTCGGTCATCTCGTAAACGGCCAGGCGCAGGATGTTGCGGTCCACCATGGGCATGCGTTCCAGCCTCCAGTGCGCGGCCTTGGCGCTGATGCGCTCGTCGATTTGCGGCGCGGCGTGCGAAGCTCCTTTCGCCAGCGCCTCCATGAACTCGTCATCCTCGGGCCGCTCCGCGCACTCGACGCTATATAGCGTCTCATAAAACGAGCGAATCGCCTCCTCGACCGGCTGGCGGCGGGCGTCCCATTGAAAGAGCACCTGCAGGGCGCGCTGCCGGGAGCGGTGGCGCGCGGGCATGGTTATTCTCCCGCTTTCCCGAGACTTCGCAGCAGGCAGGCCATTTCGATCGCGGTCATCGCGGCGTCAAAACCCTTGTTGCCGCTTTTGCCGCCCGCGCGGTCCGTGGCCTGCTCCATGGTGTCCGCGGTCAGCACGCCGAAGGCGACCGGGATGCCGGTATCGGCGGCGGCCTGAGCGATGCCGCGCGCCGCCTCGCCCGCCACGTAATCGAAGTGCGGCGTACCGCCGCGGATCACCGCGCCGAGGGCGACGATGGCGTCGTGGCGGCCCGCACGCGCGAGCGCGCGAACGACGAGCGGAATCTCCCAGGCCCCCGGAACCTTCACGATTTCGACCGCGTCGAGGTCCGCGCCGGTGCGCCCCAGCGCGTCGAGCGCGCCATCGAGCAGACGCGCCGTGACAGCCGAGTTGAACCGCCCCACGATCACGGCGAATTTCAACCCGCGCGCGTCGAGATTTCCTTCAGTCACGCGAGGCATATATGGGATACTTGAGTTCAGCCCCTAATTCTAGCGCACGGCCCTCGTAAACATGGACCCTCGCTTCATCCGCAATTTCTCTATCATTGCGCATATCGATCACGGCAAATCGACGCTGGCGGACCGCCTGCTCGAGGAGACCGGCGCGCTGAGCCATCGCGAGATGACGGAGCAGGTGCTAGACACGATGGACCTCGAGCGCGAGCGCGGCATCACCATCAAGGCCCACGCCGTGCGCCTGATGTATCGCGCCAAGGACGGCATCGACTACCAGCTCAATCTCATCGACACGCCGGGGCACGTCGACTTCACCTACGAAGTTTCGCGCAGCCTGCAGGCCTGCGAGGGGGCGCTGCTGGTGGTGGACGCGAGCCAGGGCGTCGAGGCGCAGACGCTCGCCAATACGTATCTCGCGCTGCATCACAACCTCGAAATTCTTCCCGTGATCAACAAGATTGACCTGCCGTCGGCCGAGCCGGACCGCATCCGCGAGCAGATCGAACAGGTCATCGGCCTGCCCGCTCATGACGCGCTGCTGGTGAGCGCGAAGAACGGCATCGGGATCGTGGACGTGCTCGAGGCGATCGTCGAGCGCGTGCCGCCGCCCACGGGCGATCCGGAAGCGCCGCTGCGCGCGCTGATCTTCGATTCGTGGTTCGATCCCTACCGCGGCGTGATCATTCTGGTTCGCGTCGTCGACGGGCGGCTGCGCGTGGGGCAGAAGATCCGGCTGTGGTCGAACGGCTCGTCGCACGACATCGAGGGACTCGGGTACCAATCGCCGAAGCCCGTGCCGTGCCAGGAGCTGTCGGCCGGCGAGGCGGGTTTCCTGTTCGCCAATATCAAGACCGTAGCCGACGCCAAGATCGGCGACACGATCACCAGCCACGAGGCGCCGGCGGCCGAGCCGCTGCCGGGCTTTCAGGAGATCAAGCCGATGGTCTTCGCCGGGCTCTATCCGGTGGAATCCCACGAGCACGGCCGGCTGAGGGATGCGCTCGAAAAGCTGCGCCTCAACGACAGCGCGTTTAACTTCGAGCCGGAGAATTCGGTGGCGCTCGGCTTCGGCTTCCGCTGCGGTTTTCTCGGCCTGCTGCACCTCGAGATCGTGCAGGAGCGGCTCGAACGCGAGTTCGAGATCGACCTGATCACCACCGCGCCCGGCGTGCGCTATCGCGTCACGCTGCTCGGCGGCGAGCGCGTTGAGGTGGACAACCCGGCGAAGTTCCCCGATCCCTCGTCGATCAAACAGGTCGAGGAGCCGATCATCGACGCGACGGTGATTACGCGCGAGGAGTACGTCGGCGAGATCTTTAAGCTGCTCGAGGAGAAGCGCGGCTCGCAGAAGAAGTTCGAGTACATCGGCAGCGGCCGCGTGCTGCTGCTCTACGAGCTGCCGCTGAACGAGATCGTGATGGATTTTTACGACCGGCTGAAGTCGGCCTCACGCGGCTACGCGTCGCTCGACTATCACCTGGCGGGCAACCGCGTTTCGCCGATGGTGAAGCTGGACGTGCTGGTGGCGGGCGAGGCGGTGGACGCGCTGTCGATGATCGTCCATCGCGACTTCGCCTACGACCGGGGCAAACTGCTCATCGAGCGGCTCCGCAAGCTGATCCCGCGGCAGATGTTCGAGGTCGCGCTGCAGGCGGCGATCGGCAGCAAGATCATCGCGCGGGAGACCATCCCGGCGATGCGGAAGAACGTGCTCGCCAAGTGCTACGGCGGCGACATCTCGCGCAAGCGCAAGCTGCTCGAAAAGCAGAAGGAAGGCAAGCGCCGGATGAAGCGGGTGGGCCGCGTCGACATTCCCCAGGAAGCGTTTCTCGCCGTCCTCAAGGTCGGCGGCGCTCAGGAAGAATGACCCGGCGGAGCTTGATCCTGGCCGCGGCTCCGCTGGCGCTCTTTCGCGCCGCCCGCGCCGTGGACTCGCTGGCGCTGTTCGACTTCCGCCGCAACTTCTGGATCAACCTCCACCATTTCCTGTTCACGCAGTCGCTGCTCGACCCGCGCGACCGCGAGCCGGCGGACGGTAATGCCGCTTGGGCCGCCGCGATCGCGTATTACAACAACGAGCTGATCTCGCACAACCTGGGGTCGGATGCGGGCCTCGCCTCGATCAAGCAGCGCCTGGCGGCCATCCCGGACAACGCATCGAGCGCCGAAGCCGGGCTCGGCGCGGAGATGGTGAAGGCGCTCGACGGCGCGGCGCCGGTGTACCGCGAACGCTGGTGGCCCGCGCATGACCGCGCCAACGCCGCCTGGATTCAGTCCGAGCTGCCGCGGCTGTCCGAGCACGGCGCGCAAGTGGCCTCCGATCTGGGCCGCGTATTCGATTTCCCATGGCCCGCCGCGCCCATCCACACCGAGATCTCCTACTACAGCTCGCCGAACGGCGCCTACACCACGCTCGACCCGCTGTTCATCACCATCGCCAGCGGCGACGCGCGAAACCGCGGCGACGCCGGCCTCGAGATTCTTTTTCACGAGGCCTCGCACGGCCTGTCGGTGAGGATGCGCCGCTATCTCGACGCGGCGCTGGCGGCGCGGCTCAAACGGCAGAAGGCGCCCAGCGAGCTCTGGCACGCGCTGATCTTCTATTGCACCGGCGACGTGATGCGGCGGAACCTACCGGGCTACGTGCCGTACGCCGACGAGCAGAAGCTCTGGCAGCGCGCCTGGCCGGGCCTGAAGCCGGCGCTCGACGCCTCGTTCGGGCCGTACCTCGACGGGAAGGGCTCGCTGCGGCTGGCGGTGACGGACCTGGTGGGGCTGCTGTAGGCGGCCATCTGGCTACAAATGCGCGGCCACGTGGCTCGGGTTGGTTGCGTTCGCCAGAACTTCTTCGAGCGCCTCGGCGGCGCGTTCGCAATCGGCGCGCGAGACGTCGCAATGGGTCACCGCGCGCAGCCGCCGGCCGCCCACGCCGTTCATCAATATTCCGCGCTGCTTCAGCCGCGCGCCGATCTCGGCGGGGGTGAGCGCGTCCGAGGCCACCTCGAAGATCACGATGTTGGTGCGCACCGCGGACGCATCGATGCGCAGGCCGGGGATCCGGGCGATGCGGTCCGCGAGGAAGCGGGCGTTCGCGTGGTCCTCGGCGAGGCGGGCGGGCATTTTTTCGAGCGCTATCAGGCCAGCCGCGGCAAGCACGCCCGCCTGCCGCATCCCGCCGCCGAGACGCTTGCGGTAGAGCCGCGCCTGCGCCATGTCGTTCGCGCGGCCCGCGAGCATCGAGCCCACCGGCGCTCCAAGCCCTTTCGACAAACAGAACATCACCGTGTCGGCTTCACGGGCGATGTCGCGCGCTTCGACGCCCAGCGCCACCGCGGCGTTGAAGATCCGCGCACCGTCGAGGTGCACGCGCAGGCCGCGAGCGTGCGCCTCGTGGCAAATCTCGCCGACGTCGTCGCCCGGCGTCACCGCGCCGCCCGCCATGTTGTGGGTGTTTTCGAGCACGATCGCGCCGGTCCCGGCGCAGTTTGGCCCGTCGGGCCGCAGCAGATCGCGGACCGCGCTCCAGCGCAGCACGCCATCGGCGGCGAAGACGGGCCGCGCCAGACAACCGGAGAACCACGCCATCATCGCCAGTTCCCAGTCCATCACGTGCGCGCGCGCTTCGCAGATCACCTCCTGGCCGTGCCGCGTGTTGACCTTGATGCCGATGGTGTTGCCCATGCTGCCGGTGGGCACGAACAGCGCGGCCTCTTTGCCGAGGATCTCCGCCGCCCGCCGCTCGAGACGATTCACGGTCGGGTCCTCGCGATAAACGTCGTCGCCGACTTCGGCCTCCATCATGGCGCGGCGCATCTCGGCCGAGGGCCTGGTGACGGTGTCGCTTCGAAGATCGATGGGCAAGCTCATACGGTAAGAAACTCCTGGAAAACTTCGTTCGACACAAGCACGCCGCGGTTGGTCAGCCGGAGCGCGCCGTCGTGCTCTTCGAGCAGTCCTTCGGCAAGAAAGCGGCCGAGCGGCTCGCGGTACCGCTCGCGTTCGTCGCCCGAGGGGCGGATGCCCGCGGCCAGGCGCAGGCTGACGAAGAATCGTTCCTCGGCCGTCCGCGCGGCCACGGGATCTGTGCGTGGCGACGCGCCCGCCAGCACAAGCCGCACGTACCCGGCCGCGTCTTCGATGTTGGCCCAGCGCATGGCGCCGTCGAAGGAATGCGCGCCCGCGCCGAAGCCGAGATACGGCGCGAGACGCCAGTATTTCAGGTTGTGGCGCGATTCGTCGCCAGGACGCGCGAAATTCGAAATCTCATAGCGCGCGATTCCCTCGGCGCGAAGGAACTCGACGCCGGCTTCGTACATATCGACGATCGCGGACTCGGACGGAACGTCCGGCGCGCCGTAGCGCGTCCCGTTGAGCAGCACCTCCTGACCCAGCCGGCTGTCTTCGTCGATCTCGAGCATGTAGATGGACACGTGCGGCGGCCCGAGCCGCGCGGAGCACTCGAGCGATTCGCGCCAGCTTCGCGGCGTCTGGCCCGGCAGACCGGCGATGAGGTCGAGATTGAAATTCCCGATACCCGCGCGCCGCAGCGCTTCGACGTCTCGAGCCACCCCTTCCGCGGTATGGCGCCTGCCTGCGCGCCGGCTCTCGCTTTCGACGAACGACTGCACGCCGAGACTGACTCGGTCGACGCCAGCCGCGCGCCAACCTTCGGCCCACTCGCGCGGCCACGTGGCCGGCGCGGCTTCGAGCGTCGCCTCGATCCACGGCCGTCCGGGCACGGCATCGAGCAACGCGGCGAGCGCCGCGGGTTCGAGGCGGCTCGGCGTGCCGCCGCCAAGATAGACGGTCTCGGGCCGCCACGGCCACTCGGTTGCGGCCAGTTCACCGCGCACCGCATCGAGATAGGGGCCTTCGAGATCGCGCGGCAGGACCCCGGAGGCGAAGTTGCAATACGTACACTTCTGCGCGCAGAACGGATAGGCGATGTAGACGCCGGGCATTACAGCGCGATCCCGGCGCCAAGCTGCCGCGAGATTGCCGCGGCCACCACCTCGTTGAGGGTTTCGCCGGATTCGGGGAGCACGAACGCCCCGCGCGCCGCGTCCCAGGCGAACTTGTAGCTTTTCGACTGCGCCGACAGCCACACCTGGCGCACCGGCGAATTGGGGCTGACGACGAACTTGGCCGGTGGATCGTCGAACTCGATGGTGAGCGCGCCGGAATTGAAGTCGGCGTCGAAGTCCGCCGATTCCGAGGCCGCCGCAAGGCGACGGTTCAGATCCTCGAGCGCCGCGCCGGAGATCCGCTGGAATTCCTGGTCGTCCATAGACCTCTTCATTCTGACAAATCCCTCAAACGCAATTCTTCGGAACTTTCGGCTTGCTAGACTCATCGACTGATAGGACGTGTGCGCGCTTGCATCGGCCGCCCCAGTCCGCCTTACGGCCCAACATGGAGAGTCACTGCATCCGCCATACCGAAATTCCGGGGACTTCGCGCCTTTTCGCCGATTATCAATATCACTTTGACCGCGTGAGCCGGTTCTACCCGAACGATCCGCATACGCTCGCGGGCTTCGAGCGGGCCGCGGCGGCGATCGACTATCCCCTGGAACGGCGCGCGGCGCTCGTGAAGGCGCTGCGGCGGACCAACGGCCCTTCGCGCACGCTGGACCTGCTGGCGAGGCCGGGCACGGTGGCGGTGGTGACCGGCCAGCAGATTGGCTTGTACACGGGCCCCGCGTACTCGATCTATAAGGCGCTGACAGCGATTCGTCTGGCCGCGCATTTGAGCGAGTCCGGCATCCCGGCCGTCCCCGTATTTTGGTTGGCGACCGAGGATCACGACTTCGCCGAGGTCGACCACTGCCACATCTTCAGCGAGGAATGGCGGCCGATGCGCCTCTGGACGGCGGCGAAGGGAGGCGCGAAGCAGCCTGTGGGGACGCGGACGCTCGTCGATCCACCGAACGAGGCGTTAGCCAAGGCGCTCGCGGCACAGCCGTATGGCGAGCAAGGCGCGGCGTTGGCGGGCCAGGCGTATCGCTCCGGCGCGACACTCGGCGAGGCGTTCGGCGAACTGCTGCGCGGATTGCTTGCGCCGTATGATCTGCTCTATCTCGACCCGCTGGACGCGGAGATCCGCGCCATCGCGGCGCCGTTTCTCCGAAGCGCGCTCGATGCGGCGCCATCGCTCAACGCGAAGCTGCGCGAGCGGGGGCGGGAGCTCGAAGCCGCGGGCTATCACGCGCAAGTGTTGATCGAGCCGGAGACCTCGCTGCTGTTCCGCCTCGAAGCGGACCGCCGCGTGGCGCTGCGATATCGCGAGGGACGCTACTCGGCGGGCGACCGCGAGTACTCGCGCGAGGAACTCGCCGATGCGCCGGAACGGCTATCGCCCAACGCCGTGCTGCGCCCGGTGATGCAGGACTACCTGCTGCCCACCGTCGCGTACGCCGGCGGGCCGTCCGAGACAGCGTACCTGGCGCAGGCCGAAGTGATTTACCGGGACCTTCTCGGGCGGATGCCGGTGGCTGTGGCGCGCAGCGGGTTCACCGTGATTCCGGCGGCCGCAGAGGAGCGTATGCGGAAGTTCGGCCTGACGCTGCCGGCGCTTCTTCGCCCCGCCGCCGATGTCCGCGAACTCGCTTCGAAGGCGCTTGTGCCGCCCGGCCTGATCGACGAGTACGCCGAGGCGCGCCAGCAGCAGCGGGAACTGCTGAAACGGCTGGAAACTTTGACGCTGGCCTTCGATCCTACGCTCGCGAAAGCACTGCGGCGCAGCGAAGCGAAGATGGGCTACCAGCTTGCGAAGATGGAGCGTAAAATCGAGCGCGAGGCGCTGCGGCGCGATCAACGCGCCCTGGCGCAGATCGAATCGCTGCTCGGGCTGCTGTACCCCGAGCGCCATTTGCAGGAGCGGTATTACTCCTACGTCTCGCTCTATGCGGCGCACGGGCCGGAGCTGGTCGAGACGCTCTACGCGAACGTTCATCTCGACTGCCGGGACCACAAAGTCATCGTCGTGTAGCGCCGCCGCTCCCGGCATCGGGCGTTCGCTATCCCGAAGCGCGAAGATGAAGGGGTCATGCAAAGCGATCGTGTGCCAAGCGAGCCTCTGAGCCGCCGGACGTTGCTGGGGCAGGCGGTAGGCGCGGCCGGCGTCATAGCGGCCATCGATTCCGCGGGCCAGGCAAGCGCGCAGGCGCAACCCGCTGCCGGAAGCCGCGAGGCCCGCAGCCGGGAGAGCTTCGACTTCGGCTGGAAGTTCTTCAAAGGGGATGCGCAAGGCGCACAGCAGCCGGGCTTCGCCGACGCGAACTGGACCGTCGTGGACCTGCCGCATGACTGGAGCATCGAGGGCCCGTTCCGCGAAGCGCCAGGCTCGGGGACCTTCGCCCATCTGCCCACCGGCATCGGCTGGTACCGCAAGCTCTTCCGCGTTCCCGAATCGTTCAAGGGCAGGAAGGTCTCGATCGAGTTCGACGGCGTCTATCAGAACAGCGAAGTATGGATCAATGGCCAGTATCTTGGGAAGCGGCCGTATGGATACATCGGCTTTGCTTACGATCTTACTCCTCACTTGAACTTTGGCGGAGATAACTGGATGGCGGTCCGGGTGGATAACTCACACCAGCCGAACTGCCGCTGGTACTCGGGTTCCGGAATTTACCGGCACACATGGCTGCTGGTTACTAACCTGGTTCATGTCGCTCATTGGGGCACGTTCGTTACTACGCCGCAGGCAGCCGCGGAGGCGGCGATCGTCCAGATCAAGACGCGGGTTCAAAACGAAGGCCCGAGCGAGTCGGCCTGCACGCTGAGCTCGAGCATTCTGGACCGGGATGGGAACGTAGTCCAAAGCGCGGCCGCAAGCCAGGTGATCGGCGCGAACGGCGAATACGAGTTCATCCAGCAGATCCGGATGGACAAGCCGAACCTGTGGTCGACCGGGAATCCGTACCTTTATAAGGCGCGCAGCGCGGTGAAGGAAGGGGATCGAATCCTCGACGAGTACGATACGGTGCTGGGAATCCGGCGGGCCGAGTTCGACGCGGACAAGGGCTTTCTGCTGAACGGCAGGCAAGTGAAACTGAACGGCGTCTGCGTGCATCACGAAGCCGGTTCAGTGGGAGCGGCCGTACCCGAGCGCGTCTGGGAGCGCCGGCTCGAGAAGTTGAAGGCCATGGGATCGAATGCCATCCGGACTTCTCACAATCCGTACGCGCCGGAGTTCCTGGACCTGTGCGACAGCATGGGCTTCCTGGTAATGAACGAGGCGTTTGACGAGTGGAAGGTCGCCAAGGGGCAGACTCCGAACTACGGATACCGGATTTACTTCGACGAATGGTCCGAGCGGGATGTAACCAGCTTTGTCCATCGCGACCGGAACCACCCGTCCGTTGTGCTGTGGAGCGCGGGGAATGAGGTTCCCGACCAGGTTGTCCCCGCGGGTGTTGGGACGCTGAGACGGCTGCTCGAAATCTTTCACCGGGAAGATCCGACGCGTCCGGTCACCGTGGCGTGCGACCACATTGCGTCCGAGCCCGTGGCCGCGCCGCAGGAATTTCTTGGACTGCTGGACGTGGTGGGTTACAACTATGTCGACCGATGGCGCGGCCGGGCGCAAGAGTATTACAGCATTGACAGGCAGGCGCACCCGCAGAGAAGGGTGATCGGCACGGAGAGTGGGTCCATGGGCGGAGTCCGGGGCGATTATGGCTGGCTGTTCGCGTCCAGTGAGCGGAGCGGCTTCCGGCCGTTCGGGAGAAACCGGGGCGTCGATGTCGAGCAATTATGGAGTTTCGTCAGGACTTACGACTACGTGTCCGGCGATCATATGTGGACCGGGATCGACTATCTCGGCGAGGCCCGTTGGCCCGCGAAGAACGCGTCCTCTGGCGTGATCGATACCTGCGGGTTCGAGAAAGACGGCTACTACTTCTATCAGAGCCAATGGACCGATAAGCCCATGCTCCATCTTTTCCCTCACTGGAACTGGAAGGGGAAGGAGGGAGAGTTCATTCCGGTGCTTTGCTACACGAACTGCGACACGGTGGAGCTGTTTTTGAACGGCCGGCCGCTGGGCGTGCAGGGCTATTGGTTCCCGCGCGCGGGGATGGAGCTGACATACGGAAACTATCCGGCGCGCGCCCGCGTGCCACGCACAACCGCGGACTTGCACCTGACGTGGACCGTCCCGTATGCGCCGGGCACGTTGAAAGCGGTGGGCGTGAAGGACGGAAAGGTTGCTGCCGAGGTAGAGGTCGCGACCGCGGGAGAACCAGCGGCTATCGGGCTCTCGGTGGATCGGGACGCGATCGCGGCAAATCGCCGGGATGTGGCGCACGCTGTCGTCAAGATTCTCGACGCGCAGGGCCGGCTGGCGCCGATGGCGGATAACGAGGTCACCTTCGAAATTCTGGGCGAGGGTAAGATTATCGGCGTGGACAACGGGAATCCCGTAAGTCACGAGAGCTTCAAGGCGGACCGCCGGCAGGCATTTAACGGGCTGTGTCTGGCCATCGTGCAGTCTACGGCCCGGCCAGGCCGGATTCAACTTACCGCGACTTCGCCCGGGCTCAAGGCGGCCACAGTCGTTGTGGCCACCAAGGCGTAATCCGGGCGAAGGGACGCGCCAGCTAACTAGCGGCCGCCGCGGATCTACACGTGGTAACTCACGCATCCCGCTGACAAGACGCGCAACGGGGATTGCAAGTCACGACTCGGCGTAGTCGGCTCGATGCCGTCAGGGATTGAATAAATCCGAGATCGGAGCGGAATCCGCGGCCCGGATGCCGTTCCAGGAGTATCAGCGTGTCCTGAATCCTCCGGGCGGCCACTAAGAACTTCGCCACCGAGAACCGTAAAACGTACTTCCCCCGTCCACGAGCATTTGCACGTGCAGTGGCGGCTTCGCCGTCTACTTGAGCGGACCGCTGGCCAGTCCGGCATCGTCGAAAAGAGATCCGGTACCGGCCGCTTCCGGAGCGTGAATGCTGGATAGGCTACGCGGTCACCTTGGCGGCGATCACGAGTTTTGGGTAGTCGATACCGTTCAGCGCGAGGTGGTAGTCTCGACTCCGGACGGACGCTCGATCACGTATGGGGCCGGCCGGCGAATACCATTGTTTTTCGCGCCTGGGTCGCACGTCACGGTGGACGCAATCTTCAGCGAAGCGTCCTGAAATCGCCAATCGCACCGACGAGCCCGCGCCGAAGCTCCGCGTAGGATAATCGCTCCATGTCGCGCTTTCGCCTGCTTGCCCTGCTCTGCTGTGCCTGCGCCGCGTTCGCTCAGGAGAAACCGCTCGCCTCCATCGCCGCCCGCACCGCCGGAATGCGCAAGTTGGACGGCTTCTTTCCTCTTTATTGGGACTCGAGAACGGGCAAGCTCTGGCTCGAGATCTCGCGCTTCGGCGCCGAGTTCCTCTATCTCGATTCCTTGCCCGCCGGCATGGGATCGAACGACGTCGGACTCGACCGTGGACAGCCCGGCCGCTCGCGCATCGTGCGCTTCGAGCATAGTGGGCCCAAGATCCTGCTCATCGAATCGAACACCCGTTTCCGCGCCGTAACAGGCTCGGACGACGAGCGGCGCGATGTCGCCGAATCGTTCGCCGAGTCCGTATTGTGGGGCTTCGAGGCGCAGGCGGCGGATGGCGAGAGCGTGCTGGTCGACGCGACGCCGTTCTTCCTCCACGACGCCCACCACGTCGCCGAGTCGCTGCGCGAAGTTCACCAGGGCAACTACCGGCTTGACGCCACGCGCTCGGCGATCTACCTGCCTCACACCAACAGCTTCCCGAAGAACACCGAAGTCGAGGCCACGCTCACCTTCACGCTTGCCGACGGCGAGCCGGGCCGCTACGTGCGCGAAGTGACTCCTTCGCCCGAGGCGATCACGCTCCGCGAGCGCCACTCGTTCGTTCAGTTGCCGGACGCCGGCTACACGCCCCGCGCTTACGATCCGCGCGCCGGATACTTCGGCATCTCGTTTCGCGACTTTTCCGCCCCGCTCAACCGGCCGCAGCAGACCATGTACATCGCCCGGCACCGTTTGAAGAAGCGCGATCCTTCGGCGGCGATGAGCGATCCCGTCGAGCCGATCGTGTACTATCTCGACCGCGGCGCGCCCGAGCCGCTGCGCGGCGCGCTGCTCGAGGGCGCGCGCTGGTGGAACCAGGCCTTCGAAGCGGCCGGCTACCGGAACGCCTTTCGCGTCGAACTGCTCCCCGAGGGCGCCGACCCGATGGACGTGCGCTACAACCTGATCCAGTGGGTCCATCGCTACACGCGCGGCTGGTCCTACGGCAGCTCGATCGACGATCCGCGCACCGGCGAGATTATCAAAGGCCAGGTGACGCTCGGCTCGTTGCGCTCGCGGCAGGATTATCTCATCGCCGAAGGACTGCTCGCCCCATACTCCGCCGGCGCGCCCGTGCCAGGGGCGCTCGAACGGCTCGTGCTCGCCCGCACGCGCCAACTTGCCGCGCACGAAGTGGGCCACACGCTCGGACTGATGCACAACTTCGCCGCCAGCGTGAACAACCGCGCCTCCGTGATGGACTACCCGCCGCCGGTCTCCGTGCTGAACGGCCCCGGCGCGCCGGATCTCTCCGCGGCCTACGCGACCGGCATCGGCGCCTGGGACAAGGCCGCCATCGCGTATGGCTACCAGGATTTCCCGCCCGGCACGAACGAGGCGGCCGCGTTGAACGCCATCGTAAGCAAGGCCATCGGCGATGGATTGCTTTATCTGAGCGACAGCGACGCGCGTCCGCCGGGCAGCGCCTCGCCGGTGGCGCATCTGTGGGACAACGGCGCGAACGCCGTCGACGAGCTCGATCGAATCCTCGCCGTGCGCCGGCGCGTTCTCGATCGCTTCGGCGAGAACAACATCCCGCTGGGTGCGCCGATGGCCACGCTCGAAGACGTGCTCGTGCCCGCCTACCTAATGCACCGCTATCAAACCGAGGCGGCGTCGAAGCTGATCGGCGGCGAGTATTATTCGTACGCGCTGCGCGGCGACGGGCAGGTGATCGTGAAAGTCGTGCCGGCGGCCGAGCAGCGGCGCGCGCTCGTCGCGCTGCTGAAGACCATCGACCCCGAGTTCCTGGAACTGAGCCCGCGGCTCATCGCGCTTATTCCGCCGCGGCCGCCCGGCTACCCGCGCACGCGCGAAGACTTTCCCAATCACACCGGCCCGGCCTTCGATCCGCTCGGCGCCGCCGAGGCCGCGGCCGTCATCACCGTTGGCCAGATCCTCGATCCGGCGCGCGCCTCGCGCCTGATGGAACAGCACGCCGCGGACCCAGGCATCGACGGCCTGGACATCGTAGTTCGCACGCTGGTCGTGGCCACCTGGCGGGCGCAGCGCGACGCCGATCCGCGGCGGGCCGCCATTCGGCGCGTCGTCGATCAGGTCGTTCTCATCAAGCTAATGGCGCTTGCATCGAGCCCAGCGGCCACTCCCAGCGCCCGCGCCATCGCGGTCCATCACCTCGAGACGCTGAAGTCCTGGCTCGACCGGCTGCAGCAGAAGGACGAAGCTCACGACCTCTACGCCTCGATCCTCATCCGCCGCTTTCTCGACCGCCCGGACGAGGCGGCCATTCCGAAGCTCGACGATCCTCCGCCCGGCCAGCCGATCGGCGAAGACGGCTTCGAGCCGTAAGCCGTCAGGCCCCGTTTCGCGAGAAGGGCAGCCGCAGCACCCGCGTGCGGTCGCGCTCTTCTTCAAGATGACGTGTGCGCGCCTGCAGCAGATCCTTCAGTGTGAGCACGCCAATGGGCGTGGAGGGGTCCGTGCGCGAAATGACCGGGATCTCGGTGCGCCCGCTTTCCGCCATCCGGTAGACCACCACGCGGAGCGGCTCGTCGGGAAACGCGGTCACGCCGGAGTCGGCAACCGGCCCGGGCGCGGGTTCGTTCATGACCTCGCGCACGAACAGCAGCTCGAGCGGGTCGACGGCGTACTCGCGGCTGAGGTGGTAGCCGCGGCGCGCGATCTTCTCCGTCAGGATCGACCGCTTCAGAAGCAGCACGCTGACCCCATAGGCCACGGCGGAAGCGATGAGCAGCGGCAGCAGCATGTTCATTTCGTGCGTGACCTCGACCGCGAATACCACCGCCGCGAAAGGTACGCGCATCGTGCCGGCGATCATCGCGCCCATGCCCACGATCGCCCAGAAGCCCGCCGGCTGGTGCGGAAAAATCCCCGTCTCGATCGCCCCCAGAGCGCCGCCGATCATCAGCAGCGGCGCGAGCACGCCGCCCGACGTCCCGCTGCCGAGCGACACCGCCCAGATCAACGACTTGACGATCAGGACGCCGGCAATGATCTGGATCGTGACGTGGCCCGCGACCAGTTCGCCGATCGTGCCGTAGCCGACGCCGAGCGCACGCGGGAAGATGAGCCCACCCACGCCGACCACGATCCCGCCGATCGCCGGCCACCACATCCAGTGGATCGGCAGGCGCTCGAAGGCGTCCTCGGCCGCGTAGACCGCCCCAGTCAACAGCGCCGCCGCCACGCCGGCCACCAGCCCCGCCAGCAGACAGCCCGCGACGGCCAGCGGATCGAGCAAGCCCGGCTGCGGGGCAGCCGGGAAAATCGGACCGGCGCCGAGCAGGGTAAACCGCGCCACGTCGGCGGCCGCGCTCGCCAGCGCCACCGGAACTAGGCTGCGCGGCTTCCACTCGAACAGCAGCAGCTCCACCGCCAGCAGAACCGCCGATACCGGCGAGGCGAACGTCGCCGACATGCCCGCCGCGGCGCCGGCCACCAGCAGCGTCTTGCGCTCCGCGCTGGTCAGATGAAACAGTTGTGCGATCATCGAGCCGAACGCGCCGCCGGTCATGATAATCGGACCCTCGGCGCCAAACGGCCCGCCCGAGCCGATCGAAATCGCCGAGCTGAGCGGTTTCAAAATCGCCAGCCGCGGCGGCACGCGGCTGCCATTCATGAGGATCGATTCGATCGCCTCCGGAATCCCGTGGCCGCGAATGCGCTCGGATCCAAACCGCGCCATGAATCCGATGACCAGCGCGCCCGCCACGGGCACGAGAATCGCCCAGGCGCCGAGCGTGTTCCCGTACGGCGTGGCCGGCGCGGCGCTGAAACGTTGGTAATAGAAAATGTTTGTGAACAGCGCGATCAGGCGCAGCAGGGCCCACGCGATCCCCGACGCCAGCAGGCCGATGAGCGTGGCCAGCAGGGCCATCGGCGCCATCCGCACCGTGGCCGTGAAATCGCCGAGGCTGTGATTTTTGGACTTCTTCATGATTCGGATTTAAGAACGCCTTCGAGGCTCGCCGCCAGCTCCGGCCCCAGCTTGTCGAGCTCCTCGCGATGCGCGCGGCTGAGCCGGTGCAGCACGGTCAAGCCGGCCCGCGTCAGAGACACCATCACCTGGCGATGGTCGCGCGCGTCGTGCGTGCGGCGCAGCAAGCCGCGCGCGCAGAGCCGGTCCACCAGTTCGACCGCGCTGTGGTGCCGGATGAGCAGACGCCCGGCGATTTCGCCCACCGTGGGAGGCGTGTTCTCGGGCAGGCCCTCGACGGCGAGGAGAAGCTGATGCTGGCGCGGCTCGACGCCGTGCGCCCGCGCCTGCTCCTCGCTGAAGTGCAGGAAGCGGCGGATGTGGAAGCGGAACTCGGCGAGCGAACGGTAATCGCGGCGCGTGAGCGGCGGCTTGCGGGGCTTCGCCATGAATATATCGTATCACGATATTTCGTCCGGCCGGCCATGCCGGTGATAAAATCCGGCCAGCTCTATGTCGAGATCGAATTCCCAGTGGCTGCTCGCGTCGCGCCCGCGCGGCATGGCGGGCGAAGAGAATTTCACCTGGCGCGAGACGCCGCTCGATGCGCCCGCCGAAGGCGAGGCCGTCGTCCGCAACGTGTATCTTTCGCTCGATCCGGCCTACCGCGGCTGGATGAACGAACAGGACACGTACGTGCCGGCGGTGAAGCTCGGCGCGGTGATGCGCGGCATGGGCGTGGGCGTGGTCGAGGAGTCGCGCAACGCGCGGTTCGCGCCCGGCGACATGGTACAGGGCATGCTCGGCTGGCAGACCTATTCGGTGAGCGACGGCGCGGCCCTGGCGAAGCTGCCGCCGCTGCCGCTGCCGCTCACCGCCCACCTCGGCCTGCTCGGGCACATCGGCATGACCGCCTATTT
>VFSW01002588.1_pt1 | contig 27350 bp, 27 predicted proteins | sample 5358111 | NCBI WGS metagenome assembly VFSW01 (sample SAMN11554181, study PRJNA540505) | mine drainage metagenome | isolation source: sediment from site ElyBrook_90M | place: USA: Ely Copper Mine, Vershire, VT | collected 2017 | reverse complement strand
CGCCTGCCGATTTTGCCGGTAAACCCCTGCAGTTCGAGGTGTGGGTGCGCTTCTTTTTAAACGAATCTATTGAAAATTGATTTCTTAAGCCTGTATTAAGCATCATCAAGATAAATTCACAAACAACACACACATGTCCGTAAATCTGTAAGTGCTGAAGCGCACTTACAGATGAGAAAAGGAAATGAAATGAATTTCACAATATTACAGCAACGCATGACGTCTGCACAAACCATGGGTTATGGCATGATAGCCAAGCTGCTGCACTGGGCGATGGCCGTCTTAATTCTGATTTCACTCTGTGCAATCAAATTTAAAGACCTTTTCCCCAAAGGAGAGATTCGGCATGAAGTCGTCGCCTGGCACTTTCAGATGGGACTTTATGTGCTGCTGCTGATCTGGCTGCGCATTATATGGCGCATGAAAAACCCGGCCCCCCCCATCATTCCTGCTTTATCCAGAATTCAGGCAATGGCGGCGACTACGGCTCATGTTGCGTTGTATGCGCTGATGTTGATCCTGCCAGTTGTGGGTGTACTGGCGAGACAGGCACGGGGAAATGATGTGGAATTCTTTGGCCATATTTTACCTGCGTTTCTGGATGAGGACAGCGGATTGCCCTACGCTCTCAAGATCAAGAGCGTTCATACCTTCCTTGGCAACGCTTTAATGTGGCTGATTGCCGTGCATGTGCTGATTGCAATTTTTCATCACATGGTGAGACGGGATAACACCCTGAGACGGATGCTGCCGTAAACAACAGACTGAAAATTGCAGTTCAGATTGACGGGGGAGCAAGCATGAAGTGATTTTTCAGGAAATAACATTCGATTAATTTTTTTAAAAAGGAAACAGAAATGAACATCAAAAAAACAGCCCTTATTGGTTTACTTGCAGCGTCTTCAATGGTATCGCTGAGCGTTCAGGCATACAGCGGCAGTGAGTATGAGAAGGAAGCCAAAATCACCATCAACGAGGCGCGCAATATTGCGCTTAAAACCTATCCAGGCACAGTCGTCGATCAGGAACTGGAACATAAGCTTGGTGGCAGCGGGTTGCGCTTTTCATTCGACATTCGCGCGCACCATGTCACCCATGAAGTGGGTATTGATGCACAAACTGGTGCAGTGCTTGCAAACGAAAGAGACTCAGACGAATAAATTGTTGAACTAAGCTGCATACTTTACCCGAGCATGTTCAAAGTAGCTTTTCACATGTTCGGGTGATTTCTGTAGCTTGCACAAGTGGCTGGTCGTCACCTTGGATTTTGCCGTGGCATCCTGGCATCTTCTTGAGAAGCAAGCCCTGAGGCTGAAAGGCCGGCTCTTTCCAAACTCAAAAAACCGCAACCTCCAACCCACTCCCTGATCTGAAATCCCATCCCCCCGCCGAACCGCGCCAGATTTACGCGGATTTACACAGCCGGAAACAGCCTTATCATCTTTTCATCCGTATACTCTACCGCGTCGCTTAAAGGCGAGGGATTTACGGATCCCCTATGGGGGACTTCAAATATCCGTCAGGATTGGATGCCGAGAATTATTAAGTGAACAGCATTTGGTCTGTCCCCGATTTTCCGGATCAGATGTCCCATTCCCAGGGAAGGACCAGGTCGCCGTTTTCGATCCGCGTGCCAAGCTTGTTCTGCTCGAGCGAAATGAGCGTGTGGCGGCCTATTCCTGCCCCTTCGCTGTTGAGTTTCGCGATCGCTTCGGCGCTGACGACCAGCCCCAGCTTCGAGCGAATCGCCAGCGGAAAAAGTTTCCGCCTGACCAGAGAAAGCCCTTTCTGCGCATTCTTGTGCCCGAGCAGCGCCTTGCCCTGCTCGATATCCTTGGCGACATGTTCGACGATGCCGGGATGCTCTGCATCCTTCCCGGCAAGTTCCGCTTCCACTTTCTCCAATTTCCTTGACTGCTTCTCCGTCGGCTCAGTTACGGCCTTAAGCTCATCCCGCTCCCTGATGAGCATTTCGATTTCCTTTTCCAGCTTCACTCGAACCTCTCCCAGTTGTTGTGCACCTGCAGCGATGCGCATTATGCCATTTTCTTCCGCTTCACCAAGCCCCCTGACGCGCTCTTCATCCTGCGCGCCGGCCTTAACAGCGCGATGAAAAGCACCAGGTAGAAAAGCAGGGACAAGCGCGGAAAATCCAGTATGCTGTCGAACAGCCCCACCATCAGAAAGCCCACAAGGGATGCGAAACGCGTCGCCGCGAGCAGGTCTCCGCTCAACGCGATTTTGGCCTGCCTTGCCAGCGCATGAAGAAAGAGCAGGCCGAAGGAAACAAGGCCGAACCATCCCTGGTCGAAATAGAGATCGAGCCCAAGATTTTTTGCATGCCAGGGAAGATGATAGTGGTCGCTGCTGAAATACCAGCGATCCGTGCCATGCAGGAAATCGCCGTTGTGCAGCAGGTTGCGCCCGCTCCCGTCAGCGAGCCTCACGTTCTTCACATCCAGAAAATCTCCGTTCTGCTCGTTCGCCAGCGAGAACTGCACGGTGGGACGCTCGTACCAAGGCTCGCTTCCCATGCTGCCCGACTTCATCTCCGCCTTGTAATGATGCCAGTTTCCATCCGGATTGAGCCCAGGCTTTGTCTCAAAACACGCCTTGACGTAGAGCAGATATTTTTCGCATAACTCGCCCAGCAGATACATGCGCGAAAAAGAGGTCCGCGCATCGAATTGCAGCGTGTAGGTCCGGTAGGGTTCGATGCCTATGCGCTGTCCATAACGCAAAAATTCCCCGCCTCCCTGCTGGTACTTTGATCCTTCCAGTCTCAGGTAGGGGCCGCTTTTCCCGTCCACGATGCGGTACATTCCGGGGAAGTCCTGTTTGCTGTTCCGCCAGAAATAGGTCTCGGGGAATCTTCCCAGCCCCATGCCGAATACCCTCGCCTTCCAGTCGGAACCCACCATGTCGATCACGCCGCGCCAGTGCGCCATGCGCCCGCCAAGATCCGAATGCGCCACTTCGACGCGGTTGTTCATGTAGGGATTCCACAGCACCGGGATCGCCATCATGGACAGCATCAGCCCAAGCGCCACCACCATCGCGCTGTTCTTGTTCCAGTACCACAGGGGATCTTTCATGCCGCGGTTACCCAGAGCGAGAGCGATCGAAAACGCCCAGACGAGCGCGCCATAGACCGCCGCGCTCATCCCTCCCCAGTGCCAGTTCACCGCGAGATCGCAAGGGCCCATCGCAAAGAATCCTGCGTATGCGAGCATCATGCCTGTCCTTTTCGAGCCCCCCGGCCCGATCTCATGGAGTGCCGCGCCCAGCGCAAACACCGCCGCCGAAAGGCCAAAGGCGAGATATGAACCCTTCGCAAACGCAGTTATCAATGCGAGGCAGATAAGCCCCAGAATGAAAGTTGCAGCACCAATAGCCGCCCTGACGCGGGAGATGCTTTCCGTTCCGCCGATGAAAAATGCGGCGCCTATCAGGCTGATCGCTGCGGCAAGCCCCCTGTATCCGCCGGCATCAAAGGTCTTCACGAGCAGGACGAGCGCAACGACGGACAAGGCGATCACCGGCATGCTGATTCCAGGCGATACTCCACGCGATCCGCTTTTTTTCCCGCCCGCCACCATGAAAAAGGCGAGAGCCGCTACGGATACGCCATAGCCCAGATAGAGCCCGCGGGAAAAAGTCACGAACGTCGTATAGGTTGCTGCCGCCAGCAGAAGTATCGCAACACCAGAGCGCCAGCCCCTGCTGCCAAACAGATGGAATACTGCAAAAGGCAGAGAGAGCGACAAAAACGCATCCAGCGCCGCTCCTCCTGTGTGCATTTCCGGAAAGGGCGCTGTGATCCGGTAGTCGCTCGCAAAGTCCATCAGCCCGGTGAATGCAAGCCTCTCCCATATCCCGGAAAGCGCGACAATCGCAAGACCCGCCAGCATGCCGGGAACCAGAAACCCGCTTTCGGTCCTCTTCAAAAGCGGCAAAAGCAGAAGCGCCCAGACGAAGGGCTTCAGTATCCTCAGGCTGTTGTAGTGGCTCAGATAATTGCTGAACGCATTGGCATCCAGCTTCTGCAACGGCATCACGCCGATATAGGCGCTCACCCCGTATGAGATTGCAAGCAGCATGAGCAGTATTGCCGGGGCCGGAGAAAAACCGTATATCGGCTTTTTCGGCATCAGCCTCCAGTAGCACACCGCGACCGTCGCAAGAACGAAGAGGTCGAGTTCCTCGAAGAACAGCCAGCCGCTCCAGGCCGAGAAATTCGCAAACGGCAGGATCGCAGGAATGAAGAAGAGCCAGCTCTCGGGACGGCGCCAGAGGATAGCGGCATAGGCCAGCAAGGCCGAGCCCAGCAGGAAAGGATTCAGTGGATAATGCATCAGCGCGAAGATAATGCCGGCAAAACTTGCCAGTATCGGGAGAAGCAAGGCCAGCCGCTTAGCGATCCCGATCACGCCCGCCGACCGCGATTTTCCGGGAGCATAGCCTGCGCCGGACTCAATCACGTTTGACGCGCTCGCGGTGCTTGCTCACGCTCTTGCCAAGTTCCGAGATGATCTCCGATGCCGCATCGATGATCTGCGCGGGGCCAAAGCCCGCTCCGGCCATTTCGCGGTAGAACGACTTGGCCAGTATCTTCGCCATCCTCCCGGGATGCTGCGCAGCGCTGATCTTCTGCGCAGTCATCTCGATGCCGCTGTCCAGCGACCTCTGGGCGAAGCGAGAAGCCAGCGTGCGCTTGAGTTGCAGACACTGTATGACTTTTCCCGTATAGGCTGCGGCGATCTCCATTGCATGCAGGTCATCTCCGGTGAAAATTTTCCTGCGCCTCGGGCCGTTGACATTGATCACGCCCAGCGTAACCCCCTCTGCGCTGACGGGGACGCATATCATGCTCTTCTTCGATTCGCCAGGATACCTCGCATATTTCGCAAACTCGGATTTGCCGATGTCCTCTATCAGCAGCGAAGCGCCGCTTGCCAGCACATGACCCGAAATTCCCTGGCCTTTCTTCACGGATTCCTTGTAGGCTTCGTTGGACAGGCTCCCGAAGTTTGCGCACACCCTGAGGGACGCACCGTCGTCCGACAACATGACGGAGCAGTTTTCGACATCTGCGACGTCCGCCACGACGGACGACAACCTCTGCAGATTGTCGTCCAGACTCAGGTCGGAGCTCTGAAAGTTTGTCAGCGAGCTTAATCCGGACAGCAGATTTTCGGCGTGATTATCCATGGTGTTCGCGCTTGCCATATCGAATGATTGGATATAATATAGCCCAACGTATGGCAGCAGCAACTCATCTCGACTTGAACATCACTTTGTGCGCACAGCAGCGCAATCGAGTTACTTCTGCGCCCCCTCATGCGGACGCCGATAGTTTATAGTCTGACGCGACTCACAGCATGAATCAAACCACATATCGCATGGATTCAACGCTTGCCTTTTTCGTCGAGGAAATTAGGCGAGAGCCCGCCATTCCCGTCGCGGAATTCTCGGACCCCGTGCCGGACCGGCATCACTTCAAGTTCAGGATCGCGCAGAACCATCACCACCACAACTCAGCCAACCGTCTGATAGACAGGATGTACTCATGGCGCGGCTATGAAACGGGAAAAACCCTGGCGCACGATCCCGACAGGACGACCATCATCGCCTATACCAACGAAAACGCGATCGGCACATTGTCCATCGCGTCCGATTCAGGCATGGGTCTTCTGGCAGACCAGCTGTATCACGAAGAGCTGAACGGGTTGCGAAAACAGGGCTGCAGCCTCTGCGAATTCAGGGGGCTGGCGGTGGATGCAGTCATCAAATCAAAACGCATGCTGGCCAGCCTCTTCCACATCGGCTATCTCTATCCGTTCAGCATCTCGAACCACACGGACGGCGTGCTCGAAGTCAACCCGAGGCATGCGGGATTCTACGAAAAGAGGCTGGGCTTCACCCGCATCGGCCCGGAAAGAATCTGCCCCCGCGTCAATGCGCCTGCCGTGCTGCTGCGCACGAACTTTTCTCATATGGCGGAACAAGTCAGGAAATTCGGCGGGATGATGGACGATGCGACCGACGAAAAATCGCTCTATCCGTATTTCTTCTCCGGCGCCGAAGAGGCAAAAATCCTGTCCCGCCTCGCCGGACCGTCATCTATCTGATCGCCAATGGCCGGCGGGACATGCAGTCGGTGCTGATTCGCCGCTTGATTTGAGCCCGACCCGCAAGAGTCACTCATCCATTTTGTCTGGGCCACGGAGCAGGACTATCTGCTCCGACCATAAGAATTCTTAAAATAAATCTTCTTCACGCTGGTGCCGTATGGCCAGCACAGTCACCGTTTTGTCATCCTCGATTTCAAACAAGGCAACATATCCATTTGCGCCAAAGCTGATGATCAGTTCGCGCAGGAATGGGTGATCTGGCGACGCCTTGCGACAACTGAACGGGAAGGTACGCAGAAACCCGACGCCTTTGGCGATGGCGGTACGAGCGCGTCTCGCCGCTTTCACATCGCGCCCGGCCAGGAAGTCGAACAAGCGCTGCAAATCTTTCGCGGCGGCAGGCGCAAACCGGACGGTATAACTCACTTGCGGGCGGTCGTTTTGCGCAAACGCGCCAGCGTTTTGTCGAGCCCCGCCAGCACCTCATCCGCCGAAACGTATTTTCCGTCGCGGCGAGCCTCATCGCGCGCCGCCAGTCCGCGCGCAATAAACTCCTGCTGCATCGCACGGCGCTGGATGTTGTACTGGATCGATTCCAGCACAAAACCGGAAAGCGTCTCGCCTTCCTGAAGAGCCGCTTCGGCTGCCGCGCGCACTTCCTCGCTTACCCTGAGTGGCGGGATGGTGGATGCTTTGGTTTTTGCTGCTGTCTTCATCCGCCCCTCCTTATGCATTACATTTGCGATGCAGTATCGTACCTTTCGACCCGGGACGCAAGAGGCTGAATGCGCCGAACGGGCAGAAGCCGCCCGTAAAAAAGGGGAACTCATAGTTCCCCTTGGCATTTCACAACTTTATTTTTTCGCAGCCTTATTCCTGGCGCATGTAACAGAGGCTCATGCGAAATTCTTTGCGACGAAGTCCCAGTTGACGAGATTGTTCAGGAAGGTCTCAACGAACTTGGGGCGCAGGTTGCGGTAGTCGATGTAGTACGCGTGCTCCCATACGTCGACGCACAAAAGTGCGCGGTCGCCAGTGGTCAGAGGCGTGCCTGCGGCGCCCATGTTGACGATGTCGAGCGACCCGTCGGCCTTCTTCACGAGCCAGGTCCCGCCGGATCCAAAGTTGCCGACAGCGGAAGTCTGGAAGGCTTTCTTGAATTCGTCGAAGCTGCCCCACTTCGCATTGATCGCATCAGCCAGCGCGCCCGTAGGTGCGCCGCCGCCCGCAGGCTTCATGCAATTCCAAAAGAAGGAGTGGTTCCAGACCTGAGCGGAATTGTTGTAGATGCCGCCGGCAGGCGCCTTCCTGATGATGGCTTCGAGATCCAGCGACTCGTATTCCGTGCCCTTGATCAGGTTGTTCAGATTAGTCACATAAGCCTGATGGTGCTTGGCATAATGGTACTCGAATGTCTCCTTGGACATGTGTGGCTGCAACGCATCCATTGCATAAGGCAGAGCTGGCAAAGTGTGTTCCATGATTTTTTCCTTTTTTGAAGTGGCTGAAGATGAACTCGCGAAATAATACCACAGCCGGTTTGTCAGGTTTCGACGAATTTTCCGTCGGCAAAAATCAGCCCGCAGCGTATGGTCTTGCCCGGGTATATGGTCTGCATCGCGCGGCGGTATTCATCAAGCTGCGCCGCATGGCTTCCCGACTCCGTCCCTGTCTTGTAGTCCAGCACCCAGACCTCGGTATCGAATTCGACCAGGCGATCGATGCGCTTCAGCTCCCCGTCCGCATCGGCGTAGGATATTTCATTCGCGGCAGACAGACAATGGCGAATATCGAAAAAGCGCGCAAGCTCAGGCGAATCCAATATGCGCTGCACCTCTTGCAACAGCCGCGGCATCTGCGCCTGCGGGATGCCCAGCTTGCGCTGCACGGCGCCCATCTCCACCGGGATCGGTGGAAGCGTGGGCACAAGATGCTCCAGCAATCCGTGCAACCAGATGCCGTCGCGCTGCTGCCCGGTCAATTCGGACTTGCGTCTGCCCACAGGCAGCGGCAGAGTCAGGCGTTCATCTGAAAAACAGGATTGGGGATTGAGGATTGAGGATTGAGGAGTGAGGAGTGAGGAGTGAGGTTCTGTTTCCGCTGCGCGGCGAACAGCGGCAAAGTCGCCCGACATTCCGACTTCCGTCTTCCGATACCTGCCCTCTGTCCTCTGTCCTCTGTCCTCTGATCGAGCGATGCGCTCATACCAGGAGCCTTCTTTCAACTCGCCGTTGCCGCTTGCGATCAGAAACTGTCTTGCCCTGGTCATCGCGACATACAGCAGGTTCATGTTTTCCCTGCGCGCATAGGCCTCGTCCGCATCGAAGTAGGGCTCGCGCGCCAGACCACGGCTGCCCTTGTCGCCATACAGCGAAAAACGCGCCGGGCTCGGCGCATCGGGCTGCCAGTCCAGAAGCACGCCGTAGCTGTCCGTCCTGACCTGCACATCGTTCGCATCGAGCAGCCATACGATGGGCGCCTCGAGACCCTTGGCCTCATGCACGGTATAGATGCGCAGCGCATTGCCCGCCTCCCCCATCCTGCCCTCGTCGGGAGACTCGTCCTCGGTCTTGCGCAACTCGCGCAGTTCGTCTAAAAAACGCGGCAGGCTGGGATAACGTCCCGCATCGACATTTAGCGCGATCTCCATGAAGGCCTGCAGATTCGCCCTCACCGCCTCGCCCAGTTCGTCAGGCAGCGCCAACGCATAACGATGCATCAGGTCGCTCTCGAAATAGATGCGATCCAGAAGATCGTGCACCGGCAGCTTGTCAGCCAGCGCCAGCCAGCCGTCCAGTAGACGGACGGCTCGTTGCAGTGCGGGCGTCGGGTCGATGAGTCGTTTCAGGCATCGCCACCAATTTTCAGGAGTGAGAATAGTGGATTGAGCCCCCCCCGATCCCCGATCCTCGGTCCTCAATCCTGCAATCATCATCAGGTCGTCGTCGCTGCAGGAGAAGATCGGCGAGCGCAAAGCCCGTGCCAGATCGAGATCGGAAAAAGGCGTGATCAGGAAAGTCAGCAACGCCTGCATGTCTTCGGCCTCGAGCGTGTCGAGCAAGCCGCCCCGCCTCGATGTCAGAAAGGGAATCTTCAGCGCGCGCAAGGCGTGCTCGTATGTGATCAGATGCGTGCGCTTGCGCACCAGTACCATGATGTCCCGGTACGCTGCAGGGCGCTGCCTGCCTTCATCCCGCACTGACCATTTCCCGACGATGTCGGCGACATGCGCCGCAAACTGCGCTGCCTCGATCTCGCGCGCGCCCGCTTCCTTCTCTCTTCCTTTCGTGGTCAGCGGATTGCGCAATTTGATGACGCCGCCTTCTGTATTCTGCCCTCTGTCGTCAGTCTTCTGCGCTAGCGGCAACACCTCGACGAAACCCGGCAGTTCGCGGTGGTGCGCGACATGCTCACAGAAATCAACAAAGCCGTCCGGATGCGAAGAGAACACGCCGTTCACCGCATCGAGCACCGCGGGCGCGTTGCGCCTTGTCTCGTTCTGCGTCAGGTGATGCGCATCGAAATGAGTCTCCAGATATTTTTTCACCTCGCCGAACAATCGCGCATCTGCGCGGCGGAAGCGATAGATCGACTGCTTGGGGTCTCCGACCACGAATACTTTGGGCTCGGAGCCTGCCGCCTTCGAGGCCGAAAACCAGGATTGCAGGATCTGCCACTGCAGCGGATTGGTGTCCTGGAACTCGTCCAGCAGCACATGGCGGTAGCGGCAGTCCAGCTTGTGCTGCATGTATTCCGCGCAATCGCTGTCGCCAAGCAGGCGGCAGACGTTCCATTCGAGATCGGTGAAATCGATCTGCTGCTGCTCGCGCTTCAGCCTCTGAAAATGTCCCAGCAATTGCTCGCCGCAATAGAGCGCAGCCTGATTCATGCGCAGCGCCTCGATTTCGGTCATCTCGTCGAGAGCGGCCTTGAGGCTTTCCTGCAGATTGCAAAGCGTCGCGGTGAACACCGCATCGTCCTGATTCTTCGTCGCCTTGAGCTTGCGCGGCATATCGTCATTCGTGAACAGCAGCGGCCACATCGCATCGAAGCGCGCGCCCTCGGCCTGGTCCGTCCAGGCCCGCTCCATTTCAGAGGCCTTTTTCTTTTGCACGTCCGTGCCGTTTCCGGCGAGCTGTCTAGTGAAGGCGAACAGGCGCTCCTCGCTGTTGCCGCACATGCCCCAGTCCTCGAGCGGATCGAATTCGATGTCTTCCACGCCGAGTTCATCCTTCAACCGCCCGACCGCCCATGCAGCAGATCTTCCCTGCGTGTACGCCCACCACTCGGCGCGCTTGTGCACGAAATTTTCCAGCAACGCGCGCGTGCTGTGCAGCCCGTATCTGGCAAACAAATGTTGCATGTGCTGCGCGGTCTGGCCGTCGGGCGATGCGGCCAGGCTGTCGGCATAAGCCTGCCACGCCTCGTCGTGCATCGATGCCGTGCGCTCCAAAAGCTGCATGCCAACCGGCACGCCTGCATTCAGCGGCGCGCGCTGGATCAGCTGCATGAACCAGCCATGAAACGTGCTGATCGCAACCGAGGGTCTGGCCAGCAGAACCTCCCCGTAAAGGCTGCGCGCCCTTGCCAGCATTGCAGCATCGATGTCCTCGATGGCGCGCTCGCGCAGGAATGCGCGCACCGCCCCGTCGTCTTCAACCGCAAGCAGGTGCAGCCATTCGTGCAACCTCGCCTGCATCTCCTGTGCCGCCTTGCGGGTAAAGGTGATCGCGAGCATCTCGCTAGGCTTCACGCCGGCAAGCAGCAGGCGCACTATCCTGGAGACCAGAAGCCAGGTTTTTCCGCTGCCCGCGCATGCCTCGACGACGACGCTCAAGCCCGGATCGAGCGCGATGCGGTTATCCATCTCCCTGCTCCTGCAACGCGCGGTCATCAGACACCCAGCTTCCCTTGCGGCACAGACCGCGCATCTCGCAATGCTCACAGGCATCATCCGTGCCATGCGCAGGCATTGCCGCCCCGCCTCGCATCTGCGCAAACAGGCCCGACAGCCTATCTGCATTGGCTTTTGCAAGCCAGGCGAGATCATCGGAAGGCGCGACTGCGGCCACCTTCCCGCTGTCGATGCTGATGAACGCCGCCTCGCTTGCCTCTTCTGCAAGCGCATAACAGGCAAGCTGCACATCCTCTCCCGCCTCCTTCAGCCTGTTGCGCAGCAAGGTCGCGCTGGCGGTCTTGTAATCCAGCACACGCCTCAATCCTTCGCTTGTCGCATCGATGCGGTCTATGCGCCCGTGCAGGGTCAGGTCATCCGCAAGGTTGAGGTCGAACTGCACCTCCCCTGCCTGATAGCGCCAGCCATTGGCCTCGCTCTCCAACTGGACTTCCAGATAGGCCGGGATCGCCTGCTGCCAGCGCAGCAACCAGGCGCGCGCCAGATAGTCTCGCGCCACTTCGGGTGCGAACACCTCGTTGCTTATCCGCTCAAGCGCCGCTTCCAGTTCGCCTCTTCCTTCCAGCACCGGAAACTCCTCGTGAAAGCGATGCAGGATGAGGTGCACCCATACGCCGTAATCGCGTTTCTCCACGCCCTCGCGCACCTCGTCGAGTTCGTTCAAGTGCAGCACATGACGCGCAAAATACTGGTAAGGGCAAGCGACGAGCGAATTGTATCCGGAAGGCGAAATTCTTTTTGGCACAAGCTCCGGAACAACCACAGGACAAGGCATGCAGACTAAGGATTGAGGATTGAGGATTGAGGATTGAGGAATCCTGACCTGCCCCTGTTCCAGCAACTCGCCAAGCTCCAGGTCCAGAAGGTCCGCACCGAAGGCGAGCATGTGTGCCGCGCGCAGCATCTCGAGATACGGGCTCAACAGATTCGGCTCGCCGTTCTTGCTTGCCTGCCATGTGATGAGTACCGTGCCGTTCATCGCAAAAAGCGCGAACAGGTCATCGCGCAGCTTTGCAAGGCGAGCCTCGTTCGTTGGCAGGTCAAGCGATGCGCGCACCGCATCGTTGAACCACAGGCTGCCTTTGTCCGTCCCCGGCAAATGCGCGGCATCCGCGCCCAGCAGCAGGACCGCATCGAAGCCGCGCCAGCTCGTCGCTGTCAGATGCGTGAGCAGCACCGGACTTTCTATCGCGGCATCCCTGAAAGTGTGCCGGTCAAGCTGATGCGCGAGCCAGCGCCGCCATTCGGAACGCGTAAAGCGCGCAAGGTCTCCTTCAAGCTCCTGCTGCCAGTCCTGCAATGCCTGCAGCAATTGCGCGCCCGCTTCATCGCAGGCCAGGCCCTCCAGCACCCCGAGCATGGACAGGCTTACGCCCAGCGATTCCAGCCAGCCGCTCAGGGTGTCGCTGTTGCGGCGCAATGCGCCCTGAGCTTGACGCAGCCTTGCCAGTGCCGTCTCCGCCTGCGTCTTGCCGCGCGCCGCTTCGAGCAGCGCATCGAGCCCCGAGGCCAGGCCATGCTTGCGCACCAGTTGCTCGATCTGGTATGCGGCCTGCTTGTGCATATCTGCCCCCTGATCGGAGAAGATATAAGGCGACTTCAGCAGATCCAGCAGATCCAGATGGTAGAAATCGCTCTGCAGCGCATCCAGCCAACGCATCAGCACGGTGCTGACAGCAAGCGTGGACATCGTCCAGCCGGTCTCGTCGCACACCAGCACGCCTGAGCGCTCAAGCAGCGCACGCACGCGGCGCGCCGTCAGGCGATCCTGCGCGACGATCGCGATGTTGCGCTTGCCTTCCAGCAGCCAGCGCCTGACCTGCAATTCGGCGGCTAAAGCCTCCTGCTCCAGACTGTGCGCACCGAACAGTCTCAGCGACAATGCAGCCTCAGGCTGCTTTTTTAGAGATGCGGCAGAACTGCGCAGATCGGCGTTTTCCGCCGGGCGCAGCAAGGCGCTTCGCAACAGCGCGCACTCCGGCTCATCGGCCGCCATCTCGCGCAGGTCGAAGACCGTGGCGCGTTCACCCAGGGTTTGCAGAAAGCGCGCATCCGGCACCGGCATATCCGATGCCATCAGAACATAAATCGGCCTGTCCACTTCCAGCCTGGCGAGCTTTTGCTGATAGGCGGCCGCCGCAGAAAGCACGCCGTTTGCCGCCATCGCATACCAAAGCTCATGCACCACGCGCGCCTCGAACTGCATGGCCTGCCCGGAGCGCGCCTGGTAGGCCAGCGCCAGCTGTTCGGAAAATTCTTCTGCGGTGCGAGGCAGTTCGACATGGTGGCGGGTCAGCTCATCCATCAGCTCGAGCAACTCGCAAGACAGGCTCCACAGATTCGCATCGGGGAACCAATCGCGCTCGCGCAGCGCGCCATAAAGCTCGGCCATTCTCGACGTGTCTGGGCGGACCTTGCAGTCGGGGGCGACAGTCCCGGCCAGATCCGGGAGCGTGGTCATCTCTGGCAAAAGCAGCGCAGGCAGGCAGGCCTCCTCATACAGCGCATGAATCAGGGGCATTGCGACATGGTAGTTCGGCAACAGAACCAAGGCGCCGCGCAGATCTGGCGGCGGGTGGCAGGAGAGAATGTGATGCGCTACGCGGCGATAAAAATTCATGCCGCTTGCAGGTTCAGGCTGCACTATAAATCCGTGCTTATCTCTCGAGCAGATGCAGCTTGTCCTTCACGTTCATCCAGTCATCGGCGTCCGCAGGCGCGTCCTTCTTTTCGACGATGGGCGCCCAAAGCTTGGAGAGCTCCGCATTCAGCGCGGTGAAGTGGCGCTGGTTCTCGGGCAGATCATCCTCTGCATAGATCGCTTCCACGGGGCATTCTGCAACGCACAGCGTGCAGTCTATGCATTCGTCCGGATCGATCACCAGGAAATTCGGGCCTTCGCGAAAACAATCCACCGGACATACATCCACACAGTCCGTGAACTTGCATTTGATACAGCTTTCAGAAACCACATACGTCATGTCTGGACTCCAGTTGCAAAATTTCCGGCATTTTAGCAGAGCCGCGAAACCGCGGGAAATTTTCGGGTTTGCCGGCGGCCTGCCGGCGCAAGCACTTCACAGCGCGCATTTTTTTAGATAGGATGCGCAGACTTGATCCAACCATTACGCCCTTCCGAACCACTCTTGAGATAGCGAGAATCAAACCATGAGCGAACATATCCATTACGTAACCGATGCCACTTTCGAAACAGACGTTACCCAGTCTACCCTTCCCGTGCTGATCGACTACTGGGCCGAATGGTGTGGGCCCTGCCGCATGATCGCCCCGATTCTTGACGAAGTCGCCAAGGAATATGCAGGTCGCCTGACTGTGGCAAAACTGAACGTGGACGAAAACCAGCAAACCCCGCAGAAGTTCGGCGTGCGCGGCATTCCCACGCTGATGCTGTTCAAGAATGGCAACATCGAAGCCACCAAAGTCGGCGCACTGTCGAAGTCCCAGTTGACTGCATTTATTGACAGCCACATCTAAAGCGTTTATTCTCGCACCCGCATAGCCCAACAAAGAGGCGTATCGCAACTAAATCAGGCCATGCGGGTGGCCTACCCATACCTGCTCCATCCTCACCTCATCATCAATCAAACCTCGCGCATTGACATGCATTTATCCGACATAAAAACCAAACACATCACCGAACTCGTTGAAATGGCTGCGGCCAACCAGATTGAAAACGCCAACCGAATGCGCAAGCAGGACCTGATGTTCGCGCTGCTGAAAAGCCATGCGAAAAAGGGAGAGAGCATCTACGGCGACGGCACGCTTGAGATCCTGCCGGACGGGTTTGGATTTTTGCGCTCGCCCGACACCTCCTACCTCGCGGGCCCTGACGACATCTATGTCAGCCCAAGCCAGATACGCCGATTCAACCTGCATACAGGCGATTCGATCGAAGGCGAGATCAGGACACCCAAGGATGGCGAGCGCTATGTCGCGCTGGTCAAAGTCGACAAGGTCAACGGCGAGCCGCCCGAAAATGCGAAGAACAAGATCCTGTTCGAGAACCTGACCCCGCTTTTCCCCACCGAGGCGCTGATCCTCGAGCGCGACATCCGCGCAGAGGAAAACATCACCGGCCGCATCATCGACATCATCGCGCCGATAGGCAAAGGGCAGCGCGGCCTCCTTGTCGCATCGCCCAAGTCCGGCAAGACCGTGATGCTGCAGCACATCGCGCACTCGATCTCGTCCAACAATCCGGATGCAACGCTGATCGTGCTCCTGATCGACGAGCGCCCCGAGGAAGTCACCGAAATGACGCGCACGGTGCGCGGCGAAGTGGTCGCATCGACCTTCGACGAACCGGCAAGCCGCCATGTGCAGGTTGCCGAGATGGTGCTTGAGAAGGCAAAGCGCTTAGTCGAGCACAAGAAGGACGTGATCATCCTGCTCGATTCGATTACGCGCCTTGCTCGCGCCTACAACACCGTGATTCCCTCATCCGGCAAGGTGCTGACCGGCGGCGTGGACGCGAATGCGCTGCATCGCCCAAAGCGCTTCTTCGGCGCCGCGCGCAACATCGAGGAAGGCGGATCGTTGACGATCATCGCGACCGCACTGGTCGACACCGGAAGTCGCATGGACGACGTGATCTATGAGGAGTTCAAGGGCACCGGCAACATGGAGATCCATCTGGATCGCCGCATGGCCGAAAAGCGCATCTATCCCGCGATCAACATCAACCGCTCCGGCACGCGCAAGGAAGAGCTCCTGATCAAGCAGGACGTTCTGCAGAGAATCTGGCTGCTCAGGAAATTGCTCTATCCGATGGACGAGCTCGAGGCGATGGAGTTCCTGCTGACCAAGATCAAGGCGACCAAGAACAACGCCGAGTTCTTCGATTCGATGCGCCGCTGACGATTGCCAGAAAGTTGTTTCAGCGATTCCTGTCGCAAAGCGGATCGAGCAATTCCAGAGGATTGCCTGGCGCATTGCGTTCCAACATTCGAGACCGAAAATGAGCGATATACCGAATTGTCCGAAATGCAGTTCATCCTACTCGTATAAGGATGGAGAAATGTTCGTCTGCCCGGAATGCGGCCACGAATGGACCGCTTCCAAGCCTGAGGCTTCTTCCGACGGGCGGGTCGTGAAGGACGCCAACGGCAATCTCTTGGCGGACGGCGATACGGTCACCGTGATCAAGGATCTGAAGGTCAAGGGATCCTCCCTTGTGGTCAAGGTCGGAACGAAGGTCAAGAACATCCGGCTGGTGGAGGGCGATCACGACATCGACTGCAAGATCGACGGAATCGGCGCGATGAAGCTCAAATCCGAGTTTGTCAGAAAGGCCCAATGAAGTCGAAGGGGTCTGGATGATGCAATCTCCTGGGACGAAGTAAAAACTGCCGCTCTTGCCAAGGAAATGAGCTTACGCGTTTCATTTCATCGTGCCGCCAGTGCGGAATTTTATGCACTTTGCAATCGTTATAAAAAGGCAGGAACATCAACCAACGAAAAAAACCATTTTGCGTATTGCGCAGGCTTGTGTATAATGCGCGGCTCTGTAAAACGAATTCAGTGCAGGCATGGTCTTCAAGCCGTGTCATAGCTAAACCGCATTCAAGCGAGGTTGTCATGTACGCAGTCATTAAAACCGGTGGTAAACAGTATCGTGTTGTTGCCGGCGAAACATTGAAAGTTGAACTCATATCCGGCGACATCGGAACCAGCATCGTGCTGGACAAGGTGCTGATGGTATCCAATGGCGACAAGCTGTCAGTCGGCAAGCCGCTGTTGCCAGGCGCATCCGTTGCTGCGACCATCGTCTCCCACGGACGTGGCGACAAGGTTCGCATCTTCAAGATGCGCCGCCGCAAACACTACCAGAAGAACCAGGGGCATCGTCAAAACTACACAGAAATCCGCATCGACGGCATTTCCGCATAAGGAGATAAAGCATGGCATCAAAAAAGGGCGGCGGCAGCACCAGTAACGGACGCGACTCGCACTCGAAACGACTGGGCGTGAAGAGCTACGGCGGCGAACTGATTTCGGCCGGCAGCATCATCGTGCGCCAGCGCGGAACCGAATTTCACCGCGGCGAAAACGTCGGCATGGGCAAGGATCACACCCTGTTCGCCATGGTGACAGGCCGAGTCGTGTTCGCCATCAAGGGCGCGCAGAAGCGCAGAACCGTTTCCATCGTTGCAGCTTAAAGCTGTCTCGACCGGAGCAGATCGGCCCTATCGAAAGGTAGGGCTTTTTTCTTTGGCACAAAGATGAAATTCATAGACGAATCCAGGATCGAAGTCATCGCAGGCAATGGCGGCAATGGCATCGCCAGCTTTCGTCGTGAAAAATACATCGAGAAGGGCGGCCCGGACGGCGGGGATGGCGGCCGCGGCGGCAGCCTCTATGCGGAAGCGGATCGCAACATCAACACGCTGGTCGATTTCCGCTTCACTAAAACCTACAGGGCGCGCAACGGAGAATCAGGCCGCGGCTCCGACTGCTACGGCAAGGGCGCGGACGACGTGATCCTGCGCATGCCTGTCGGCACCGTGATCACCGACCTCAACAGCGATGAAGTGATCGCCGATCTCACCCACGACGGCGAACGCGCGCTTCTGGCCGAAGGCGGCAAGGGCGGGCTTGGCAACATACACTTCAAGTCCAGCACCAACCGGGCTCCGCGCCAGTGCACGCCAGGCACCGAGGGACAGACGCGCGAGCTGCAACTCGAACTGAAAGTTCTGGCCGACGTGGGGTTGCTCGGCATGCCGAATGCGGGAAAGTCCACCTTCATCCGCGCAGTCTCGGCCGCGCGCCCCAAGGTCGCAGACTATCCCTTCACCACCCTGCATCCCAATCTGGGTGTGGTGCGCGTCTCTCATGAAAAAAGCTTCGTGATCGCGGACATTCCGGGACTCATCGAAGGAGCGGCAGAAGGCGCGGGGCTGGGCCACCAGTTCTTGAGGCATCTTGCGCGCACCCGATTGCTGCTGCATCTGGTGGACATCGCGCCGATGTTTGATGGCACTAGCCCCGTCCGTGAAGCGCACGCGATACTCAACGAACTCAAGAAATACGACCAGTCGCTTTATGAGAAGCCGCGCTGGCTGCTATTGAACAAGGTCGACCTATTGGAAGACAAGGAAGAACGTGTGGCCGCATTTCTCAAGGAATTTTCCGACTATGACCGGTATTTTGTCATCTCCGCGATCAACGGCGAGGGATGCAAGGAACTGACCTATGCGATCATGGAGCATCTGCTGGAAATCCGCGAAAATGAAAAGCAGGCGGCTGCCGACAACGCCCAGGAATCTGACGCAGGCAGCCTGTAGAACTCCCGGGGAGACGCGATGAAAACAGTATTGACAAACTGCCGCCGCATCGTCGTCAAGGTGGGCAGCAGCCTCGTGACCAATCAGGGGGCGGGTCTCGATCTCGATGCCCTTGGCAACTGGGCAAGGCAGATCGCCGCACTCAGCGCCCGCGGCTATGAAGTGGTTCTGGTATCGAGCGGCGCGATCGCAGAAGGCATGCAGCGCTTAAACTGGCGCACAAGACCCGTAGCGCTCCATGAATTGCAGGCCGCTGCGGCCGTGGGCCAGATGGGCCTCGTTCAGGCGTATGAAAGCTGCTTTCGCAAACATGACCTGCATGCGGCGCAGGTGCTGTTGACGCATGCCGACCTCGCTGACCGCGAGCGTTACCTCAATGCGCGCGCCACGCTCACCACGCTCTTGCATCTGCGTGTGATTCCCATCATCAACGAAAACGACACGGTGGTCACCGACGAAATCAAATTCGGCGACAACGACACCCTGGGCGCGCTGGTCACCAACCTGATCGACGCGGACGCGCTGGTGATACTGACCGACCAGAGCGGGCTCTATACCGGAGATCCGCGCAAGGATCCCAATGCCACCCTGGTGAGCACGGCTCAAGCCGGAGATGCCGAGCTCGAGAAGATGGCGGGCGGCGCGGGCAGCAGCATAGGCCGCGGCGGCATGATCACCAAGATACTCGCGGCCAAGCGTGCAGCCCAGAGCGGCGCGCACACCGCAATCGCATCGGGCCATGAGCCCGATGTGCTGTTGCGCCTCTTCGAAGGCATCGCGATAGGCACCTTGCTCACCGCACCTTCCCTTCCGCTCGCCGCGCGCAAGCAATGGCTCGCAGGCCATCTTCAGGTCGCGGGAAGGCTGGTGCTGGATGAGGGTGCGATCCGGGCGATAGGCAGCGAAGGCAAGAGCCTTTTACCCATCGGAGTGAAGCATGTTTTTGGGGAATTCCGGCGCGGCTCGGTGGTCGCGTGCGTGAGTGAACAAGGCCTGGACATCGCCAGAGGCCTCGTCAACTACAACAGCGACGAGGCATCCCGCATCGCAGGACATGCAAGCCGCGACATCGACGCGCTGCTGGGTTACGGCGGCGATAGCGAAATCATACACCGGGACAATCTCGTCCTGCTGTAAGCGATCAGCCCTCTACCACCCTTCCACCCGAGAGCCGCAACTGTCTGCCGCAGCGTGCTGCCAGCGCCTCGTCGTGCGTGACCAGCACCAGCGTCGTGCGCTGTGCCCGGTTCAATTCGAACATCAGTTCGATGATCTGCGCACCGGTTTCCGCATCGAGATTACCGGTGGGCTCATCCGCAAACAGGATCTTGGGCTGCACGACAAACGCGCGAGCGAGCGCGACGCGCTGCTGCTCGCCGCCTGAAAGATGTTTGGGCAGATGGTGTCCCCGATCTGCAAGCCCCACTTCCAAAAGCGACTTCAAGGCGCGCGTTCTCGCATCCGAAATGCCTTTCAGCTCCAGCGGAAGCATCACGTTCTCCAGCGCGCTCAAGGCCGGAAGCAACTGAAAGGACTGGAACACGAATCCTGCCAGCTCTCCGCGCAGCCTGGCCCGCCCATCTTCGTCGAGCTTGAAAATATCCTGGCCGCCCAGCATCACCGTGCCCCGGCTTGGGACATCCAGCCCCGCGAGCAGGCCCAGCAGAGTCGATTTTCCGGAACCGGAGGCGCCCACGATGGCCAGGCTTTCGCCCTCATGTACCGTGAAACTCGCCTCATGCAGGATGGTCAGCAGTTTTTCTCCGCTGGCCACTTGCTTGACTACACCTGCCGCCTGCACAATTACACTCATGAAAAATTCATCCCTGATCGCACTCCTGCTGCTCGCAGCGCTATGCCTTCCCGCTTTTGCGCATGCCGAAAAAAACATCCTGATATTCGGTGACAGCCTGTCGGCAGGTTACGGCTTGGACATCGCCGAGAGCTGGCCCCATCTTTTGCAGCAGAAACTCGACGGCCGTGGCTACAAGATCGTCAACGCGAGCATCAGCGGCGAGACTTCGCTGGGCGGGCTGGCGCGCATCGCAAGCCTGCTCAAGCAATATCATCCCAAGATCGTGATCCTCGAACTCGGCGCAAACGACGGCCTGCGCGGCTATGCAACAACGGATACCGAAAGGAACCTCGACGAAATCCTGCTAAACATCGGCAAGGAAAATGCCAAAGCGCTGCTGATCGGCATGAAGCTTCCACCCAACTACGGCGCGCCCTATATCGCGCAATTCCAGCAGATATTCGCAAGGCTCGCCAAAAAACACCGCATCAGGCTATTGCCCTTTCTCCTGGAAGGCGTGAAGGCGGACCAGTTTCAAGCCGACAACCTGCATCCTGTGGCCAGCGCGCAGCCTGTCATCATGGAAAATGTGCTGCAAACCTTGAAGCCGATGCTGCGCTAGCGCAGCGTCACCCCGCCCTGTGCGGAAAAACCCACCGCGCTCATCACGCCTGCGCCGAAGCGCTTGGCCAGCCTGTCCGCAATACCTTCCTTCACCGTATAATCGACCACGTTTTCCGCCTTGATCACATCGCGCGCGACCGATTCCACGCTGCCATAGCCATCCGCCAGCCCCATCTCCACACCTGCCTGGCCGTTCCATACCAGCCCGCTGAAGGTGTCCGGCGTCTCCTTGAGTCTCGATCCTCTGCCCTGCCTTACCACCGCGATGAACTGCTGATGTATCTGCTCCAGCATCTGCTTGGCATAGGCTTCCTGATCCGGACGCAGGGCCGAGAAAGGATCCAGGAATCCCTTGTTCGCGCCTGCGGTGAGCAGGCGGCGTTCCACACCCAGCTTCTCCATCGTTCCCGTAAAACCGAATCCATCCATCAGCACGCCGATCGAGCCGATCAGGCTAGCCTTGTCCACGAAGATCTTGTCGGCCGCGGCCGCCACATAATAGCCGCCGGATGCGCACACGTCGCCCACCACGACATAGAGGGGAATGGCCGGATACTTCGCGCGCAGGCGGCGGATTTCATCGTTGATCTGACCCGCCTGAACCGGGCTTCCCCCGGGACTGTAGATGTGCAGGATCACGCCCTTGGTATCCTTGTCCTTGAATGCATCCTGAAGGCTGGGGATCAGATTGTCCGCGCTTGCCGGACTGTCCGCCGCAATCACGCCTTCCATATCCACCAGCGCAGTGTGCTCGCCGGTGCTCAATGCACTCTCGGTCTTGCCTATCCAGCCCATCAGCGCAAAAAACACGAGGAAGAGATAGGCTAACGTGAGCGTCTTGAATAAGATTCCCCAATGCCTAGTACGGCGCTGTTCCTGCACGGCCGACATCGCAAGCTTCTCCAGCACCTCGCGTTCCCAGTTTTGATCCGACATATTCATCCTCTATTTATTGATCAGGCATGGTCCTTGAACCAGGCAGTAAGCTCCGCGAAATCGCGCACCAACGCCAGCGGTTCCAGTTCCAGCAACTGTTCTTCGGGGTGTGCGCCGAAGGCAACCGCCACCGCATCCACACCGGCATTTTTCGCGAGCAGCATGTCGTGCGTCGTATCGCCCACCATCAGGGTGCGCCCAGCACTGACAGCCAATTCCTCCATCAGTTCAAAAAGCATCGCGGGATGCGGCTTAGAAAACGTCTGATCCGCGGTGCGCGTGGCGTGGAAATAAGGCTTCATACCCGTCGCTTCCAGCGCGCGACTCAAACCGGCCGCACTCTTGCCGGTCGCAACCCCCAGCGCATAACCCGCATCAAAGAGCCCGATGATCGTTTCCTTCGCCCCCTGAAACAGCGGGATCGCCTGATCCTGCGCCAGGAAATGATAGCGGTATCTTTCAACCAGGGGGCCATACATCGCTTCCGGCGCAGAAGGCACCGCATGGCGCAGCGCCTGTGAGAGGCCCAGACCAATCACATGGCGCGCCGCCTCGTCGCTTGGCACCGTCAAATCCAGGTCGCGGCAGGCAGCCTGTATCGAGCCTGCGATCACCGCAGTGGAGTCCATCAGCGTGCCATCCCAGTCGAACACTATCAGGTCGTAGCGTCTGTCCATCATCATATGCAAAGCGATTATTTTATCATCATCAGGACTGCCGACCAAACCTGTGCCACAATGTTGCATGAACAAGACGAAGCATCCCGGAAAAAAACCGGCCATCAGGCCGCGCCGCAGCGGCACCAAACTGACCCGCCTGCTTGCGACAGCGCCCGCCAATACACCTGTCAATACGCCCGCCCCTGCCGCAAAGGCTCACGGCCCAGCCCAACTTTCCAACTGGCTGCTGTATTGCCGCGCAGGTTTCGAGAAGGACTGCGCGGAGGAAGCCCTGGGCCATGCCAGAAGGCAGCGCCCCGTTCTGGCCGAACAGCCGGAAAATATTGCAGACAGCGGCCATGCGCTCATTTCCGTGAACGAACAGGCGCTAAGCTATCGCGACCTGATATTCGCGCGCCAGCTGATCCGCCTATATCGCCTCATCGAAGCGCTGCCCGAACGCGATCGCCTGACACCCATATTGGCCGCACTCCCTCCGGGCAACTTTGGCGTGCTGTGGCTGGAAGTACCGGACACCAACGACGGCAAGGTGCTCTCCTCCTTCACACGCCGCTTTCATCCTCTGCTGGATGCAGCGCTTCGCGAGCAGGGCCGCCTGACCGACGACCCCGGACTTTTGCGATTGCATGTCTTTTTCCCGGACAAATCCTCCGCGATGATCGGCACGAGCGACCCACACAACAGCTCGCCCTTCATCATGGGCATACACCGTCAATCCATGCCGGCAGACGCGCCCAGCCGCTCGACGCTGACGCGCGCGGAGTCTATCGATGTGTTTCTGGACAGGATCGACCAGACGCGTCTGCGGAGAACCGGCATGACCGCAGTCGATCTGGGTGCAGCGCCCGGCGGGTGGACCTGGCAGATGGTAAAGCGCGGGATGCGCGTGATTGCAGTGGACAACGGCCCGATGAAAGGATCGATGGCAAAGCACCCGCTGGTCGAGCATTTGAAGCAGGACGGCTTCAGGTTTGCACCGCGCAAATCCTCGGACTGGCTGATCTGCGACATGGTCGAAAAGCCTTCCAGGGTGTCCGAACTCGTCGGCAACTGGTTTGCTCAAGGATGGTGCAAACATGCGATCTTCAACCTGAAACTGCCGATGAAGCAGCGCATGGTTGCGGTCAATGCCGCGCTGAACGGCATCCGTTCAAGGCTGGAGATGGAAGGCATGAACTACAGGATGATCGCCAAGCAGCTCTACCACGACAGGGAAGAGATCACGGTGTTTCTCACGCGCACCAGACACTAGCTCCGGATCTCGATTCGACATGGACAATTCATCCCGCACCGGCTTTGTCGCCGTATTCTTCACCATCTGCATCTGGGCGGGTTTCATTCTGGTCAGCCGCCACGGAGGCAAAGGCGTGCTGACAGGCTGGGATGTGACCGCACTGCGCTTCGGAGTAGGCGCGCTGATCGCGCTGTTCTTCCTGCCGCGCGCAACCCTGCCACCGATCAAGGTGGCCCTGCTGTTCTCCCTGTTCGGCGGCGTGGGCTATGCGCTCGCGGTATATCTCGCGTTCCGCATGGCGCCTGCCGCCCATGCGGCGGTAATGCTGCCCGGCGCATTGCCATTCACCACTGCGGTGATCGCCTGGCTCTGGCTGAAGCACAAGCCTTCACCTTCGCAACGCGCCGCACTGGTGCTGGTTTTTTTTGGCGTCGTGCTGACTGCGGTGGACACGCTGTCGCGCGGCGCGCATCTCACCGGCACGCAACTCCTGGGGGATCTGCTTTTTCTCTGCGGCTCATCCTCCTGGGCGATCTTCACGCTGCTGCTGCGCCGCCATCCTGTGCCGCCGCTGACCGCCGCAGTCAGTACGACGCTGGGCAGCGCAGTCCTCTATCTTCCAATCTGGTGGCTGTTTTTGCCCAGCACGCTGGCTCGCGCGCCCGTTTCCGAGATTGCGATGCAGGCAATCTATCAGGGCATCCTTGTGGTATTCGTCGCGATGATGCTCTACGCGTTTGCAGTCAGGCGCTTGGGCGCTCAAACAGTGACGCTCTTGATGGCCATCGTACCGGGGCTGGCCGCACTGGCAGCGGTTCCGCTTTTGGATGAACCGCTCTCGATGCTCACACTCTCGGGTCTGGGATCGGTCACGCTGGGTGCTCTGCTGGGTGCGAGGCCGCAAAAATGAAAACCTATCGCGGCAGCACCGCCTCATGCAGGTCGACCTGATCCGCCTTGTCGGCATCGCCCTCATGAGAGATAGCCTTGCGGCGTGGAACCATGTCGGCATCGAGCAGGCGTTCGATGCGCGCAAACACCTCGAAGCGCGAAAAAGGCTTCTTCATGAAATCGTCAGCGCCTATGCGGCTGCCGAAGAACAGCTCGGTCGCCTGCTCGTTGCCGCTGATCATGATCACGGGAATATGGCGCGTTCCGGGATCCCGGCGCAGCGCCCTTAGCACCGCAAAGCCGTTGACGCCCGGCAGTATGATGTCGAGAAAGATCAGGTCGGGCTTTTCGGTAAACGCAAGCTCCAGTGCGGTCTCCGCATCCTGCGCCTCGAACGTGATGAAACCGGCCGATTGCAGGATCTTTTTCAATGCGAACAGCACGGTGCGCGAGTCGTCGACGATCAGCGCGCGCGTCTCTCCCCTCGCATTCTGACGCGTTCTCTTCCTTCGTTCGTTGGCAAACTGCGGGACCGGCTCGACAACCGACTCTGCCGCGGCGGCACCAAAAAATGACCGGATCTTGTCGAAGATTCCCACGATTCCCCTTTCCAATAAGGATTGCCGAAGCGCGGCCAGCGGATTCGGCATGCCGCAGATTCTACCCCGTTTTTCGTTTCAGTGAAGTTTCACCTGCGGATCTATGCCCTTTCTTAAAAAGTGCAGCAACGAGATCAGCACTGCGCGCGGCCACCCATAGAGTGTGGCCTGATGCATCTTGTAAAGCATGAGATAGACAAGGCGCGCAATAAAACCGGAGATCATCATGGAGCCCGCGATCCCTCCCATCAGGTTTCCGACCGTGCTGTACCGGCCCATCGCGACCAGCGATCCGAAATCCCTGTAGGTATATTCGAGCGGCGGCTTGCCCCCGATGCGGCGCACCAGGGTTTTGTATAGTGTCGATGCCTGCTGGTGAGCCGCCTGCGCGCGCGGCGGGACGGTGTTCTCCTCGTCATCCATCGGGCAGGCCGCACAATCCCCGATCGCGAAGATGTCGGCGTCCCGCGGGCACTGCAGGGTGCGCTTGACGACGAGCTGGTCGATGCGATTGGTCTCGAGTCCCGCAATGTTTCTTAAAAACTCTGGCGCCTTGATGCCCGCGGCCCAGACCTTGATCGCCGCAGGGATGATTGCACCCGAGGCGGACACGATGCCCTCTTCATTGACTTCCACGACGCGCTGATTGACATGCACCGAAACGCCCAGCCTGTGCAGCTCGCGCATCGCGGCGCTCGACAGCCTGAGCGGCAGCGCGGGCAGGATATGGGGCCCTGCCTCGATGATGTGCAGCCTGATGTCTTCGGCAGGGTCTATCGTATCCAGTCCATAGGCTGAAACCAGCCTCGTGACGTGGTGTAGCTGGGCTGCGAGCTCAACGCCCGTCGCTCCGGCACCCACGATCGCGACATCCAGTTGCCCCGGTCTAATCGGCTTGGCCTGGGTATGCGCACGCAGCATGCTGTTGAGCAGATTCTGCTGGAAGCGCTCCGCCTGTTCGGTGCTATCCAGAAAAAGGCAATGCTCCTTGACGCCGGGGATGCCGAAATCATTGCTCTGGCTGCCCACCGCAAACACCAGCGTGTCGTAGGCAAAGCGCCGCTCGGCGATGATCTCCTCCCCCTCGTCATCGAGCGTTGGGGCCAGCAGCACTTCCTTCTTCTCGCGATCGAGACCGACGACGCGCCCCAGGCGATACCTGAAATGATTCCAGCGCGCCTGGGCCAGATATTCGAGTTCGTCTTCGGACGAATCCAGCGTGCCCGCAGCGATCTCGTGCAGCAGCGGCTTCCAGATATGGGTGCGACTGGCATCGATCAACGTGATCTCGGCAAGCCGCTTCCTACCGAGACTACGGCCAAGCAGGGTCGCAAGCTCGATGCCGGCGGCCCCTCCGCCCGCGATAATGATATGGTGTAATTTTTTCATGCTGCCTCCTTGACTCGCGCCTCAATCCTGTTTCTCATCCAGCCTTGCGATGAAACCCTGCAGTTCGTCGGGCAAGGGGGCTGCGATCTCCAGCGCCTCGCCGGTCAGCGGATGAGCGAAGGAAATGCTCCGTGCATGCAGGAACATGCGCTTCAAACCCTGCTTCATCAATTCCCGGTTGCGCGCAAAATCGCCATACTTGTCATCCCCCGCGATCGGAAAACCCAGATGGGAAAGATGCACGCGTATCTGATGGGTGCGCCCGGTCTTCAGCTCAGCCTCAAGCAGACTGTATCCCGGCCAGTTCTTCCGCAGCGTGAAGATGGTGTGCGAGGCCTGCCCGCCCTCCTTTACCATCACGCGCTTCTCGCCTTCTTTCGTGTCATACTTGTGCAAAGGCAGCTTCACATGCTGCCTGACATTGTTCCATTGCCCCAGCACCAGCGCAAGATATCGCTTGTCGCTGTTGCCCTCACGCATGATCTCGTGCATCGCAGTGAGCGCCGAGCGCTTCTTCGCAAGCAGCAACACCCCCGAAGTCTCCCGGTCCAGCCTGTGCACAAGCTCGAGGAATTTGGCCTCCGGACGCGCGCGGCGCATCTGTTCGATCACGCCGAAACTCACTCCGCTTCCGCCGTGCACCGCGATGCCGGCAGGCTTGTTCACCGCGAGCAGCGCATCGTCCTCATAGAGGATGGGCAACTCTGCGGCGGGAATATAGGGTTTGGGCGCTTCCTGCGCCACGCGCACCGGCGGGATGCGCAGAAGGTCGCCCAGCTTCAGGCGGTAAGTCTGATCGACGCGCTTCTTGTTCACGCGCACATCTGTCCGCAACATCCGGTAAAT
>VFSW01002587.1_pt1 | contig 27355 bp, 30 predicted proteins | sample 5358111 | NCBI WGS metagenome assembly VFSW01 (sample SAMN11554181, study PRJNA540505) | mine drainage metagenome | isolation source: sediment from site ElyBrook_90M | place: USA: Ely Copper Mine, Vershire, VT | collected 2017 | reverse complement strand
TCTTCAACCAGGCGGCCATGGTCAACCGAGACGTCTCGGTCGCGGTCGCGAGGGCGACGAAGCCCGGCACGTTCCTCGACGCGCTCGCCGGCATAGGGGCGCGGGGAGTGCGAATCGCCAACGAGGCATCCAAGAGCGTGGAGATGACGCTCGTCGAGTTCAACGAGGCTTCCGCCGCGATAGCGAGGAAGAACGCGAGGAAGAACCGCGTCGAGGCGAGGTGCACGGTCGTCCACGAAGAATCGAACGCGTACCTCCATTCCAGGTTCGGGAGGCTGGAGAGGTTCGACGCGGTCGACGTCGACCCCTTCGGGACGCCGGCGCCCTACGTCCAGGGAGCGCTGACCGCGGCAGCCGACGGAGGCGTCGTCTCGATCACGGCCACGGCCACGGCGACGCTCCGCGCGGTCTATCCCTCCGTGGCCTTCAGGAGGTACGGCGCGCACGTGCCCAAGAGCGAGTTCGCGCACGAGGCGGCCGTCCGCGTGCTCTTCGGGTTCTGCGCGCGCGTGGGGGGCGTGCTGGACACGGGCATCGAGCCCGTGGCGGCGCATAGCACCCTCCACTACCTGCGCGTGTATCTCCGGGTGATGCGAGGGGCGGCGAAGAGCGACAGGTGCCTCAGGGACGTGGCCTACGTCACCTCGTGCGGCACTTGCCACGAGAACACCGTGAGCGCGAGCTTCACCGTGTCGTGCCCCGTGTGCGGGAGCAAGGCGAGGTCGGTCGGGCCGCAGTGGACCGGCCGTCTGGTCGAAGAGAAGGCGGTCGCGGAGGCGGCGAGGTACTGCTCGAAGCTCCGATGGAGCGGCGCCGCCGGCGCGCTCAAGGCCCTCGAGGGCTGCGACGGCTTCCCGCCGTTCGGGTACTCGCTGGAGGGCATCACGTCCAGGGAGAAGATCTCCTCGGTGCCGTTCCAGAAGGTCGTGGATTCGCTCGAGGCGTCAGGTCGGGCCGCGATGCGCCAACCCTTCGGCTCCTCAGGGCTGAAGACGACCGCCACCTACCGAGAGGTCCTCGCGGCGGTCAAGGAGTCCGCGCGCTAGCCTGAGCGCCCTCCAAGGTCGCCTCCGCGCGGAGGGCGCCCCGACGACGAGCATCGCCCCCGCCACCCCTCGCGAAGGAGAGGGCCAGCGGCGCCACGGCTGCGGCGGGAAGGCGGCGAGACGTCTGCACGGCTGGCTGATCTCCGCCTTTGGCTTGGTCCTGTGGAAAGAATGTCGCGTTCACAGGAAGCCCAGGCAGACGAGATAGAGCTCCGCGCTCCCCTTCCGGCTCGCCTTCGGCTTTGTGACGTGGACCTTCTGGAACTGCTTCGTGAGCGCGGTCCTCATCTCGACGAACCTCTCGCCGTCGAAGACCTTGAACATGGCGTTCCCTCCCTTGCGCAAGAATCCGCCCATCAGGGCCGCAGCCGCGAGCGTGATGTCGATCTGCCTGTAGTGGTCGAGGTCCCATGTCCCCATCACCTGGGGGGACAGGTCGGAGAGGACGACGTCCGCCTTCCTCGGAAGCGCCCTCTCGAGCTTGATCGAGAGCTCGGGCGACTTCACGTCTGACTGGATGGTCACGACGGTCGGCTCGTTGAGCTGCACGGGCGCGAGGTCGACGCCGACGACCAGCCCTGACTCGCCGACTGCCTGGGCCGCGACCTGGAGCCAGCCGCCCGGGGCGGCGCCGAAGTCGAGGACCACGTCCCCCGGCTTGATCAGCTGGTATTTCCTGACGTTCTCGAGGAGCTTGTAGGCGGCCCTGCTCTTGTAGCCCTCTTCCCTCGCGAGCCTCCTGTATTGGTCTCGCTTCGCGTCCTCGAGTCTCATCTTGGACTAGACTACCGGGGGCGCGACTACGATGACCTTGGAGGCGGCGAACTCCTTCATCACCCATGGCCCGATGAGCGGGCAGGTCAACGGGTTGATGTCCGTGGTCACCGAGCACTTTGACTCGACAGGACAGACGATGCACGGGGCCATCTCCATCGACGATATGTTCGCCGGGAGGCGCAGCGGGGTGAGCTTGTAGGTCCACCTTCCGTCGTCGAGGACCTTGACGCGCCTGATCATCCCGCGCTTCTCCAGCCTTATCGCGAGCCTAGAGCCGTCCCTGCTCGTGAGCCCGAGCTCCTTCCATATCTCGCTCTGCAGGACGCCGTCCTTCCCCCTCTCCACCACCAGCTTGTAGACCCTCGAGGTGAGGTCGACCAGCTCTTCCTCGGTCTTCTCCGTCCTCGGGAGCGGCTTGGGCTTCTTCTCGACCGGCTTCTCGACGGCCTTCTCTGACGGCGGAGCCTTGGCCGCCGGCTTCTTGGCGGTCTTTTCGCTCTTGCCCTTTTCGCCCTTTGCCAATTATTCCGTCGCCCCTATTTTCTGCCTAATTATGAAGTTGTCGAGCAGCTCCCGGCACCTGTTCCTGACCGTGACCTCGGTGACCTCGGCGAACTCGGCAACCTCCCGCTGGGGAAGGTGGTCGCCCCTCATCACCGAAGACATGTAGACATACGCGGCGGCGAGTCCGGCAGGCGCCTTGCCGCTGGAGATCTTCGAGTCGTTGGTCAGGCGCGAGAGCTGCAAGGCCAGGTGCTCGACGCGCGTGTCGATCTTCGCGAGGTTCACGAGCTTGGAGATGTGCTTCTCCACAGAGGCAGGAGGGACGTACTCCTTCTCGACGTCCTTCAGTATCAGCCTGAAGTATTTGGCGACCGACCCCTTCTCTATCCCCGCCGCCCTCGCGACCTCCTTGAGGGTCCTGCTTACCCCGCACTTCCTGCAGGCGAGGTAGACCGTCGCGGCGGTCATCCCCATGATAGACTTTGATTTTGCGACCTTGAGCTTGACGGAGGTCCTGTAGATGTGGGCCGCTGTCTCGGCAACGTTGCGAGGGAGGTTCAGGTTGTTGCACACCTCCGTGATCCTTGCGAGCACGATGGACAGGCCCCTCTCCTGGCTGTTGATCGTCCTGACGCGGCTCTGCCACTTTTTCATCTTCTCCACGGTGGCGCGCATCGTCGGGGCGAGGTACTTGCCGTGGGAATCGCGGTTGTCGCTCCCGATGGCGGTCGAGAGCCCGAGGTCGTGGAGAGTGAGCGGCGTGGGGGACCCTACCCTGACCCTCTTGCTCTTCTCCTCGAGGTCGATGGCCTTCCATTCGGGGCCCTCGTCAGCTCCCGCGGCCGCGACGAACCCGCAGGCCTGGCAGACCTGCTCTCCCTTCTCGGAGTCGCCGATCAACCTGTCGCCGCAGTTCGGGCAGTAGGTTCTGTAGATCTCGTCGTTGGCCTTTGGGTCCCACACTTCTCGGCTTCACCCGAGGAAGACCTTGCGGCCGTCCTTTCCTGCCGCCGCACGGTCCGACGCTGGCGCCGCTGACGCGTACGGCCTAGAGACGGGGCCGATCAACTCGACCACCTTCGCGGCGTTCCTCCCCTTCGAGTCGAGGAGCACCTGGCCGGCGTAGACTTTTCCCGTCAGACGTATAATCAGCCTGCCGCTCTTCGCGGTATGGAGGACCTCGCCAACTTCCTGCATATGGCTTCGTTGAGAGCCAAAGGTTGCCTTTAAACTTTCTTTGGCTGTGAGCCCCTGATTCTTGACAATTCACGGGCAATTGTCGCGATAACCTGCTGTTTCTTCCCCTGTTTCTTTATGGAGACGTACCCCGACTGTCGCCTGGAAGCCTTCGGGTGGAACGCCTTCTGAGGCTGGGCGTCGAGGTTGAGCTTCTTGCAGGCCTGCACCAGTTCTTCGAGGGTCGGGGCGCGGACGCAAGAGTTCAGGGGGACGCGGCGCCCGTCGCTCCGCTTCTTCTCGGAGTCGAGGTAGTCCAGCCACACGACGACGCGCTCGTACTCTTTCAAATCGGATCGCTCATCCCGGGCTCGACGAAGCAGTCTGGCGCTGAGCGGGTGATAAAGTGTTTCCTTCTTACTTGATGAGGACGCCGTTGACGACGCCGTCGTCGCTGGGCTTCGACGTGACCTTCGCCTTTCCGAGCTTGGTCTCGATCGTGGCTCCGCGCGTGATGACGCCCCTCCTCTCGTACTCCCTGTTGGCCGGGTTCGCTGTGACCCTGACGATGTCTGTCTTCACCGTCTTGCTCGTCGTCGGGTCGAAGACGTTGGCCTTGTTGGCATAGCGGAGCCCGAAGTTCAGGCTCCCTCCCCTGGTGCGTTTCGGCGACCTGACCGTCTCTCCGACCGCGGTCTCGAACGCGTAATCGTCAGCCTCGCTCGCCTTGCGGCCCCTGAACGGCCGTCTCTTCCCGCCGGTCTCTTTTCGCTTCCTGAGGTTCTCTACAGCCTTTACCAAGTGGCGTTCTGGCGACTCCCGCCGGGAGAGGGTGTTAAGCCTTTCCGTGTTTACCTGAGGATGAGCGCCCTTCTCTCGAGCTGGTGCTTCAGGGTCTGCGCGTCGACGCTGAGGCCGAAGTACTCCGAGAACTCCGTGGTGGTCCTGTAGAGCTTCGACCGCCCCTTCCTCTCCCAGACGAGGAACCCCACCTCCTCCAGGTCCTTGACGTGGTCGTAGGCCTGGGAGCCCCTTCTCAGCGCCAGGTCGGCGCTCGAGATGGGCTGGAAGTATGCGATGAACGAGAGGGTGCGAAGCGCGGCCTTGGAGAGCAGGGGCTTGGTAGCGAACTTCCTCGCGACGTGGGTGTACTCTGCCTTGAGCTGCATCGCGAACCTCGGCCCCGGGTACTCCACCACCTCGACGGCAGACATCGACGACTTTATCCGCGCCTGGATCGCCTTGGCCTCGTCGACGGCCCTCTTCTTTGAGGAGATGCCCGCGGCCTTCGCTAGCTGCTCCGCGTCGAGGGCCCTCCCCGAGGCGTAGAGCGCAGCCTCTATCTTCGCCCTCACGTTCTCCTCGCCCGATCTGGCGGGCGCCGACTGCTCCTGAGTGCCCGCCTGCTCCTGCTGCTGTTGTGGGGTGCTCAACTGTGCGGTCATCCCACCAGTATCACGAGGAGGTCGTCCTCCCCTTCCTGGTCGAGGACGACCGTCCCGTTGCTCGCGGCGAAGAGGAGGAGGATGAACGTGCGGGCTGCCTCTATGAGCGGCATCCCCGCGATGAGGTCGGAGAACTTTATCCTGCCGAGCGTGCCGATCCGCTCCCTCAGGACCCTGGCGAAGGCCTGGAGGTTCGAGAGGATCGTGATGAGGTAGTCCTCGGGGTTCGGCGGCGGGCCTTCCTCGAGGAGGGAGGGCAAGACCGTGCTCTCCTCCCTGTCGTTGTGGACTATCTCCTCGAGGATGCGTCCCAGCGCGTCGAAGAGCTCGTCGACTGTGGTCGAGTACACCTCGTACCTGAACGGCATCACGACGATCTGGGGCGGCTCCACCGCGTCCATGAACCTCCTCTCACGCTGGAGCTTCTCGAAGAGGAACAGCGACTCGACCTTGAACCTGTAGATCGTGGCGGACGTGAGGGCTGCCGTCCCCGCCGCGCGCAGGTCGAGGAACTCCGACTTTAGTATCGCCTCTAGGAACATGTCGAGGAGCTCCGAGATGTGTATCTCCCACGGGCTCTTCCTCTTCGCGGCGTTGGGGTCGATGAGGAGGTTCAGCGGTGGCCTCGAGAGGATGCCGCCTTCAACCACTCTTGACCTGCACCTCCATCTTCGCGCGCACTATCCTGGAGATCCCTGCGACGTTGTAGACGCCATAGGCGATCCCGCTTCCCGCGACCATCGTGTCCTTGAGCGAGACCACGATGATCTGCGACTGCTGCGACCTCTCCTTGAAGAAGCTGGCCAGGCTCTGCGAGTTGGCCTGGTCGAGGTTCTGGTCGATTTCGTCGAAGAGGTAGAACGGGTGAGGGTTGACCCTCTGTATCGCGAGTATGAGGGCCACGGCGGTGACCGACTTTTCTCCTCCCGACATCGATGACGACTCCCATGCGGGCTTGCCCCTGAAGCTCGCCATCATGTAGATCCCGCCGGTGAATATCTCCTCCTTGTTCTCGAGCTCCAGCCACGCGTCTCCCTGCGTCAAGGTCTTGAAGGTGACCGCGAACTCCTTGTTGATGGTCTCGAAGGCCGTGCCGAAGACCTTCCTCTTCTCGGAGTCGACGCTCTCGATGAACCGCACTATGGAGTTCCTTTCCTGCTCGAGCTCGTTTATCCTCTGGGAGAGGTTCCTGTAGCTGTCGTAGACCGCCCCGTAGTCCCTCTCGGAGCTCTTGTTGACGGTCCTCGCGAGGCCCTCGTGCTCGAACTCCACCTGGGAGAGGAGCTGGTCGCTGCCCTCGAAGAGCTCCAACACCTCGTCGTAGCCGTAGAACCTGAGGCTGCTGAGCTGCTCGGCCGCCTTGTCCTGAAGCGAGATGGCGCTCTGCTGGAGGGCGAAGATCTCCTTCTCGGTGTTGAAGGCGGAGCGCTCCGAGGCGGCGGCCTCCTCCTTGAGGCGCCTGATCTTGTTGTCGAACTCCTCGAGGACCGGCCTGCTGTTGGTCGAGGAGTCCAGGACCTTCAGGAGCTGGGAGTCGAGGTCGGCGAACCTGTGGTTGAGCTCCGTGAGCTCCTTCCTGGCGGCGTGGACGAACTGCCTGTCGGCCTCGTACTGCATCTCGCTCGCCTCGAGGTCCTGCCTCACCCGGTCAAGGTTGGGCATGACCATCTGCTCGAGGTTCGCCTTCTCCCGCGTGTACGAGAGGTGGAACTCCGACACCTTGGATGACAGCTCGCTCAGCTGGAGGCTGAGGTCGTTCCTCGCGTTCGCTATCTCCGCGATGTGCCCGTCGAGCCCCAGCGACTCTTGCTGCGCGAGGCTTTCCCTGAGCAGCTTCGTCTCCGTGACCAAGGCATCCCGCTTCAGCTGAAGCGAGGCGTCGCGCCTCTGGAGCCTCTCCACCGCCCTGAGCTGCGCCTCGTAGTCCTGGTTGATGGAGCGGTGCATCGCCCGGTAGCGCTTCGAGAGCCTCACGACCGTCTCCGCCTCTGCCCTCAGCGCGGCGACGGAGGCTATCTTCTTGACCCGGTCCTTGGTCAGGGTCTTGTCCTCGTCCTTCAGGGAGCCCAGCTGCTGCTTCCGCTTGTCGATTGCGGCCCTCAGGGCCTTGACCGCGCCCTGGACCTCGCCCACGTTCTCGATGTCCTCTAGGGCCTCGAGCACCTTGGAGAGGGCGTCGCGCAGGCCGTATGCGAAGGCCCTGCCTCCCAGCTCGAAGATCTCGCCCTCGGGCGTCACCGTCTTGAACCCCTCCGAGGCGAGGAGGTAGGCTATGCCTTCGGACTCGACGAGCACCGTGTCGCCGGCGATGAAGTTCATGAGGCCCCGGTACTGCTTCTCCGCCTTGTGCACGCCCGAGAGCGGGCCGATGACGCCGGCGGACTTGCCGACGGAGACGGGGCGGACCTCGCCGACCTCCGAGAGCGGGATTATCGCGAAAGACCTGATGTTCAGCCTCTTCCCTGCCTTGATCAGGGCGGTCATCGACCTCACGTCGGCGACCACGAACGCGCTGCTCCACATGTCCATGACCGCGGAGCAGGCCGCCCGATACTGCGCAGGATAGGTGACGAGCTGGTTCACCATCCCGACATACCCTGGGATGCCCCCTTCCTCGCAGAGCTTCCTCAGCTTCCCGTGCCCGACGCGGTCGGAGTTGAGCTCTTCCGTGAACTCTGCCTTCGCGGTCTGGGTCGCGACCTCGCCCGCGGCCTTGTCGAGCACCTTGCTCGCCGCGCCTATGCTCTGCTCGATCAGGTTCCTCTCCTTCTCGAGGCCCGAGAGGTCGTCATCTATCTCGGCGAGCTGCTCCGTCTCCTGGGTCTGGAGCTCCAGAAGCTGCTTCGAGTTGTTGTCAAGCCGGTCGAGGAGCTCGCTGAAGCTCTTCACCCTCGACTCGAGCTCGTCGAGCCTCTTCTTCTCGGCCCCGATGCCCGCCTGGACGGCGTTGAGCTCTAGCTCGACTGGGGAGACCTCCTGCCCGAGCTCGGCCAGCTTCGCCCTGATCCTGTCCCCCTGCCGCCTGTTCCGGTCTATCGTCGCCCTGAGGGTCTCCTCCGCGTCGAGGATGACCTGGAGCTGCGAGCCGAGCTCCTTCCTCTTCGCCTCGTACTTCTGCTCGGTGGCGAAGAGCGACTCGACCGTGGAATTGACCGCGGTGACCTGCTTCTTGCGTTCCGCGAGGATCGAGCGGAGGGTGGGCATCGAGTCCATCTCCAGGCGCCTGATGTTCTCGTCTCGCTTCTGGGTCTCGCTGGTGAGCTGGTCGCGGCGGAGCTTCACCGACTCGAGCTCGTCGCGGAGCTTCGTCGGGCCTTCGCCCCCTCCCTGGACTATCTCGACGATGAACTTCTCCTTGTCCGCGGTGGCCGTGGCCATGCGCGACTCGAACTCCTCCTTCCTCTTTCTGACCTCCTCCAGCTTTAGCGTGAGCTCCTCCTCCATGCGCTTGTTCGAGCTCAGCTTCTCGCGGAGCTCGGTCACCCTCCTGGAGGTCTGGACGGCCTTGAGCCAGCTGAGCTGCCCCTCGAGTTGGTTGAACCTCACCAGGTCGTTCCTCTGCTCCTCGAGCCGCTCGAGCTGCGACTTCATCTCCCCCGTCCTTGCGAGCTCGATCTGCAGCTTCGTGTCGGCGTGGGAGAGCTGCTTCTGCGCCTCCGCCTTCTTGTCGTCGAACTTTGATATCCCGACGACGTCCTCTATCATCTTCCTCTTCTCGTCGGGCGTGAGGTCGGCCACCCTAGTCGCAGCCCCCTGGGGGATGACGTTGAGCCCGCTTGGGGAGAGGCCTGACACCTCTAGGAAGTCCGCGATCAAGGTCTTCGTGGATTTCTTCCCGTTGAGGTAGTACGAGTTCTCGCCCTTGTTCGTGAGCTCTCTGGTGAGCGTGACGAGGTCGGTGTCGACTGGGATCTTCCTGTCCGCGTTGTCGATCTGGATGCTCACCCTGCAGCTCAGGGGGCGCTCCTCGGTTGGGAAAGCGCGCCTCGCGGCCGCGGATTGGCCCTCGCCTTCGGGCGCCTGGTGTGCCGCCTCGGCAGCCTCGCGCTTCGGGTCGTAGATCAGGCCGGTGAGCCGCCCCTGCGCCGCCCTGAGCGTCCTCGGCGAGTTCTCCCCAAGAGCGAAGAGGATGGCGTCGGCGATGTTTGACTTGCCGCTCCCGTTGGGCCCCGTGACTACGTTCAGCCCTTGTTCGAACGTGATTGTGAGCGCGCGAGGGCCGAAGGACTTGAAACCCTTTACTTCGAGCCTTCGAATATAACCCATTCTGTGAACTCCGGCTAGCTTACGCTGTGGATTAAAGGCGATATAAGCCTAAGCATGAGGAAATCCAGAGGAGCCTTGCGAAGCGGAGCGCGTCAAGTTAATCAAGTCAGCCCGCTTGAGGAACGATACCTTGGCATCATCGGCCGACTGGTCGGACAGCCCCTGGTCGAGAGCTCTCTTCAGAGCATCCATCGGCGCGACTGTGATCGTCAACATCGTGTCAGTGCTCGAGATGTCTTTGGGAAATGTCTGGGCAGGCCAGTGGCTTTGGGTCTCTCCATCCGCCTTTTCCACCGTCTTCATCGGCACCGCGATCCTGTTGAGGAGGAGGGGGCTGGGCCACATGGAGTCCTTTCTCGTCGCCCTCACGACGATGGTCTCGATGATCTGGATGTATGAGATATTCTATCACTTTGGCTTCTATGCGGATTGGGAGTTCGCGAACCAATCCAAGTACCTGGTGGTTGCCAACTACAACCAGCCCGTGGTCATCGACGTCATCCTCGCAGCGGTCGGGCTCGTGGGGCTGAAATACATGCGCGCGGGACCGGCGTTCATGCTCTCCTTCGGAGCGTTTCTGAGCGCCCTCGTGGCGTGGGTGTTGATAGGATATCCGCAGGTGGCGACCCCCGGCGTGTTGTATCCCTTCGGAAACGTGCTGGTCCGTGTACCCGACCCAGGATCCTGGGCTTATCCGTTGAACGTCCTGACGAAATACCTCTTGGCCCTCACGTATGTGTCTCTCTTCATCGGCAGGCGTGGCACCCCACGCGCGTGAGCTTTGGGTCCTCGAGCTCAGAGGTCACACGCCTCGCGTTGAGGCCAGGGGGGCGCTGGGAAAATCTGGACATCCTTGGGCAAGGCCGATGGCAGGTAGGAGCTGTCGAATAGGCTCTAAATACGGGCGTGCAAGACAACGGAGTGATAGCGGTCGTGAAGCTGTGGGAGGACGAAGGGACTCGCGGTCGAACAGGGCAGGCCCCTCATTGAAGAGGGCGTCAGCGGGTCGAGGAGTTGAGGCCGAGAGGCCCCAAAGCGCTGGAGCGGAGCAGGGATAGCGACCCGATGGCGCAGAGCGAGAAGGTGGTTGTCGTCGACGCGCCCGCGGCGCTGAAGCGGTTCACGCGTGAGGGGTCCAGCGACAGTGCTGTCAAGCAAGGACCTCCGGTAGACAACGCCATTTGACGCGCAAGACCCTGCTCGCCCTAGCCATCTCCATGGCGATCGGGATATCATTCTTTGCGAGTATTTCCACGTTTGACACCTCCATTCATCTGCACGGAGACGAATCTTACGATATCGGCAGGGCGATGCAGAACCTTGAGTTTCTGGCAGGACAAAAGCCTGCGGCGTTCGTCTGGTTCTCCGAGCCCAATCATCCCTTCACCGGGGAACTCATGATTGGGCTTGTCATGCTCGCCGAACACCAGACATTTCTCGCCCCTGTCAGCCCATGGTTCACGAACCTCACATCTGCTCAGGTCGTGGCGGGCAGAACTGCGTCCAACCTTGCAGGCTCATTTGGCATCGCCGCACTGATATTCTTGGCTTCGTCGGTTGAACCGGTCATCGCGCCCGTTCTAGGAATTTTCGTCGCTTCGTCGCCGGGATTTCTGCAGTTTTCAGCCCAGGCGTTTTTGGACATATTTCTTAGCGTGTTTTGCGCATGCGCGCTTGTCTGCCTTTACTTCTTCGTGGTCAAGAAGTCTCACAAGGCCTTGTACGGCTCCGCCGCGTTCCTTGGGCTGTCTATCGGCTCAAAGACATCTTGGGATCCGATCGTCGCGACGGCCATTGTGGCGACGGCCATCCTGCTGGTTGAAGGCACCAATCGCCAGAGACTGCTTCAGCTCGGCGGAGCGGCGATCCTGGCGTTTGTCGCGTTTGCGTCCACCAGCTGGGTCATAGTGGCTCGCCTCCCCTCGCACCTTCAGGCGGTCGTGGCCGGAGCGGGGACGAACTTTAGCTTCTCCAATCTGATCGTACAGCAATCCATGATATATCCCTACGAGCCCGCGATGTATCCCAACGACATATCCCACTACTCGGTCTTCCTTTTCCAGACGGTGGGCGACCTAGCAGTCTTCTTGACGGTGGTCGGCGCAGGAATCTCGCTTCTTCTCTATCACGGGCTGAAGCTGGTGATCAGAGGCAAAGAGCCCGCTTCGACTGCTCTGAGGAGGCTCCGAGACAGCCCCATCTCGCTGTTCTTGGTCTTGGTTGTGGCTTTCTGCGCTCTCGACCTGATCCTCACGGGGTCCACTTTCGAATACGGAAGGAACTACCAGCGATTTCCGCTGTACGAGGCGGTTGCGATCTTCGCCTCTCTTCTGTACGTGAAATCTGCCCTTCCTGACAGAAGGAGAATGATCGACGCGGCGTTCGTCTGCCTGGGTCTCCTCCTGGCGGCGGCAAATCTCTCCTATTGGGGGTCTTTGCCCACGGACCTCTCACTCCGGGGCTCTGCCCTCGTGTCGTCTCAGATCCCCCCCTACGCGTCGGTCGTAGGAGGGGCGGTGTTGGTCATGATGGTGGTCTCGATCGTCTTGTTCACCCCGACCCTGGCAGCAAGCGCGGCATCTGGAATCCTAGAGTCCCACCGGTTCCGCTCGAGGAGGTCTTGACGGTCTCGAACAAGACCGCCCTCATCGTGCTGGTGGCTATTCTGACCTCGGTTTCGATCTTGACTTCGCTCCATGCCGTCAGTGCCCTAGGTTCAGACTACATTCTCGATGGCAGCAGTCCGGCCAACCTGCACCAGAGCACCCTTGATTGTGCGGGCGTCGGGGGGTCGTGGTCCAATGCGACAGCCACCTGCACCATTAGCGGTAGCGGGAGCATCGCTGCGGGAGATTCGCTTACGATAGACTACAGCGCGGGACTCGTGATAGGCGACGGCGCCGTGCTCATTGTCGACTCTGGCGCCGGACTCGCCAACACCGACGGCGGTACCATCACGAACGGCGGCACCATCGACAACAACGGAAACATCACCAACTACTCCGAAGGCGCCATCGTCAACAAAGGCTCCATAACCAACAGCGGCGTCATGAACAACATCGGCAGCATCGACAACATCTCCAACGCCAGCATCACCAACAGGAGCGTCGGCACCATAAACAACTCCGGCACCATCACGAACGGCGCCACCATCAATGACCGAGGCGCCGTCAACAACTCAGGCACCATAACCAGCCACTCCGGCGCCGACGAAGGCGTCCTCTTTGGAGGGATACTCATCGGTGTCCTCGCAGGGATAGCCTATTCGCTCTGCGCCTATCGTTCAGACACGGAGGCAGGCCGCGCCCACCGAGGCTCCGATGCGGGCGAGCTCAAAGACCGGTGAACCGGTCCCGCCGCCCAGCTGCCCGCCCACGGCACCGAATTGGGTCGGCCTTCCTGTGAGTGCGCCGACCCAAGAATGGGCGAGATCCACCTGCTCGGTCCGTGACTTCCATGGGGCGGAGGATAGACCGCAGGCGACCCACCCATCTCGAGTCGATGGGCGACTGGTGAGCCGGCGGAAGACGTCTGTCGGCAAGGCGCGGTGAGCGCACCTGATGCGGGACGTTCGCAGAGAGCAAGGAAGCGGGAAGCCGCAGCCAGAAGCGTTTCGACCTCCCTCTTTTCGACTCCCGCCGCCTCAAAGGTCAAACCCCCGGGGTCTCCGCTCCTTGACCAATGCGGCCAGGTACCAGATGTTCAGCCCCGAAAACGCGAGGCCCTCGATGTAGAGCAGGATGTCCCTCAACTGACCCGTTGCTTGAATTATGCCGGCCTCGAACTGCAGGGCACCCGGATAGACCGGCGATAGGAACCTTATCAGGAGGACGTTGTTGGTGATCGTCGCGGCGAGGACGACCGCCGACACGGTGTAGAAGAGCCTCATCCTTTTCGGGCTCCACAGGGTAGCATCGATCAGGAGGAGGGCGAGCAGGTAGATGGAGTACTGCTCATTCACCTGACCTCGCACGAGGAGGAACGTCAGATACACTACGAGCGTGGACTGCAGGACGCCGCGGTCCGTCCCGAACCCGAACCAACGACGGGCAAGCAGGCTGGCTATCACGGCAGCCGGGATCCAGAGATAGCCTCCCCAACTGGAAACGCTCTGAAACGTCGAGTCAGAGATCACGTTCAGACTGTTCAGGTAGACCCAGGTGCCCCACAGGGACAGCGGGAAGCCAGTCGGCTTAAGCGTGTTAGCGAGGGTCTTGGTGACGTTGTACTCCTGACCGAACGCAGGCCATCCTGCCAAGTAGACCGTGAGCGCCGTAACGAACACCGGGATGCCGAGGGCGATGGCGAAGTTCACCCACCGGTTTTCTCGCGAATACGAGAGCGGAAAGATGAAGAGCACTGGGATCGATTTCACAAGGGTCGCGATTCCTTCCCAGGCAGACCTGGCCCTTCCTGGCTGCGCGAGAAGCGCCACCATGACGAAGAGCATTGCGATCGAGTCGAAGGTCCCCCATATCGCCGAGACGATTATCGTGAAGGGAGAGAAGAGCCAGAGCGCCAGCACCTTCGGCGCGAGGTCAGGGTTCCGTCGCTTCACATAGACGAACAGGAGGAAGGCGAGGAGCACGTCTGCAATGATGATGGGTTGTTTCAGCATGAAGTAGTAGACGAACCTGTTGCCCATCCCCACCACGGCGAACAGCTCGTAGATCGCGGCGAGGAGTACCGGCCAGAAGGGGAGGTAGCCGATCGCGGGGTTGGCGCCATTGCCGAAGTCGTTTGCGAAGCTGAGGCCGGGCGCGGGGGGCAGAGGGGCGTAAGGGCTGAACCCATTCGCGCCCCCGTACCCAGCCCGCCCCCAGAGCTCAAAGTCAAAGGGATGGCCTGTCCAGAAGCTGACCGCCTCGCGCACGGGGATTCCTAGGATCAGGAGCGTCCTGACTCGCATCCGCTCACCTTGAGATCGGCGAAGGACCAGCCCGCGTCTCGTCCTCTTGCTTGGGCATGGGTTGTTGTGACTTGTGCGCGCTCCCCAGTGTGATCGACCTCAGCAGCACCCTGTTTTGAGGCAGCAGAGAGAAGTATGTGTGGAGCACGAGCATCCCCGCGAAGACCATCGCCCCTACGAGATGCCCAGTCCTCATGAAGCTGTCCATGAACCAGTTATTCCATCGGTCGAGCAGGACGAACAGGGGGATGCCGTGCCATGTCAACGCCTCCCACATCAGGAGGCCCGAGACCAGGAGGAAGGCACCCAGCGCCAGCAGCGTCCAATGGAACGCCTTCTGGAACGCGTCGTATCTGGTGGTCGGCTGACGATATCCCCGTCCCGGGGAAAACCCGAAGAAGTCCCGGGCCCTGGCCCATCCCTCCGTGAAATCCGTCCACGACATCTTCATCCTTCCGAACGCCTTCATGCGATAAGTGTCCCACAGCGCGTGCGCCGCAACGACGCACACAAGGGCAAGGGCCAGGTAGATGTGGAATGTCCGCCAGAGGAACACCTGAAACCCCCAGTAGTAGAAGAGAAGAGGGGTCGGGACCGGCACGGCGTAGAGGAACTGCGCCAGATAGACGGGAAGCCCGGTGAAGAAGAGCAGCGCAGAGCCGACTCCGATGACCCAGTGCATCGTCCTCTGCGCGACCGTGAAAGAGACGGCCTCCGAGAGAACGACCCTCGTGCGCATCAACGGATGCCTCCTCGCAAGGTGAACGAGAGCCAGACTCGATATGACTGCGACGATGCCCAGGACAAGGGTGGGATTGGTCTCGTGGGTCACGGAGTGAATTCGGCTGGCACCGTATATTAACGGTGTTTCGCCGCATCCGCCAGGGGCGCGGTTCCCTGAGTGACATGATCGCCTCGCAGCCAACCGCAAATTCAGCCGATCTCAAGCAGGCATTCACGTAGGCATGGCGGCCCACGCCACAGGCTGCCTAGGCAGGCCAGACAGGGCGTTTGAAAAGGGCGCGCTCGTGAGCTGGAATCTGCGACCCTTGAGGCAATCTGCCGCACAGGGAAGCGTTTCATTTCATCACCCAGGGGGATCATATGAACGACAGCGAGGTCTGCGGACCGTGACCGCTCGCGGGCAAGAGGAGCACCCCGGCGGAGCAAGCCAGGGTCTCTAGAGCCGCTAGTTCTCGAGCATAGCCTCGCGAGAGCTCGAAAGTCGCGCTCCGGGGGATCTCAAGTCAGGGTCCTTTGAACTGAAACAATCCAAACCAATTAGGCTGCACCCAGGGATTTCACCGCAACTCAGGTGCATTCTCCCCCACAACCCAAAAACGGGAAGAATGATGGTGCCCCGGCCGGGCGTTAGACCATCTGGGATCGTTGAGGGGGCAGCAAGCCCATCCTAGTGCCGCACCCGTATTCGTTAGGACCGATGCCAAACGCGCAGGGTAGACATGGTGAGGAGGCGCCGCCCGCGGCAGCTGGAGTGCCCGGCGCGATTTGAACGCCGGCTCCGGCGGGTGAGCAAGGCGAGGAAGTCCATCTCCAACCGATCGCAGGGACCTGAATAGGCCATTTAGATTCGCTCAACATTTAGACCGTGGATATCATCAAATTCCTCGTCTGCCCCAGTCACGAGTTTTGATTTGAGTTCAATCGCTGTCGCCGCCGCGAAGGCGTCTGCTAGCGACAAGGCGTGGTCTGCCTTGAGCGAAGCCGCCGTCTTCCATAAGGAGGAATCAGGATCCACTGGTATGACCTTGACTCCGTAGTTCTTCAAATTCGCTTCTTTTTCTTCCGCTGCTTGTTTGCTTTTCCTCCGAAGGATGTAGTAGATTTCCGCTAGATTCACGACATTGACGCGCCCTTCGATTTTACCTTCCAGCACCTCTCGAAGCAGTTCGACGACCCTTCCAGAGCCAGGTTCCCCCAGATAGAGCTTCAAGAGCGACTGGCTGTCAAAGACAACTGTCTGCATAGTGGCTCAACGGTGTCTGGATGCCTTTTCCCCACGAATCTCGATGGATCTTGCCTCCTCGATGAGGCCGCGCGAGTCCGTGCCTGCAAATAGCTCCTTAAGCGATCCCTTCTCGACGATTGGATCGGCGACGGGCTTCAGCAGGACGCCCGCCTCTGTGTCGATGACCAGCACTTTTCTTCCTATCTTGTGCTTCCTCCTCAGCTGGCTCGGAATTGTGGCCTGCCCCTTCTTTGTCACTGTCACTATTGCTTGCTTCAAAGCTGTAATGCAATTCTCAAAGTAATACTTAACCCTGTTGCATTACTCTCGGCTTGAGGCAACCCATCGATTCCAAACAAGCGAAGCACTGCATGAAGCTCGACGTCGGGCCCTTCCTTGGGACTTGGGCGTGGCGGACACCACGCGGGTTGCGAATGCGATGTCGGCGAGCAGGGCGACTAGAGCGGCGTGGCTCAACGGGCTGTGCGAAGGGCTCAGATCCCACCGGCCCGTCGCAAGCAGAGTTCAGAATCTGATGAGAGCCTAGTTCGCTTCGCAACTTACGATACGTACCGTTGATGCACAAATGACAGAAGTAATTAGTCTGCAAATCGGCATTGTACTGCAAATAAGCTCAATTCTCCCCCCGCAAGCCAAACGGAGGAAGGATTATGGTGCCCCGGCCGGGATTTAACCCCGAATGGGTTCTATTCGCTGCGCATTTCGTGAAACTATTGCAACTTTCCACGGTGGGTGCCGCGGAGACTCTGTCGGGGAAGTAGCTATAACATTATCATCCAATTGTATCTTCGGGGTCAAAGGATGAACCCGACTGCTCGCCATTTTATCGTTGCTGAGAATTCACTCCAGCTCTCTCGTCTGCTTCTAAGAATGCGGGTAAATTGCCGTGCATATGGGTTCATTGCGCCGCCGCCGGGGCATTTCACTCACACCTTGAGCTATAGGTAGTGGACGCGCTGAACTAGTGACATGCGACGGGTACGTCACTCGGATTTCTTGGCATACAAAATCTTGAGTGCGGCGTCGACGGTGATGATCCGGATGCCTTCAAACTCCACCAGCTCGAGCAGATGCTTGTCGCCTGTCACGATGAAGGCTGCGTTGCCGTTGACCGCGGTGCCAAGCACGACGTTGTCGTCTGGGTCTGCGCCTACTGCATCGACGCGTCGGTCCAAGTCGACGACTTCAGACCTGCGCGTGTAGATCGTCAGGAACTTGGCAATCTGCCCGGGTGTCAGCGAGAACTTTTCTCTCGGGAGGACATCCACGAGCTCCGCGAGCATCTCCCTGGACGCGACCGCCGAGTGGCCTCTCAGAACCAATCTCAGAAGGCGGCGCGGCTTGCCGTGGCCTATCACCGCCGAGATCAGGACGTTCGTGTCGATGACGACACGGGTCAGCGTCAGTCACCTCTCGCTCTCTTCTCCTTCCTGTACGCCTGGATCTCTTTGATTATCTCTCGCTCGCTCGCCGCTCTCCCTCTCTTGCGTCCTTGGTCTATCTCGGCGAAGAAATCGTCCAGCTCCTTTCCGGACGTGGGGATCTTCAGCTTCGTGACCACGAGCTTGTCTCCTTTCCGGTATATCGCCAGCTTCGTCTTCGGCTTGATGGCGAGCCGCCGTCTCAAGTCCTGGGGGATGACGAACTGCCCCTTGGTTCCGACAACCGCGATCTCTGGTTCCTCCAATTGCCCTCGCTCGGTATGACATTCATACCTCTGGCGATAAATACTTTGAGAAGCGTGTGCTTCGGCCTTCCAGAAGCTCAGCTAAGCTTCGTCTAAAATGAAAGTACGCAGGGCGTTGCCATACACAGGGTTCATTGCGCCTCCGGCAGGATTCGAACCCGACTTTTCGAAGTGTGAGGCTGAAATCGCCTTTCCAATTACCTTAAAGACAGGTATATCTTCGATAATAAGCTCAATTCTCCCCCCGCAAGCCAAACGGAGGAAGGATTATGGTGCCCCGGCCGGGCGTTGGACCATCTCTGACCGAAGAGGGGTAACGACCTGGCCTCGCCTCACGTGCCTGCGACGTGGGAACTATCTGAGCCACTTCGAAGTGACTCCGTCTATTCCGCGAAAGTGAGCGTCATCTGTGTAGCATGGAATCCTTAGGACTCTGGCCGTGGAAGCAATTAGGCAATCTGCGAAGGGGATTCCGTGTTTGTGTTTGATGAGCGCAGCCTGAACCGCTATTTCCTTGTCGACATCCACGAGTCTGAAGTCCTTGGCCAGGGAATTCGCCCGAATCTCCGCCACCTCCTTGCCCTCCTTTTCCAAGGTTAACTTGTATATCTCTGAGAGGGCGGCGGTCGAGAGATAGTTCGGCTTTGAGACTAGCAGCACGTTCTTGATCTTCTCCTTGATTGCGAGCTCGCCGGCGTAATAGAGTTCGATCAGGAATCTCGTATCGTATGAGTTGCCTTTCACTCTTCTTCCGCCCTCATCTCGTCCAGCAGTTTATTCATCTCCTCGACGGAAGCGTACTTGGACCCGGAGCCGATTAGTTCGAGTGTACTCGTCGTCTTCTTGAATAATATTCCCTTCCCAGTGTCTTCGACCTGTAGCCTCGTCCCTTCGTGGATTCCGTACTTCTTCCTCAATCTCACCGGAACCGTCGTTTGGCCTTTGCGTGTTACTACGACTTCTTCAGTCATACTGATGCCAAGTGCTACATTCTAAAGGTACTACTTAAGCACAACCAGCTTACTTTTCGAACTTACTACCCGGCCGGGCGTTAGACGATCTCGGACCGAACAATGGCACCAAACCCTGCATTACCTCTTCAACAGAAGAATTGCGCTTGACACTAGACTGATAAATGATTTTCTGGATGAAACGCTCCATTAGCGACGTGAATCGGCTTCGTGAACTCACCGCCTCTGATTGAAAGTTCGAACCCGACCAGATTCGAACTTTTTCCCGAGCGGTGCTAACGATCCTCTAAATTCTTGGAATCGGCCGGATGCGAGGTTCCTCGCCGTTCGTTTCGCGGCTGCACGGGAAATCATTGAATCCTAAAATAGTTGATGGAGACACAGCTCACATGCGCGTTACTAAAGGACGACGCGTCATGCCTGCAATCGGGCGAACCGCAGCGGTTGGAATAATCGTAGGTGTGTTGATCGGCGGGTCAATAGCTGCGTACTACGCCACCTCCCCCTCCATCTCGGCTCGGCAGGCATCGGTGTCAAGTGTGATATCCTCGTTATTTTCGGGCTCTACTACACAGCCCTCGAACCCGAGCACGAGCGTTGCGTCTACAGCACAAAGCTCGCAGCCCTCATCCAGTTCTTCTGTTGCTTCGACAACCACCTACCAATCGGGAAGCTTCCCCCAATTCTCGATAAAGGTCGACAAAGTCTTCGGGTTCAAGATCAATGCGAGTGTGGGCTATGGATTCGCTGTTGTCGTGGACCTTAGTCCTATTTCAAGCAACAACTTCAACATCGATCCTGGCAGCTTTCTCAAACTCACAACCGACGCAGGGAGCAACTACACGAATGTCTGCACGACTTCAAGCGATTGCAGCTACGGGCATGCCGCCAACGTCACCAACGCCACCCCGAGTTCCTTCTGCCCTGGAATCTATTGCCAAGGTATCGGGCTTACCGGACCGGTCACGTATTGGCTTGGATTCGATTTTCCTGCGGCCACAAAAGAGCCTCAGCTCTTGGCCATCTCATACGAATGCCATACGCTGGTAAATTTTGAAGGAAGTTTCCCCTGCCCTCTTGAGCTCGCAGCCAACGCGACTACCACCGGATTTCCAGCAACCACATGGGTAACCTTTGAGAGAGACAGCGCATTGACCGGCCCCATCATGGTGAATGCGATGGGAACACTCAACGGCGGCACAACGGAGAACTACTCTCCCGACAACGCTACGCTTCACAACGTCAACGTCTTCATCGGCACGTCATTCAACGGGCTAGCAGCACACGAGGAGGTTCCTGGCGGGTACCTCGTTAACGAAACGATTCCTTGGTCATATAGCTGCGGACCACTTTTCAACAACATTCCCTGCGGCCAAACTGCCACCATTTCGTCCGACATCTCCGACTTCAAGATCGTGCAGTCATCGGCCATCCTTGTGTCTCAGCCCCATAAGGGGGGCAGCGGGTCCTCGGACTACACCTTTTACGTTACAATCGAGTTTCCCAATGTCCCATATTCGAGCTGGATTGAGGGAGGCGGCTCCATACCGATCACGGTCACCTTTCATTAGAAGCGTCTCGACGAAGTCGGTTGAACGAATGGTTTGAGACTCGTATTGCAAGCCTGGTAGTCTCACGCTTGGCCAGGTTGATTTCAACAAAGACAATTTACTAGGATGAAATCCATCATGCCCACCTAGCGGAGCGGACTCTCGTTCCGTTTTGAAAGAATATTTTTGGACTCGCTTAATTGGTTTAAGCGAATATTACCAGGCCAGAGGATTCGAACCTATTTCCTCGAGGATTGAACTTGGAAGAACCACCACAATCACCGCAAAACCAGACATTTTTGCGACGATGGTGTCGAATCTTTCCCCGCGAGTACAACGGAGGAAGGACTATGGTGCCCCGGCCGGGATTTGAACCCAGGTCGCTACCTCGAGAGGGTAGCATGCTTGGCCGGACTACACCACCGGGGCCCATGCAGGCGCCCCCTCGAAACCTGATTAAAAGCTGGCGTATGCTACTGCGTCTTCAGCACGGCCTTGGCCGCGAGCTTGACGTCCGAGGGCTTTACCGTCTTCCGACCGGCATGCTTCGCGAACTCGGTCGCTTGCCTGGCAATCTGGAGTCCCACTTCCTCCAGTACCACCCGAAGCTCGATAGCTGCGTCGTCCCCGACCCTCTCTGCCCCAGCCTTCTTTATGAGGCGGTAGACCGCGGCCAACCCGCACGAAGACTCGGACATGCTGACGATTTTGAGTAATACGCGGTTAATTATTAAACGTTTGGTCTAAAAAGTTTGCAACCTTGCTCTGTTAGCACTCTCTCGCGGTCTTTTCGCCGATTGGAAGCTGGACGGCAGCAGAACGTGGCTTTGAAGCCTAATACCACGAAATCGACCTTACAATGGATATATTGGGCCTATGCGGCGTCTTAGGACGATGGCTTCCAGGCCCCTGGCTCCGCTGATGGACGCGCACGTACACCTCCCGGCCTATCCTGACCCGGCGGGGGTGGCGGCGAGCGCCTCGGAGAGGGGCATTCGATTGGTCTCCGTGACCGTCTCGACGGCCGAGGCGGCACGAAACCTTTGGATCCGCGATGAGAACCCCTCGTCCGTGAGGTGTTTCTTGGGGGTGCACCCTTCCGAAGCCGCCTCGGGGCGCGAACGCCTCGAGGACCTTGCCGACCTATGGGAGGGGGCCGACGGCATCGGGGAGATAGGGCTCGACCCGAAGTACTCCGAAGTCTCGGCAAGGAGCGCCCAGATGGAGCTGTTCAAGTCCCAGGTCGAGGTCGCCGAGCTCCTGGACAAGCCCTTGCAGGTGCACTCGAGGGGCGCCGAGGCGGAGTGTCTGGAAGTCCTCGAAGGCCGCTCGCTACGCTCGGTGCTCTTGCACTGGTTCGAGGGGGAGGACCTCGTAGCCCGCGCTCTCTCTCGTCCGAAGTGGTTCGTCTCCTTCGGCCCCGCCATCCTCTACTCGAAGAAGCTCGCGAGGATCGCAAGGAGGTGCCCGCCGGAGTCAGTCCTCACGGAGAGCGACGGGCCCGTGGCCTTCGCCGCCCTAGGAGGGGCGGAAGGGCCTGGGCTGGTGCCCAGCGTGGCCTTCAAGCTCGCGGAGCTCTGGGGGAAGAGCCTTGACGAGGCCGCCCTCCAGCTTTCGCTCAACGCCGAGAGCTATCTTCGGTAAAAAGGTTATCTCCACCCTCGCGGGGGCTCCCTTACCACATGGACAGAGTCCGCAGGCTTTCGCAGGAGATACTCCAGAAGTACCCAGGGATGTTCGGGACCGATTATACGGCTAACAAGGCTCAACTCGCGAAGATAGCGACGGTTCACTCGAAGATGATCCGAAACAAGCTCGTAGGGAAGATAACGAAGGCCATGATAGCGGCGAGCGCTGAGGACGAAGAGGCCGCCGCCCCTCCGGCTCAGGAGGCAGAGGCTGCGGGCGAGGCCGCGGACGTAGAGGCCGTGTCCGAGTGACACCTGCGACCTGGCAAGGCACACAGAAACGATAATACCCGTCGAGCTCGAGACCGGACAGCGGTCGTGATGATCCACCTGAAGTTCCTCGGGCACATCAAGACGAGCATGGGCTCTGAGGAGATGGATGTCCCTCGAGAGAGCATGAGCGTCGACGACCTCTTCGGCCTCCTGCTCTCGAAGAGGCCGACGGAGCTCGACCACGGGTTCTCCAAGTACAACACGCTGCTCGTCATCAACGACGAGGAGGTCTTCTCCGCCTCCGCGCAGAGGGACCGGCGCCTGAGCGACGGCGACTCGGTGCTCCTCGTGCCCTTCTCGCACGGAGGGTGAGGCGAAGGCGATGGTGCCGCGCGAGAGCAGCCTCCACTGCGAATGTTGGGAAGTAAAAGTGGAGCCAGAGGAGGTGGAGGGCATGCTGGCGGACATGAGGAAGGAGAGCCCCAAGGCGATCATCCAGGTCTTTGGCGCCAGCCGCGCCCCGAACGCAGGGGCCGTCGAGATGATCGCCGCGCAGACCCTGGCCGCCGTCAAGTCCTCCTCGACGCTCGCCGAGAGGCCCGAGCTCGACCTGCTCCTGAGGCTGGCCGGGACCAGGCAGATAGGCGAGGCGTTCCGGCGCGTTGGATACAAATCGGTCGGGAAGAGGCTCTACATGGTAGCCGCTTCGGAGGGGACCGGCGTGGCGCTGAAGCGCCTCAGGATGCGGGCGTCACGCGACAGAAGATTCTCGCTAGTCGCGAAGAAAGCGCCAGGGAAAGGCGACCTCGAGGTCGTAGAGCGCGCCGCGCTTCTCGCAGCCAGGCTCTAAGAAGAGCGCTTGAGCTTGGTTATGCTGAGTATCTCGTCTGGCCTGACGACCGACATCGCCGTGTATTCGCCCAGGACCTCGACGTCGAACACCTTGTCCGGCGAGTTCAGGTTTACCTTCCGGTCGACGACCTCCGCGATCGTGTCTATGAGCTCCTTCCTCGAGGTGGGAGAGTCCCTCTCCGTTATGTCGATCCTGAAGCTCTCACCAGGGAGGATCTGCGGGGCTATCTGGGTCGCCGCCTCCTTTATCTGCTCGATCGTCGTGTCGACCACTACGTCGACGGGGATCATCCTCTGAATGAAGTGCACCCTGAAGGGCTCCGACCTCACGTAGTCCCGCATGAAGGCGATGAAGTCCCTCGAGTTCTCTATCTCGATCTCGAGGACGCCGTCGAAGCCTGACTTTTCGATGTGAAGCTTGCGGTGGCCGCGCTGGAGGGCTATCTCCTTGAACTCCGCGGACGCCTTCGCCTCGCTCCCCTTTTGCGAGGTGATCAACAGGTTCATGGCTTCAACTCACCCTCCTGAATCCTGACCGAACCCTCCCTTAAAACCTCGACAGTCTCCCCGGAGACCCTGACCACGGTCGACTCCCTTCCTCGCAGCTCCCCGCCGTCGATCACCAGCTCGATCCTCCCGTCGAGCGACTCGACCACCTGCGCCGCCGTGCGGCAAGAGGGCTTCCCCGACAGGTTCGCGCTCGTTCCCGTCACCGCGCCTCCGATCTTGTCCGCCAGCTCGACGCACAGCTTGCTCTTTGGCACCCGGACTCCAAGCTGCCCGCTCCCCTGGTGGAGCAGGGGCGAGAGCTTGCTTCCTTTCTTGATCGGCGCGACTATCGTCAGAGCCCCCGGCCAATGCAACTTCGCAAGCGCCCTCGCGGCGCCGTTGAGCTCCACTAGCTTCTCCGCGACGCCCAAGTCGGCGCAGAGCAGGGGGACCGGCTTCGCTTGTCGGTCCTTGACCTTGAAGAGCCTTCCGACTGCCTCGTCGCTCGAGGGGTCGCAGCCGAGGCCGTATACGGTGTCTGTCGGGATGGCCACGACTCCGCCGCTTTTGATGAGGCGGACAGCCTGGGAGACCGCTTCCCGCCCGGCCGGAAGGCACCTGACTTTCAACGAGCCGCCGGTCCGTTTTGGGGCGCTGTTAAGCTGTTTGGCCTCCGCCCGGGCCCTCCCTCGACGGAGCGCAGCCGAGCAACGCTTAAAAGCCCAACCAAAAACGCGAGGGCCGAAATGTCTTCAGAGGACGGAGAGACAGAAGGGATGGACGAATTGGACGACGACGGATGGGAAGAGGAGTCCGAGGACGACTCCTAGACCGAGACCAGCGAAGTAACCGAACGTCGAGCGCCGGCGGACTCGATTTATACCCTGCGTGGACGCAGCCTCCGGCAGAAGACACATGGCGCCCCGGACATTCATCGTCAACTTCAAGAACTACCCGGAGGTCATGGGGGATGGATCCCTGAGGCTCGCCAAGGCGGCCGCGAGCCTGAACTGGGAGCTTGGCATCGACGTCGTCGTGTCCCCTCCCACGCCCATGCTCCATACCGTCGCCTCGACGGTCAAGATCCCGGTCTTCGCGCAAAAGGCAGACCTGGGCGAGCAGGGAAAGAGCACCGGGGCGACGATACCAGAGTCGATCAAGGCCGCGGGTTGCGCAGGGTCCCTCCTCAACCACAGCGAGTCCAGGATCCCCCTGGATGTGCTCGGGAGGACTATCGCGCGGATGAAGAGCGTAGGGCTGACGAGTTGCGCGTGCGCGGAGACGACCGAGGAAGCTGTGGAGATCGCGGCCTTCGCACCTGAGTTCCTCGCCATCGAGCCGCCGGAGCTCATCGGCACAGGCAGGGCTGTCTCGAAGGCGAGGCCCGAGCTTCTCACAGAGACGGCGGAGGCGCTGAAGAGGGCCGGCTACAAGGGGAGCCTTCTGTGCGGGGCCGGCATCGTCTCCGGGGAGGACGTCGCCGCGGCGATAAGGCTCGGGACGAGCGGGATCCTGGTCGCCAGCAGCGTCGTGAAGGCGCAGGATTGGACCGCGAAGCTGAGGGAGCTCGGTACAGCCATGCGGCTCTGAGCGCGACCCTCGAGGTTTGCAAGCCCCCGGAAAGCTGTAAATACAATTCGCAGTCTCGGCAATCGAGAGATTGCCACAGAAGCCAAACGCTTTCTACACAGCGATGGAGCAGCTCAAGATAGCCGCAGCCCACCTCGAGCTAGACGAGGGGACGCTTCAACGGCTGCGCGAACCGATGAGGGTGATCAGGGTAGCCTTCCCGGTGAGGATGGACAGTGGCAAGATCAGGGTATTCAAGGGATACAGGGTGCAGTACAACGACGCACGAGGGCCATTCAAGGGCGGCATCAGATACCATCCGGAGGTCTCCCTGGACGAGGTGAAGGCGCTGGCGGCGTGGATGACCTGGAAGTGCAGCATAGCAGACATCCCCTTCGGCGGTTCCAAGGGAGGTGTCGTCTGCGACCCGAAGCACATGTCTCAGGGAGAGCTGGAGAGGCTCACCCGCAGGTACACTGCGGAGCTTGGGGACTCGATAGGGCCCGACGTCGACATCCCTGCACCCGACGTGTACACGAACGCGCAGACGATGGCCTGGATACTAGACACATACAGCCAGATGAAGGGCCGCATGGTCCCGGCCGTCGTGACGGGGAAGCCCGTGTCTCTGGGCGGGTCCCTCGGCAGAGATGCGGCTACTGGAAGAGGCGCGGCCATCTGCACGCGAGAGGCGGCAAGAATCAACGGGATGTCGCTGAAGGGCGCGTCCTTCGCCGTGCAGGGATACGGCAACGTGGGTTCGAACTACGCCGTCATCTTGGAGGAGATGGCAGGCGCGAAGATGGTCGCGGTCAGCGACTCGAAGGGCGGCATCTACAACAAGAGGGGGATTGACGCGAAGAAGGTTCTGGCGCACAAGGAGAAGACGGGCTCGGTGGTGGGCTTCCCAGGCACCGAGAAGGTCTCAAACGAACAGGTCCTCGAGACGGAGTGCGACGTGATGTGCCCCGGAGCGTTCGAGAACGTGATAACCGCCGAGATAGCCAAGAAGGTCCGCGCAAAGATCGTGATCGAGGCGGCGAACGGCCCTACGACGCCGGAGGCGGACAAGGTGCTGGACAGGAACAAGGTCTTCCTAGTGCCGGACATCCTGGCCAATTCCGGGGGCGTGATGGTGAGCTACCTCGAGTGGGTGCAGGACCTAGAGAGGCTGCGCTGGACCGAGGAGCAGGTGAACAGCATGCTCGAGGGCAAGATGACGGCCGCGTTCGCCCAGGTCTACAAGGAGGCGACGTCGAGAGGGGTCTCGATGAGGACTGGGGCGCTGATCGTGGGAGTGGGAAGGGTCGCGGACGCCATGAAGACCCTCGGCATATGGCCGTAGAGCCCCGGGGCTAGCGCACTCCGGAGAACGAGTTGGCAAGCGAGTGCAGGTCGTCGTCGACGAGCTTCTGCGCGAGGGCCCCGCCTAGCTTCACCGGGACCACCCTGCTGCCCTTGAGCGCCACCATCATCCCGAAGTTGCCCTGCTTGACCATGTCCGCCGCGGCGACCCCGAACCTCGTCGCCAGGACGCGGTCGTAGGCGCTGGGCGCCCCTCCCCTGACGACGTGGCCGAGCACCACCTCGCGGGTCTCCAATCCCGTCCTCTTCTCGATCTCCTGGGCGACGAGCTGCCCCACCCCTCCGAGGATGGGGTTTCCGAACGCGTCGACCGCCGCTCCCTTGGTCACCTTCGTGCCCTTGGCCTTCGCGCCCTCCGCGACGACGACCAGGGAGAACTTGTGGCCCTTCTTCGCCCTCTTCGTGATGGTCTTGCAGACCTCCGAGATGTCGAACGGCTTCTCGGGTATCAGCACCGCATGGGCGCCGCACGCTATCCCCGCGAAGGCGGCGACCCAACCCGCGTCCATGACCATCACCTCGACGACTATGACCCTCTCGTGGGACATCCCCGTCGTCTTGACCCTGTCGATGCACTCAATGGCGACGTTGACCGCCGAGTCGAAGCCGAAGGTGAAGTCGGTGCTCGAGAGGTCGTTGTCCATGGTCTTGGGGACTCCCACCACCTTGACCCCCAGCCTCGAGAGCTTGTGGGCGACGCCAAGGGTGTCGTTCCCTCCTATGGCGACGAGGCAGTCGAGCCCCAGCTTCTTGATGCTCTGGATGACCTTCTCTGGGCCTCCGTCCATCTTGAACGGGTTTGTCCTCGAGGTGAGTATGACCGTCCCCCCCACCCCCAAGAGCTCGTCGACCTTGTCG
>VFSW01002586.1_pt1 | contig 27356 bp, 19 predicted proteins | sample 5358111 | NCBI WGS metagenome assembly VFSW01 (sample SAMN11554181, study PRJNA540505) | mine drainage metagenome | isolation source: sediment from site ElyBrook_90M | place: USA: Ely Copper Mine, Vershire, VT | collected 2017 | reverse complement strand
GTCCAGTTCGTCATAGTCTTCCGGCCGCCCGTAATTCACGTAAACCAGGGGCGCCGTCACATCGCCGTCGCGGGAGTATGCGTTGTAGGTGGGCAACTGCTCGCTCGTCTGGGCGGAGGTGGGATCGACGCCGATGACGGGTTCCTGCAGCTTCGCCGTAAACGGCGCTGGTCCCAACAATTCGAGCTTGCGCGACTTCGGCGTTGGGAAGAGAGCGGTGAATTGCTCAATTTGTGCATTCAACCCGTAGGACTTCAGCTGTGCCAGCAGCCACTCAGCGTTGTCTTTGTCGTACGGCGAACCGACATGATGCGGGCGCGCGGAAAGCCGCCGCATATTCTCGCGGATATGGTCGCGATCCGGCAGCGCGCGAAACTTCTGCTCCCAGCTGATCTCTTTGGCTGAGTCCTCGGGCGTGTAGCCGCGCAGAGTGCGGTCGGCGTCGACGGCGTAAGCGGTAAGGGCGAACAAACAGACAGCAGCAATCGACAGACGCATACGGTGTTCCTCGCTGATGGGCTGAAAGGAAAAGTAAGTCACTGGGGAAGCGACAGATTGCGTGAAGGAACACTATAGCCCATGCCGGCTGTTTCGCAGGCACCCCGATGAGCCATAATTTTTTCTTTTGCCGCATATGGGAGTTGCGCCCTTGCGCGCGCTTCCGCATCCTTATATCCATGGCGGATATCGCGGACACTCTGCCCGCTTTTACCAGCAGGTTCCCCGTTGTCGAACATTTTCGCAACGGGCGGTTCTTTAACCCCGGCGTAGTCGATCACGATTTCCGTACGGCGCTGCAATGGATGACCCACCGCAACATCGGCCCATGGCTCCCCTGGATTGAGTCCACACCTGGCCCGCCGCCACCGGCTCAGGTGGATGGCGCCGACCTGCGCGCCACGTTCGTCAACCACTCCACGGTTCTGCTGCAAAGTGGCGGTCTCAATATCCTCACCGACCCGGTGTGGTCACGGCGCGTCAGCCCGGTTCAGTTTGCGGGACCGGAACGCCATCGCGCACCCGGTGTCCGCTTCGAAGATTTGCCTGCGATTCACGTTCTGCTCATCAGCCACAACCACTACGACCACTTCGACGTCCCCACGCTGAAGCGCATCGCCGCCGCGCATCGACCCGTCGTCTTCTGCCCCCTCGGTCTTGAAGCGCCGCTTCGGCGCCTCCGCTTCCGCGATGTGCACGAACTGGACTGGTGGCAATCGCAGCCGTGGCGGGGAAAACAGGTGCACTGCGTTCAGGCCCAGCATTTCTCGGCCCGCACGCCCTTCGATCGCAATCGCACGCTTTGGTGTGGCTGGCTGCTCGAAACGGAACGCGGCAACATCTATTTCGCGGGCGACACAGGCTTCGGCGGCCTTTTCGCCTCCATCCGCGACCGCTTTCCCGCCATCCGCCTCGCGCTGCTACCCATTGGGGCATTTGAGCCGGAGTGGTTCATGGGTCCGATCCACATGTCGCCGGAGCAGGCAGTCGAGGCCCGCAGGATTCTTGGCGCGTCCACGGCCATGGCCATTCACTTCGGGACATTCTCGCTGGCCGACGACGGCGAGACGGCGCCGACGGACCGTCTCCTCCACGCGCTTGAGGGGCGCGAAGACAGCGATCGATTCTGGATTCTCAGCGAGGGCGAGAGTCGCCTGGTCCCGTAAGGTTAGCCCTGGTCACGCAGAATCGCAGGAAGCCGCTCCGGCCGTACGTTGTCATAGGATTGCAGCGCCGTGAAGCGCGCAATCGAAGTGGGGATGCCAACGGCTGTGAAGCCGGGATGCCCGGTCGCCGGATACGGGCCGCCGTGGTTCATGGCGGGACTGACGGCCACGCCCGTCGGCATCTTGTCGTTGAGCAAACGCCCCACCTTGCGGCGGAGCACAGGTTCAAGGCGGTTATACATCGTATCGTCGGCGCCCGAGAGGGACGAATATACGGTCCCGGTCAGTTGGCCTTCCAGATGATCCAGCACCCGCAGCAGCTCTTCCTCATCGGCGGCGATGATGGCCATGACTTCATTGCCGAAGGCTTCACGCTGCAGCTCATGAGCCGCGGCGATGAAGTCCCTGCCGGAAACCTGGAGCAGGGTGCTCGCGTAGCGATAGCCCTTTCCCGGGACTTTCGTCCCGCCGGTAAGGAGGGTAGCACCCGCGTGCTGTAAAGCCTGGATCGACTCGTCGAGCTGATCCCTGGTCGATGAAGACAGCAGCGCATGCGGCTCACGGCTCGCAATGGCCGACGTCAGCTCCTGCATGAATGTCTCGGTTGCGGCGCCGGCAATTGCCATCGCGAGATTCGGCCGCGTGCAGAACTGCCCCGAGCCCAGCGTGCAGCTATCCGCCAGTTCCCGCGCCCACTGCTGGGCGTTCTCCTTCATGCCTTCCGGCAAAAAGATGACCGGGTTGAGGCTCGACATCTCCAGGTAGATCGGCTTACCCGCCGCATCGGCTGCTTCCTTCAGCTTGAGACCGGCACCTTTACTGCCAGTGAAACCCGCGGCGCCAACGCGCGGATCGCTGACCAGACGCGCGCCGTTCTCATGGTTCAGCTTGTAGATCATTTGCACCGTCGCGGGTGGCAGTCCCGTGCTCCTGAGCGCACGCGCCGCGGCTTCCGCCATGCGCTGGGAGGTGTAGGCATGGAGGGGATGTGCTTTGGCAATGACGGGATTGCCGGCAGCAATGGCCGCCGCAAAATCGCCTCCGCTCACACCGTTAAAGGCGAACGGAAAATTGTTTGGGCCGAAGACCACGACCGGACCGATGGGCGCGTAACACGAGCGGAGATTCTTGCCATGATCGATGATCGGCCTGCGCCACGTTCCCTGCCGTGCCGCAGCGGCTGCCTGGCGCAACTGATCCGTTGTTCGCGGCAATTCCACATCCTTCAGCCGCGGAGATGCCGGCAGAGCCGTTTCCTCGTGTGCCGCCTGCACAATTGCGTCGGCGTCCGCCTCCAGCTCTGTCGCGTAGGCTTCAAGAAATGCTGCAATCTTCTCAGCCGGAGTCGTCTCCAGTTCGCGCGCCGCCTCCAACGCAGCCGTCAGAGCGCGATCGCAATCGCTCCAGCGGCTGACGGGGAACTCGCGTCCCAGCTTTTCGCCGGTGGCCGGGTTCTCCGGCTCGAAGACGCCTTCGGCATCTGAATCCTGCCATTCACTAGCAATCCAAACCTTCGCCGTTGCTACCGCGGTGTGCATCGTCAATCTCCTCGCAGCTAATTAGAGGCTGGCATCAGTTGACAGGATTCACGAGCAGGCCAATCCCCTCGATGCCGATCCGCACTGTGTCACCCTTCTCCAGCGTAAAGGAATCCGGCGGCACGATGCCGGTTCCGGTGAGCAAAAAGCAGCCAAAGGGGAACTGCTGATCGCGATACAGATACGCCACGAGCTCCTCCAGGGGCCGCTTCATCTGGGCCAGAGACGTCTCGCCGGCAAAAGCAACCTGCTCTGCGCGCTCAATCTCGATCGCAATCCGGGTCGTTTTTGGCAGAGGCTGCGGTGTCATCAGGATGCCCGGCCCCAGCGCACAGCTTCGGTTGTAGACCTTAGCCTGCGGCAAATAAAGCGGGTTCTGTCCTTCGATATCGCGCGAACTCATGTCGTTGCCGATGGTATAGCCCACAATCTGGCCGCGCGGATTGATCAGCAGCGCCAGTTCCGGCTCCGGCACCGACCAAATCGCATCGCTGCGCAGACCCACTGCGCCCCCGGGGCCGACGACCTTGTGGGGCAGCGACTTGAAGAAGAGCTCCGGCCGCTCCGCCGTGTAGACGCGATCGTAGAAGTCGCCGCCACCCGCATCCTTCGACTCGGCCATTCGCGCCGCACGGCTGCGCAGATAGGTCACGCCGGCTGCCCACACTTCCTGGCTTCCGATCGGGGCGAGCAGCTTAGACCGGTCTAATGGCCCGGAACTGTACCCGCCGCGAATCTGCTGATCGAGAAAAGCATGCAAGTCCGCGCGCACAATGAGCGTGTCGAGCAGTTCCTCTACCTCATACGCCCGCCCCTGATGTTCCACCACCAGCCCGTCGATCGTTCGATACAGAATCACGTTGTCTCCTTCACCAGCCTGGTCTTGCCTCCTGCTCTACTCCGCAGGGCCTGCTCCTGTCCTCAGCCGCTGCACGATTTTTTCCACGTCATAAACACACCCCCCCCAGATGCCTCCGCTCGCCTCCACCATGGCCGCCCAGAGGCGAGTGTCGTCCGGCAACGCCGGATGCGGCCGGAGATCCTCGCGCGAGGTGCGCGCCGCCAGTCGCTGGCGTCCCTCCTCCGCGCCAAAAATCTTGCTATTTTCGCCGACCAGATCCACGGTCGCGCTCAGTTTCACACGATCAATCCGGATCTCAATCGTGTCCCCCTCGCGAATCTTGCCCACCGGTCCGCCCGCCAGCGCCTCGGGGGAAATGTGTCCGATACAGGCTCCTGTTGAAACCCCGCTGAACCGGCCATCCGTAATGAGCGCCACATGCCGGCAGTGGGGCAGCGCCTTCAGGGCGGCGGTGATCTGATAGATCTCCTGCATTCCAGCGCCCAGCGGTCCGCAACACAACAGCACCATCACATCGCCCGCGACAATCCTGTCCTTGCGGATCGCCTCAATCGCATCGCTCTCCAAAGTGAAGACCCGCGCCGGGCCGCGATGATAAAAGACACCGTCTTCGCGAATCAGCTCGGGATCGATCGCGGTGCTCTTCACGACCGAACCCTCAGGCGCCAGGTTTCCTTTGGGAAAGCACACGGTCGAGGTCAGCCCGCGCGTTCGCGCCCGATCGGGCGAACAGATCACCTCGTCCGCATCGATCCCATCGCGCTCCAGCAAGTTCTGCTTCAGCGCGCGGCGCCGCGGGCTCTGCTCCCACCAGTCGAGGCACGCACCCAACGTGACTCCCGCTGCCGTCGGCACTTTGGTGTTGAGGAGCCCCGCGGCGCGCAGATGCAGCATCACTTCCGGCACGCCACCGGCAAGGAAGACCTGGACGGTTGCAAAACCACGAGGTCCGTTGGGCAGTGCGTCCACCAGCCGCGGCACCTCCCGATTCACGCGCATCCAGTCTGCGACGTCGGGCCGCTTGCGACCCGCTGCGTGAGCGATGGCGGGCAGATGCAGGAGCAGATTCGTCGATCCGCCAAAGGCCGCGTACACCACCATTGCGTTCTCAAACGCCGCCTGTGTCAGGATCTCCTGGGTTCCCATCCCAATCTCGCGCAGCCGCAGCAGTGCGGACGCGGAGCGCTTCGCCGCGTCGAGCCAGATCGCCTGTCCGGACGGAGCACTCGCCGTGTGCGGCAATGCGAGCCCCAGCGCCTCGCCGACTACCTGCGAGGTTGCCGCCGTCCCCAGTAACTGGCAGCCGCCACCCGGCGACGCGCACGCACGACAGCCCACCTCGGCCGCATACTCGAGCGTGATCTGCCTCTGCGAGAACCGCGCGCCGATGGTCTGAATCTTGCCCGCGTCCTCCCCGCTTTCCGGCAGCAGGGTAACGCCGCCCGGAATCAGTACGGCCGGCATCTCGCGCGAGGAGGCAAGCGCCATCATCATCGCGGGCAGGCCCTTATCGCACGTCGCCACCCCGAGCACCCCCGCGCGCGTCGGAAGCGATCGCATCAGGCGGCGCAGCACGATCGCAGCGTCGTTGCGATACGGCAGCGAATCCAGCATCCCCGCCGTACCCTGCGTGCGCCCGTCGCCCGGATCGGTGCATGCACCCGCAAAGGGCACAGCGTCCAATGCCTTCAGGGCGCGCGCCGCCTCCGCCACCAGCAAACCCACTTCCCAATGGCCGGTGTGAAACCCAAGGGCGATCGGCGTTCCGTCTTCTGCCCGCAGACCGCCGTGCGTGCTCAGGATCAGGACCTCCGGACCGCCCATCCGCGCCGGATCCCAACCCATGCCCGCATTCATTGTCATCCCGAACAAATTGCCCGAGGGCTGCGTCAGGAGCATCTCGGGAGTGAGGGGAAGCGCACCCACAGGCCCGCGGGCATGCGTGGCCACGCTGCGAAGGTCCAGTTCCTGCGACTCGAGTACCTCACCGACTGCAATGGACTTCATCGCACCCCACCCACTCTACCGAATCGGGCAATTTCACCGCCACTTTTCTAGTGACTGGTGACGCCTGCCTCTATCCCGTTTCCGACCTTCATGCCGAGCAACATCGCTCCCGACAGAATAAGCGAGAGCGACATCAGCAGAAACCCCGCAGCCGAACTGCCCGTATAGGTCTGCAGCACGCCGACGAAATAGGTGCCGAAGAAGCCACCCAGCGCCCCAATGCAGTTGATCAGCGCCATGGTCTCCCCCGCGACGTTGCGCGGCAACAGCTCGGGCACCATCGCCCAGAACGGTCCGTAGGGCGCATACATGCAGCTGGCCGCCACAATCAGGCACGCGTAGGCGGCAACGAACGAATGATCGACCGTGAAGAACGACCCTGCCAGTGCCACGCCGCCCAGCATCAGCAGCGGCCACACATATTTCCGCCGCTGCCCTCGCCGATCGGAGAAGTGCGAAACGGCCATCATCAGGACCACCGCCGCCAGATACGGAAGTGCGGCTACCAGGCCTGTGGTACCCATTCCCGCGTTGGTCGCGTTGCGGATCACCACGGGCAGCCACAATACAAACCCATAAATGCCCACGCTCCAGAAGAAATAATTCACGCACAGACGAATCACGTTGGGCTCGCGGAACGCCGGCCAGAAGTTCTCGAACCTGGGCAATTGCCGCTGCTCTCTTTCGAGCGTCTCCTCAAGATCCGTGCGCGCCGCCGCACTCAGCCAGGTTGCCTGCAACGGATGATCGCGCATCAGCACGACCCAGAAGACGCCCCACACGACTGCGACCACACCCTCGATGATGAAAGCCATTTGCCAGCCCCAGGCGTGAATCAGAAAGCCCGTCGCCGCCGACATCCACAGAACGGTAACCGGATTCGCCAGCATCATCAGCGCGTTGGCTCGGGATCGTTCTGACCGCGTGAACCATCGCGTGAGCACGATGAGCAGCGCCGGAAACACGAAGCTTTCGGCCACGCCCAGCAACGTGCGGTCCAGCGCGAGCATCCAGAAACCCCGTATCACTCCGGTTAATGCCGCAAATGCGCCCCACGCTATCAGAGCCAGAAAGATCAGCAGTCGCGCGCTGTGGCGCTGCACCAGGATCACGCCCGGGATCTGCGGCAGGCAGTAGCCCAGGAAGAACAGCGACCCGAGCAGCGAGGACTGGTATCCGCTGATATGCAGCGTCTGCGCCAGCCCTGCCGCAGCCCCGAATCCGTAGTTGGCGCGATCCAGGTAGGCCAGGCTATAGGTAATGAACACCGCGGGGAGGATGCGACTCCATCGTTTCCGCAGATCGGTCTCGCTGGGAGTCATCGCATCCATGGGCAGGTCTCTACCCTATACCCTCGCCCCTGGCTCCTGCCGCTAGTCTTCATCGCCGGCTTCCGGCATATCCCCCGGAGGCATCGCCAGATCGATGCGGGCGTGATGCGCAGATTCCAACACCTTGTTCAGTTGCGGCAGCTGTTGTTCCCGGAACTCCTCCCACGCCGGCACGACTTCCTTCACCTCGCCCTGCACATGGGTCGCCGCCTGCGTCAGCGCCTCGGTCGGCGGATTGTCCGACTGCTCCAGTTCGCCGTACAACTGCCCCGCCCCGCCGTTGACCTCGTCAATCCCCGGCCGATGCTTCGCAGGATCGCCCTCCAGCACCACCTTCAGCGCATCTTTATAGGGAGCCAGCTGCGATCCGAGCGAGGCGTTTTGCGGCGCGTTCATCTGTTCGGCCACCGCATGCGCGGCCAGATCCGCTTTTGCCACCGCGTCCAGTGAAGACGCCATCGCCATCTGCGCCGCATGCAGTGCTTCCAGATCGGCAGGTGCAGTATGCACGCGCGGATCCATCTTCACTGACAGCGTCTCGGTTTCGCTGTGCCCATCCACCGTCAGACGCACTGTGTAATCACCGGGGAGCACCAGCGGACCCTGCGGCTTCAATGGTGTTCGATACGGCACAGCAGAAATCGGGTACGAGTACCGCGTCGCCGTCGGCGTCGTGGAGCGCAGATCCCACACCCACCGATGCATCCCTGGTGTCGTCGGCAACGGTCCGTGCACGAGCGGCCAGTACGGCGGAATGAGATCCTTCTTCATTTCTTCCGGCGTCGGTGTTACAGGATCTTTGCTGGAGTACTTTCGCAACACGGTGCCGTCCTGACCGAGCACCTCCAGCGTCACATCCTGCCCGTTGGTTGGCAGATCGTAGTCGATGATCGCCCCGTTCGGTGGGTTCTCGCCCATGGGCTCGTCCGGCGGCAGCGGTGTGTCGGTGTACTCCATGCTCCGCACGCGCCACGCATCGGCGGGCTTGAACAGCATCGCCGGCTTCTCGCCGGCCTGCGCAGCGATTTCGCGCAGCGGGGCCACGTCGTCCAGGATCCAGAACGAGCGCCCGTGCGTGGCGACGACCAGGTCATCGCCCTTGATCAGAAGATCCCGCATCGACGTGGGCGGCAGGTTGTATTCGATCGGCCGCCAGTGTCCGCCGTCGTCGAACGAAACCCACACCCCCTTCTCGGTCGCGGCATACAGCAGCCCAGGCTGGACTGGATCGGTGCGCACAGCATTCACAGGCACGTCGTCCGGCAACCCGGTACTGATCGTCTGCCATGTCTTACCGCCGTCGTGCGTCCGAAACGCGTACGGCTTCATGTCGTTGATGCGCATCCGGTTGACGGCAACGTAGGCTGTGTCGTCGTCGAACCGCGAGGCGTCGATCTGCGCAATCTTGGTCCACGGCGTCACTCCGGGAGGAGTGATGTTCGACCAGTTCGCTCCGCCGTCGCGCGTGATCCACACCAGTCCATCATCGGTCCCTGCCCAAATCGTCTGGATATCCTTGTAGGACGCGGCGACCGAATAGATCACACCGCGACGCTGGTTTTGCTGATCCTCGGATAGCGGCGCCAGGGACTCCGGCTGCCCGCTCTTCTCTCGGCTCAGATCGGGGCTGATCGTCTCCCAGGTGTGCCCGTAATCCGTCGTTTTGAACAGGTGGTTCGCAGCGTAGTACATGGTGTGCGGATCGACCGGCGAAAACAGGATCGGCTCGGTGCGATCGGCGCGAAAATCCTTCTTCCTCATGGGAAGCGGCGTTACGTTCTGCACTTCGCCTGTGATCCTGTTGTAGCGGGAGACCTCCGTCCGGCCTGCACCGTAAACGATGTCCGGGTGCAGTGGATCGGGCGCCGCGTATCCATATTCGATAATCCCCGCCGGATGCCACTCCCGGAAAGTGATGTACCCGTCGTTGCCGCGCGAGGCGATGCACACCGAGCCGCTCTCCTGCTGCCCAGCGCATACCCAGTACGGAAACGTATTCGTCGCCGCAACGTGATAGAGCTGCGCGGTTGGCTGGTTGTACCAGCTGCCCCAGCTTTCACCTCCGTTGACTGTAATCACCGCACCCTGATCGGCCACCAGCGCCAGAATCTCCGGATTCCGCGGGTTGATCCACATGTTCTGGTAGTCGTCGCCACCCGGGGCGCCGCGCAGGCTGATCCACGTTTTCCCGCCATCGGTCGACTTACACGTAACAATGCTCGTTACATAAACCGTGTCCGGATCTTTCGGATCGACGACCGGAACGGAAAGATCCCCGCCACCGATCTTCATCGCCGGCCGCGGATCGTCGGTGATCTTCACCCAGCTCTCGCCCGCATCGTCCGAGTGATAAACGCCGAGGCCTCGACCCGACGCATAGCCGCCTCCCCCCTGCGTCTTCGACTGTACCGTTGCGTACAACCGGCTCGGACTGCTGTCGGCAACCGCCACATTGATCTGTTCCAGACCGTCCGGCAGACCCTTCGTCAGTTGCTTCCAGGTGTTGCCACCGTCGGTTGACTTGAACAGCCCGCCACCTGTTCCCGAATATTGATTCCCGTCCTCCCACGGCCCGAGCGTGTCTTCCCACAGCGCCGCATACACAATGCGCGGGTTCTTTGGATCGAGCACTACATCCGATCCGCCGATGCGTTCGCCCTTGTACAGCACCTTCTTCCAGGTCTTTCCTCCGTCATCGGAGCGGAAGATCCCACGCTCGTCGTTGGGTCCATAGGGATGCCCCAGAACTGCCGCGAAAAGTCGATTCGGGTTCGCCGGATCTACGGCGATCGCTGGAATCTGCTCGCCTCCGCGCAGGCCGAGATGCGTCCACGTCTTCCCGGCATCGTTCGACCGGTAGATCCCGTCGCCGACGGACAGATCCGGGCGGTGCAACCCTTCGCCGCTCGCAGCATAGACGATGTTGTCATTCGACGGCGCCACCGCGATCGCACCGATGGACTGCGTATCCTCGTGATCGAAAATTGGCGCCCAGGTGCGCCCGTAGTCCGTCGACTTCCACACGCCGCCGTCGACCTGCCCGATGTAGAAGACGTTTGGCTGATCCGGCACTCCGGCCACGGCCCGCGTGCGCCCGCCGCGGAACGGCCCGATCATCCGCCAGCGCATATCCGGCATCGGGCTCGTCGATTGCGCCACCGCCGCCATGGGCACCAGCGTTGCGCTCAGGGCCACAGCCATCAGGAATCTGGGAACAAAGTGTCTTGCGTCGGGCATCGCGATCCTCTCTCTTCTTCAAAAAGCAGCAAGCGGCCATTGTAAACGGACCCCCGAAGGCCGCTTTCGGTTCTTTGGTCGAGCGGTGAACGCCTTGTGCATTTCTTTCCGAAACACGCTGATTGAGGAACAAGGAAAGGGCTTTCTTTATTCGAAAGTGCGGGAGTCTCTCGCCTGCTGCCAGAGGTAGTAGATCGATCTCGTCACGCGCATCCCACGCGCCGGCCGCCGTTTCGGTCTATCATCGAGGTCACCCCGAAACCATCCGCATGACGAGCCCTGAACCACCCGCTGGCCCCAACGGCGAGAATGTCTCTTCGCTCCCGCCTCTCCGCGTACTCGGGCGCCGCGAGCGCGAAGTGCTATCCGTCCTCCGCCAGCTTGGCAGCGCCACGGTGCAGCAGGTGGCCGAACGGCTTGAGACCGGGCTCGCGTACACCACTGTGATGACGACCCTCGATCGCCTCTTCCGCAAGGGTCTGCTCGCCCGCCACAAACAGAAGCGCGCTTTCCTGTACTCGGCGGCCCTTTCCGCCCGCGACCTCGAAGGCCAGCGGGCCACCCATCTAGTCCGCCGCTTGTTCTCCGAATCCGACGTGCAGCCGGAGGTTTTGGTCTCCTGCCTCGTCGACGCCGTACATCATTACGACACTGAGCTGCTCGATCAGCTGGAGGCAAGCATTCGCAGCGCACGAGCGCAGTCCGGGCAAGCACAGTCCACATCCCCGCCGGCGAAGCCGCAAAAGGAGGGTCAGCGATGACTCTCTCCTACACGCTGCGCCTGCTTTGTGTTCTCACCGTGGTCGCCGGCCTCGTGCTCGCTGTCTCGCAGGTGGCCCTGGCCGTCGGCGCCCGCTGGATCCTCCGCCGCCTCGACGGCGCCAGCGCGCGCCGGCGCGAGCGCGTCCTCTACCTGGTTCAGCTTGGCCCGGCGATATTCGCCTCTTTCGTTGCCGGAGCCATCTGTCTGCCGGCTTATCTGTACGGCGAAACAAACCCCGGGTCCGAAAACGTCAGCGGCCTGTGCCTGTTCGTCGCCGCCGTTGTGACCTTCTGGTTCGGTTGGGCTCTGCTGCGCGGTATCCGCCTCACCGTGCGCACGCTGCGCTTCGCCCGGGACTGCCGACGGTCCGGGCGAATCCTCCGGAACGGCGCCGGTATCCCTGTCCTCGGTCTTCGCGATCCCGGCCCGCCCGTTCGCCTCATCGGCTTCTTCCGCCCGCTGATCCTCCTCTCCATCGACTTCACCGGCACAGCGCCGGGCGCGTTGGATCTCGCGCTGGCTCATGAGCGCTCTCACGCCGATCACCTCGACAACTGGAAGCTCCTCACACTGAGCTTCCTTCCTCGCTTCGATCGCCTGCTCCCTGGCGGCGATCCGTGGAGCCAGCCCTGGCAACAGGCCGCCGACTGGGCAGCCGACGATGATGCGGTTCGCGACGATCCTGCTCGTTCCCTGCTGCTCGCCGAAGTTCTTGTGATCGCTGCTCGCGCGGCCAATTCGATTGCCAATTCCTGCACGCCATACGTCTGTAGCGCTCTCACGGCCGCCGACACCGGACTCGCGGCTCGTATCGACCGTCTCATTCATCCTCGGCACAACGATCGTTCTTCCGGCGTCTCCGTGCCTTTCGCGGTGGCAGCCATCGCGGTCTTCGCTGCCGCCACGGCCTGCATGTTGTCTCCCTGGATTTACGCGTTCTCCGAAGGCCTCCTTCATCTCGGCGCTTTCTAAGCCACGTCCATAAGTTGTCATCAGTTGCGTCCGCGGGGCCTTCGACCGCACAATCGACCTACCGATGAACACCCTCCGCGTGCGCGCTCTGCGCCTCTCCGCCCTTATCTTCTTCGTTGCCTTACCTCTCGCCGCTCAAACCGTGTCTCCGCAGTTTTTCAGCGGCCTCCACTGGCGCCTGGTCGGACCTTTCCGCGCGGGCCGCGTCGTAGCGGTCAGCGGCGTCCCCGGCAGCGCCACCACGTACTACTTCGGCGGTGTCGACGGTGGCATCTGGAAGACCACGGATGCCGGTACGGTGTGGGAACCGATCTTTGACCATGAGCCGGTCGGCTCTATCGGCTCCGTCGCGGTTGCCCCTTCCGATCCCAACGTCATCTACGTTGGCACCGGGGAGTCTGATATTCGCTCGGACCTCGCCTCCGGCAACGGTGTCTATCGTTCCGACGACTCCGGCAAAACCTGGACCCACATCGGCCTCGACGATACACGCCAGATCTCCCGCATCCTCGTCTCCCCCACCGATCCCCATACCGTCTACGTCGCCGCCCTCGGCCACGCGTACGGACCCAATCCGGAGCGCGGCATCTATAAGTCCACCGACGCGGGCGAGCACTGGACCCGCATCCTCGACAAGGGCCCCGATGTCGGCATCGCCGACCTGGCAATGGCGATGGGCGATCCAAACATCCTCTTCGCCACCACGTGGAACGCGCACCGTCCACCGTGGTCCACCTACGCACCTCTCGAAGGCCCTGGCAACGCCCTCTACCGTTCCACCGACGCCGGAGCCACATGGACTGCAATCTCCGGCCACGGTCTCCCCACCGAAACCTGGGGTCGCACCGGCATCGCCGTCTCCTCGGACGGACGTCGCGTCTACGTCACCATCGACGCCAAAGGCCAGGCGGGACTTTACCGCAGCGACGACGGCGGCGACTCCTGGACCCTCGCCTCCTCCGATCCGCGCCTCACCTCGCGCGCCTGGTACTTCAACTCCATCGCCATCGATCCTGAAAACCCCGACACCCTCTACATGCCCAACGTCGCCCTCTACCGCACCGACGACGGCGGCAAGACCATCCATATCGTCCGCGGCGCCCCGGGCGGCGACGACTACCACCAGGTCTGGGTCGATCCCAAAGACTCGAACCATCTGGTGCTCGGCGTCGACCAGGGCGCCAGCGTCTCGCTCGATCGTGGCCGCACCTGGACCACCTGGTTTAACCAGCCCACCGCGCAGCTCTATCACGTCACCACCGATCACAAATTCCCTTACACCATTTATGGCGCGCAGCAGGATTCCGGCGCCATTGCCGTCCACTCCCGCTCCGATCACGGCCACATCGACACCCGCGACTGGTTTCTGCCCGGCGGCAGCGAAAGCGGCTACATCGCCATCGATCCTAAAGACGAAAACATCGTCTATCTTTCTTCGACCTACGGCGGTGTGCTGCGCGAGGACCTCCGCACTTCCTTCAGCCAGAATGTCACGCCCTGGCCGCTGGGCGGCTTCGATGAGGAGATTAACCAGCGCCGTTATCGCGATCCATGGACGCCGGTTCTCGTCTTTTCCCCCGCCGACAAAACCTCGCTCTACCTCGGCACCCAGTACGTCATGAAGACCACAGACGGCGGCTTGCACTGGTCGCAGATTTCGCCCGACCTGACCGGCGCCATCAAGGGCGCGCCATCCGCTGGAACCGTCACCACTGACAACGCCATGCAGCGCGGCTATGGAGTCGTCTACACCATCGCGCCCTCACCGTTGCAAGCCGACCTCATCTGGGCCGGCAGCGACACGGGCCTCATCCATGTCACGAAGGACGGCGGTAAGACCTGGAACGACGTCACGCCACCGAACCTCTCTCCCTGGTCGAAAATCTCCCTCATCGAGGCCTCGCACTTCGATCCCGCCACCGCGTACGCCGCCATCGATCGCCACCGCCTCGACGACCAGACTCCGTACCTCTACATCACTCACGACTACGGCAAGACCTGGACGCTCTCCGTCGACGGCATCGCCCCGCATCACTTCGTCTACGTCGTCCGCGAAGACCCCGAGCAACGCAACCTCCTTTATGCCGGCACCGAATTTGGCATCTACATCTCCTTCGATGGCGGCGCACACTGGCAGCCGCTGCAGATCAACCTCCCCGTGACGTCGATCCGCGACGTTTGTATCCACGACAGTGACTTAATCGTCGCCACCCACGGCCGCTCCTTCTGGGTGCTCGACGACATCGCTCCCCTGCGCCAGGCCGCGGCCGCCGTCGAGCACGCCTCCACCGCCTTCCTCTACACGCCACCCACGGTGGTTCGCGTCGACAACGACGGCTTCCTCGGCTCGCCGCTGCCGCCGGAAGAGCCTCAGGCCGACAACCCGCCTAACGGCGCCATCGTTGACTACTACATCTCCGACAATGCCGCCAAAGTCAGCCTCCAGATTCTCGACGCCGAGGGCAAAGTCCTGCGCCACTTCTCCAGCGCTGACCAACAACCCAAACGTCCTCCGATGCCTATCGCGGATCGCTGGTTTCCGAAGCCACAGGAACTGGCCACCACGACCGGCGAGCATCGTTTCGTGTGGGATCTTGCCGCGGGCGCGGCCAGCGCGGCCCCCGACGATGACGATGCGCGTGCCCCCGGCGGCCCCAAAGTTCCACCCGGCAACTACACGCTGCGCCTGAATGTCGATGGGACATCGCTTGATCGTCCCCTCCATATCGTGATGGATCCCCGCTCCCCGGCAACCACGGCTGTCCTCGACCAGCAGTTCACCCTCGCCGAGTCGATCTACGCTCAGGTTCTGCAGAGCCGCAAAGCCATGGCGGAACTGGAGAGTGTTGACAGCCGGCTGAAGAAACTCACGTCCGCGTCCGACACTCCGGAGGACCTGAAGAGCGCCATCCGGACGGCCCAGGCAAAGCTCGCCGGGATTCGCAACGGCACAGGATCGGCAGACGCGCCTGGCCTGGCCGCAGCCGCCTCCGGCCTCGGCACCGTTCTCCGAGTGGTTGAAAGTGGCGACCGCGAATCCCCCGCCTCTGCTCTGGAAATCTTCGGACAGATGAAGAAAGCCTCGGCGGAGGGCATCGCTGCCTGGCAGCATTTCAAAAGTACCGACCTGGCACAGCTCAACAACGCGCTCACCGCCGCGCACCGTGAGCCGATCCATATCGCCGTAATCGAGCAACAAGTTGACTACGCCATGACCCGATGAAGGTCCGGGTGCGCATCGCGGACCAACTGAGGCGACCGGCTACAGGCTACAGGCTACCGGCTTTCTTCACTTCACATCCGCCGTCCGATCCCCCTCGTACTGCATGATGTGGTAATAGGCCTCCCAGCCGTTCCACAGGATCGGCGGCGGCAGGTGCGACTCCGGATCCTTCAGGAATCCTGCATAATCCTCGAGCACCTGCTGCGTGCGATACACCCCCGTCAGCCAGTCGCCCCGATACCAGTTCTTCCATTTGCCGTACTCGGCCGCCGCCTGGGCCTTGCGCACCTCGCCCACCGCGGTCAGCGCATCCGCGGAGGCCTGCTCCGCTCCCGCCTCGTCGCCTTTCTGCGCATCCTGAATCGAGTTTGAAATATCGTCGAGCATGCGGTTGCTGTCGCGCTGAATTGTAACCATCGTCAGCACAGATGCCTGATAGAACTCCCGCCGCGAAGCTGGCACCAGCGCCTCGGCCGCCACCGCTTTCTTCCACACCGCATCCCAGCGCGGCTGTGCATCGCCGCATTGCTGGATCTCGCGCGCCGTCGCCGTCGGGAGCCACTCCTTCCCGCCAAAACCGCGTCGCCCGAAACCGTCTCCGACCAGCCGGGGTATCGTCCATTTGGGCGACTGCCCCGGAATCGCATACAACGGCGCATCGATCATGTAGGTCTCGAGCATCTGCCGCCCTTCTGTGTGATACAGCTGGTCGCCGTACTCTCGCGGCGGATCGCCCTGGTGTGCCGTTTCCAGCCGCGCCGGCGCCGCGAAGTAGGCCCTGTACATATCCGCGATCGCGCCGGCCGCCTTCTCGCCGAACTCTTCAGCGGCGTAATGCCTGTAGAAATCGGACGGCTCAGCTTGCGCGCCCGGCAATTTCCCCAGCCACGCATAATCCATCACTGCACGGATCGTCAGCGTATAGGGGCGAATGTCGCTGGTGTTCACGAGGAAATACTGCGTCGCCCCCGCCTTGACGTATCGCCCCAGTTCCTGCGAAATGCGCTCGATCGGCACCATCTCGGTGAGCTGGTTGGTGCGGTTGTTCATCATCGCAACGTGGTAGTACGTGCCTTCGCCGGCCTTCACGCTGCCTTTATCCTGAATGTAGCCGTAGCCGTCGTCCGCCCAGACGGTGGTCACTTCGGGCGGAATTTTCAGGTATCCCTCCTGCACGAGGCGCGCGCCCTCCTGCCACAGATCCGTCACGAACTTCGCATCCGGATGCACCGCGCGCACGATCTTCATCTGTTCCCCGATCGCGCTGCCGATCCGTTTCCCCAGCAGTTCATCGTTGCCCTGGACGCTGGGATCCATCGACGCATAGCTGGTATCCGAGAGCCCGCGCAAGCCAACATCCCAAAGCATCTCGATATCGGGCGGATATTCCGCCACCGCGTCTTTCCACGCGCGCTCGATGATCTCGGGATGCGTGGAGTAGTTGTACGGCACATCTTTCGGCCACCGCGCCACATTCAGCCCCAGCGGGATCGCGTGATGCTGCGTCACGATCAGCCCGCGCTCCGCCGCTGCTTTGATCTGCGGATCGTTCGGAAAGATCCAGGTTCCCGGCACCACCATATTGCCCTTCAGCCGCAGGAGCGTTTCGAACACCTTGTCCCACGCCGCCAGCGAAATGCCGGCGTGGTCTTTGGCGCCTGGCGCCCAACCGGTCAGCAAATCCTCATCATTGATAAAGAAGCCGCGATATTTGAATACTGGCGCCGGATACGCGTGGCTCAGGCTCGCGGGCAGTTCGACATGGGCACGCCGCTCCGGCTCGTGATCGGTCCAGTAGTACAGCGGATCGATACCGAGATACTCCTGCGAGAACTGGTAGATCGCGTAGATCGTGCCGCGCATGTCTGCCCCCGCGAGCACCAGCGTCCTTCCCTTGACCGCGATCGAGAACGATTCCGCCTCGGCGACGTTTTCCGGACCCATCGCCTCCGGCAGCTTTGCCGCCTCGCCAATCAGCACTGTCGCCCCGTTTCCAACGGCCTGCTCCGCGATCTTCGGTTTCATCCCGAAGACTTTACCGAGGTCCGACGCCAGATCCTCCGCCGCAAGGTGCACCGGCCCGGGCTCGTCCGACCCAACAACGATCGTCAGCCGCGCATCGAGCGTCAGCCCTCCGCTGGCCTTGCCCGTCTGCGCCGGCGCCGCGTTTTCGCACAGGATTAACAGCAGAGCCGTCGCGTAAACCGCCGCTCCTCTGCGAAGAACCTCAGCAAACCTCTTTTCCCAGCTCATTCCGCCTCCTCGCGCTTCCGTCCATCGGTCAGGACGATTTAGTACGCGGGCCACACTTTATCGGGCAGCGAGGGGACTGTCAATGAACCGCATCCCGCTACGCACTCTAATTGTCTTCGAGAGCGGGACGTATCCTCAGGCAGAGCTTTTCCTGAATCCTTCCGGATTTGCTGGTCCGCCTTGTTGCCACCGGCGCCTGCATTTGTTGTCCACGCGAATCATTTCGCGCATTTCAATTCTCCATCGCCCGTGGATAATGTCTGTAGTTCTCGACAGGATCACGGAAGAATGGCAGAGCCCATCCGCATCGGCATCGTTGGCGCTGGATTCGCAGCGCGGTTCCACGCTCTCAACCTGAGACGGGTCCACACCGTCCCGGTCGCGATCAGCGGCGTCACCTCGCGCTCCGCGGAGAGCCGTGAGGCCTTTGCCCGCGAAAGTTCCGTGCCCGCGTTCGACTCCTTCGAAGCGCTCTGCGACGCCTCCGACGTCATCGATCTCTGCAGCCCTCCTTCTACGCACGAGCAGCTGGCCGTGGAGGCCTTGCGCCGCGGGAAACACCTCATTGTCGAGAAGCCCTTTACCGGGTACTTCGGCGAGGGCGAGCCCTCCTTCCAGGGGAATACATCGCCGAAAGCGCCCATGCTCGAGCACGCTATCGACAGTTGCCAGCGGATGATCGAAGCGGCCGGGGCCGCCGGCAAAACCATCTGCTATGCCGAAAACTGGGTCTATGCTCCCGCGATCCAAAAAGAGACCGAGATTGTTACAAAATCCGGCACCCAAATTCTCTGGATGATCGGGAATCAGTCCCACTCCGGCTCCCACTCCCGCTACTACGGCATCTGGCGCCACTCCGGCGGCGGCTCGCTGGTGGGCAAAGGCTGCCATCCGCTCAGCGCCGCGCTATTTCTCAAGCGAGCCGAGGGCACTGCCCGCGACGGCAACCCGATCCGGCCGGCCACGGTGAGTGCGCGCACGCATGAGATCACCAAACTGCGTGGCTATCGTGACGAAGGGTTCCTCCGGACTGCTTACCAGGACATCGAGGACTACGGACAGATGCACATCGTTTTTTCCGATGGCACAGTCGCCGACATCTTCGCTTCAGAGCTGGTCCTGGGCGGCGTGTCGAACTGGATCGAGGTGATGGCCAACAGCCACCGCACGCGCTGCCAGCTCAACCCCATCGACGCGCTCACCACTTTCAACCCCACGCCTGACGGCTTCCGCGACGTCTACCTCACCGAAAAGCTCGAGACAAAGCTCGGCTGGAGCCATCCCGCGCCCGACGAGGCCTGGCAACACGGCTACCCGCAGGAGTTCCAGGATTTTGTTGAGAGCATCGCTGCAGGGCGCGAGCCCCAGGCCAATGCGCAACTCGCCCGCGACACCATCGCCACCATCTACGCTGCTTATTTATCCGCCGAACGCTCCGGAGCCGAAGTGCCGATCCCCTGATTTCCGTTGCCGCTGCTATCGCTGCCGCGCCAGCACCAGGGTCACGTCGTCGGGCTGTTCCTGCGCACCGATCCAGCTCTTCAGCGTCTGGATCACCTGTTCGGAAATGGCCTCAAGGCTGAGGTGGCGATGACGGCGGACCACCTCCAGGAGACGCGACTCACCGAACTCACCGAAGTCGTTCTCGGGCTCGGTGACGCCATCGCTGTACGCAATGAGAATGTCGCCTGATCCGAGATGCACCGTGCCCTGTTCCCATGACAGTTCGTCGAGCAATCCCACCACCGAACCGCCGCGATCGAGGCGCGTGACCGTATCGTTGGCGCGCAGCAGCAAGGGCGGCAGATGTCCGCCATTGGAGTAGACGAGACGCTGGGTCAACCCGTCGTAGTGGGCCAGAAACAGGGTGGCATATTTCTCCGGCTGGGTGCTGCGATAGAGGTGCCGGTTGAGCAAAGACAGTATTCTCGCCGGTTCCTCGAACAGTTCGGCGCACTCCACTTCCTGCTCGCCGACCCGGCGTGTGCGCGGATTCGCCAGCGCGTGCGAGCCCTCGGTTACCAGCTCTTCGCCGGCGAAGCGGTAGGCACGCACGGCCGAGTGCAGCGTTGCCATCAGCAGCGCGGCCGAAATCCCCTTGCCACTGATGTCGCCCAACGCGACGCCAAGGCCCGTGTTCCCGAAGAGGAGAAAGTCGTAGTAGTCGCCGCTCACCGTGCGCGCGGGCAGACAGACACCGTGCAGTTCCAGCATGGGCAGCGAGATGTGCCCGCGCGGAAACAGATTCGCCTGGACTTCCTGCGCGATCGAGAGCTCGTTCTGCATACGTTGCTTCTCGCGCTGCTCGATCAGCAATCGGGAGAGTGACGATGCCATGCTGTTAAAGGAGCGGCTGAGCGCACCCAGCTGATCGCGGCGCTCGACTTTAATACGGTGTTCCAGATTGCCACCGTCAATGGCGAGCGTTGCCTCATAGAGATCGTGCACCGACTTCGTAATCGTCCGATTCAGCCGCACGGCAGCCAGAAACGCCAGCAGCTCGAGCACGCCGAAGGCAACGGCAATTCCGATCATGACCTCGCGAACCATGTCCCCCACGTTGAGCGAGGTGACAAAGAGGCGCCGGTAGAGCAATGAGGGCCGCGAGGTGACGTCCGCCGACACGCTGTTTTTTTGCCCCGTGGACCAGTCGACGGTCGTCAGAGGCGCCGGAAATTCCACCGGGATGTCGTAGAAGTGGAGCGGCGGCGGCAGCGTTCCCGCCACTATTGCCTTCTTGCGCGCCTGCGAGATGTTCTCGCCATTGATCTCGACAGTCATCGGACCCTGCTGATTCGGGCGCGTGACCTTATACTCGAAATTTCCCTTCTGCGCAGATTGAGGTGAAGCGGGTAACGCGCCGAAGTTCACTCCCGGATCGATCGTGACCGTCCCCAGACTCTCGGCAATGGCCTCCACGTTCTCCTGCTGGATGGGCACGCTGGAAATCACCACGGTTCTGTGCCCGCCCATCACCTGCTCGTCCGCCGCGCGCAGCCACAGCTGTCCGTGGTCGAGGGTCAGGTTGCTGAAGCTTCCGTGGAACCATGCGGGGACCGCCGGCGGTTGGTTCGACTCCCATCCGGCGGGCGTCAGCGTGACCGGCTTGCCATCCTGGTAGACGGCCACCGTCATACCGGTGTATTCGCGCTGCGTGGGCCGTGTTGCTTCCGGCGGAACCTCGGCGGTGCGCAGCCGAGGATTCTCATCGAGGACGTGCGCCATGTGCACGCTGAGACTGCGATTCGTCGAAGCGACGTTCGCCAGCTCGTCGTTGAGGACGCTGGTGGCCGCAAAAATCGCGAACTGCCCCGAGAACACGTAAAGCAGGATCAACGCCAGCGACGCAAACAACACCAGCGGGGTCAGCCCCATGAGCAGATAGGTCACGATCAGCCGGTTGCGGACCTTCCACAGCAGTTGCAGGAAGACGAAGCGCCACAGCAGGGGCACGCACAGGATCAGGAGCAGGAAGAAATCCAGCTCCGCCAGGTCGATGAAGAACTTCCCGACGGTTCCCGGAAGCCATCCGGGCAGCGACAGGGCCAGATAGCCGACAAAGAGCCAAAAGGCTCCGCGATGCACGAAGCCGGTCGGGGGGTCGCGGCGCAGCAGACGAAACACCGCGACCTCAAACTTGCGCAGCAGCCTTCCCATGTGTGGCCAGTCTATTGCATTTTTTCGCCGCCGGTTTCGCTGCGTTTCCGGGGCTTCCACGGTGATCAAATTTTGGGTCCCGTGAACGAGGAGACCGATTCGGGAGGGCGCCTCCCACATGCGTCACAATTGGGACATTACTGTGCAGTGACTCTTTTTTGCGATTGCCTTTCACGGCCTTTTGCGGCATCGTGATCGGAACCCATGCTTCCGAAAGCCTCGTTTTTAGCCGGGTGGTCAGCTCCGCGTTGCCTTATGGCGGCGTTGGCGCTGGCGGCTGCGCTGCCGGTCTTCGGTCAAAATGCGCCTTCGCCGCCGGTTCCGCCTGCCGATCCAGCGGCTGCGGTGCTGGCTCCTCTTACGGCGCCAACCGTGCCGGCCGCTCCCGAGGCCGCGGCCATTCCGGCATCGGTTCAGCCTTTACTCGACTTCCGCACCTCCGATATTCGATTCAGCCTCGGCGATCTGATGGATCTGCTGCGGGACCGGCGGCATGAAGGCTGGGTCCTGGCGGCTTATCCCGATCCCAAAACCGGCCGCCCTCTCATCGGGGCCGGCTTCAGCCTCGATTTGCCGGAGCGGGAGCATCCCCAGACCGATCCGCTAAACCCGCACGCGTTCGTCGAGCCATCGTCGGCACAACTCTGGCAGGCGGCCGGCCTTGACCCGGCGCTGCTGCAGCAGGTCCTCGATCAATTCGACGAGCACCTCGCCAAATTTCGCACCACGCGGCACTACCGGCGCAAAATCGCGGTGCTTGACCCGCAGATCACGGACGATCAGGCTGCTGCGCTGCTGCGCATCGCGGCGATCCAGGCCATCGTGAACGCGCGCGCCTGGTGCCGCGACTTCGACCAGCTCACCGGTCCGCAGCAGATGGCGGTCAGCCAGCTCGTCTACCAGATAGGCGTGAACCTGGGCCAGTTTTCGACCTTCCTTTCGTTGCTCAACAACGATCCCGCGCCGGCAGAATCGGCCACCGCCGGCCTTGAGCACTGGCACGATGTGCAGCGGTCGCTGATGCAGAGCCAGTGGGCGCGCCTGTATCGGGTTCGAGCCGTCGCGGTGATTGCCATGCTGGATCCCGGTTACCTCGACAATCCATCGGCTTCGGAGGCGCGCATCGCTGCGGTACTCCGGCCGGTGCGGCATCGCCGTCGCCACCACGGCCGGCCTGGACTCCGTACCGCTTCGTATCATCGGCGCTCCAGCCGCTCGGTTGCGAGGCGACGGCCCCATATTCGAACCGCTGACAAAGCGTGAGTCAGAGTCTTTTCTCTACCCAGCAGACCTTTTCTCTACCCAGCAGACCTTGCTTCCCGATGCTTACTCGCTGTTCTGCCTTTCCAGAGTGACCCGGACGAAAGCTCCCTCGGGCAGTTCGCCTTCAATCAGGTGAACGACTCCACCTTTTACGTAGCCCTTTGCGGTCTTCGGAGGTTGGGCGCGCGGTGCGACCGGCGAGGGCTTTGCGGTCGGGCCCGCGGGACTGCTGCGGCCCATCCCTTTGTCCATCGCGAGATTCGCGAGCCGGTCGGCTTTCTGGTTCTTGCCGCGAAGGACGTGCTCGATGCGGAACGCCTCCAGCTGCGCCACGCGCCGCTTTGCCTCCTCGTAGAGCGGGCGCAGGTCGGGGCTCGCGACTTTGTAGCGGCCGAGCATCTGCTTGACCAGAAGTTCCGAGTCGCCGACGACGCGCAGTCTGCGATGGCCTGTCTTCACCGCCCAGTCGAGAGCGGCGAGCAGCGCGGAATATTCGGCGACATTGTTGGTGGTCCTGCCAATGTACTCGCTCAGTTCGGCGAGCTTTTCGCCGTCCGGGCCTTCGATGTAGACGCCGAAACCGGCGGGGCCTGGGTTGCCGCGCGAGCCTCCGTCGCAGAAAGCTGTGACCCATTCGGCTGCGCCGCTTCGACGCGGAGTTTCGTCTGCGAACAAACCACTTTGATCCGGGAGCATGAAGACGAGTTTAGCGAGACCATTTTGGGAAAGCGATTTTTCTATGCATCCCCACCCCCCCGGAAATCTTTGTGCCTTATTTTCAGCAGCTTGCGGGGGCAAGAAATACGTTGGCTAACCCAACCGGAGGCCGAAACCTTTCCGATTCCCGAAACGCATAAAATTATCGCCCAAACGGGGCATTTATCAGGATAAACTGTGCGGCGACAATGATCGAAGCCGCTGGCAGGTTCCTACAGCACAATCTGATCGTGTTCCTGGCTGTGGTTCTTGTCCCGATGAAGCTTGTGATCCTGCGGGTTTGCGGAGACAACGAAGCTCAACGTGCTGCGTTTGTGTCGATTCCAGAAGACCTCGTTTATGTCTCTCTTGGGCTGATTCTGGGCGACTTCGCAACATCCCAAGGAGCGTTTCATCGGTGGTTCGCGCACTCGCCCAATCTCCAGATGGACCTAGCGGTGACTATCGGCGTTGGGTGTGGTGTCGCTGTGATGGTTCATATGCTGGCAAAATGGACGAACGAGAATCTCAAGACTTGGCGCGCTGCTTCGGCGGTGGGGATGCGGAAGAAGGAAGCAGATCCGAAGCAGCGCGATTTGGGCCTCGAAACGCTGGATATCAATGTCACGCGCATCCAGGCTCGGCATCTCGCTCTGGCATCGATTTTTTACGGGGCGCAACTTGCAGTTTCCATCCGTTGGCTGGCATGGATCGCTCGTGTTTTAGCTAACAGCTAGGCGGCTGTGAGAATCTATACATGGGGAGGGATGGCGATGAGTCACACGCTGATTGACCTGCTAGTGGGCTTCGTTCTCTTTGGCTTCGGCCTTGGGTGGACCGTTTTCCGCTATGCCAGCCGGAATCGCCTTGCCATGGCTGTCGCCGCCATTCTGTCGCCCCTCATTGCGGTCATCGCCGTGGTGTTCGTTCTTTTCAACCTAGTCGCCCGAAGGGAACTCCACATTGGCCCCTGTCCAGAAGGGCTGCCTGAAGCTGAACGTCTGGTTGAGGAGGAACGCCAGAAACTTTTCGGAGGCGAAGCGCGCGAACCATCGTATTCGCGCACTTGGCAGCGTGCTTACGAAGCCGAATTGCAGAGGGAACTCACTCAGGTACAGCGGATCGCGCAGAGGGTTTTCGCACATGCGTAAGCCTCCTGCCCTCCCCGCAGACGAAAAGCCTACAAAGGCTTTGTCTTCCGCGCTCTCCGTGTCACGCGAGGAGATGCAGAAGAAGCTCCGCGAAGCCAAGCCCGAGAAGCCTTCTCCGCATAAGCGATACTCTTAGGACGCCGCAGGGGACCGCTCTTAGAAGGCTTCTTCTGGAAGAGAGTCATCCTTCCCAGTCAGATCGTTCCAAGTGAGCCGTTTCCCGGCAACCTGCGCTAGAACCTTCTGAAACCGCGTTCCGTCTGTGTGGCCTAGACGGGTATTGAACCTGAAGACCTGCTCCAGCGCTTCTGCGTGTCCAGCTAATCCAATAGTGTTTGCGGTCTGTAGCGCCGCACTTCGGGCACTCGATCCGAACATCCGGCCAGCCGAGCGCCGCAACAGCGTCAATGCATGTTTGCGGTTCGAGTAGTGCCGAATAGCCTCAGTGAGAGTGCGCGGTGTCTGCGGAGCAGCCGTCATAGCGAGAGGATCCTATGCCTGCAAAGTAAGCATGTCGAGGAAATTCTCATGCTTGCCAAGTACGCATTGACGTATGCTTGCCGGGCATGTATCTTTGTGCCATGACAAATCCGATAGCCAGCAATGCGGCCAAAGGTGGCAGGGCCAGAGCCTCCGTCCTGACTGACGACCAGCGTAAGGCTATTGCGAGGGCAGCAGCGCAGGCGCGATGGGGCGTAAAGGACGCGAATCAGCAAGCATCCGAGTCGCTGGACTGGCGCGGTAAAACAAAGAAAACAAGACAGATAGATGACGTATTACCGATTGCGCTGTTCCCTGGAAAACTGACCATCGGGAATTCGGTGTTTTCCGTATATGTTCTCGATAACGGCAAGCGCGTGATGGCTCAGCGTGAGGTGGTCCGAATTCTGACGGGCCACGTGAAGGGCGACCTGACAGCCTACCTAAAGTCGCAGAGCCTACGACCCTACGTGGATGCTGATTCCATCACAGAGCAGACAATCCAATTTTCAATTCCAGGCACGCAGTACAAGGGAAACGGATACGAAGCCACGCTCCTACTGGATATTTGCGATGCATATCTGAGAGCGAGAGAGGCGAACGCCCTGGCTCCAAATCAGCACGATCTGGCGAAACAGGCGGAAATCATCACGCGTGCATGCGCCAAGGTTGGAATCATCGCGTTGATCGATGAAGCCACAGGCTATCAGGCGTTCCGCAAGAAACAGGAATTGCAGCTAAAACTGCAAGCCTTCATCGCTGAGGACTTGCAGGAATGGGCGCTGATGTTCCCTCACGAATTCTGGTTTGAACTTGCGCGACTTGAAGGCATTCACTACTCGCCCCGGTCAAGGCCGCTGCGCTGGGGGCGCTACATTATGGCCTTTGTATACGACGCAGTGGATGGAGATGTGGGCAAAGAGTTGCGCAAGAAGAACCCGGACCCGCACTTCAAGCAAAACCATCACCAGTGGCTAAAGGAGTTCGGCAAACAGAAGGTCCATGACCAAATTGAGCGGGTCATCACGATCATGAAATTGTGCGACGACATGACCGACTTTAAGGAGAAGTTTGCCAAGGTTTTCAGAAAGTCAGCCATTAGCGACCAGCTCACTTTCGGATGGGAAAGCAAGTCGTGATCCGCTGGCGGCCTTCATTCCCGAGGCGGCCACCAGGTTTTAAACGGTTGGGTTAGCCAACGTATTTATTGCCCTTGCCGGAGGCAGTACTTTGGTGATGCCGGAAATGCCAGAGAACAAGGCAGTTCCTTCATGTATGCATGAGTGCGTGGTTCGTGCGGACCAATGCAGCATTCATGCGTTGGGAATGCGACCTTTAATCCTTCTGCATTGGAAACAATTGAAAAGACACTGGCGATCCTGTCACGGCGATGGCCGCACGAGATGTTAGTTCGATGCCGCTTTGGCCATCGCTCGATGATCGGCTGCCAGTTCACGGGCCTGTGTCGCTGCCTTGTGAAGATCGTCCGCGAAGTACTGGCAGTGACCCGCTGTCTTCCCGCTCATCGGATGCTTCGACTCCTGCCCTGATGGATTTGCCTTGTATACGGCCACCAAGTCCTGGTGTTCATTCGCTTCCGCGTCGAGTTGGGCCGCCTCAGCATCGAAGTACTTTGCGATACGCTCGTGGTCCTGCGCCGTCTTCGCGTTAGCGATGAGAGTCTTTAGCTCCCCTTTGCTCAATTTGCCGCTGTCCTGTGCCCGCAGGAGGCCAGGAGCTGCAAACATTGCCAGCAGCAGGACCATCATCGTCAGCCTTTTAATCACGCTCATGCTCTTCATTGTTGTAATTTCCCTCTCAAAAATCTGTTGTGCTGAAATTCATTAGCAGACTGGGGACACACGCTGGGGACACAAGTTCGTTCCACGCTTTGAGCTGCTCCATCGCCATCTGCCCTTCTGCATCATCTTTCGGCCAGGAGCCAAATGCTGAGCAGTCTTGCTCGCAGGTGACCAAAACCTTCTCTTATCGAGCGTTGAGTGATGGGCTGTCGCCTGGGGTGATCGAGCAAACGCTGTCGAACTGGATCAAGGCGCATCGCGCAGGCAAGCTGCGCGGCTCCACCAGGGGCGCCGAATTAACGGCCGGGCAGATGGAGATCCGGCGCCTGCGCGCGGAAGACCACGCGGTGCCCCGCTCAAGTCCCCGTTGCTTTGAGTGGGTTTTACTCCCTACTCGCGGTCATGGACGCGGCTTCGCCGCGCCCATGACCTTCGTACCGTCCACCCCAACGATTCC